>Ga0182024_10004025_pt1 | contig 34282 bp, 41 predicted proteins | sample P32metaG_FD_120480 | JGI IMG/M metagenome (GOLD analysis project Ga0182024, IMG submission 120480) | Permafrost microbial communities from Stordalen Mire, Sweden - P3-2 metaG (Illumina Assembly) | ecosystem: Environmental > Terrestrial > Soil > Wetlands > Permafrost | place: Sweden: Stordalen... | reverse complement strand
CGGGGGTACGCCGACAATCAGAGGCCCGACTTGCGTACTGAATTCCAGGCCGTTAAGGTCAAGGTGGCTTTGCAAACCGCCATTATTATTCACCGCCATAAAGGGGCAACTTTGAATTATCGTCAGGCGTACATCGTTTGTCGGTGCAGCTACGAAAACTCGCATTCCGCATTTGTATTCGTCGCCACCTATCACCGGCAACTGCATATACGCTGAATATTTTGATTTTTCATCGTCGGGGGCGCGGAGTTGTGCTTTGGCCTCATCCTCATTTGCGAAGAACCGTAGTGACAGATTGATTGCTTCGGTACGGCCTCCCGGAAACGTGTCGAAGAGTGCTATTGGATTGATGCCGGCCGGATTTGCGTTATGGAACGCACGCACGGCATTGCAGAAATTCAGATATGCGGCCTCACAGGGCACTTTGAATTCACCGTAAACCTTGTCGATCTTCAGCGGTCTGAGCAGTCTTGCCTGATCGGTTAGCATCGTGACGACTTCGCGATGACGTCTCTTGTCGGCGGCCGCTTGATTCGAAGATTCAACTATTTGCGCAAGCAACCCACCCATGGACGAGATTACAATCCCGGCGATTGATACCCTCCCCCATACCGTGAGCTTGCCGGTCCTTTTGTCCTTGTTTTCCCGAGTAAGCGCCAACAAAGCGAAAGCGCCTGTCAGAACGACGGCAATAGCCTTCCACCACTCGACGAAGCCAAAATCCTGAAAACTTGACAGCATCAGCTAGTCTCTCCCGAAACTTTCCTCGGAGATACAATATTGTACGAGCCTTCGATTTTGTTGGGCAAGTCGGCCGTTTAGCAAATGGGCGTAGCCGTTAGACAACACGCCGATTAGGTTTGTGCGACTGTTTTTAGGAGTGTTTTGGCGCGTCCGGCCTTGCCGGACCGGGCTCTATTCGCTGCGCTCGCCGAGCCCCGCAGATCCCGCAGCCGGGATGCCGGGTCTCAGCCCTTCGGGTTACGATCCCTCGCGCAAGAGATCATGCACACCTCGCCGGGGGCAGTCGGTCCCGCGTGCCGCCTGCGGCGTCGCTATGCTCACGCTCCTGCGGGTGCCCTTTTAACCGGTCTCGGGGCTGGCGAATGGTCGCCGCTGCGCTCCCGCCCGTACGCCCATTTTGATGTTTAGAAACAGGCCTCCGGCTGACTTCATTTGTTTGAAGAGGGGCCTGCGGCCCCCAGGCCGTCAAGACCAAAAAACGCGGGCCGGGTAGTCGCTCCGCTCCGGCCCGCACCACCCCACGTTTTTTGGTCTTGACTGCCAACCCCCGCTCATTGGCGCGGGCCTAGTCGGTTGCATGCGCAACCCGAAGGCTAGGAAGGACAGCCAATGCGAACGGATGTTTATCAGAAGATCACCGATCAGATCGTGAGCGAGTTGGAGAAAGGCGTCAGGCCTTGGCTCAAGCCATGGAACGCCGAGCACGCCGCGGGGCGTATCACCCGGCCGCTACGCGGCAACGGCGTCCCGTATCAGGGCATCAATGTCCTGATGCTGTGGTCGGCCGCAATGGCGAAAGGCTACGCCGCCTCAATCTGGATGACCTTCAAGCAGGCTCTGGATATAGGCGCGCATGTCCGCAAGGGCGAGGAAGGCAGCCTTGTCGTATATGCTGACAAGATCGTGAGGACGGAGACCGACGCAGCGACCGGCGAGGAAGCCGAGCGCACCATTCCCTTCATGAAGGGCTATGCGGTTTTCAACGTCGAGCAGATCGACGGCTTGCCGGAGCATTACTACGCAAAGCACGCTCCGCGCGCCGAGTCCGTGCAACGAATCGAGCGCGCGGAGGCTTTCTTCGCGGCGACGGGAACCACCATCCGGCATGGCGGCACCATGGCGCTCTACAGTATCAAGCACGATCACGTGCAGATGCCGCCCATCGAGGCGTTCCGCGACGCCGAGAGCTATTACGCGACGCTCGCGCATGAGGCGACCCACTGGACGCGGCACTCGTCCCGCCTCGACCGGGATTTCGGGCGCAAGCGATATGGCGATGAAGGCTACGCGATGGAAGAACTTGTGGCCGAGCTTGGCTCCGCCTTCCTGTCCGCCGATCTCGACTTGACGCCGGAGGTTCGCGACGACCACGCCGCCTATATCGCGTCGTGGATCAAGGTGCTGAAGGACGACAAGCGGGCGATCTTTAGTGCCGCGTCGCATGCGCAGCGCGCGGCGGATTTTCTGCACGGCTTGCAGAAAGTGACATCCGAACAGCCGGAAACCGCTCAGGCGAACGCGGCCTGAGCGACGCGTCATGAAACCTGACACACTCATCGTCGATGGTCATGCCTTTAGCTGGCAACGCCTATGCGAATTGCGCCGGCAGCAGCTTGAGGCGCGGAAAGTCGCGCAGCCGCAGCAGCCGGCCTTGTTCGAGCTGAAAGACGACTGCCGCCCGGCGTCCGAACGAACGGCCGCCGGTCGGTATCAGGAGCCGACATTGCTTCGATGGTTCGAAGAAAGCAGAAATGAATAACTGAATATTATGGCGCGCTCCGCACGGCGCACGCCCCATTTAATCTCACTTTTATATTGTGCGGTTATGATAGACTTGTTTTGATACGTCGCAGATTTTGAATATTCGCATCTGATGACCCATTCGGCAGGCCTGAGACATGGCACTGACTCTCAGAAGGACGCTTATTGCTTCGGCCCGCCAGGTCATCCGATGGTGCACACCGGAAACACCTTGGGCGATGGCACCGCCTTTTTGGCCCATAAATCCGACTAGCTTCGCGGGCCGATGGCACGAACCAGCTTATGTTGCGAGCTTTGTGTTGTTTGGCGTTCCCAGGCTGGCGGCCGAGTGGTCGAGGCCACTGAATGCCGAGGGCTACGGTCTTTGCATCACGGGCGTGTTCTGCCACCAATCGCCGAAAGTTGAGATGAACCGAGCCGAATGGGTTTCCGGTGGCGAGTGCGAATTAGGCGATCTATTGATCGTTCACGATCACAAAGGGCGCGATGCTACCGCCACTATTCGGCGTGCAGTTCTCGTTCAAGCAAAGATGCCGTTTGCCACCGGCAGCTTTGCCGATAATCCGAGGCAATCGTTTCTCTATGAACGTTGGCCCTATTTCTGGATAAGGAAGCCAGACGTGTTCGACAAAAACCGTCGGTGGGATTTGGGCGACAACAGTCAAGGCGCTCGATACGCCCAAATCATGCCCGGAGCGTCGCGGCGGCGTTTTTTGCGAGCACGATCACCTTGGGCATTCCAATCCTGCTCCGGGGAGACGATACTTCGCCAAAGTGACGACATGGCTGCCTTTCTCGTCGCGATGCTCGACTTTGACGGCCTCGCAAGTCGAGGCCGGAAGGCCACTGTAGGAGGTTCTGACGACTGGTCGGCTCTTATCGATGTAATGCTGGACAAGATGAAAGTGCGTGCGTTTACCAACAAGCAGTTGCTGGGGCAGCGCCGGGGGCCACGCGTCGTGAGTGCAATCGCCGGAAATCATTTCCTTCGGTTCGTCGCCGCTGGCTCATCGCAGTTCGGCGGGGACGGAGGTGGAGAGGCAGAACCGAGGATACCTGAAGATGCTAACCCCGGTGTCAGCATGGTGCTGATCGAAACCTCTGCCCATCCCGATTAGCCCGCCGTGCTAGTCGCCTAATTGTCGTGGCTCGTGCGGCGCGATCAAACAAATCATCATGCGCGCAGGTGATTCGGTGCAGCGAGAGCCTGATTTGATTGATCCCGATGCTTCCTGATTGACCACCCTGTCCGTCGTGGCATGCTTGCGATGAGGGCAGAGAAAGCCTGTCTTCGGAGTGTAGTAGCTTCTCGATTAGCGTTTTTGGCGTCACGTCACGATGCCGCCTTTCGCCCCACTAGGGCCGGGAGGGGGCGGCGAATGTATTGCGCAAGCAATCCATTTGGGTGTTCAGGCCTCGCGGCCAAAAGGCCGCGCAATCCTCTAATCGCGATTTACTAACTCCCGCGCCGCCAGAGGCGGATTCTCTGGCGGCCTTTCCGAGCTTTCCGGAAGGGAGTTCTTGTGAAGCGTGGTTTCTGCCTACTTTCCCTCATGGCGATCCTGACGGCTCCCGCCGTGGTGGAAGAGTCGCTCGGGGGCGAAGTTTCATCCAACAGCAGTACCGCAGCCGGTCGCGCTTACGTTTTTTCGGACAGCAAAACCGGGCGCGTTGGCATCGGAACGGCCCAGCCGCTCACGACGCTCGATGTAGGCGAAGGCGAAATCAAGATCGGCTCGACAGGCGCACTTTGCTCGAACGCGTTGGCTGGTACGCTTCGCTCCGCAAACTCCAAACTGCAATTCTGCGACGGTGCGAGCTGGCGAAATGTCAGCCTCGATAAGGGCCCGTGATCCGGCGGCTCACGCTCTGCGCCGTCTTTGCTCTTGCCCTTGTTGGCACGCCCTCTGCGCATGCGCAGTTTGCCAATCACACCGGCAACGTGGTGGGCACGGTCGGTGGCACATGCAGTAGTTCCATCAATGATTACGCTTGGCCCGATACCAACGGGGACATCCTGAAATGCGTCTCGAATGTTTGGACATTGGTTACACAGCCCGCCACGGCAGCGGGCTCAACCGGCTACGTTCAGTTTGACAATGCTGGCACGCTGGCCGCCAGTGCAAATCTTTTTTGGGACAACACTAACTTCCGTCTCGGCATCGGGACGACGGTGCCGCTAGCCAAGCTCGACGTCAGTCCCGGATATACCCAAACGGCGAATGTCACGCTTTCTACGCGCGGACAGTCTGGCAGCGGCAATGCCGTTGAATGGGGCCATACCAATCAGAGCGGCTACGGCAACACGCTTGGCTGGCAGACCGGCAGTGGCCAGCCATTTCTCTGTTTCGATTGCGAAGCGGGGTCAACCGGTAACACGTTCAGGACAAGAGGCATCAAAGGGGCTCTTTTGGAAAGTGATCTTGCCGGGGGATTTATCTTCGCCACGGTACCGACGGCGACTGCGGACAATCAAACAGCCACCAATACGATGATTATTACGACCGGCGGCAATGTCGGCATCGGGACGACGACGCCGGGAGCTACTTTATCCGTCAACGGCGGCGCGGTTGTCGGCAGCTATGGCGGCAATGGAACGGCAGCGCCAAGCAATGGCCTCATCGTCAGCGGCAGTGTCGGCATCGGAACGACGGTGCCGCTGCAACCGTTGGAAGTCACCGGCAACATCCTAATAAATGGCAATGACGGTACCGGCGAGCTGATGCTCGGAAGCTGTTGCCAAAGCACGCTTTACCGCGCTTCGTCAGACGGTTCGTTGCATATCGTCAGCGGCCAAGCCAACATTGATTTAACGCCGGTCTCCAATGTTATTGTTACGCAAGGCAATGTCGGCATCGGAACGACGAGTCCAGTTGGCCTGTTAAGCGTCAACCTCGCGTCGGCCTCAGGTAATGTGGGCGCGTGGGATAATACCTATGCGACGTTTGGCGCGGCGGGATCAACGACCGGTTCAGCTGTCGGCATCGGATACAATTCCAGTTTGGATTTTGGAGAAATTCGCAGTGCCGCGCCGGGTACTTCGTGGAAAGATTTGTATATCCGGGGCAAAAACCTCTTGTTCTTCTACCAAAACGGCAGCGGCGCCACGACGGAAGGTATGCGTATTGTAAGCGGCACCGGCAACGTCGGCATCGGAACGACGGCGCCGGGGGCGCCGCTTGAGGTGCGCGGCGCGTCCGGCGCGGAAGCCTCGAACGCCGGTAATCTCGCGCTGACCACCGCGGGCTCGACCAATGGCCTGCGCCTCGGCGTGGACGATTCAACCTATGCCTGGATACAGTCGTTCAACTCTCTTCCGCTTATTTTCAACCCAGGCGGCAGCAATGTCGGCATCGGAACGACGGTGCCGCAGGGAGCGTTGGATGTTGATGGTGGCAGTGGTAGTGGGGTCGCGGTGAGGCAAACTGGAGCGCCTAGCTCCTCATTTACTTTAGCTGGTCTTTACCTAGGTGGAACTGGTTCTTATGGTTGGCTTCAGGCTTCCGGATCATCATCCAATAATCCACTTGTATTCAATTCCAACGGCGGCAACGTCGGCATCGGGACGACGGTGCCGGGAGCAAAACTCGATGTTGAGGGAACGGGCGGCGTCAATGTTTTTGTCGGAAGTACAGATGCCACGACGGCATCCGTTGGCTATGTGGAGGCGCTAGCCGATTCCTCCGAGCTGTTTGTTGCCAGCCATTCCAGTGCCCGTACCGTGAGCCGCTATGGGCTTACTCTAGGCGGCTGGACTGAAATCAGCGCCTTTAATAATACCGGTACGACCAACGGCCTTGTGATAGGTGCCGCCACGGCAAAGCCCTTGGTCTTTGGCACCAACAGCGCTGAACGCATGCGCATAGACTCCTCCGGCAATGTCGGCATCGGAACGTCGGTCCCCGGGACGAAGCTGGATGTGAACGGGGCGCTTACAATGCGCGGGATGTCGGCGCCGTCGGTATCCGCGTCGGGCCAAAGCATTATTTATTTCGATTCGACGGCGAACGTCCTCAAGATTTCGCAAAATGGCGCGGCCTATTCCCCCTTATCTGCCTCTTGCCGTACATGTGCTTTCGAATGCACGGTCGGCGGCACATATGGTTGTGTTACCACCGCCTGGGTATGCAGCGCGTACTCCAGCGGCAATGTTCAGCAAAACACCGCTCCTGGCGGCACACTCACCAGTCCGTATGAATTCGGCATCCAATGCCAGTAAGCGTTTCGGATTTTGCCGCATTTAACGTGAAAGGAAGATAGCCATGCTCCGTTTGACATTCGGCTTTCTCTTTCTGGCGTTGTTCGTGCCGGCTGCGCCGTCACTGGCGGATAATACCATTACGCCGCCGGGCATCGCCGCAGGCGCGGCGCCGTCGGTTTCTATTTTCGCCTATCCGGGCACGGCCTGCCCTGGCGGGTCGGAACTCTATAAAGGGCCGGAGCAGAATCTTGCCGCCGCCTCCGGCGCCGTTTATTGCCGCTTTATTCGCAAGACGGTCGTCGTCTCCAAAATGAATAGCGCGACATGCCCGGTTGGCATGAAGCCTTATGTCGACGCGATCGCCACGCCGCCTGCGGACGTTATCTGGTGCGAAAAGGATGAGAAATTCAAGATTCCGCCAATGCCTACGCAACCACCGAAGCAAGGCCGTCAATGATCGGCTGGGGAAGTCGTAGGTTAAAGAATTGGGGCTTTCTAACCACAGGCGTTTCCATAACAAACGACTCGAAATCCGGCGCCTTCGTTACCGTGTCGAATCGCATCCACGATTCGGCGCGGCAACAACTGATTTGATTGATCCAATTGCATCATTATTGACGGCGCTGCCCGCTGTGGCATGTTCTTGGGCGTGACGATTTCAACGCTCATCTCCGTTCGGATTCTCCGCTACTTCGCCTTGACGCTTCTGTTCGCGACCGTGGCGACATCGAACTGCGCATGGGCGCAATCGAGTGTAAGCGGCGTCAATACCATGAGCACGACATTGCCGATCGGCGCGGACGGAAAAGTCGTGATGACCGTGTACGATGATGGCACGGACGGCTATGTCGGCATCGGGACGACGGCGCCCGTAACAACGTTGGATGTTAATGGTGGCAATGGTAGTGGGATCGCGGTGAGGCAAACTGGAGCTGTCTCCAGCTCATTCCCCGCTATTGGTATGTATATGGGTATGTATGGGAACGGCACTTACGGTTTTATTCAGGCTTCCGGATCAGGCACAACGAACGATTACCTTTCACTAAACCCCAACGGCGGCAACGTCGGCATCGGGATAACGTCGCCATCTGCGCAGTTACAATTGTGGAACGCGACCCGCGGCGGCGATTTTGGTCTTGGCCAGCAAAATGACAGCCAACCCTATATGCGTTTAGGGATGGACACGTCGTGGATTCAGTATGTGGCCAACAATGCCTATTGGACGGGTACCGCCTATAATTATGTGAACACGGGAGGATATGGGGGAGTGGCCACCCGCATGGCGCAGCAGAGCGGTAATCTCTGGTTCGATACAGCCAGCGGCGCTACCAACCCGATCAGCTGGAACACCCGAATGTTCATTGCCAACGACGGCAATGTCGGTATCGGCATGACGCCAACGGCGACGCTGGATGTGAACGGCGGAATACGCGGCAACAATTCCGGCACCGTCGCTGGCAGCGGCTGTTCGCCTGAAGGAATGCTGGCCTACGACATGACCAATCATCAGCCCATATATTGCAGCAATGGAGGAGTGTGGGCGGCTGTCAATACCGACTCCGCCTATATGAACCGGACATGGCATGCCTTTGGTGCCTTTTCAGGAACGAATAGTTTTTCTTATCCCATAGAGATAGATTACTGGGCTAGAGGAAGCGTCAATCTCACCCTCAACGTAAACGGCACCACGCTGTCGGAGTGCCAGAATACTTATGGATATCAGGATGTTTGTCAGCTTGACGTAACGGTTCCTCCGGGCGAAAGTTGGTCAATAGGGGGATGTTGTTCGGGAGCCACATCGATGGCCGGACCATATGAGCTTTATTGACAATGGGTAGATGACTGGGTCCAGACCCATAAACCGCATGGATTCGTTGGCTCTCCATGAGAGGGTCATGGCCCCGACTTTCGTTGAGCCTGCATCAAGCTGCAGATGCCCAACATCAGCGCCCTAGCGCCAAAACTCGTTAGCTCTCCGACCACTGTTCGGCCGCGCCCGGCTCACCGGCCGAGGTGAAAGGTTTGCCGCCCGCTGGCTGAACAGACCGCCGCCGGGCGCTATCAGCAGCCGACCTTAGTTTGCGATTATGACCGCGCGACGAGAAAGCGCGGGATGATCGCTACGCGGGTTTCGCGCTCCGCCGCCGCGCTTCGATCGCGGCACGACACTCGCAACGCCAGATGCTTTCCCGTTCGACGGCTTCGATACGGAGTCTCACGGCGTTGGCCGCTCATTTCACGATGAACCTTTCGAGCAGTGCAGCCAGCACCGACGGCTTCGAATTGATGGGGCTTATGCCCGCGCGCGCATCACGTTCAAGGCCGCTCGCTTCCGCGCCTCCGCTTCGCTCCGGCTTGTGCAGCTCCGCGCCGCTTCGCGGTGCCCTGCGGGCAACCTTTGAACGCGCCGCTTCTTCGCGCGGGCCGAAGTGCCCCATCGAAGCCGCGCAAGGTGCATGGCTTCAAACTCAAGACGAAAGGAACATCACCATGAGTAAGACAACCAACCGCCCGAGCCACCGCGTTTATGCCGTAACCAAGAACGGCGACCGCAACTTCTGGCAACCGATCGGTGCCGCCTGGGCTCACGGCGACGGCGACGGCTTCAACCTGAAGCTTGAATATCTCCCGCTCAATACCGCGGAGATCGTCATTCGCAAGCCGAAGGCCGTAGAGGCCGACGCTCCGGCGGACCAAGCCGCCTAAACCTCGGGGCCGCCTTCGGGCGGCCCCTTTTCTTTCATCAGCAAAAGGAGATTCCAGCCATGAAGACCTACACAGTGAACTTCGCCAGCGACGCCGAATTTGCTTCCCGCGACTTCGACGCCAAAACGCCAGAGGAAGCACTTGCCCTTGCACGAAAACTCTATGAGGACGAACCGTCGGAGCTTTGGTTTTTCCCCCGCGACGGCATGGATGTGACCGAAATCCTCGTTTACGACGCCGACGGCAACGAGGTTGCCGTTTGGTATGACGACGACATGCGCCTGCGCGTAGCCGCGCGGGACCTGCTCAACGCAGGCCAGCATGTTATCGATCGCTGGCAGACCGGCGATCTTGCCGAAGCCGTTCGCGAATTAGCCGCGGCCATCGCCAAAGCGACGGGAGGTGCCCCATGACTGTCCCCGAACTTCGCAGCTATCGGGTCTCGCTGGTCGGACACGGCGTGTACGCGGTCCGGGTAACGGCGGAATCCCGCACCGCCGCTTGCGTTACTGCCGAGCGCTTGTGGAGCGAGAAACGCTCTGCCCTCGACTGGCGCGACGGCGGCATCGAGTACATCGAGGTCCTCGACGAGTACGACGAAGGCGGCGCGGCGTAAGCCCCTTGAACGCGATCATTATCCGGATGGCCGTGGCGGTTAGGCACGCCACGGCTCCGCCTTTGTCAAAACGCGAACCTGACCCCCATGACGGCGCGGCACTGGAATCGCTTGCGCCGCATCCGGCAATCATGTGTCCTTGCGTTCATCGAGGTCTCCGGTATGTGGCCTCGATTTTACGCGGTCTACGGCCGCTCGCGGCGCGAAGTTGCGTCAATGGGATTCCACCCAAAACCGGCAGAGAAAATTGCCCGCTGTGCGGATCAATTTTCTTGCGTTTCGGGTCCCTGCGAACCCCATTGACGCGCGCCGCGCCCGTCCGTGGTCGACCGCATCGAGGCCCCATACCCGGGGCCTCCAATAACAACAAGGAGGACAAAATGATTTTCCGCTATCTCAAACGCAAGTTCGCGCCACGGCGCACCGACGACGAGCACAAACCGGTTCACCGCATCTGGATTGGAACGCAGGACAAAGCGGCATTGATCGACATCGCGTCCGGTAAGCTGCTCGCCCGTATCGAGCACGACGGCTATAGGAAGTATTACCCGACCGTCTACGTGTCTCCCATCCACGCTCTTCGGCTTACGATTAAACGTGAGGCTTGGCTGGTCTCACTGCTCTGCCTTCCGCGGTGCGAGATGGCGATTTATAGACTGCGCACGATGGAGGACGCTCTGGATGCCGTTCACTTTGCCTTGTATGGCGAGGCCTGAACCCCTTTAGACGGGCACGGCCGGGTGGCGTCTGCCGCCCGGTCCGTTGAACGGGCCTGCGGTCCCGAATTTCAACCCACGACGGCTTCGTGCTTTCAACAACTTCGCACGATGCCCGCTAATGCATTATTCCGCGTGGCCCGCGCCTCGGTAGAGCATGGCCTGATGCGGTTCACCTGGCCGTTGCGACCGTCCGGTTTGCCGCCGGAGCAAGTGCGGTCTTTAGACCGGGCCGACAGCACACTCCAGTATGTCATTTTGCAGTTGCGAAGGGACCGGCTCAACGGGCGTTGTCAAAGCTTTGGATTTTGATCTCGCAACCGCCCAACGACATTTTCGCCAAAGTCAATCCTTAACAAGATGTAAATCGACACCATGTTAGATTGGTGCAGCAAATATAGGCGTTTGCAAGCCATGTGATGTTACACGGAATTGCCTCCGGCAACCGTTCCACATCACGCTTGGCAAGGGGAGCGTAGCTCCCCGTTGCATCCCCTGCGGGAGGATCGCAGTCCTCCCGATCCCCCGCGTTCGGGGAGGGACGCGGCGATGAGCGAGCAATTGAACCCTCGAACCGGACGTACGGCCCCCTGGCGCGGCCGCCGGCGCGTCGCCGACGCGAAGGATAGCTTTATCTCTGTACGTTGCACCGCGGAAGATCATGCGGTGATAACCGAGGCGGCAACGCAAGCCGGTCTCAGCGTGGGCGCCTATTTGCGTGCCCTTGCTCTCGGAAGTCCCGGCCCGCGCGCCGTACGCCGCCCGCCGGTGGAAAGGACGGAATTGGCGCGCATTTTAGGATGGCTCGGCAAGCTCGGTTCGAACGTCAATCAGATCGCCAAAGCGATCCACACGACCCGAAACCTACCGAGCTGGTCAGAGCTTGCCGCTATCCGTGAAGACATTGCGCAAATGCGTGCGGCCGTTATGAAGGCGCTGGGCCGTGATCATCAAGGGTAAATCGCGCGGCAATGGGGCCCAGCTCGGGAAGTATCTCGTCACGCGCGGCAAGAACGAGCATATCCGGGTGATCGAAGTTCGGGGCGTCTCTGCCGAGGACGTTCCGGGCGCCGTTTGCGAGATGGACGCGCTTTCCGTTGGCGCGCGAACGGAGAAGGGTCTCTACCACGCCACCATAAACACTCCGATCGACGAGCGTTTGACCGACGCGCAAAGAGCTTACGCGGTTGATCGACTGGAGGCGGCGCTCGGGTTGGCCGGACAGCCGCGTACCGTTGTGGTCCACGAGAAAAAAGGGCGCGAGCACTGCCACGTCGTCTGGTCACGGATCGACATCGACCGTATGGCGGCAATTAGCGACAGCAATAATTTTGCCAAGCACGAGCAGGTCGCCCGTGAGCTCGAGCGTGAGTTCGGGCACCGTCGTGTACAGGGGGCGCATGTCGAGCGCGAGGGCAGGGAGCGGCCGGAGCGCACGCCGAGCCACGCCGAAATGCTTCAGTCGGACCGTACGGGTTTGAGCCCTAAGGAAGCTAAAGCGCAAGTTACCGAATCGTGGCGCAGCACTGACAGTGGCCGGGCGTTCGCGGCGGCCCTTGAAGACAACGGCTGGATACTTGCGCGCGGTGATCGGCGCGATTTCGTGGTGATCGATCCGACCGGCGGCGTCCATAGCCTCGCCCGCCGGGTCGAGGGGGCAAAGGCCAAAGATATCCGGGAACGCATGGGCGATCTCGATCCTAGCCAGTTTCCGAATATCGAGGAGGCGAAAGGGATTCAGCAAGACCGCGCGCGGGGCGTAGCGTCCGGACGGGACCAGCAGCAGTGGGAAGACAAGCTCCTGGCCGCCGGGCTTTCAAAAGCCCAACAAGATGAAAAGAACACCTTGCATATCTCGGAGCGTCTCGTTGCGAAGGATTTGGCCTGGCACGAGAAGCAAGCCGCGCGTCCCTATACGGCGACCGAACGGCGCTTGATGGATGCCTACGACGCCAGCCGTAACGATCAGGAATTCGTCGATAAGCTCGGAAAGGCCGGTCTGTCATTGGCCGTCGCAACCAGCAACGATCTTGAGACGCTAAGTCTCGAACGGGCGGTCGCATTCAGCGCAGCCCGGCCCGTCGAGCAGCACGCACGGGTGGCGCAGTTGCGGGAGGGCGAACTCGTAGCGATTAACCGCTATGGAGACATCCGCCGGCTGAATCCGCACAAGATCGATCTGGCCGCCATGGAAGATCGATTTAGCCGAGGCGCCGGCCATAAGCCCGGTGCCGTCATCGAAACGCGAGATAAGGCTCTGGCCAACCGGCCACCCGAAAAAGAACAGGCATCAATTTCCAAAACGGCCGCTACGCGTGCGCGTAATGCCAATGACGGACGCACGCATGGCTCGCCGGAAGGCCCCGCCGGACCCGCCCGCGCTGTCGACGGATTTGGCCGTGTTGCCGCGTCCATACTCGATGGGCTTGCGAGCATTGTCGAACGCGGGATTTCTGGAGGCGGCGAAGCACAGTCCGATCTGGATAAGGGTGCCGAAGAGCCCCCGCCGGGTCCACGCGTGGAGCAGCGAGCGGACTCAATTACATCTGAGGAAGATGCCAAGGCGCAACGGCGGATGGAAGCGTTGCGGGTAATCTCGGAAGATCTTGAGCGCGAACAGGGCCAAGACTACGAGCGCGAACGATACCGATCCCGGCGATAGGCCGTCCGGCGCGGGGGCAGCGCCAGGACGGGAACCAGAGCCCCGCGCCGGAGTGCAGCGCGGGAATTCCAAAGATAGAACGGCAAGATTTTATATTCATTTGTCGCAATTGCCGCTCAATCGAGCGGCCGCCGCGCCCCTAGCGCCTCGCAGCGGCGCGCTAAACCGGACGCGCAATGAACGCCTGGGTGAGTGGATTGCGTCAGGCCGGGGCGTGACGCTGCCCGTGCGGCTTACCGAGCGTGAACGAGAAGGCCTCAACGGAGAGCTCGGCGCGTACGACGATGACAGCGAGTTCGGGCAAGTCCTTGGTGCCATCGCGGACGAGGTTCATCGTCATTGCGCGGCGGTGTGCGCCGGCATCACGGCCGAGTTCGCAGCTCGCTGTGCGCACGCGCGGAGGACCCTGCCGCGCAATCAATTGGCCGGGGCGCTACAGGCCTTTAGCGAAGCGCGGAAGGCGGCTTTCGCGCATGCGCGCCGCGAGGCCAGCCTCGCATTGCAAGCGCGTAAGCAAGCGGCAACGATCTTGCATCGTCTGCGTTGTGCCCGTCCTTCGGCCAGCGGTTCCATCCCGTCCGGCGGTTCGCCAGGACCAGGGCCGAGCTGAGGTGTTCGAGAATGCGGCAGCCACCCGCTGCAAAAAAAAGGAGAACGGCCTCGCGTCTATTGCCAAAATTTTCCAGCTATCCGGTTTCGCGTTCCCGGACAGCACTATCAGCGCTCCTGCTCGACTTCGCCACTCGGATGGTAGCGATAGCCCTGGCCGCCATAGGCGCGCGCTCGGGTATCAAAGGCGATACCGCGATCGGACTCACTCATCCACCAAAAATCGGGTGAAGCCCACGTGAGCGGGCATGGATGCGGCGGATACGGGCTCGTCGTGTTCTCATCGTCACTCATCGCTTACGCTCCGTTGTGAGGTCTGTAGTAAGGATTTGGATCGAGGCCGCGTCCGTAAGGCGTCTTCCAATAGCCTTCGACAAATGTAAAAAACGGGAAAGGTACGTCGGTTGCGATGCAGAGCATGACGCCCGGCGGCAGCCTCATCAATTCTTCAGGGCGATAGCGATTGAACTCGTGCGGCGTGTCGTTCCAGCTCATGTCACCCCTGCCGGTGATGCTGCGACTACGGACATTACGAATATGCTTGCCGCACAGATCGGAAAGGTAGTGAGCTGTAAACAAGTCGCGGGGAGCATAGGCTGTAATCAGCCCTGCATTGCCGATGAAGGTTTGCCAGCGGTCCCTGTAGAGGGCTTTGAGCTGGTTGAGGTCTTGAAGGATGACCCAGAATTGCACCCCGAAGCCGGCCGCGATTCCCATGGCGTTTTCGACCGGCGGTAGGTAACCGAGAGCGGCAAATTCATCAAGGATGAACAAGACGGGAGGCAGCTTGCCGCTCGGCGGTGACCGCAACAGCGTGCGCAGCGCCGAGGTAACGATCAGACGCAGGAAATTCCCATGAGATTCCAGGCGGTCGGCCGTGATCGAGATATAGGCCGTTACTTCTTCTCTTTTGCATAAGTCCCAGTCAAAGCCCGGGCCGCATAAATCGCGCTGTATGGGCGGGCTGTCCAGAAACCGCGTCTCGTTTATCGCCGTGCTCATCACGTCAAGCGTGGACTTGCTGCCGCTTACGAAGCGGCCAGCCTTCGAGCGTAGCGGCTCGCAGGGACTTTCGGTCATATCGATGATCGTTTTCAGCAGCCCGCTTGGGGTAAACGGCTGGGTGATCATTTTGCGCACCCTTGCCAGATTGCCTTCTCTTTTGTTGATAATCTTCTCCTGCATGATCGCGCAGGTCACCCAATCCTGAGCCGACCCGCCAAAAAAAGCGCCATTACCGTCCAGCGGCTCCTTTACGATGGCGATGCCGGTGAGGTTGGAGTCATCGGTAAAGTTGTCATGGGTCTCATCGATAGCGGCAAGTGGATTGTAGCCGTGGCTTCTAAGGTGCGGCAGAGTGTCGGCCAGTACATGGAAAGGATTGATAATGAGGACGCGGCGACCGGCCTGGTCGCGCGCCGATCTTTGGGCGCGTGCCCGAGCAGTAATGGCGCCTTGCTCCAACTTCGGATCGGCGCAGATTATAGAGCGTTTCGCGGTAGCAATCGTCGTCGTAATCAAGCCAGTACCTTTGCCCGACCGGTTCGGCCCGATGGTAACCGCGTGCAAATTCTTGTTGCCGTACCAGACCTCTTCGCCGATACGGGTTCCTTCCTTCAATCTGCCGAGGTAGATTCCTCTGTCCTTCTCCTCCTTATTCGAGCGAAACAGCATCGTAAGACCTCCCTTTTGGATTCAGAATGGGATGTCGTCATCGAGCGGCGGCTTCGTTCGCGCTCTAGGTGTTTCTTGCGGCATCCAGTCCTCAGCCTCCGCCGGGTCCAGGATGTAGAAGGTGTTGCAGACAACGTGGCCGTATTCCTCTCGGGTCAGCCAATGGAAAACCCATCGGCCGACAGCATCGATCTCGCGACGGGTGTCAGGGTCGCGCGGCGCGTGCCGCAGTTGCCGCATGACGGCTTCGCCGATCAGGTACGTGGCCAACTCACTAGCGTTTAATCGTCTGGTACTCATCGCTTCCCCAGCATGCCGGCTCGGCGCAGGGCAGCGCGTGCGCTGGGTTCGGAAATTTTCGGCGCTCCGGCGAAGCCAGCGAGCGCTTTGCAGATGAAATCACCCGCGTGGTAGGTGATCCAGAGACCGATGAGCACCAAGAAAAAATTTCCTCCTGATACCCGAAAGACAATAAGAGCCAGCCAACAGAGAAAAAGCCCGACCGGGAGATACACGGCCGCGCGTGCAATCATCGCCACAAGAATCCAGGCTTCGACGATCCACATCGACGCGCGCTTCCCTGTCAGGCGTGCAGGCCGTGCCCCTCGGCCATTTGCTGATATTGCGTATAGGCATTGCGGGCTTCGCCGAGGCTGTTTGTTCCGGCGAGGCGGCGGAGAATGTTCAAGACGCGGGTGCGCACCGCTGCCGCCGCGCCCTTCGGAAGGAACGGCTCCCAATCGATTTGACCCGCAATTCGGTTAAGTTCCATCAGCGCGGTTGCCGCGATGTCTTCCGAGGCAGACATTAGACTCGTCATCAGCCTGCGGACGCCGTTGGCGCCAACCCTCATGGACTGCTTCGCACGTTCCCGGTCGATCTGTCCTTTTAGGTCCTGGAGACGTTCCGATTCCGCGTTGATCGCGTGCATTTTCTCCCGGTGCTTTTGCGCTTGCCGGCGCAGCGACCCCTTGCGACCGAGAATGTCCAATAGCAGTGAGGAGCTTTTGGCGGCCTGAGTGCAGACGTCGGCCTTCCCGAATTCGGCCTGTGCCCATTCGGTGCGCCACGTCATAAGCTCCTCGAATTCCGTGTCCGAGAGGCTACCCAGCCGATTCCACTCGCGGTCCGCGCGCGCTTCCGCGATCCGGCGCCGCGTCGTGTAACTGATGACCGCGTGCGTCTCGAACAGGGTGCCCCGCATGACGTAGGTCAGCGTAGCCCCGCCAGCCATGATCCACGTCGTTTCCGAGACCGATCCTGCCCATCCGCCGAGCGTTGTGACGGTCGCGTGAGCTGCGTCGCTCAGGGCACCGATGAGGATGTCCGTCATTACTTCCTCCGCTTCGGAAGAGTTTTGGGTGTGTCACACTTGTCGCAGCAGTCGAAAAATCTGCCCGCATGGCGATGCTCGCGGCGCAACGCGCGTTCGAGTCGGGCTGCTGTAGCGGCCAAATCGGGATACCCGATATGTCCAATGCAAATGCGGTCCTGATAGACCGTCTCATCCCGTGGCGTGTGGTAGACGGCAAGGATTCCTGTCGATCCGCAAGACGGCGTGCACGTCACGGTGGCGTCGCGCTCACGTTCGACGACATTGCCCCGGCAAATCAAGGATCGGCAAGCGTAGCAATAAAGCGTGCCGCCGGGCGCGGAGCAGTGCGGACAATGCACGTCATCGAAGACAATCGACGTGTCGTAATAGCTGTGACCCTTGGCATCGCTAACATTTGCGCCCGAAGACGCAGTGTCGGTTAAAATCTGCCGGATGAAAAAATCCTTGCGATTTGCTTCGCTCCGCTGAAATCGAAGCACCGCCGGCTTGTCGAGCACGGCGCATTGCATCGCGAGATCTAAGACATCGTCGCTGGTCGAGCAACGAGGCCGCGCCGGAAGATGAGCCTGATCGAGCAAAACGGGGAGGGGCCCATCTCGCAATCCGGCGGCAACTTCCATTACGCGACCTTTCGGTGTTGCCGGCGTGAGTACCCCAGTCTGGCTCACTGGCCGTGCGGGTATCGTTCGGCCCATTCCGCCGATGAACGGACGTGCGAAGGCCGTCTTCATGACTTTTTTCTCCTGTGGCTTTCTGTTGGAAAGGGAGAAAAATGTCGTTTGTTTTGATCGCCATCCGGAGGCGGAAGCGCCCGAACGAAGACGTTTCGCAGCATGCGTGCGAGTTGCAGTTCCAGCTCAGCGAGCGCCGCCTTCGACTGCTCGACGGCCGCAATTGTCGGCGGTGATTTAATTTCAATTGCCCGTGGACGGCGGGGCGGTTCCACCGACCCCCTCGGGATCGCCCCAACGTGCGCCCGCCAGATATGGCGCCAAGCGCTGCAGGGCATGGCTCCGTTATCCTTTCGTAAGACCGGAAGCGGCCAGGTGCACCGCGCCGAGATTAACGTCGGACTCGTTCTGCCCTTGCGGTTCTTCGGTGTTTTTGGTGAGCGGCAAAAGATCAAACAGAGCGCGGTCCGCGACCGAGCGCGCCCGTTCATCGATGAGTCGCAGCAAAGTGGCCGCGAATTCGCTTTGCGGTTCCGTTGTCATGCGCCAAAGGGCGGCCTGACCGGCCAGCAAATTGCGGCGGTGGTCGTCGGCTTCACGTTTGGCCTTTTCCTTGGCTGCGACTTCCTTAATCCGTCTGTCCAGCTCGATAGCTTGAGCCTGAAGGTCCTTACTACCCAACCGACGGCGTACCATCGCTGCATACCTCGTGAATTTAGTGGCTCCGGTGAGCGCGTGTAGCTGTCATCAAGTCGGGGCGGTGGGATTGAGACGATCCGCCTTGTTCGCTTGAGGGTTCCGCATTGGGCGCGTCGTAACTATTGTCGTCCCCTAGCGGGCAGCCATCGTCGGCTAGACGCTCCAATTCGAAATGATCGATTTGGTCTCGATCGCCGCGCGCGATGGTCATGGTACCCCTCCGGCGACCGCCGTCTGGACGTGGCGGCAATCAACAGGTGTCGGCTCCTACACAAACAATGCGCAGGTGAGCCCCAAAATTGGACAACGGCTAGATATTCCGCGCCGACATTTTCCGATTTGTCCCCTAGTGAAACGTTTCCACCCGAAGATTGTCACCCTTATGAAAATGCGGCTTCCTACCATTGTGTCGAGAGGCGATCGTGATACGGTTACGGTTGCACCTTGGTGCCTCATGACGACACAAATGCCGCCGAAAAATATTTTTTCGTGTTGTCCAATTTAGGCATTTGGCAGCGCACTGTAGGAGTGAAGCGGGGAATGGCGTCATGCCGGGATTCGAAAAGGCGTATTTTAAACTCTCAGAGGACGACCGCAGTCGCCTTGCCCGCATCGCCCGGAGAATGGTTGGAAAGGCAAACCTAAATATCACTTGGGAAGATCTGCAGCAGGCAACCTTTGAGGCCTGCCTTCGCCGGACCTTTCGCGAGGATATAGACACCATGGCGTTTGTCATCAAAACCATGCAGAGCGTTGCGTCTCAATTTCTGAGAGAGAGGCGCCGTGAACTTGATAACGTCGAACTCACTGAAATTGATGATTCACGCATTAGCACTATCTACGTACAGCCAAGCCCTGAAGATGAACTCGTAGCCAACGACCATTACGAGAAGCTCGTCTCTGGCCTCTCGCCCGATGCTCAGGTGGTCGCGGTAGGCCGATCGCTTGGGTGGACTGGAAAGGAGCTTATGAACTGGAGCCGGCTTGGAGAGCGCCGCTTTGGGTCAGCGTGGAAGGCCCTTTACCGCGCTAATCCGTCACGCCAAATGGACTCTAGCCGAAGAAAACTGGGGAAGCGGAAGTGACCGAGCAGCGCAAACCTTTTGACGGGGCCTCCGATCAGCAAACTTGCCGGGAGATTGTGTTCATGAATGACTTTCACGAAGAGGTCCTTCCTGAAATACGGGACATTTATATAGACGACATTCTAAATCTATCTGGCGAGGAAATCCGTGCAACCACGCGGGTAGAATACGGTAATGAAAACTGGCTTGCTGCTAAATCGAACGAAATTTTCGAGCGAGCGTTGGAGCAGGTTAAGTGTGACATGATAGGGGCGCGGCGGAGGCCATCAGTAGGTCTACTCACGACGCTGCGCTCAAGCATCTTGAACCATCGCTTACAATGGAAAGGCGAGCATTTAATTCGGGCAGCCTCAATATGGGTGGTTGTCGCTGTTGGCCTGTCATGCGCAGGTATCGTGGGCGCTAGGCTTGTGTCTTTACACTTAAGGAGCGCTTCGACGATTTCAAATCCAAGTGAACCTTCCATTGGAAAGAACGACCTTTTGCTTTCAAAGAAAATCGAGCCTTTCATTGTCGTTCCGGGCGGCGTGCAGCCGCCGCCGCGCGACGCAATGCATGAGATGGAGCCCTCGATGTGGGGAGATGCAGTGCAGCCCCATGCGGCGGCAATGGAAATAGAACCGTGGTGGGCAGGTAAGGCTTATGGCTATTATTATGCTGCTATTGGGACAGCACAAGGTAACATGGAAGGTGACGTCGCTGTAGAAAATAGCTTACCAGAAGACCTCCACATCCGCTTAGTTAAGCGCCTGTGTACCCCGCATGTTCATGTTTTCGCTTGTTACCTTCCGGAATCGGAACGCATAGACCACCCCGAACTCGCCGATTGATTTGGCGCCGAAAGTACGAATCATCCTTGCTAAATCTTGGGCTCGTTCAATTTGTTTTTTGTGATCATTCCAGAATCGCGGGCCCCAAGAATCTGTGTGAGTTCCTCTGTAGCTTCTCGGAAAGCTATGAGAGCCGTGCCGACAGCTAGGCCGGCACACATAGCGCGCAAATCCGAAATATCGCTATACGTCGCAACAAAGCCCCCTGTGCTTGCAGAACACAGCAAAGTGGCAACGTAGAAATTAAGTTTTGACAACGTAACTCCAAAAGGCAGTTCGGCGGCATTAATGGGCAGATATATCATAACAGCAACCAAATAGAACGCGTTTCTGATTTGACGCTTTATTGGCTAAATTAGGTTGTCGGCTGGCAAACTCAAACAATTATGTAACCTACGTTGCCCGACGTTTTGGATAGTCTCGGCGCTTTGCGATTCGTCGCCTCACCATTTTGCTTGCGAAAAATCCATTGATCGTCTGTCCTTACCTTTGATTGAGGGCGCCGAAAACGGCCTCGATCAGGCGCGGTCTACGTCAGTGCCCGACCGCAACGGGGCCGAAACACGCCTCCAACAACAAGAGGGAGGACCAACGTGTCGATATTCAATCTCAAGGACTATTTCGAAGCCTGCCGCTTCGCGGACGACGATAGCCCTATATGGCGCTTTTGGGTCACGGACGGCGAGGAAGCCACCTACATCAATCCGATGTCCGGCCGCGTGCATGCCTATGTGTGGCATGACGGGTACGGAAAGTATCATCCCACGATCATCGTCTCGCCCTGGCGCGCCTTACGGCTCCTCCGGCAGCGCGAAGGCTTGGTCGTGTCTTTGCTTCCCTTTCCGCGCATCGCGATCGAATGCTACCGGCTGAAGTCCGACACCATCCAGTTGTCGCAAGATTACGTTGAAGAGCTGCTAGGTCCCGGTAGTCCCGCCTAGCTTTTCGACTTCGCGCCGCGGCTGAGCCGCCCCCTTGACTCGCCATCGTAGAATGTTCACTTTTCGTTCTTATGGCTGTCGAGACCATAGGCGAGGCTTATTCGCTCGGCTGGCGCGTCACCGTCCGCTGCGTGCATGGCCGCGAGGACGGCGCTCATTCCAAATCGAGCCGCGAGTGCATAAATCGCAAGGAACTGGACATGGAAACGCTCGTTTGGACGCGCGGCAGGGCTTTCCCCCTTTCACGTCTCGAAAGCCGATTGCGATGTCCCCGTTGCGGGTCACGCAACGTCGTTGTTCTCTATCAGCCTCCGGCAAATACTGCGGTCAGGAAGGGCTAGCGACGTGTGCAATCTCTATTCGCTCACAAAGGGTCAGGCGGCCATTGTCGCGCTCGTTCGCGCGATGCGCGACCGCACCGGCAACCTTCCGCCGATGCCGGGAATTTTCCCTGACTATCCTGCGCCGATTGTGCGCAACGCGCCCGACGGCGTGCGTGAGCTTGCGATGGCGCGCTGGGGCATGCCTGGTCCACCGGCTTTTGGCGGGGCTCCAATCACCAACATCCGAAACGTGAAGAGCCCGCACTGGCGGCGCTGGCTCAAACCGGAGAACCGCTGTCTCGTTCCCTTCACGTCTTTTTGCGAATACGCCGACACCAAACCGCGGAAAACGCCGACATGGTTTGCGCTCGGTGACGAGCGACCGCTCGCTTTATTTGCCGGTGTTTGGACGACATGGCACGGCAAACGCGGCACCAAGGCGAACCCGGTTGAGGGCGAGCATCAGCTTTTCGGCTTTCTCACGACCGACGCCAACGCCGAAGTTGAGGCCATCCATCCAAAGGCAATGCCCGTCATCCTGACGAACGACGCCGAGATCGAGCAATGGATGACAGCGCCAGCGGAAGAGGCGTTGAAGCTTCAACACCCGCTGCCGGACGGCACGCTCAAAATCGTCGCGACGGGCGAGAAACAGGACCAAGCCGCCTGACAGGAGGTCGAGATGGCCGTGACCTACTATGTAGCCTTGCCATTCATTCGGACGGAAGACGGCGTCGCGCCGGGAGACGCGCAGGAAATGCCAAACGAGTCAGCAGCGATCCGGCGCGCGGAAGCGATGGCGCGGGACGTTTCCAATGCTGGCGCGCTCGCGTTTAAACGTTCGGGCGATCCGGCAATGGGCAGTTTCAATGACGCCATTATTTTGAAAACGTTTGGCGACGTGCCGGACAGGCTGGATGAGCTTTGAGATTTGGACATCAGGCGGCGGATTCGCGTCTGCGCTGCCCCCGTTGAGGGTCGCGCAACATCGCCGTGATGTTCGAGCCGCCGGCGAACAGGTCAGCCGTCCGCTAAGGACGTGGTCGTTGAATTTTCCGGAATAGTCGTTGTGCGGCCTTGAGCGCAGTGTCGGCATTTAGCTCGTTGCCGAGCCATTGGAATATCGTGGGTCCGATCACGCCGACTTCAAGGGCTTGTCGTCTGACCGCTTTTATTCGGCCCTTGTCCAAAGCGTAGTCGTCGAAATGCTCGGCTATGTCCCTCATATTTTTCAGCATCGGCAGCGCGGCATCAAACTCCTTGACTGCCTTCTGCATGTCGTTGGTTATTGATGGCACCTTGGCCGCAAGAACCGCCGCGCGGCGGACGCGCGTCAATGCAACGATGAAGAACTGAAAATCGGCCCATCGCCTGAATAGAAACTCGCTGTCTTCCGGCTCGTCGGTAGCAAGCCGCCGCCGCTGAAGCTGTGCGGTCCAGACGGCGATGTTGGCAAGACGGCGCGCGCGCTCGTAGGTGGCCGCAGGTGAGGGCGAGCGCGAGTTCATGAGCGCACGAATGCGACGAGTGGTTCCATTTCGTGCTTGTCGGCTAGTTTGAGCTTTTCGATATACGTCGTCCTGGCCCCTCCGGCCTTTCTCAGATCGGCGCCGCCCCAGGTAAATCTCCCGCCGCCAAGCTGGACGATCAGCGCATCCGCCGCCAAACGGGACCACCGACCGTTGCCGTCAGGGAAGGGGTGTATCCACACCAAGCGGTGATGAAAGCGCGTCGCTATTTCATCGTTCGGGAACGATTTAAGTTCGACCCAGGCCCGGGCTTCGTCGAGAAGCTTCCACATTTCGGGTTGAATCAAATGCGGCTCAACACCAATAATGCGGGGCGTCGTGCGGTAATCTCCCGCCCATCGCCATACGCGATCGAACATGCGGCGGTGCAGGCTTTTGAGAAACCGCTCCCTGAAAATGACGTGCTTGCGGCCAAACGCCCAGACGTCCGCCGTGGCGATATTTTGTTGTTCGAGTTCGTTCAGTTCGCCGCGCGACGTGATGTGAGTTGGAATCAGCGCATCCCGTTCTTCGGGCCTCAATGGCGTCGCGTGATCGTCGGCGACAGGCTCGGTCATGTCTCGTCCCAGAGGCGCGCCGGGCGGTGCGACAAGTCTTCGATTATCTGCTCACGCAATTTGCGCGCAGCGCTTTTGTCGCGCACGGCCTGATTTTCAAGACGCATTGTGTGCTCGACCGCCGATGCTCGCAGATTCGCAACATGTTCGGCGCGCTCCCGCACCGTTTCCGCGAGAGGCTTCTCGGGCACCAAGGCATAGACAACGCGGCAACCCAGTGCTTCGGCCGCGCGCTGAAGCGAGTGCAGCGTGATGCTGCCACTGACCTCGGATTGCTCAAGCTCGACGACGCGCGGCTGGGATACGCCGATACGGCGGGCGAGTTGCGTCGTGGTCATGCCAAGTGCATCGCGGATTGCCCGCACCCAACCTTTCGGCGGACGCTGGCTTTTCGCAAGCGGGCGCATGGCAACGAAACCCTGGTCGAGATGGCGGATGGCGTCTTTCATGCTATAAGGTATAGCCTATAATCCATGAAGAAATCAATAAGATATATCCTATTGAATATGAATAAGATTATCAGGTATATCCTATAGAAAGTGGTGCGCCTTGCGCCGCAATTCGCAGGCGCGCAATCTGTCCGACGTGATCGCCTATCTGCAAAGGCAGGGGGCGTGAAGCTTCGTCACGGGATAAAGAACCACTTAGCAGCGGACAGGCAACGTCCGAGGTCTGGAATAGCGCATGGCCGATTCAACCCAAGAAACCGTCCAGCAGAAGGCCTACCGGCTGCTCGTAGCCATTAAGGCAAAGACCGAGCGTTCGGGACAGCCCGTCTTCCTTGCCGAACTTTTGCAAGACCTCAAGATGGACGAAGAGGAGGCACAGGGAGCCTTTCGATATCTGGCCGGCAAGCGCTGGATCGACACGTTCAATATTCCCTATACCGGCAGAATCAACGCAGCCGGACACGATGTCGTGGCGGCCGTCGAACGTGAGATGGTCGCGCATAACCAGAAGCCAAAGGCTGACGCCGCAAGAGCCGTTGAACGAACCGAGCAAGATTCGGCAATCGAGTGGGATGTGTTCATCAGTCATGCGAGCGAAGACAAAGACGATTTTGTCCGCCCACTGGCCGAACGGCTGCGCCATGAGGGCCTTCGCGTCTGGTACGACGACTTCACGCTCACCGTCGGAGACAGTCTCCGCCGCTCGATTGATCGCGGTTTGGCAAGGTCGCGGTATGGCGTCGTGGTCGTCAGCCCGAATTTCCTGAAAAAGGAATGGCCGCAAAAGGAGCTGGACGGCCTCGTCGCCCGCGAGGTCGGCGGCGTCAAAGTTATCTTACCGGTCTGGCACAATATGAGTGCCGACCAAATAAGGGCTTATTCGCCCATCCTCGCCGATCGCTTGGCGGTCTCGTCGGCCAAGGGCCTCGACCATGTCACCGATCAACTGTTGCAGGCGCTTGGCCGGAAGGCCTCATCCAGCGTGGGCGAAACCCATGCGAGCGCGCCGCCGAGAATATTGTCGCAGAATCCGGATGCAGCCGCGAGGCTTCGCCAGCTCTCCGATTATGCGTCCGAATTACATACGCGCCGTGTCACGCAGATTTTGGCGGCAAAAGCGCCGGTCGCGTTGCAGGAAGGCGCACGCGTCGTGATGCATGTGGTGCCGCAGAGCGCTGTCGGCGATAGACCAATGGAGTCATTTGAAGAAATTGCTCGCAATCCAAACAGCTTTCCTCCGATCAGGGGCGACGCGCGCGACTCAAGAATTACGTATGATGGCCTGACCACAGGCTCGAATAATGAAGGCCTGTCGCGGCCGCAACGAGCTTACGTCACCGTCTTTCGGTCTGGCACGGTGGAGGCTGTTGAAAGCTCGATTGCTCGGGGTCGCGAGCACAATTTTGTCCAACTGCCTCATATCGAAGCAATCGTCGTAAAGTACGCCTGCCTCTACGCCAAATCGCTGAACGGCTTCGGCGTGGCGCCGCCGATGGCGGTGTGCGTCAGCCTGCTCGACGTTCTGGGAATGAAACTAACTCAGGACTTTATCAGCACGGCATTCGTGCCGGAGGACTTGCCGTGCGGCGACCTCGACCGCCAACATCTCAATTTCGGCCAAGCGATATTTGACGCTGTGCCGCCAGACTACAATGCCGCCGCAAAGCTACTCCGGCCCGTTCTTACGCACCTTGCCAATGCCGCAGGGCTGCACTCCTCGCCTAATTTCGACGCCGGAGGCAACTACACCTTCGCAGAGAAGCTATAGAAGCGGTTTACAGTCGGCCTATTCCGAGAGCCGTAAACGCCTTTTGTCTCTCGCGTATTTTTTCGAGAGCGTCGGCCGACGGTATCAGAATAGAAAGGTCATGTTGCCAGCGGCCAAGCCCGCAAATGTCAAAATCTACACGCACCGGCAACCAGCCCGTCTCAGTAGCTTCTCCTAAGACCTCGATATTTCGGACGCGTTCAACGCATTGAAGCGGCGTATACTGTCGGCGTTGGACTGCGTCCTCGTAGGGAATCGCAGCTTGGCGGATAACTTCCAGCTTGAGGAGCTGCCCGAGCCAGGGCGAGCCGCGAAAGACTTCAAAGTATTCGGCGAGGCGGGCGCCGTAGTCGCGATGAAATGGACTTTCTCCGCGCTGCAATGAAAGACACGACCGCACCTTTTGCGGTAAGGCATCCACTCCCGAGACGCGCGCAATTTGTCCATTCTCAATGAATAAGTCATTGGTTTCGGGCGATATTGCCCAATCGCTGCCAAGTCGCTGTGCCTCAATCCTCGGAAAGCTCGGCGCTACCGGGCATCGCACGAGGTAGCCGTCCCCGGTTTTCGTCAGAGTGGGCGCACTGGAAAGAGACCGGCCGTCGCCGAGCGCGTTCACGAGCACATAGCGATCGCCGGGCGGTAGTTTCGGAAACTGGTCGATCAGGTCGATCAGGCCGCTTAATTCACCCGACACAAAATGCTTCACCTGGATCGACCACTCCGACGCGTCAACTCCCAGCAATTCGCCCGTGCATATGACAATAGGACCGAATGCCACGAGATCGTCGGCCAGACGCGACTCCTGGTGTGCCCGTCGAACGCTTTCAGCGCAGGCGCCTTCGTGACGCCGTTTCATTTCCCGCAGAGTTTCGATGGTGTAGGTGACGCTATCGCGATCGATTAACGACGCATGGTTAGAACAGAGCCAAATGGCGTTATTAATGTCCGACCGTTCCTTGGGCGTCATGGACGCGACATATCGCTTCCCATTCGGTGACGCGGCGCAAATGTGCGCAGCGACGCCGATGTTTGTGACCGCGCGTGGCGATTCTTCGCTGGGCCCGACCGTCAGCTGGCCGCAACCCGAAAAGGAGCAGCGATGACCGGCACGCAGCGCGACGGCGCGCTTGATTGGCTCTGAAAACTCGTTGTCATCCCGATTGCTCATCTCGGTCACTCTCTACTGCGGTCGCGCCGTGATCGAATCATTCTCTCTGCTTCGGCACAGGCCAACAGCTACACCCGGTCCAGTTCGGAGAAAAGATGCAACATGACGCGCGATTCCATGCGCTGCCAAATGAATTTCATCGGCACTGGATTCTTGAATCCAAGATGGCCTTCGACGCGTGGTGAACCGCTAAAGCCTATATATTTCGCAATCTCACCGCCGACCGACGGCGACGTAGTAGGTGGGCGTTTCCAACGCCGCCAAAAGGCGGATTCTCACGGCGACGACCTCTAGGCGATCGCACGAGGCGAAAGAAAGCTCATGGAGCCCGACCGCGGCTGGCTCTATATTCGGCAACCCGCCAATGTACTGAACGCTGTTCGATGTATCCGCGTCGCAAATCATCGGCGTCAGAAACGGTACAAACGACCCCAACCCCCATTCGGCCACGGCGAACGCATGCGCGATCTTTGCCAACATTCGAAAGAACTCAGGCGCGCTGACAGTGGCAGTCGGCTCGATAGCGGCTACTTTTAGCTCGGCAGCCAATGCTTCCATATGACGGATGATCCCGTCCCGGAATGAGGCGCCTCGAACCCAAAGATGTTTTACCTTGGCGCTACGCTCTCCTTCTGTTGTGCGACCTGAAAGCTCGTCCGGCATTTCGAGGAGCGGGAAAAGAACAAGAAACGGATACACGTCCCGATTAACGTCGAGGAACGACCAATCAGCATTTGGAGTGAGCTTCACCTTGAGAGGAAGTTTCGCCGGGCGCTCCCTCCGCCTCCTCGACGGCAGGTCGTAGTACATCCGAAGAGGCCCGTACATCGTGCGTTGGCAGGTACGTTCGAACGCGCCGGTCCTTTTCGCGCATTCTGCGCAGCTCGATTTCGGAAGTATCCACCGTCCGCCAAGACCAAGGGGCACAATATGTTCGTCGTTCAGCGTTTTGTTGCTGCCGCAATAGATGCAGTGATCCATGGCGGCGTAGATTTTATGCGGGTGAATGGGGAGATTAAACATGCCTGAGCTTAGCCTATTGGAGCGCCCTTATTAAATCGGGGCACAAACGCGCCGCGCTGGTGGCGGAGCTTGAGAAGGTGCTCCTTAAGTAGTCCTTCCATTGCCGCCGACGAATAGCAATCAAATGACTTAGGACGCGACGCGTTCCTTACCGCGGGCCGTCGCTAGTCACACCAGACGATCTTGCCTGACCGCACCCAGAAATGCGATTTGCATCCCTCGCGCAGCCAGACCGACGGATGCAAGGACACGTGGCCGCGAGGATCGACCGAAAGGTCCCAGCGCGGCTTAACCTCCTTAAGCAGCATCATCTCCAAGCGCTGAGCGCAGCCGCAGGGGCAGCGCAAGCCCACGGACCAATCTTCATCGCCATCGCGGGCCATGACGAGATTCCAGAACGGGAGCCTCTCCGGCAACATGTCGCCTTTGACGACCTTCAGCGAACGCCGTGGCGCCAGCCCCGCAATCATCCGGCGCCACCACAGCGGCCTCCGTTTCATGCGACCCTCAGGCGCCGCGCAAGCGCGGGCAGACCGAGAAGCGGGTCGGTAACGCCCAAGGCCACGGGAAATCGATCCCCGGCCGTGAACTGACTCTCAGCAAACGTATCTTCGTCGCCTTCCGCCAGCATGACGATCGAGCGTGCCCGCGCTTCATTCGGAAACTGCCGGAACGGAAACATCCGCGCGATGAACTCCATCACGCACGTCGAAGCGGCGCGCATGTTCAGCGCGATCACTCCGGGAGCTTCCTCCGCCATGCCCCGGAGTTATCCGTCCGCGATCTTCTGCGCGAGCGCATCCGGCGCGGCACGCGCCAGGTATTCCGTCTCCAGCAGCGCCGCATCGTAAACGCCGCGATCCATCAGGCTCGATCCGCCGGGATAAACGTAATCTACCCGACCATAGACTTCCGCGATGCGGCGACCTCCGGCGGGCGCCGCCTCGGTGGGTATGGCAACGCCGACATCCAAGAGCGGCATGGCGAAGTAGGCGCTCAACCGATCCGCGATGTGGCGGCCTTCAGCGCCATCGACGCAGGCAAAAAGCACATCGGCTTCGGATGCGGCCAAAATCGCCTCATGCGCTGCGATTGAACTCGGCATCGGCACGACCTCGCAATCGGACCGGTAGCGGCGAATTGCGGCGGCGAACATCTCGACTTTATAAGCGCCGATATCCGCGGGCGACGCGTTCAAAATGCGGTTGAGGTTGCGCTCCTCCAGCTTGTCGAAATCAATCAGGATAATTTCGCCGACACCCAAGCGCGCCAGTTGCTCAGCGACGACCGAGCCCGTTCCCGACACGCCGATCACGCAAACGCTCATCCGTCCGAGCCAGGCGCGCATCGCGCCCGTGAAGGCCATCGGCGCGGGCAGGGGACCGGCAGCCGTCGCGCCATCGTTCCACCATAAAAGAAGGTCCGGGCCGGCTGTCATGACGAGATCAACCGGCGTTGCGGCATGGTCGCTCTCATAGACGCGGGCGCGCACCGCGCCGCTCGGGATCATGATGGCCGAGCCGGCCATCCGATCCGTCCCTTGCTGAAGGGCACTCATCAAAGTGCGGTCGCTTTCGTCGTCGGCGCTGGAAAACGCGTACAGGCCGCCAGGGTGAGAATGCACCGCAATCACCACATCGCCCCGCAAGGCGGCGCGGTCGATGACCGCCTCCACATACTCGCCGGGCCACGTGATGAAACTCCCCATGCGGGTGCAACGGCTGTGCGGTACGGCGATGATTTCGCGGCCGAGAAATTTTGTCCGGCGTTCACCGGCCTCGGCGCACAGCAACAGGGCGGCGGCTTCCAAGCCGTCGCCCGGAAACAGGTGTTGCCGGAGCTGGTCAGCCACCTTTTGCGGGAGCACCAGCGTTCTTTGCCGCTTCATTGTCCAACCTCGCGGCGCAACGCCTCATCGACTAGCGCAAGGTGGGTCGCGAGCGTGTCCCGCGCGGCGTCCCACTGCCGGTGGCGCGACCAACGCTGAAAAGGCAAACCCGTGATCGTTTCCAGATGCTGCGTTTGCGGAATGGCCGCGCCCGACGGGAGTGCGAGAGGCGGATGGCAATAGAACATGTCGAGCTGGGCGCCGGGATAGCTCACCGGCACCTCGATGGCGATGTCCATCACGGAAGAACGGTAGCCGGATGGAACAGGGTAGTTGCGAAGGATGAGCCATCGCCGTCCCCCATCGACCAAGGTCTCCCAGCGCAGGCCGAGATGATCGATGTGTTGCTCGTCTTGCGGCAGGAGAGCAAATTCGAGCCGCCGCCCGGCGCCCATTTCTCCGTTGTTGATCTGCTTCGGCGTCAGCCGCAGCTTTTCGATGCCCTTGTGGCGCAAATCGATCGCGAAGGAGAGATCGACCTCCCTCTTGGGCTCGCCGGCGACCTTGAGGACGATGATCCAGGGCGTATCGGGATTGAAGCCTGCCTGCTTGATTGCCTGCCGCACGACAATTTCGGGATGCGGCGACTCGATGATGACGCCCTGAACATTCAGCTTCCACGGGCCGTGGTGGTGCTCGGGCCCATGCCCTCCATGATGGTGATACCCGTGCTCACCATGGATATCTTGATGGTCGTGGTCGTGTCCTTCTTCACGCGGGCCGTGCGGCGGCGGATCGCTTTCGTTGTTCATTGCTGTTCTCCTATCCATTTGTTTTGATGGGTCAATTTTTGGCTTGATGACCCGCAGGATGAACTTTGCTACCGTGCTACGTCAGAATCGGACGTAACCGTCATGCGCTATGACAAGACCAAGAAAATCCTTGAACTTGCCCGCGCGCTGGCGAGCACCGCCGAAGGCTTGACCTTGGACGAGATGTGCCGCGCGATCGGCTGCGAACGCCGCACGGTCGAGCGCATGCGCGACACGATCCGCGAAGTGTTCCCGCAGATGGAGGAAATCGCCGATCACCCCACGAAACGCTTCCACATCCCGAAAGGACTAGACGGCTTTTTTCAGGACCCGACGGTGGAGGAGCTGAGCGACCTCGGCGTCGTCATCGCCAAGCTACGCGAAGAGGGCGCGTCCGCCCGTGCCGGATCGCTTGCGGAGCTGGACAGGAAAATCCGCGCGGCGATGCGCCATGGGCGGCGGCACGCCACCGAGACCGATGTGGAAGCGCTGCTGCGGGCGGAGCGCATCGCCGTGCAAGCCGGACCGAGGCCGACTGAAAACCCGGCGGTGTTGGTGATCCTTCGCCAAGCGCTGCTCGGCATGAAGGTGCTGCGATTCGTCTATCATGGCGGCTCGAAGCCCGGCACGTCCCGCGATGTCGTGCCATTCGGAATTATTTTCGGCCGCATGAACTATCTGATCGGCGCCGACGCCGGCACGACGAAACCGAAGCACTGGCGGCTTGACCGAATCGACCAACCCGAATGCCTGGGCGGCGCCGCGTCGCCTCCGGCCGATTTCCACCTTGTTGCATTCGCCAATACGCCCTTCGCCTATTTCGAGGGACCCCAGGAAGACGTGGTACTGCATGTCCTTCCGGGCGGCATGGATGACTTTAAGAATTACCGCTTCCACTCAAGCCAGTCCGTCGAAGAGCATCCCGAGGGCGGCGCGATCGTGCGCTTTCGCGCCAGCGGCATGCTCGAATTGGCTTGGCATCTCTTCTGTTGGGGCAGCAAGATCGAAATCGTCGAACCGGTTTCCCTGCGCCAGCAGATGACCACCGAATTGCGCGTCGCGCTTGCGCATCATGAAGAGCCGCTGCGCTTCACCTATACCCTCGACAAAAAGAAAGCGTCCTAACCGCAAGTGCTACGTCCGATTCTGTCGCAGAACGCCTTTATCCTGCCGGTGCCATGCAGCCGCTCTCAGCCTCGCGCCTAAACGACTTCCTCGGCTGCCCCCACCAGGCGGCGCTGTGGCTCGCCGGCATCAAGCCGGGGGAGGAGGCCGACGCTGCGCTGCAGCTCATTCGCAACAAGGGCTTTGAGCATGAGGCGGTGGTTCTCGCGCGGCTTGAACAATTGCACGGCCCCGCCGAACGCATCCCATCGGGCGGCAGCCTCTCCGACCGCGCCCGCCTGACGCGGGAGGCGATCGAACGCGGCGCGACGTTGATTTATCAGGGCGCTTTGGCCAAGGAGGCGTGGCTCGGTTACCCTGACTTCCTCCTGCGAACCGGCTCGACTCCGGCGGCGGGCTTTGCTCCTGAAGATGCCAAGCTTTCGCGCAAGGCTAAGGGCGAGTATCTCCTTCAACTCGGAATCTATGCCGAATTGCTGGAAGCGCTATTTGGCGTTCCGGTGCAGAACGGCACGGTCCATGTCGCGGCAGGCGAGCCTGAAAGCTTCGATCTTCGCCGTACCCGCTACATTCTCAAGCGGCTCATGCGTGGCTTCGAACGCTTTGTTGCCGATAAGGCGCGTGCGACCAAGCCTCTGCCTTGCGCGGCGTGCGCGCAATGCGACTACAAGCCCCGCTGCGAGGACGAGTGGCGGAAGGCCGATAGTCCGTTCTTCGTCGCGGGTCTCAGCGGCGCGCAGGTCGTGAAACTCGCAGCGGCCGGCGTTAATACTCTTTCGCAGGTGGCGGCGCTTTCGCCCGCCACGAAAATCGACGGCATGGGCGCGGAAACCGTCGCCAAGCTAGCAGCCCAAGCCCGGCTCCAGCTCGACGCCCGGAAGAAAGGCAAGCAGAGCTTCGAATTGCTGCCGCGCTCGCGTGGCCGCGGTTTTGCGATGCTACCCGCGCCCGATGTCGGCGACCTTTTCTTCGACATGGAGGGCGATCCGCTCGCGGGCGAGGGACTCGAATATCTCTTCGGTATTTTTGGACGCTTCACCGGGGCCAAGGACCCCGAGTTTCGGCCCCTCTGGGCGCACAGCCCGGCGGAAGAAAAAGCCGCGTTCGAGAGCGCCATGCGCCTCTTTGTCGAACAGGTCGCCCGGCATCCGGCCGCGCACATTTATCATTATGCCTCCTACGAGCCGGCGGCGCTGAAGCGCCTGGCCATGCGCTACGCGACGATGGAGGCCGAGCTGGACCAGCTGTTGCGCGAGCGCCGCTTCGTCGACCTTTATCGCGTCGTGATTCAGTCGCTTCGGGCTTCGACCGAGACTTATTCCCTGAAAGACCTCGAAGCCCTTTACTGGCGTGAGCGCACCGGCCAGGTGACAACGGCGTCCGACAGCATCGTCGAATATGAGCGCTGGTGCATCACGAAGGACAAAGTGATCCTCGATTCCATCGCCAGTTATAATAAAGACGACTGCGTTTCGACGGCGCATTTGAGGGACTGGCTTGAAGGGTTACGACCGGCCGGCGTCAATCTGGAAATCGTCGATGATTCCGCCGACGAGAGGCGCGAGAAATCGGCCGAGCGCGCCCAGCTTGAGGCCCGCAAACAGGCCCTTGCCGCCGCGGTGCGCGCCTGCCCGCATGGCGACGCGCGGGTGCGGGATTTGATTGCCGAGCTGCTGTGGTTTCACCAGCGCTCACAAAAGCCCGCCTGGTGGGCCGTGTTCGAAAGGCAGGCCTGGTCCGAGGAAGAACTGATCGACGATGCCGAGAGTCTGGGCGGCCTTCAGCTCGACCCTTCGACGCCGCCGGTTCAGGTGAAGAAGTCGTTCGACACGACCTATCGCTTCCCGCCGCAGGACACCAAGCTGAAGATTGGTGGCACCCCGAAGGTCGTCGAAACCGTTGGCTATGCAGGCAAGATCGTGGATCTTGCGGCGGAGGATGGCCGCATTGTGCTGCGCCGGGGCATGAAATCGGGAGCCATGCCCGAACGATTCGGCCTCGTGTCTGCCCCCATCAATCAGCAACACGTGCCCGACGCCGTTATCGCATTCGCAGAACGCTTTGCTCAGGGGACGACTGCGGCGGATCAAGCACTCGTCGATTTTCTGATGCGCCGTGCGCCGCGGCTGAAAGGCCGTGCGGCCGGCCATTCGATCCGCGATCCGGGCGAGCCGCTGACCGACGCCGTGATCCGCGCGGTCATGGACCTCGATCGCAGCTATCTCTTCATTCAGGGGCCGCCCGGCACGGGCAAAACCTTCAACGCCGCTCACGCCATTATCGCGCTGCTTCGCGCCGGCAAGCGCGTCGGCGTGTCCTCCAATTCACACAAGGCGATCAATAAGCTGCTAAGTGAGGTGGAGAAGCACGCGAAAGCGGCGGGCTTCCGTTTCCGCGGCGCTAAGAAAGGCAACGAGGACGATCCCGAGACCGAATTCAACAGCAT
>Ga0182024_10004024_pt1 | contig 34297 bp, 23 predicted proteins | sample P32metaG_FD_120480 | JGI IMG/M metagenome (GOLD analysis project Ga0182024, IMG submission 120480) | Permafrost microbial communities from Stordalen Mire, Sweden - P3-2 metaG (Illumina Assembly) | ecosystem: Environmental > Terrestrial > Soil > Wetlands > Permafrost | place: Sweden: Stordalen... | reverse complement strand
GGAACCCAGCAGGAACTGGACGTAGTTTTCCGGTTGTACTTTGGCGGTAGTCATACTTCATTCTACGCCCGCCCAACCACCCCGACCAAGGATGCCGGACGCCGCAGGGCTGCGTAACTCCTACTTATTTAGCACGGCTGGCCACGGTGTATCCAGCCGTCCTGGCCTGAACGGTTCGCTCGACGGGGACCGCAAACCGGCAGCGCTCGCCGCCCTCAAAGGCGACCGCTATCGGCCGCGTTCGTTGCCGCCTGCTTGGGAAGCGACCGCGCCGGTGTTACGGGGAACGAATCGACCGCCAGCAGGAGTATTCCCAGGTAGGAAACGGTGGAGAGTAGACCCTTGTCGCACACTTCGCGCGGAGGCCCTGGTGAACACCCTCGAAATTGCCGAAGACGGTTACTTCCGTTTCCTGTGTCCGAATTCAAAATGCCGGGAAAGGCTTAAAGCTCGGCCCTGCGACGCAGGCAAGATGGCCAACTGCCGGAAATGTGGCCAGCGCATGCGTTTACCGGCGCCGAACCGCAACCCGAGCAGCCCCCCCGCCCGCGAAGCGTCGGTCCCGAACCCGATCCCCTCCGACCCATCTGGCAAAGGGGCGTCTAGCCGTTCCGCAGACCCGGCGTCGGAAAAGGTCTTCCCGCTGACCCACGTGCGACCACTAGGCGGGGAGAAGCGCGCGTACCTTCGTATCACGATGCACGACATCGTTATCGGTCACGTTTGGGGGGAAGTGACAGAAGCGCAGGTCGAACAGATCGGCCGCCCGGAAGGCCCATTCGCGGCCGTTGTGCAGATCCCCGTCGAGCGAATCGAGTATGCCTGCCGGGAGCGGATGGGCTATCTTTGGCCGGTCGGCCCTCGAAATCGGTATACCGTGGAGACCTTCTTAGGGCGATACCGTTTCCGGGTCGGCGACGGCGACGCCGTCACTGTCGATCGGGCCTTGGGACTCATGCTCGGCCGGCAATTTGATCCCGCAGTCCGGCGGCGCATGTCCGGCCCGGAGAAGGTGCTTCTCGCAGCCGTGACGGCCGTCTTGGTCTGTCTGGGGATCGCCTGGCAGCCGGTAATTTTTTGCGTAGTGGGACCCCTCATCGCGATGGTCGGCGGCCTCGCTGTGATGGCCGTGCGGAGTGCCTCCCCGACCGTCGCTGCCGGGCGGAAGCGGAAAGACTGGTCCGGACGCAAACCGTTCCGCTCCCCCGCGCTGGGCTGGTCGCTTAAGTGCCTGGGGCTCGCGTGGATTGTACTGATCGTTCTGGACCCTTGGGCTTTCACCCAATTTCTCGCCCACAAGGTAGCCCCTCATTCGCCTACAACGCAATTTTATGTTTTTTGCGCCTTTTGCCTCCCTGGGTACCTCTTGCTCTACTATGGCTATCGGCTATGTTTGCGCACTTTCGAGCCTGGCCGGCACCCGGACCCCCGAGCCCCGATTGTCTACCTGCGTGGGTTCGGCGATGACGACCGCAAGACCTTCCAACCGACGACCTGGCCGTTATGGTTACTGGCCGCCATGCATGGGATCGAGGCGGACCTGGCAAGCCCGACAATGAAACGCAGCCTCGGGGGAATGCCCTTCTGGGTCTTCCACCCCATTAAGTTACTGCGCCTCTTCCTCAACATCGACCTGCACTCGGCCGAGGAACTACTGGCCGCCGCGTTCCGAAAATGCGGGCCGCTCATCGCCATCGGCAGGCCCGGCCAACCGCTTGCGACGCCGGGCGCCGACCGCATGTACGTCCCGAATCGGCAGTGGCAACAGGTGGTGCTCGATTACCTCGACCTGTGTCAGGCCGTCGTGCTCCAGCCGTCCAACTCGGAGGGCATTCGCTGGGAAACGGAACAGGCCTTCACCCGCGTGGACCGCCGCCGCATCCTCCTAAGTATGCTCAACTTTGGCAAGCGCCCGGCCGACTACGCGACATTCCGGTCCTGGCTGGAGGAGAAGTTCGGCGTTCATCTGCCCCCCGCCCCCCCATCCAAGTATGTACCTTGGTTCGTCTATTTCGACGCCGAGGGCGCCCCCTGCGTGCAACGGATCTGCCTCACGTCGCCACTGCTCTGGTCTTTCACGGGCAACGCGGTGGACATGGAGCGCACCTTTCACACGTTCATCCAGGGGTTGAAGGGTGGCCCGCGAGAAACGCCCCGCGAGCCGATCGCGCGCCCGTTCCAAGCGGTTGCGTCGGCTTTGCTTCCTGGGAGCGTGCTTGTCCTGGCGATCTATTGTATGATTGCCGGTGGGCGAGACGCCGCCGACGTTCGCCCGCCTGCGATCCAGGAACAAGTTTGGACGCCTCCAGCACCTTCGCCAGGGGATCGCTTGCTGAGTGAAGCGAGGAAGGGCAAGCCGATCGAATACCACGGCAAGGGCATAAACTACACGCTGACGCTCCCGGCCCTATGGAAGCCTTCTGCGCTGGACGCGGAAACACTAAAAAAAGTCACCGAGGCTGCTAAGCGGTCTGGCACGTCGATCCCGACGCCTGAGCAAGCTTTCTCGCTCCAGGCGGAGGCGTCCACCGGCTTCGAGGGAAAACTGGCCGTGCTCGATGTCGAGATCGTAGAGGAAGAATTGGATCTAGATCGGTTGGACGAGATCGCGAACAATCTGGTAGCCGCCCGGCAAAAAATCCTCCGCAACATGTTCCCGGATCGGGAAATCAAGGTGCGGCTGATCCGCTCATACAAGTTTCAGTCCGGCGGCAGGCTGTGGGGCGAAGAGGAAAGCCGGGACGAGATCGGAGTGGCGCAAAAGGGCTTCACGACGATTACCAGGTTCGCTTCGTATAACGGACGGACACTGTCGCTGACGGCAAACATTTTGAACGATGACCAGAGTGTTAGGCAACTCACCAAGGAGGCTCTCGATTCCGTCCACTTTGACGAGGCCGTGGGCAAATAGCTCCAGACGGCTTGACCGCCAGCGGAATGGGCAGGGGCCTTCGAGGTACGGGAGTCGGAGAATCGCCGTGGCACGATGCTCCGCCGCGCCACCTCGTCCGAATATTTTCCCGGAATCTTCTTGCTTTCCTTCCCGGCGCGCGATACTTTCGGGTGGAATAAGGGTTGAATGGGGGTTGCAGCCCCGTTCGCGCCCGACCCGCCGAAACTCCTGCCTGCCCGACCCGCCTTTTTGCCCCTCCCGCCGCCGCGAGGGGCCGACTCTACCGGAGGATCGTGGAATGCCCGCTCCCTGCGTGACCCGATTCGGGACCGCCCTTCTCGCCGGCGCCGCCCTGGCCCTCGCCGCCGCGCCCGCCCGCGCCGACGTGCAACTGCCCGGCGGCGGGACCGTGCATAAGGTCGATTTCGAGCGGCACGTCATGGGAGTGTTCGGCCGCATGGGTTGCAACTCCGGCTCCTGTCACGGCTCCTTCCAGGGCAAGAACGGCTTCCGCCTCTCCCTCTTCGGATACGACCCCGAAAAGGACTATCTCACCCTCACCCGCGACCTGGAAGGCCGGCGCGTCAACCTCGCCGACCCCGACGCCAGTCTGCTGCTCCTCAAGGCTACCGGCCAGGTCCAGCACGTCGGCCAGAAGCGTTTCGGCAAAGGCTCCTGGGCCTACCAGCTACTTCGCCAGTGGATCGCCGACGGCGCCCCGTGGCACAAGGGCAGCGGCGACATCGCCTCCATCGCGGTCAACCCGCCCGAATACGCCTTCCCCAAGCCCGGCCTGACCGGCCAGCTCCGCGTCGAGGCGACCTTCGGCGACGGCTCGAAAGAAGACATCACGCCGCTCTGCGACTTCCGAAGCAACGACGACGCCGTCGTCGAGGTCAACGCGCTGGGCCAGGTCAAGGCGCTGCAGCCCGGCGACACGGCCGTCATCGTCTCCTACCGCGGCAACGTCCTTCCGGTGCGCGTCCTCGCGCCGATGGAAGCGGCGCCCGGCTTCCACTACCCCGACGTGCCGGAAACGGGCTACATCGACCACGAAGTTTTCGCCAAGCTCCGCCGGCTGAACATCGTGCCGTCCGACCTTGCCGGCGACAACGAGTTCCTGCGCCGCGTGACCATCGACGCCATCGGTTCGCTGCCGACGCCCAAGGAGGTGCGCGATTTCCTCGCCGACGCCCGGCCGGATAAGCGGGCGCGCAAGATCGACGAACTCCTTGAAAATCCGCGACACGCCGCCCTCTGGGCCACCAAGTTTTGTGACATCACCGGCGACAACACCGACCTCCTGGAGAACCCGCAGCAGCGCCGGCCCAAGCTCAGTCAGATGTGGCACGACTGGTTCCGGAAGCGCTTCGCCGAGAACACGCCTTACGACGAGATCGTTCACGGCGTCCTCTGCGCCACCAGCCGCGACGCCGAGTCGCCGCGGGATTACGTCAAACAGTACACGGAGTTGGAGGCCGACGCCGACAAGGGCTGGACCAACACCTACGCCGACAAGCCGACCCTCGACCTGTTCTGGCGGCGGCAACAGGCGGTGACGCCGGACCAGTGGGGCGAGAAGACCGCCGCCGCCTTCCTCGGCGTCCGCGTCGAATGCGCCCAGTGCCACAAGCACCCCTTCGACCGCTGGACCCAGGGCGATTACCGCGCCTACGCCAACGTCTTCGCGTCCGTGCAGTTCGGCGTCTCGCCGGAGTCCAAGAAGGTCTTCGACGAGGAAAACGCCGAGCGCAAGAAGAAGAGCGACCAGAAAAAACAGATTGCACCGATCCGTGAAGTGTTCATTGGGGCCGGCAAGGGCAGCCCCCTCCCGAACCCCGACACCAACAAGCCGCTGGGCGCCAAGGCGCTCGGCGGCCCCGAAATCCTGATCGAGAAGGGCGCCGACCCGCGCCAGGCGCTGTTCGACTGGATGCGCGGCTCGGACAACCCGTTCTTCGCCCGCGCCTTCGTGAACCGCGTTTGGGGCCACTACTTAGGCGTCGGCGTCGTCAACCCGGTGGACAACTTCTCGCTGGCCAACCCGCCGTCCAACCCGAAACTACTCGACGCCCTGGCCAAGGACTTTGTGGAGAGTAAATTCGACATTCGCCGGCTGGAACGCGCCGTCCTGAACTCGCGCACCTACCAGCTGAGTTCGACCGTCAACGCCACCAACCGGCAGGATCGCATCAACTATTCGCACAGCTTCCTGCGGCCGATGATGGCCGAGGTCGTGCTCGACGTGCTGGACGACGCCGTGGGTGTCCGTGAGAAGTACGGGCCGGAGGCGCCGCCCGACGCCCGCGCCATCGAGATCGGCGCCAGCCGCGTCAACGGGCCGGCCGGCGTCGCCTTCCGCGTCTTCGGCCGGCCGACGCGGGCCGCCACCTGCGATTGCGAGCGGGCGTCGGAGCCGGCCCTGTCGCAGAAGCTCTACCTGATGGCCGACGACACGCTGGCGGTCAAGGTCAACGCCCCGGACAACCGCCTCAAGGCGTTGCTGGCCGACCACAAGGACGACAACGAGGCGCTGGACGAGCTGTTCCTCGCCACGGTGACGCGCCTGCCGACCGACCACGAGCGGGAGAAATTCGCCCACTACCGCGAGGCGCACAAAGACCGTCGGGCCGCCTTCGCCGACGCCTTGTGGGCGCTGGTGAACACGAACGAGTTCATTTTGAATCACTAAACCGTCCGGGCGAGCGGGGGGCGTCAGCCCCCTGATTTAGCATAGCGCCTTGGAATGGGTGAAGAATCAGGGGGCTAACGCCCCCCGCTCGCCCAGGCGGAAGAGGGTTGAAATCACCGCGTCCGCCTTCGCCGTCCTGACGGGCGGACGCACACCGGGGGGCACGTCAGGACGGGAGGTATCGATCATGGCATCGCGTTTCCTGACCGACTGCGAGGGTTTCCATCGCCGCGACTTCATCAAGATCGGCGCGGCCGGCCTGTTCGGCCTGACGCTGCCGCAGCTGCTGCGCCTGGAAAGCCGGGCGCGGGCCGCCACAACCGAAGGGGCGCCGAAGCGCCGCGCCGACGCCGTCATCATGGTCTGGCTGGGCGGCGGCCCGGCCACCATCGACATGTGGGACCTCAAACCGGACGCCCCGGCCGAGGTCCGCGGCGAATTCAAGCCGATCCCCACCAACGTCGACGGCATTCAGATCTGCGAACACCTGCCCAAGGTCGCCAAGGTCTGCGACAAGGCGACGCTGGTCCGCTCGCTCAACCACACCATTCCGGCCCACGGCCCGGCCACGGTCTTCATGCAGACCGGCAACAAGCCGACGCCGGCCGTGCAGTACCCCGTGCTCGGCTCGCTGACGACGCGGCTGTTGTCGCAGGAGCAGGGCGTGCCGCCGTTCGTCTCCTTCGGCGAGATGCGCAACGGCAACGCGGGCGGCTACCTCGGCACGGCCTACAACCCGTTCGTCATCGAGGGCGGCGGCGGCAAGGGCAAGAACGACAAGGCCGATTTCCGCGTCCGCGGCATCCAGCTGCCCAACGGCTTCACGCTGGACCAGCTCGACGACCGCGACTCACTGATGAACGACTTCGACGACGCCTTCCGCGCCAACGACAAGGCCGGCGACCTGGTGGACGGCCTCGACGCCTTCCACAAAAAAGCCCTCGAAATTCTGCGATCCGACAAGACGAAAAATGCGTTCGACCTGACGCGGGAGAAGCCGGAGCTGCGCGAGACCTACGGCCTCAACGGCTTCGGCCAGGGCGCGTTGGCGGCCCGGCGGCTGGTGGAGGCCGGCGTGCGCTTCGTGACCATCAGCATGGGCGGCTGGGACACGCACGGCAAAAACTTCGAGGCGCTGTCGAAGCAACGGCTGCCGCAGCTGGACCAGACGCTCTCGGCGCTGATCCAGGACCTGAGCGACCGTGGGATGCTGGACAAGACCATCGTCTACTGCGCGGGCGAATTCGGCCGGACGCCCAAGATCAACAAGAACGCCGGCCGCGACCACTGGGCGCGGTCGATGGCCGTGCTGCTGGCCGGCGGCGGCATCAAGCGCGGCTACGCCCACGGCACGACCGACGCCCAGGGCATGGCGCCGGCCACCGAAGCCTGCACGCCGGACGACGTGTCGTCCACGATCTTCAGCTGCCTGGGCATCGACCCGCACACGGAGTTGCAGACCTCCACGGGCCGGCCGATCCAGCTGTTCCGCGAGGGCCGCGTGGTCGAGAAACTGCTGGCCTGAGTCGGGCCGGTGGGACCCGTTTAGCCGCGACCCGGAGGGGAGCGCTCCGACCCGAGCGCTCCCCTCCGGGTCGCGGCTAAACTTTTTGCTGGACGACAAACCGCCGGGACGGTTCAATCGTTAATGTAGTATCGCGCGGCGCCTGCCGGCCGAACCCGAATGGTCGTCCATCGAGGGAAATGGAATGCGTACCCGTTCATTGCTCCCGCTGCTGGCGCTGGGCTTCGGCCTGGCCGTGGCGGCGGCCCCGGCGCCGGCGGTCGACAAGCCCGAGAAACCCGACGCCGCCCGCATCAGCAAGCTCGTCACCCAACTCGGCAGCGACGACTTCGACGACCGTGAAAAGGCCAGCGCCGAGTTGGCCGTGATCGGCGAGCCGGCCCTGGACGCCCTCCGCTTGGCCGTCAAGAGCACCGACGAGGAAGTCCACAAGCGGGCCGAAACCCTCGTTTCCGCCATCGAGAAACGGGTGGAGTCCAAGAACGCCCTCGCCCCCAGGCGCGTCCATCTCGTCTACAAGGACACGCCGGTGAAGGAGGCGGTGGAGGACTTCAAGAAGAAGTCCGGCTACAATATCACTCTTCAAGACCCGGAAAACAAGCTCAAGGACCGAACCGTCACGCTGGACACCGGCGACTCGACCTTCTGGCAGGCGCTCGGCCAGTTCTGCGACAAGGCGGGTCTCAAGGAGGCCGAGGCCGGCGACCTGACGCCGAAGCCGTTGCCGCCGGTGGGCGCGCCGCGTCCGGCGGGCGGCCCCGTCATCGGCGTCGGGCCGGCCCTGCCGCCCGTCGTCGTCGTCAGGCCTGGCGTCGTCGCCCCGGCCGCCCCGGCGGACGGCGTCATCCTCATCGACGGCAAGTCGGAAGCCCTGCCGACCGACGCCTCGTCGGCGGTGCGCGTCCAGGCGCTTCCCAAGGCCGACTCCTTCGGCCCCGCCCCGGACGGCGAACTCCAGATCGCCCTCCGCCTGTCGCTCGAACCGAAGTTGCAATGGCAGGGCGTGGACAAGGCGACGGTCACGAAGGCCGTCGACGACCAGAAACAGGAACTGACCCAGACCTCGACCGACGCGACGCCGGCCAACCCGGTCGGCGGTCCCGCCGGCGGGCCGGTGTTCGGCCCGGTCCCGCCCGGGGCCGGCCTCATCGCCCGGCCGCTGCCTGTGCTCGGCGTCCCGATCGGTCAGGGCGGCGCGCGGCAGGACATCCTCGTCCACCTCAAGAAGGGCGATAAGGCCGCCAAGTCGCTGACGGAACTCGCCGGGACGATCACGGCCACGGTGCTGGGCGAGACGACGCCGATCATCACCGCCACGGAAATCCTGAAGGCGAAGGACAAGGTTTTCAAGGGCGGCGAGAACGGCCAGCTCAAGATCGTTGAGGTGTCCAAGACGGACGGCGGCCAGATCACGATCCAGGTGGAGTTGCAACCACCGTCGGACGTGGTCCCGGTTGGCGGCGCCGGCCCGGTCGGCCCGATCTGGCGGCGACCGATCCGGCGCGTGCCGCTGCCGGGCGCCGCGCCGGCCGTTCCCGGCGCGGCGCCCGCCGCCGTCGGGGTCGCCATCGTCATCGGCCCGGGGGGTTTCGGCCCCGCCATGAGCGGCGCCGGCGGCCTCGGCCTTGTGGACGACAAGGGCGATCCGATCAAGCAGATCAGCCTCGGCCTGCGGCGCCAGGTGATCAACGGCGTCCTTTCCACGCAGTACGTCCTGATTTACCAGGCCGAGAAGGGCCAGGAGCCGGCCAAGCTGATCTACTCCGGCCGTAAGGTGCTCAACGTGGAAATCCCGTTCGCGCTGAAGGACGTGCCGCTGCCGTAACTTGAATCGATTCCGGCGGACGGCCGGCGCACGTCGGCCGTCCGCCGTTTGTCTTGCCGCCGCTCGGCCGGCCTTTATAATACGTCCTTCTTAAAAGGCGTCGTCCGGCTCGCGCCGGATGCTTAATAAATCGGATAGGAAATAGGAGGCGGGCATGGCGAACCGTCGCGGGACCGGCAGGCGGAAGGTGGGACGGAAGAAGCGGCGGATGCGGGCGCGTATCCGCCATCGCAAGTGAGCGGCGGATTTCTTGGCGTCGGCTGGCACACGGCACTTTCCGGGACTTTCTTAAACTCAATGGCGAAACGCTCGACTGGTCCGATGCGGCGGATTGGCTGTACACCGCGGCCAGGTGGGCGCGATGGATTTTAGATGTATACAGAGTGTTTTTCTCTACTGCTCCGTTGCCGATGGTCTTGAGGTAGCCGTCGCGGAACTGGGCGAAGGGGATCTCCGGCGGACGGGATTCCGGGGTGGTGTCGGGCGGCTTGCCGTCATGGCGGAGGAAGGTCACGACGTCCATGCCGGACGGCAGGGTCAGCAGCCGCTGCTTGAGCAGCCGCAGGAGGTATTCGTACCGGGCCTTTACGCCCTGCGCTTCGATCTCCTCGACCTCGCCGATGGTCACGAAATGCTGCAAGCCACGATAGCGGAAGATGACACGCCACGAGCCGCTTCGGAGTTGGAGGGAGGCCACGGGTTGCCCCTTTCGGATGGCAACGCCAGCCCAGTGTCGCCGCGATGCTGTTGCCAGAACGTTGCCAGCCCGTTCGTTGCCTTGTCGTATCTTACTGGCATTTCTGGCTTTAGTAAAGCTGGGGAACTAGGATTTGAACCAAGTTGTACCGCCGCCGCTGGGCAAGCCCCACAAGGACTTACGGCGTCGGTCCCGGTGCATCCGAGCGCCAGTCCGAGCGCGCCGGTAAAAGTCGGTCGGCTATGCTCACCCGGCCGCCGCCCCGCGCCCCGCCGGTCCTTCCTCTGGCCGGTGCAGCCGGGGCAGGCGCTCAGCCGCGGCCGATGTGTTGAACAGCTTGGCGTCGGTGTAAACGCCAGTCAACAGCTTGGCGTCGGTGACGCGCATCATGTCCATCGCCACGCGGATCGGCACGTCGGCCAAGGCGAGGTAGGTGGCGAACGTCTTCCGCAGGCAGTGGAAGCTGGCCAGGCGGTTCTGCGCGTCTCGCCAGGGGATCTTCGCCCGCTCCTCCACGTCCTTCTTGTAGGTCGCGTACTTCGGGATGTGCGGGAAAACATGCTGGTCGGGCTGGGCGTCGCGCGGCCGGTGCGCCCGCAGCGCCTCCTGTAGCTCGGGGTTGATGGGAACCGTGTCGTCGCGCCTGGCCTTCGTCGCAGCGGCCCGCAGCTGGATGTACGGCCGCTCGGCGTCGAGGCGCACGTCGCCCCACAGGAGGCGCTTCAACTCCGACCGGCGAAGGCCAGTAAGGGCGGCCGCCAGGTAGATCACCCAGCGCTTGCCGGACGCCTTCCGCAGACGTTCCAGCTCCGGCAACGTCAGCGCCCGCTTCTCCCGGACCTTCACGGACTCGTCGGCCGGCTCGATGCGCTCCAAGGGGTTGCCGGGAAGCCAGGGCAGCCGCTGGTCGCAGCACCAGTTGAGGAAGGCGCGGGCCGTTTCGAGGTACTGGTTCAGCGTGCGGCCGGAGAGGCCCCGCCGCTCGGGTTTGGACAGCCACGTCTGGAGGGAATCCGACCGGATCGACCCCAGCGTCCGCCAGCCGCAGCCATCGGCCATCTTGTTCATCAGCAGACGCATGTTGTAGCGGTAGGCCGGCGATTTCCCGCGCCTCTCCAGGTCGGCGATCCAGGCGTTCAATGCGTCGCCGAAGGGCTTGCCGACCGTCGTTTCGTCGAATACCTCCATGCCGGCTCGCGCCCGCTCCGCGTTGCGCTCGAGGTTGCGGGCCAGTTCCTCCGTCGCCGTCCGGTCGGTGAACCCTTGCTTCGTCACGCGGTCGCCGTCCGGCCCGATGTAGGCGATGTACCAGCAGCGGTATTCAAGCACGACCTTCGTTCCGTCCTCGGACAGCGGGGCGGTTTGGGTGCGATTCTGGCGGTCCTTCCACCGAGCGACGCGCACCCCCTTTCGCGTCACGATCTCGGCGCCGGGCGGAATGGGGCGCTTGTAGGTCTGACGGAAGATGCTGGCCATGCGACATGCTCCTTCTGAGAAGACGCCCCGGCGGCCGGCCCCCGCTTCTCAGGTCGGGTGGGCGGCCGCGCAGGGCGAAGGAGGAAGAATCGTACACTCTTTCATCGACAACCGGGAGGCCGGGAGGGCAGGGAAAGAGGCCCCGGCCCGTGGTCGTTCACGCCGGCTGCTTCGCTCGGCCATTCCGCCCCTTCATCGGGGCCGCGTCCGCCTCGGCGTCCCCCCGGTGTTCCAGGGCGGGTGCGTCGGCCGGGCCGTCGATGGCGAGCTGCTTCCGCAGGTGGTCGTTCGCCGCGTCGAAAAGATCGGCGCTCGTGTTCACGGAGCGGGTCAGGCGGGAAAGGGCGGAAAAGAATGCGCTGAGTCCGAACATGGTTCCTGTCTCCTGTGGGGGCGAAAGGGGGATTCGTTCACGCACGCACGGGTTGCGGTTCATAGGCCGCCAGACGCAACAGGCGGCCCGCCAGGACGCGATAGACGACATAGCCGACCCGGTAGGCGTCGGCGGCCTCCCGGCCGTACCGGAGGGCTTCCACGGCCGTCGGGAAGGTTTTGGCCGGGGCGCAGCAGAGCATCGTGGGGGCGACGCGGTAGATGGGTTGCATGGGTGCGTCCTCCGAAGGGGGGAGGCGCGGGCGCCGCCTCCCCCGTGGCCGTGTCGGTTACAGCCGGCCGGCCGCGATGAGGGCGGCCAGACCGTCGGAGTGTTTGCACTTTTGCCAGCGGTTATATCCGTGACATTCACAGGTCCGCCGGTCGGCGTCGATGTTGACGGCGTAGATGGAGTCGGCGTCAAAGCCGATCTTTTCCACCTTGAAGCCGCGGCCAAAGTCGGCCGGGATTTCCGTCAGGATGTAATCCGCCTCTTCCTTGCTGACGCGGATGGCGACGACGCCGGCCGTTTCGGCGGTCGGCTTGACGGACAGCCGGATGAACCGGGCGGGTTTGGGGCGGGGCTTGCGCGGTTGACGGGGGGCGGCGGTTCGGGTAGTCGTGGACATTGTGACCTCGGTTACTCGGGGTTGCCGGGGCCGGGGCGAGTTCCAGTCGCCGCCGGCCCACTTTGTTTCTCGGGTTGCCTTTCAACCCGACGACTCTATAATAGACCTATAGGTCTATCATGGCAAGACCAGTAGGTCTATTTTTTCCGTTTCTTCACACATAGGCCATCGCCTATGCGTAGTTGCAGGGGGGGACCGATGGAGGCTTCGCACTTCGCCGGCCGGCTGAAAGAGTTACGGGAACGATCCGGTGTCAGTCAAAAGGATATTGCGGAGAAGACGGGTCTAACAATCCGCCAAGTGAGCCGACTGGAAACGGGCGCACAAAAACCTACATGGGAAACCGTGCTGGCGCTGGCCGCGGCGCTGAACGTGGATTGCCGCGCCTTCGCCGAACCGCCCGCGACCGAACGACAGGAGTCCAGGCGAGGGCGCCCGCGCAAACCTGCCGCGCCATCCGCCGACGAACCGACGACGACGGAGAAGCCGCGGCGTCGAAAGGGGGGTAGCCGTTAGGCTCCCCCGCTACGCGGACGACCCCAAAGAGGGATTCATCCGCCTTGCTGTGGGGGACGGGTTCATGCCAATCAACTTTCGGGGCGAAATCGACGACCTACTTGAACGGTGGCAGCAGACGGCAGATTGATCCGCCGGCCCGGAATGCTCCGCCGGTGTTACTACTCCGTCTTGTCCAGGTCGATGCCCGCTTCGTCCAGCGGCTCTTCGACCGCGTTCCGCAGCCAGGATGCGTCAAAGCCTTCCGCCGCGGCGGCGGTTGCCTCAATGCGAACCGTCACCTTCCCGCCTTCCGACTTGTCCGCCAGGTTGGCCAGCGCCTGGAACGCCTTGAATAGTTGGGAGCGGTTGGCATGGAACAGCAGCGCCTTACTGCGTGAGACGACGCCCTCGTCTTGCTTCCCGCCGCTGCTTTCGCTAGTGGTCGATCCATTGCCCGGAGGTTTCCCCCCGATCCCTCCGTCCGCTTTCGGTTCGGTCTTCTCGCCGGCCGCGTCAGGCAAGGCGGACGGCGCGACGAGGAAGCCCGTCTCGAAATCCACTTCATCGCCGGCCAGGGGCGTTCCGAAGCGGACCTTGTCTCGGCGGACCTGATATTTCCCGTCGCCGCCCAGCTGCGGCGTCGGGCCGCTCAAGTAGCCGAATGCGCCGTCGCCCACCCCCCGGACGACTGCGGCCCGCAAGGCGTCCAAGCCCGTCAGGCGCGGCGGCTCCAGAAACCCGAAGAAAGCGTCTTGCACGTCGCTCAGCTTCACGCCGGCTCGCGGCGGTTCCCCTGGCCCGATGGATTCGCCCAGCTTCAGGCGTTCGGCGATCTTCCGCGGCGTGACGGTGCTATGCACCTTCGGGCTGCCCTGCGCCGTCAGCAGCTCCATGATCCGGTCATGCAGGCCCGTCGCCAGGATAGGCCGGCCGCCCTTTTCCACCTTCTCAATCGACTCTTTGCCCTTCTCCATCCGGGGAAGCCACACGGACAGGTACAGCTCGCGCAAAGACGCCTCGGCGGCCGCCTCTTCGCTCCGCTTCCGTTCCTTCAGCTGGTCGAGCTGGTCCTTCGTGAGCCGGTGTTGCAGTTTGTTCGCCTCGACGCGCTCGACGGCCAGCAGGTAGCGAACCGCCCGCCGCAGCGCCTCGACTGGCTTCCGCTCTGGAACGGCCAGACCGAGGGCGTTGCGATAGGTCCGCGGCTTGTCGCCGTACTGGTAGAGCAGATCCTTGGCGCCACGGTCCTGACCGGCCAGCGGCAGGGAAGCGAACTCCAGCGGGAGGTAGGCGACCATGAACTGCGGCTCGCGGTCGGGGATGTCCTGGCTCTTGGCCGGCCAGACCTCCGCCGGGTGCTTCGCCAACCGCTCTTCCAGCATTTTCTTGATGCGCGTCCGCACTGGCCCGGACTCCGCGTCCTGAGCTTCTTCCCGCCCGACGCCTTGTTCGGCATCCTCGACCAGCTTGGTGACGTTGGGGTCCTTCTTAAAGCAGTAACGGCTGCCGTCATAGTGCAGGTACAGGCAGGTGTTTCGCAACTCGGTCAGCACGCCCGCCGCCGTGAGGCTGTCCAGCTCCGGCGTGACGGCCGCCGTCAGCAGTTCGCTTTCGCTGACGCCGGGCGGAAGCGGCTCGGCGGCGCCCTTGGCGTCCCGCTTCAGGCCGCCAAACGAGCAAAGCAGGATAATCGTCGCCAGCCGGGCCGCGGGCCGCACGCTGGCTAGGTGGGGGTTCTCGCGGGCCAGCCGGTCGTCGATTTGTCGCACCCGGGCGTTGGCGCCGGCGATGTCGGCCGTGATGACCGGATCAAAGTCGTGCTGGACGCCGAGGTCGTTGAGCAGACAGTGCCGCAGTTCGGCGTCGCGCAGCAGCACGTCGCCGGGGCCGAGGATCGCGCCGGCACCGCCGTTCCGCTTCAACGCGCGCAAGCAGGCCGCCAAGAACTTTAGGGCGCCGCGGGTGCGCTGGTAGTTCTCCACGCTGGTCCAGCGCTCCTTCATGATGTCAATGAGCGCGGGGTGGAACGGGTAGGCCGAGCGGATGCGCTCCCGCAGCGCCAGCCCCGCCTCGTCCGCCTCACGCTTCTCGCCGTCGGAGGAAGCGTAAGCGCGGCGCATGGCCGTGACAACGCCGGCGTAGGCGTCGGCGACGGCCGCGGCCGCGTCAGCCGGCGGCGGCGCGCCAAGCAACCGGCACTGAAGGATAGGAAGGACCTCATCACCCCCGACCGGCTCGCGCAGCTGATCGACCCGCGCCGCCAGCTTGTCGATTTCTTCGAGAAGGGCGATGTTGCCGAACGCCTCACGGGTGAAGGAGGTCAGCGAGTAAACAAGGACGGCGTTGCGACTGTTGGCGACCTCCACGGTGAGGTTGTGGAAGAAGTCCTTTGCCTGCCGTTGGAGTGTCGAGTCGTGAACGACGACGGCCGCGCCCCGCTCCATGTACTTGAGCACCTCATCGAGCAGGATCAGCACGGGCCGGCCGCCCGCCCCTTCAGTCAGAAGGGCTTTCACGTCATCGCCGGCGGGGGCGACACGGTCGCGGTCCAGGGAGGCGATGAGGGGGTAGGCGCGTTCGGGGTCGATCTGCCAAGCCAGCCAGCCCCACATCGTTTGGACCGTCTGGCCGCCGCCGACCGGCTTGCCGGTCGTGCCGAACTTTTCGCCGTCGAAGACGGCGACGGCCACGGGGCCGGGGTCGGTCAGGCCGGCGGCCTCGGCAAGCCCACCAAGGGCCTTGTGGTCGCGGGCCGCGTGCAAGAGGGCGGCGAGGGTGTGCGACTTGCCGCCGCCGAACGGGGACCGCAGTTTGAGGACGCGGTTGTGTCCCTTGCGGCCGGCCAGGGAGGCGAGGACTTCGCCAAGCAGCTTGCGCAGCTCGGCCGTGAGGTAGGTGGCCCGGAAGAACGCCGCGGGGTCGCGGTACACGGCGGGCGCGTCGGGGTCGCCGGCGGCGACGGCGCCGAGGTCGATGGCGAACGTGGATTCGGTCAGGGCGCCGGATTCCACGTCGTCGTGGAGCTTGACACAATCGGTCCAGGGCCGCAAAACGTGGGTGTTCATGGGTGCGGTTTCTTGCGGTACAAGGGGCCGTCGCGCGGCCCGCCGTGGGCGTCGATGAGGTTCTTCCAGTTGGGCATCAGTTTGCCGAGGGCCGCCTGCTCCTTCGGCGTGGTCGTGACCACGATGGGGGCCTCCGCTTCCGCCGCCCCCTTCAGGCCCGCCCCGGCCAGGACCTGCGCGACGACGCGCAATCCCTCACGGTCAGGGTCGGCTTCGTCGAGGAAACGCGGCAGGCTGCGCGGCTCGTTCTCGATCAGCCAGAGGACGCGGTGCAGCACGTCGATAAGCGGGGCGGGCTTGCCAGGATCGGCCGGCAGCCCGAGCTTGGGGTCGTCGCCCCGCTCGGTGAAGTCACGTAGACGATACTTGTCCTTCTTCTTCTGCACAAGCGCCTTGGCGCCGGAGGAAAGGCCGTTGCCGAGTTCCACGTCGAGGCCGTAGGTGAAAACGATGGCCTCGCCGGCGGCGAGTTCGGCCGTCTTGTAGGTGAAGCGCCAGAGGACATAGAACCGGCTGTCGCTGTCCACGGCGGCGATGCGCATGTCGGTGACGCCGAGAATCTTTCCCAGCAAAACTTCGTGAACCAAGCCTTCGACTTCCTTCAAGAAGGCCGTGGAGGGAACTTCTTCGCCGTTGGCGTACTCGACGCGCGTGTTGGGTGAACGCACGCAGTCCGGCCCCGACCGCGGCTATGATAAGGTCGGCCCCCATGATGCGCATCTTCCAGAGGGTTTCGACCCGTTCGCGGACGATTTGCTCCAGTTCGGGGCGGGCTTCTTCTTCATAGCTGGCCGCGCCCGCTCCGTTCCGCTTCCGGCCCACAAGGAAGATGCTCGACGCGAGCATGGCTTTGTCGATTTTGACCTTGCCGCCGGTCATTTCAGTCTTCAGGGGCCACGCTTCGGTCAGGACGAACCGCGCGCCGCGAACCGCATCAACGAGCGTAGACCAACCTTCCGTCGTCTTGTGGGCGTACACGATTACGATCTCGCCCGCGGGCTTGAGTGCCTCATTGGCCCGCAGTAGCGCGGCTTGGAGCTTGGCTTCGTAATCGGCCTTCGCCAATGTGGCGTCGCCGTTGTGACAGGAAGAAAGTGCGGTCACTTCGGGCTTCTTCGGGGTCAGCTCCGAGGCGAAATGCTCCGGATAGAGATGCCCGATGCTCCGCTTCATCCAGACGTAGAAGAAATCCGACAGGTCGGCGTAGGGGACGTTGTCGTAGTATGGCGGGTCTGTCACAACGGCGTCAAAGTATCCAATTTGGTCGTTGTAGACGGTGGCGTTTCCGCGTTGTACGCAGGCGGGTCGGTCCATACTTTCCAGCACATGACAGACATCGACGATCCATCCGAGAGCATTATCGCACCCGCCGGTCAGACCGGAGAACGGGTTCGTTTCGGGAAAGTCCCATACCATCGGGACCTTCTTGTCGCCCATCGGACCTTCGATTTTCTCGCCGCCCGTGTGGTAAACGGTGAACGCACAGTTCTGGTTGGCGATCCGGCCTACGAGGAGTGCCAAGTACGATGCGACGACCCGTCCTCTTTCGTCCGTCCGTGCCAGGTTCTTGACCGCATTGCAGAGCGTCAGCAGCAGGAGTTGCTGTCTGGGCGTGAATAGCAGGCCGAAGTTGTCGATGCCGTATCTTGTCAGGCCAGACAAGCCGCGTGCGTTCGGCGAAGGTCGGAGCGGATTGATTGGCTCGTTTGGGACGGCAATCTCTGCGTCGGCGCATAGCCTGGCGAGCCTTTCTTGAATGTGTTTCTCATCCGGCAACCGTCCTTCGTCGGTATCGGATGCGGCGAGGTACACCTTTCCCTTGGCTCCCGGTCGAGCGCAGACGACGGCCATCAGTTGAAGCCCCATCGCTCCGGTCTTGCCTGCCGCCTGGACATACTTGGCGTCAGCGACGGCGGCACAAAACGGGCAAGTGGCATTCCCGCCCTTGGAGAATGCCGCTGGATCGAATCCGAGGCCCGTTTCCGACGCCGCCTCGGCCAATTCAAACCGTACCCGTTTCTCTCCCCTCAGTGCGACGATCCGTAAGGCGATATATCGGTCCTGCCCTTTGCCCTCTTTCTTGGGCTTCTTCTTGCACAGCCACGTTTGCCGGACAAGCGGCACGGTCGCCCAACAGGAAGGATTCTTGCAGCGCACCGTTCGGGTCCACAGATAAGCTACCGCAGTGAGGTAGGCGCCGGGCAGGGTCAAGACTCCTTCAGGCCCCATCCCCGGCAGGGACGCCTGCCCGATCATGGGCTGAGGCAGCGAGTGAGGATCGGGGATGGGCGGGTAAAGGTCGGCGAGCTCCGCCTTCGCCCGTTTCAGCACCACCTCCCCCCAATGCTTCACCTCGGCGGCCAGACCGGCCCATGTGCCACCCTTGGCCGAACCTTTCGCGGACGGATCGGGACGCCCATATGTCTGGGGGTAGACAAGCGTGCAGAGTTCTATCAGGTAAGCGACCGGGTTGAGTTCGAGGGCGTGTGTTTCGCATCCTAAACGGAGCGCTTCTAAAGGAATTGAGCCGCCGCCCGCAAAAATGTCCAGCACGCGCGGGCGCGGATGTCGTCCCTCCCGAATGTCCGCGACGCTGACGGGCGTTCCCAGCTCGCGGGTCAGTTTGGCGGCGTGCGCCTCCAGGATGTACTCGCACGCCTGGTTGATCGCCTTCGGATTGCCGGGATACAGACACAGTTCCTTGATGAACTGGCCTGCCGCCGCCCGGTTGAACTTGCGAACCGTCCTTTGGTCAAGGGGGGTGTCTGCTTCCTGGTCAGGCGAAGCGTCCGTCGAGACCTCCAGCCAGAAGTCGGCCGGGACCAGAGCGGCGAAGACCGCGGCCCGGCAAGCGACCAGCGGCCGGCGCGCCCACCAGAGATGCAGCGTCGAGATGTGGCCTTTGCGGATGGACTTCTCGCGCGACGCCTCCCTGCTCACGTCCTCGATGGGTAGGTAATCTTCGATCAGACGGCGGCCGTTCCTCGGCATGTCCCAGCCCTCCTTGGCCGGAGGCTGTTCATACCGGGAAGCTGGTTGGGCGGCCATAGGTATTTCCCGTGCGATCCGCCGAGGCTTCCCTTGTCGCCAGGTTCACCCGCCTTATCCTCGTTTCCGCGCAAGGAGTATACCCCGTCGCGCGGCGACAAGCGAGCGTTTTCTTTAAGGGATGAAAAAAGTGTCTAAAGACTATTCTGCGAAGGCCGCCGCCTCCCGGCTGATGCGATCTACCGCCGCGACGGCCGCCCTCGCCTCGTCCAGAGAGACATGGGGTTTCAACTGGTTGATCCGACGGGCGCGGGCCTCGGCGTCGCCGTCCGGCATTTCGCGTGTGACGAACAGGGCCGTCGCCAACCGCTCCAGCTCGGCGACGCCCTTGTCGGCCAGCTTGTCGGCGGTGAAGTCCAGCTCGCGCCGGCAGGCGCCGAGAGTACGCGGTGATCTGGCCCGGAAGTCGGCGCTTGCCGCGGTCGGCAGCAAGGAAGGGCCGTAGGGGTAGGGCTGCGGACGAAGCTCCAGCAACTGGTCGGCGCGAAGCGCCGTCAGCTCGTCGTGCAGGTCAAACGAGTAGGGGCCGTGCTTGTACAGGACGAACTGGTAGCCGAGGGCAACGCCGAGCAGTTCCTGGAGGAAGTACGCCGTTTTTTGCAGGTGGGTCTCGCCGCACCAGCTCCCGCGTTTTCGCAGCTCGTCGGCCAGGGCCGTGAGAACGGCGGCCCGTTGCAGTCGGTTCATTGCGTTTCCTTCTTCTGAATCAGGCTCGCGCGCTTGTCGCGGAGCCACGCCTCAGCATCTTTCCACTTTTCGGGCGCGACGAAGACGAAATCAACGGAAAGGACCGGCAAATTCCGCAGCACGTCGGACAGGGCGACCGCAGAAGCGATGCGACCGTCCTTCATCAGCACAGGGAAGTCGCCAACAGCCTCTCCCTTGGGAGGGATTCGGTCGTGCCGCACACTCTCGGCCCCGAAGGCAACCGCGGCCGCCTCGAACACGGCGCGGCCGGCTTCCGGGTCCTTGGCAACGTCGTCAGGGTTCCGCTCATAAAGTACCTTGAAGTGCTGGTGCTCTACGATGCGGCGGGCCGCCTCATGGCCCGGCTTGGTCGGATCCCGCGCCGCATCCAGCAGCCCTACATACACCTCATTATCCGTTCCGCAAAGGTGTTTTTCGAGGTCGGTTGGGAATTTCCCGCCATCCAGCCAGGCCGCCAGAAAGTCCTTCAGATGAATGTCGTAGACCCGGCGGTGGGCATGGAAATAGACCTGCGTGTACATGAAGTACCGCGCCAGCATCAACGCCTCGGCGGAATGTACGCCTCCCTCTTCCACGCCGAGGGCGGGTTCCGTCGCCGCGCCGCCGTCAGCCGTTGATGGGGGCGGGAGGATGCGCAGGGTGTCGATCAGGCGGAAGTGGTCGAATCGGCCGTAAGCGACGCCCGTGTGGTGGGAGTCGCGCAGCAGGTAATCCATGCGATCCACCCCGAAGGCGTCGCCGACGATGATTTCGGCCAGAATATCCTCCCAGGTTGTGAAGGTCAGGTCCGTGGCCTCGCGGGGACCGACGGCGAGTTTGACAACATCCAGGGGCCGCAGCGGCGGCGTCATTCCTTCCCAGATGGCCTTCATTTCGGGCGAGAGGATGATCTCCCGTGTAAGGCGTTCGTGGTTCCAGTCTGCGGGCAACAGCTCCTTCTCGGCCGCGTGGGAGAAGGGTAGGTGGCCCGTGTCGTGGCAGAGGGCGGCCATGCGAAGGACGCGGCGCCAGTAGCGCAGGGAGTCGTCGTCGTCGATTTCTGGGATGGACCGGCGGATCGGATCAGAAACGCTGTCCTTGTATGTCACCACGTCGAAAACCCGGCCCGCCAGTTCCATGACGCCCAGGGAATGCTCGAACCGCTTGTGCGTCGCCGCCGGGTAGACGAGGGACGTAAGGGCCAGCTGGTGGATGTGGCGGAGGCGCTGGAACGGCCGTGAATCGAGCACCTTGCGCTCGTCCGAGTTCAGGCGCACGAACACGTGGATCGGATCACGGATTTCGTGGATTTTCTTCGCCATGCTTCATCCTGCGGGGTTGGCCGCCGACACGACGGCTTCGGCCGGGAACTCGAAGAACCGGGCCGCCACGATCTCCCGCTTGGCGTAGTCGAGCTTCGCCGCCGGGTCATGCACCCGCAGCGGCTTGTCCTTGCCCGCCAGCGGGTCCCAAACGACGTACAGCCAGTACGTCTCGCGCAGCTGCTGGGCTTTCCGCCACTCCCCGTCGGTCAGCCGCACCGGCTTGTTCCGCATCCGCCCCTTCACCTCGACACGGCGGACCTCGATTTCTCCCGTCGCCGCATCGCGGACCCGGTGGGCGCGGATGTCGAAGCCGAGCTTCTGGCTACCGACACGCTCAATGCGGTCGGCAGGGAAGCCTTCGGCGATCAAGTCGGCGATCACCGCATCCTCGGCCGCCAGTTCGATGCGTTTCCGCATCTCGGGGTCCGGTTCGTCGGCCAGGCCTGCCAGCTGGTCGGCGGCGTCGGCGCCGGCGGCCAGCACCAGCGCCGTGGCGACGTGTTGCACCGGCCCGGTGCGGGCCAACTCCAGCCGCTTCAATCCGGTCCAGCGTCCTTCGCGCGCCCGCTCCAGGTCGGCGACGGCTCGATTCGCTTCCTCGGCGGCCAACTTGAACTCGGGTTTGCTCGCTGCTTCCCCGGCTAGGGTCATGTACCGTTCCTGGGCACGGTCAATCCGCTCCTTGAACGACTTCTCAAGATACTCGCGGACGATGCGGGCGAAGTGTTCCCGCTCCTTCTGGCAGCGGTTGCGGCATTCGAGCTGGTAGGTGCTTTTCAGGAAGTCGGCGGCCGGCTGCACGTCGAACGCCTCGATGGCGGCGGGTGGGTGAGGGTGCGGCGGCAGATCGTAGAGCACGTCGGCCGGCGTCACCTCGCAGGCGCCGGCCTCCTCACGCACTGCGACCAACTCGCCATAAAGCGACACATCGCCACCCTTGGCGTCCTTGCCGCGAACCGCGATCTCGAAGAAATGCAGCTTGTACGGCGCGGCCGCCGCCGGATCGACGTACACGGCCGCGCCGCCCTGGAGCGGCGCGAGGCGTTCGCGCATCTTCTCGTCAACGGCGGCGTAGAGCCGGTGTCCCGGCCCCATCAGCACGGCGTCGCCGTGGGCCGTCTCTTCCAGGTGGTGCTTGTGGAAGGTGATTTTGCGATAGCTGCTCTCCGGCTTGCCGAGCTTGCGGACGGCCTGGAGGCGTTCGGAGCGCAGGTCGGCCGGGACGTACTCGACGCGCCGCAACCCGTCGGCCCGCGCCTCGACCTTCAACCCGACCTCGCGGGCGGCGTTGAGGAAGAAGCCCTCGACGTAGAGCGGCATCAGCCGTTTCTCCTCGACCTCCAGGTTGCGACGCTGGACGCCGGAGAAATCGACGTGGGCGCGGGCCAGGGCGATGCCGGTGGCCTCCTCGTAGCTCTTGAGCCGGTCGGGGTCGATCCCGTCGAGTTGGCTCAGGTATTCGTCCAGACGGCGCGGGTCGTGGGCGGCCTCACGGAGCATTTCGGGCAGGTTGACCTCGTTCAAGGAAAGCACTTCGCCGATCACGTCGAAGACGCGCCCTTCCAGGGCGTCCCTCATCTGGTCCAACTTTTCCAGCAGCCGGTGCAGGATGCGGCCCTCGATGATCGGCTGGCCGTCCTCGGAGTCCGTGGCGACGAAATTGAAGGCGTAGGCGTCGTGCTTCTGGCCGATGCGGTGGATGCGGCCCAAGCGCTGCTCCAGGCGCGTAGGGTTCCACGGCATGTCGTAGTTAATCATCAGGTGGCAGAATTGGAGGTTGATCCCTTCGCCGGCCGCCTCCGTGGCGACGCACACCTGGGCCTGGGTGCGGAACGCATCCTGGGCCTTCTTCCGCTCATGCGGGTTCATGCCGCCGTGGATTTCGCAGGTGGAGTAACCCCACTTTTCCAGGTGGCTTTTCAGGTACGTCAGCGTGTCGCGGTGTTCGGTGAAGACCAGCAGCTTGCCGCGGCCGTCACGCAGTTCGTTGAACTGCGCTCTTTGGAGGCATTCTTTCAGCGTGGCGAGTTTCGAGTCGCCGGCCGACTCGCGGACCTTGCTTGCCTGCTCCGTCAGATCGCGCAGCGCCACGACTTCGGCATTGAGCTGCTCCAGTTCGGCCGCAGAGGTGAATTCGTCGCTCAGCTGATTCGCGGCGGCCTCGTCCAGGTCGTCGTCGTCCTGCTCCACATCGACTAATCGCCCCTGAAGGGCCGCCAACCGCTTCGCCCGCTGGGCTGGCGCCAGTCCCTCCAGTTCGTCGAGTAGGTCCAGCTGCTTCTGCAACCTCCGCTTGAGCGATTCGTGGATGGCGCAGGTCGAGCTGGCGAGCCGGCGTTGGAAAACCGTCCGAGCCAGGGCGGCGCTGGCCTTGCGCCGCCCGGCCTGGTTGGGCAGGAAGCGGTTGATGTAGTCGGTGACGCCTCGGTAGAGGGCGTACTCGTCGCCGTTGAGGCAGAAGGGGACGGTGATAGCGTGCCGGTCTGGGAACAGCCGATGGCCCTGAAGGTCCCGAAGGTCTTCCTTGAGCCGCCGCAGCGCCCAAGGGCAGTTCTCCCCGAGGCGGAACACGTCCTTTCGGATGTCGTCGGCCTTTTTGCCGAGGCGGTGAGGCTCGGGGAACAGATCCGGGTCGAGAAGGCGGAGGAAGTGAGCGAAGCGATCCGCGTCGCCGTGGTGAGGCGTCGCCGTCAGCAGCAAGACGTGGTCGGCGTCCGCCGTCAGCCGCTTGGCCAGCTGATAGCGTTTCGTTTCGGCCACTTCGTCGGAGCGGCCTGATTGGGCCTTGGTGTAGGCGGAGCACTTGTGGGCTTCGTCGATAATTAGGAGGTCCCAATGCTGCTGCCAGACGCGCTCGCGGATGTCGTCCTGCTTGGCATAGTCGATGGAGGCGATGACCAGGCTCGCCCGCTGCCACGGGTTGACGAGTTGCTGCTGATCGACTGCGGCAAAGATGATGTCGAAATTCTCGCCGAACCAGCGCTGCAGTTCGTCCTGCCACTGAATGGTCAGCGGGGCCGGGCAGAGGATCAGCACCCGCTCGACGGCCTCGCGGAGGCGCAACTCCTTGATGAGCAAACCGGCCATGATGGTCTTGCCCGCGCCGGGGTCGTCGGCCAGTAGGAAGCGCAGGCGGGGCTGCGGCAACATCTTCTCGTACACGGCCTCAATTTGGTGCGGCAGCGTGCGGATGCCGGAGAGGCTGACGGCAAACTGCCGATCATGGGCGTAGGCCAGCCGAATCCGGGTGGATTCGATTAGCAGGTGAAGCTTCGCCGGATCGACGGTACGAACCGTCGCGGCGCCTGTCAGGTCGGCACCGGCGAGGGCGGTGGCCTCCGACGGGGACAACACCGTTTCTTCGAGACCACCATCAGGAAGGCGGACGCGGCACTCGAACCCGTTCGCGCCGTCGATCCCTAGCGGCCGTGCGTCTTCGAGCGTGACAGGCGTATCGAAATGGCCGGGGAGGGATACCTGTCGGCCTACCACGGGGGTCAGACGATGTGTCGCCATAGATGCTGACTCTGCTGTCTTCCTCAGTGGTTCATCCGGCCGCCGCCGATGGCGGCTCGTGCGAGCGGAGTGAACCTGCTGGATCGCTTGTTGAAGCGGGGTGGAACGAATGAGCAGTTTACCACCCCGTCAGGAATGAGGATAGTAGCCTGGGGAACGAACCGATGCGTAGCTTGGTAGTCATCCTTCGCGCTGAGAAAGACGAGAGGATGGGCCGGCCCGTCGCATCGGAACGCCGCCGACGTGATCCTGTGCGCTTCCACGGCCATTCCCGAAAGCGAACCGGGCCGCCTACCCGTCGAGGACAACCTGCCCGGTCGGATGTCCGGTTTTGTCCGGTTCAGCGGGCAGTCGCGGCCGGCGGCAGCGCGTCGATGACCTGCCCCGCCGGCTGCCACAACAAAACCGCAAGCCGGCCGGCGTCCAGCGGGGCGAGTCGTCCAGCGTTAGCCGCCCTCTTGCGGGTAGGGGCCGGCCTGCCCGTTCGGCGGGGCGGGGGCGATCCATTGGCCGATCCCGTTCGGCTCCTGGCCCACGGCGGCCTCATTCCGGCCGCCGGCCTGCTGCGCCACGTTCACCTGCTGCTGGGCGACGTTCACCTGCCCGGCGTTCTGCACGAAGACGGGCTGAGGACCCCTCCGCAGGTCGCGCAGGGCGCGAAGCGTGCGCAGGAAGATCCGGTTGAAGCGGTCCACCATCGCCCCGGCCTGCTCGACGACCTGGAACCTGGTCGCCTGCGGCGGCTCCCACCTCCCCTTGTCCCGCAGGGCGGCCTCCTCCATCGCGCCCTCCAGTGCGGACTTCCACGTCAACGCCTTCAGCCACTGTTCCGCGGCGGTTTGCGCCTGGGCCATGATGTCCACCAGCTGCCGCTCCACGCCGTTCCGCGGCTGCCAGCCGTCCGCCAGTTCCGACCGCAGGGCGAGGAACCGGGCGCGCTTCCAAGGGGTTGAGCCGTACACCTCGACCGGCTGGCACGCCCGGTGGCCGGTCTGTAGTTCCTCGCAGGCGGCCTGCTTGATCTCCTCCCAACGCTGCTGGCACTTCTGCGGGTCGCGCTCCAAGAGGCTTTCCAGGTCGGACCAGGAAACCTCGGGCGGCGGGCACTGGAGCGCGTGCTCCTCCCGTTCGGGCCAATGCTCCCGGACCTGGGCGGCGGCCTCCGGGGTCGAGAGGCCATATTCCCCCTTGTAGCTCTCCACCATCTCCCGGAGGGCGGCCGCCATCTCGCGGGCCAGCGGCCCGGCTTCCGGGTTTCTCACGGACTCCACTGCGGCGTTCATAACTGCTCGACCTCTCGGACTTCGGCCGCCACGCCGGCCGTCAGGCGTGCGCCACGTTGACCTGCTGGCGGGCGACGTTGACTTGCAGGATGGGCAAGGCCAGCTTGCGCACCAGGGCCAGCGCTCGGATCGCCGACAGGTAACGCTTGTGGGCGCGGTCCTGCCGCCGCTGGTAATACTCCCCCTGCGCGAAGGTGCAATCCTTTTGCCCCTGCGCGTAGCGCACGTCGGCGTCCTGAACCTGTAACCAGCAGGCGACGATACGCTCCACCAGCAGGCGCTCCAACGGCGTCGGTTGCGGCCCGGCCAACTCAGCTCGCATCAGCTCCAGCTTGCGGGTGAGGGCTTCGCGGACCAGCACGTCTTTCCCGGCAACCGCCCGGATGAGGGACAGCTCGGCTTGTTCGGCGAGGTTCCCGCCGAACCGATCCACTGCGCCCGGCTCTTGAAGCAGCTTCCACACGACCGGCAACGCCGATTCGTCGCCGTCGCGGGCGCGCTTGAGGAACTTCCGCAGGTCGTCGCCGGTCGGGATTGCCATGTCAGCAGGCTTCGCTGCATCGGCCACGTTGTTTTCTCCACTCGCCGCGATTGTGTTGTCGATAGCCGGCGGCGGCCAACGCGGCGCGGGCCGCCAACTCGGTCAGGTCGTCCAGCTCGTCCAGCGGCGCATCGATGGCGTCGATTTCGGCCCGCATCGCCCTGTCTGCCTCCCGCGCGGCTTCGCGCTTCTCACGTTCGATGGCGTCCAGTTCGGCCGCCAGTTCGGCCACGCGGCCGGCGCCGACGTACTCCCGCTCGACCTGGCCGCGGACCTTCCGCGATCGGGTGTAGTAGCGGCCGCCCCGCTCTCTCGTCTCCCACGCCATGTTGTGTTACCCCCAACGATTTGCCCCGCTCCATCTTACCCAGCGGAGTTGGGGGCCGCGGCCGCGCCCTCGCATTTGTTATTAGACGGTCAATCCGCGATGTACCGATACTCGTTCGCCTTGCGCGTCCCCTTGCTGCCTTTCGCGCCGGCCGCCAGGATGCCGTCGGCGGCCAGCACCACGGTCAGCAGCCGCCAGGCGGTGGTGTGGTGAATGCCGACCAGCCGGCCGGCGGTGCGGCAATCGAGAAAGAAAGGGCCGGGGCCGGCGATGCGCTGCAGCTCGCGGCAGAGAGTGACGAGAAGCAGAACGGGGGGTTCGGTGTACAGTTCCGTTGCCTTCGGTGGCGGCGTGCTCGCCACGGCGCGCTTGAAAGCAGCGTCAACGACTCCCTGACCGGCCGGGTACTTTACCTTCGGCCACGCCTCAACGAAGTCGGCCCAGCTGTCCGTGAATGCCTTCGTGGTAATGAACGGCAGCGCCCGGCGATGCCACTCGACGACGACGGGGCGCACGGTCGGCAGGTCGGCGGACGCCAGGTCTGGAAGCGCCTTTAGCTGACGGCACAGGTCGAAGATTCGTCGGCGACGCTGGCCGGGTCCGGTCGGCAACGTCGCCTCAATCGCCTGCAACACAGAAGGACACAGAAGGACGCAGAGGGACACAGAGGACACACCGCTTGAGTTCTCTGTGTCCTCTGTGTTGCAACGACCCCGTACATCCGTCGCCTCGCGGATGTTCGCCAGCGCCGCGGCCGGGAAGGGCGCGGGGTCGGCCCCGTCCGGAGAGACGAGCCAGGTGTAGACCGGGCCGTCGGGGTGGACGGAAGGCGGGAACAGGCTTTGGGCGCCCTTGCCTCCGTTGCCCGTGCGGAACTCGATGCCGCGGAACTTGAAGACGGCCTTGTCGGGACAGGGTAGGTCGGCCTGGTAGCGGAACAGGCGGTGTTTGCCGCGCTTGCCCTGGAACGTCGGAACGACCGGGGCATCGTCGCCGAGCAACGCCCCCAGCTCGCGTTCTGCCTCTTCCGAGTCGCATTCCACGTCGATGATACCGCTTCTCGGGCCGAGTTGGACGCCGACGTTGCAGGCCGCCTCCAACGCCCACCAGCGCTCGATTTGCACCGGGTCGGTTGTGGCGGCGCGCTGCCACGCCTTCGGGACAGGCCTCTTGGTGCGAGGTCGGCACGGGAGAACGTGCCATCCGCGTCGCGCGTAGTCCAGGGCGGCGCAGGACGGCGCCGCGTCGAGCGTCGGCTTGCGGCCGTTGCCCTCGGGCCTGAGTTTGCGTACCATCTCAGTAATCCGCTCCGCTGTTACATAAAGACAGCGCCCCCGCCGCGGTCGTCAGCCGCGGCGGTCGGCGTTTATGGACCTTGCATATAGCTATTGCTCGCGGCCGGCCTATCGGGGCCGGCCATGGCGCTGCGCGGCCCGCATCGCCTCCCACTCGGCGCGGGGCGGGCAGGAGACCTCGATCCAGGCGGATATTTCGGAGCGCCGCCAGCGCTTGCTGCGTCCAATGCGCACGGGCTTGGGGATGCGGCCAGCGTGGTCGTCGCGCTCCAGGGTGGGGACGCTGCGCCCCGTGGCGGCGGACAGCGTCTTGATGTCGATGAGGGCCGTTTCCAGCGGAACGGCGGATTGTGTTACGGACATGAAAGAGTCCTCCCCAAGCGGCCTTGAACATGCAACATGGTTCAAAGATCGCCTGGGAGACGGCGGGCAGCCAGCAAGAATTGTCTCCCCTGGCCGGGGAGAAGTCGGGGAAGTGGCGGGGGAAGCGGGGAACGCTATTGGCGGGGCGGCTAGGGGTTGATGCCGTAGCCCTTGCGGCCGTTGCTCCGCGTTCCGTGTTCGCAGGTGCTGGTGGGGAAGAGCAAGACCCCGCGCCAATCCGTATCCCGTCTCGCCAGCTTCCGAAGTTCGCTTCCGGGGTCACCGCCATTGACTCCGCGGGCGCCTTTCAGCTTGGGTCCGGTCAACGCCCGCGGGTAGGCGTCGATCAGCGCGTTGATGCTGGCAATGAGTTGGGGCGCCGTCAGTGTCTTCGGCTTGCTCCGCACGAGCCACGTACCTGGCCCGTCGGTGCGCTTCACTGGACAGGGAAGGGCCGGGGCGGTCGGGTCGTTCGCCCACTGCTTGCGTCGAAGAAAAGCCTCGACAGCCTCGGACGGGGTTTCGATCAGCTCGCGCCTCAGTGTCCGCCGCTGTCGCCGCTTCCTCATGCGGTACACCTCGATGATTTCTCTGTGGCAAGCGGCAAGCAATCGCTCTGGATTACGGCAGGGCCATTTCGCGGTGCATGTCCACGCGGCCTCGAATGCCGAAACGAAATAGCAGCCCTGGAAGCGCACGGGGCGCCCACCCAACAGGTTGGCGCTGGCCTTGGACAACTCCATGTGCAGTCTGCGCACAGCGCGGCCCCCCGCCTGGAGATAGCCGCGTAGAGCATCGTTGAGATCGCCGCGCCAGCGCAAGGCTTTCTCGTCCTCGGGGTCTATGGCCGTGGACAACTGCACGTTCCAGGCGGTGGCGTCCAGAACGCTTTGGAGATCGAAAGGAAGCTGAACGGCGGCGTGATAGTAGGGTTCGTAGACGCCGCTGTCGTTAGACATATTCGGGTTCTTCCTTGCCTCCCCCGCGGTGCGGGCCAGGTCCAGCTGGCGCATCGGCAACGTGGCCGCGCCGGCCATCCGGCGTTTAGGGCGGTAGCTACTCCGGCCGGTCCCCACGGGTTGATTCCGTTTGCGATGGGGCGGCATCCTACCGACTGGCGGCCGGGGAGAAAAGGCCATTCGACGGCCGGCGTCCGTCCGAGCGCCAGTCCGAGCGCGCCCCTGATGGCGGGTGAGGTTTCCTGACACTTAGCGCGTCCGTGAAAGGAGAAGGCCCCTCGCCGTAACCCTTTTCGGCGAGGGGCCTTGATGCGTTCTGATGGCTTGCGGCGTCTACCGATGGGAGGGCGAAAAAGCTGGGGAACTAGGATTTGAACCTAGACTAACTGATCCAGAGTCAGTCGTGCTACCGTTACACCATTCCCCAAAGGTCCGACGACGGAAGTTGTCAAAATCCCGATTCGGCCTTCCCTACTCCCGACATTTTAGCCCGTCCCGCGATTCCTGACAAGTCCGCCGTGAAGCGCCGCCGCGACTTACGACCGCCGACGCGGCCGACATTCGGCCGGGGCCGTCCACGGGTCTTCCGGCCAGGCGTGCTTGGGGTAACGGCCGCGAAGTTCCTTGCGGACCCGCGGGTAGGTGTTCGCCCAGAAACTGGCCAAGTCGTCGGTGACCTGCTGCGGCCGGTAGTTCGGCGCCAACAGGTGCAGCAACACCGCCACCCGGCCCCCGGCCAGCCGCGGCGTCTCCCGCAGGCCGAAAACCTCCTGGATGCGCACCGCCAACACCGGCGGACGGCCCGGCTCGTACTTCAGGGCGATCCGGCTGCCGCTCGGCGCCTCCAGCCGCTCCGGCGCCTCCCGTTCCACCGCCTGCCGCTGGGCGTGCGTCAGCCGGCCCTGAAACGCCGACAGCCAGTCGGCCGACCGCAGTTCCGCGAACGAACGCCGGCCCGCGCACAACCATGTTAAGATATCCCTCAAGTCGTCTTCATCGAGGGCCGGCAGGTCCAGGCCGGGCATCCATTCGCGCAACCAGCGGACGCGCGTGCGGTACAGGGCCGCGGGCGAATCCTCCGGCGGCAGCGCCCGGTCCAACCGGCCCGACGCCGCCGACGCCAGCACGGCCGCCGTTTGCTCGTCGTTCGGGAGGACGGCCTCCGCCTCCTCTAGCACCAAGTCCTCGAAACGGACGCGCCGCCGGGCCGTCACCCGCTCGGCCTCGGCGTCGAAGGCCACTTCCACCGCGACCGTCAAACGATCCGGCGGCAGCCAGTCGCGCCGAACCGCCGACGCCTGACGGACCAGCGTTTCCGTTTGTCCGGCGTCCACGTCGATACACAGGAACAATTCCGAGTCGGTTACTCCGCACCAAGGCGCCAGCCGCACGCCGCGGCCGCCGACCATCACGCCGCGACGGCCGCCTGGCTCCCGCCGCCGGGCCAGCCGGTCGGGGAACGCCGCCAGCAGCGGCCGCAACACGGCCTCGTCCGTCGACACCGGGGCGACGGCCGGGCGGCCGGATCGGCGAATCTCGTGACGCAGCGAGCGCAGCAGGTGGTCCCGCGCCTGGAGCACGAACCGCGCCGCGCCGCGGTTCAGCGTCCCCGCCGGCGAATCGATCCGGCCGGTTCGCGCGAACGTCTCCAACGCCTCTACACGATCCAGTATGTCGGAAATGGAACCGTGCCGCGACGGCGGCCGGGCGCCCTCGGTGGGGCGGAGGAACGGGTCGCGCTCCGACAAGAGCGCGGCCGTCAACGCCGCCCGCTCCGGCCCGCCGTCGCGCGCCCCGTCGATGAGCAGCCGTGCCAGTCGCGGGTGGACCGGCAGCCGCGCCAGCGTCCGCCCCAGGTCGGTCACGCCGCGGTCGTCGGTCGCCCCCAGCCGCCGCAACAGCAGGAGCGCCCGCGCCACGGTCGCGTCCGGCGGCGGTTCCAGCCACGGAAACCGGGCCACGTCCGCCTCGCCCAGGCAGAGCAGTTGCAGCACCGCCCCCGCGAGGTCCACGCGGCGGATTTCCGGTTCGCTCTGTTCCGCCCGGCCGCGTTGCGACGCCGCACCCCAGAGCCGCACACACACCCCCGGCCGCGTCCGCCCCGCCCGGCCGGCGCGCTGGTCGGCCGAGGCCCGCGAGATCGGCGTCAGCCGCAGCCGGTCCAGGCCGACGCCGGGATCGAACGTCAGCGTCCGCGCCAGGCCGGTATCGACCACCCCGGCCACGCCCTCGACCGTCACCGACGTTTCCGCCACGTTGGTCGCCAGCACGATTTTGCGGCGGTCCAGCGGCGCAAGCGCCGCGTCCTGTTGCTCCGCCGGCAGGTCGCCGTGCAACGGCAGCACCGCCACATCGCGCTCCGCGGCGACGGCTTCCAGGTGACGCCCCGTTTGACGAATCTCCTGCATTCCGGGCAGGAATACGAGTAAATCGCCGTCCGTCCGGTCGAGGAGCCGTTCCGCCGCCCGCGCCGCGGCGGCCGGCCAGGGCCGATGTTCCGGACGCGGCTCGTAGCGAATTTCCACCGGGTATTCCCGGCCCTCGCCGGCCGCGACCGGACAGCCGCCGAGGTAGGCCGAGATGTCATCGACGGCCAGCGTCGCCGACATGACGACGACGCGCAGCTCCGGCCGCACCGTCTGTTGGATCAACCGCACCATGCCGAGGGCCAGGTCGCTTTCCAGGCCGCGTTCGTGGAACTCGTCGAAGACGACGGCGCCGGTCGATTCGAGGAAGGGGTCGTCCTGCAACATTCGGAGCAGGACGCCGGGCGTGACGACGAGGAGGCGGGTTTGCGGGCCGTACTGGCGGTCGAAGCGGACCCGATAGCCGACCTCGTCGCCGAGGCGGCCTCCGCGTTCGGCGGCCATGCGGCGGGCGGCGGCGCGGGCGGCCACGCGCCGCGGCTCCAGCAGCAGGACGCGCCGGCCCGCCGCGACGCCGGCGTCCAGCAGGGCCGGCGGCACGCGCGTCGTCTTGCCGGCGCCGGTCGGGGCGCGGACCACCAGGCAGGGTTGCCGGCGCAGGGCGGCGACCACGTCGGGCAGGATGGGGTCGATCGGCAGCGGGGCCGGCGTCATGAAGATTCTCATCCTTGCCGCGTCGGTATTGTCGGCGGTTCGCCGCATTATACCACCGGGGCGCGATCCCAAACAGGAGTTTGGGAACGAGGGAACGAGTCGAACCCGGACCTTCCCGCCCGACAAACACCGCCCACGGCGCTTGACGCGAGCCGTGCGATAGGGGTATCTTGCGAAGCGTCAGTTGGCGTGAAAGCCCCCAAGGTTCTTTGCAAGCCACGCGCCGTCGCGGCGGAAACGCCGTGCGAAGGACATACGCCAAGATCCGCAAGAAGTTCGAGAAGGGCTATCCGCGCGGCAACATCGTCTTCGAGGACACCCGCCGGGCCGTGCTCATTCAGGACGGCCGCGAACGCAACCGCTTCGAGCTGGCCGACCCCCGGAAGGTCGCCGACCCCCTCAACGACTTCTACGACTACGCCGAGCCGAACATCGAAGGCTTCGAGCAGGCCGTCCGGGAGTTCAAGGGGCGCGTCCCCGAGCTGGCCCGGGGTCTCGACGCCAAGATCAAGCTGGCGCACAAGGAAAACGCGCCTTTCCAGGCCGCTTTTGACGACTTCTTCGCCGTGTGCCAGACCGCCCTCAACCCGAACCTCAGCCGCGACGCCGTCGATGAGATGCTGGTGCAGCACCTGCTGACCGAACGCCTCTTCCGCCGAGGAACATGGCAAGCATGGCCATCGCCCCCCGCCGCCGCCGGACCAGATCGGCGAATGCCACGAGGCCGCGCTTCCGGACGCCTGCCCACACTGCCACGGCCGCCTCGTCGAGAGCGAAGTGGCCGAGCAATTCCAAACCGAGACCCCACGCCGGCCGATCGTACGCCACTTCCGGGCGCCTATCGGCCACTGCGCCGCATGCGGCCGACGCGTGCGGTCCATCGGCAATGCGCGGGGCACGTGCCGCGTCGCGCGCGAGTTGCTGGAGACGGCGACGCGCGGGGCGGTGCGCTTCCCGCGGCAGGGGATCGCCTTGTTCACGGAAGCCATTCACGAACGCAACCGCTTCCCGCGGGGCGGGGCGTCGCTGGAAGCGTTGCAGCGGCGGCGGGACGAGTTCGACGAACGCCTGCCGGACTTGGCGCGTCCGCCCCGCCCGACGCCGGAGTACGAACGGTTGGCGAAGCATTTGTGGAAGCACGGCGAACAGTGGTTTGCGTTCGTGAGCGATCCGTCCATCGAGGCGACCACCTGGAAGGCGGGGCAAGCCATTCCGGCCGGCGGTGGTGAACCGGAAGGTGTGGGGCGGCAACCGCACGGCGGCGGGCGCCCATGCGCGGAGCGTCTTGACGTCGGTGTCGGAAACATGCCGACGGCAAGCCCGCTCCGCCTTGGACTACATCAGCCAAACGCCGCGCTCCGTGGGCAACCTGCTCTTCCCTCGGCCCGTGCTGCTACCGACGCGCTAAACAAGTACAGTCCGGGTACAGTCGTGGACGCAGGCATAGCTTGCTTCAATTCGGCCACGGTGTCGCCACCGTGGATGACTCGAGGCTGAGGACCAGAAGGTGGGGAAGCTGATGCTCGCTTCAATTCGGCCACGGCGTTGAAGCCGTGGATGACTACAACTCGCAAACGAGTATGGCCGCCCCCATTACACGCTTCAATTCGGCCACGGCGTTGAAGCCGTGGATGACCCGAAGATGTGGCCCAGGCGAACGAACAAGCTGCCCGCTTCAATTCGGCCACGGCGTTGAAGCCGTGGATGACAGAACCAGAGTCGTGGCGCCGGCCGCGGCCGCCGTCGGCTTCAATTCGGCCACGGCGTTGAAGCCGTGGATGACAACGTCGAATTTGAGATCAAGGCGTCGTCGCCCGAGGTGGCTTCAATTCGGCCACGGCGTTGAAGCCGTGGATGACGGTCTTTGGCGATCAGGTCCGGTCGACCCGACCCCGGCTTCAATTCGGCCACGGCGTTGAAGCCGTGGATGACCGCCTCAACAGCGGCATGGGGGCCGACGGCGCGATCGGGCTTCAATTCGGCCACGGCGTTGAAGCCGTGGATGACGCCTTGGTGATGTAGCAGCGGGCGGAAATGATGTTGCTTCAATTCGGCCACGGCGTTGAAGCCGTGGATGACACTCGCACCAAACGGTTTTTCGACCCAATAATGTCAACAATGAGACACTACGGAGGAGCCGGAGGCGTCAGTGAGATTACTACTTGGCGGTTCTCTAACCACGGCAAACGATGTCGCGCCG
>Ga0182024_10004023_pt1 | contig 34305 bp, 31 predicted proteins | sample P32metaG_FD_120480 | JGI IMG/M metagenome (GOLD analysis project Ga0182024, IMG submission 120480) | Permafrost microbial communities from Stordalen Mire, Sweden - P3-2 metaG (Illumina Assembly) | ecosystem: Environmental > Terrestrial > Soil > Wetlands > Permafrost | place: Sweden: Stordalen... | reverse complement strand
CGTCGCCGCAGACGATTTCACGGGAGTGCTACTCGGGTTTGAACCTGGGTTGCTTGTTCCTTTGCATCACACTCCCACGGATGTCCCACAGCGGCGGTTCGTTGACTACTGGGTGAGTGTTTTCGCCCGCCGAGCGGAGGGGATTCCGCAAACGGCCGCGGAGGTGAGAATCGCGACCATCGCGCCTGCGTTGCTGGAGGGGAGCATTCCACATCGATATAACCAGGCGCAACGGCGAAGCTATCTGGCCAACCACCGTGTCGTGTCGTCAACGTCGGCACCGGAGCGGACGGCGCTCTCGGCAACTCCGACGTGGACCTGGCCGTCGCACGCGACGGGACTCTTTATTTCATCAATCTCGTCTACGACCCGCCGAAGAGAGAAGGCGATTTTGTCACGATCGGCGTGAGCCGCGACGCGGGTGAGACGTGGTCGTGGAAACGCTTTCGAAGAACCGCTTCGACGATCGTCCATGGGTCAAGGTCGCGCCGGATGGAACGGTCCACGTGATCTGGAACGACGGCGGCGTACACTATCGCGCGAGCAGGGATCGCGGCGCGACCTGGAGTGAGCCCGTGCGCCTAACCGAGCACGGAGGGTCGAGCCATCTCGCGGTCGGCCCGAATGGCGAGGTCGCGGTGCGTATCCCGCCTTTGTCCGCTTCCGGGTTCCAATACGACGAAGGAGTCGATCTCATCGCCGTGAGCGCGGATGGAGGAAAGACATGGCGCAGGCGTCCCGCGCCCGGAGATCGCGAATGGGTCGAACGCATTAATGCCCCAGTGCCGCGCTGGTCGAACCACTCGCTTGGGGCTCAGATGCCGCGCTCTACTCGCTCTGGACCAACTTGAAAGGGCTGTGGATGGCGCGATCGCGCGACAAGGGAGAAACCTGGAAGATCTGGCAGGTGCTTGGGAGCGACGAGGTTCTGTATTTCCCGTACCTGGCTGCGGGACCGCGACCGAACGAGCTTGCGGGGGCTTGGTTCTCCGGCAAAGGCGATGCCATGCATGCTCACGTGGCGCTTTTCGAGATGAGCGAGGGCGACGCTCCACCGCGCACGATCCAGTCCCGCCCATTTCAGATTGACTCCTGACTAGACCTGGCCAGAAAGGACCCGTCACTCGCAGTGCGGGCGGCGAATATCTGGGGATCACCTTTCTTCGAGTGGCGCACCGCCGGTGAGACTGTCAACATTTCACCCGCCGTTGTGTCGCATTAACGGCGAACGTCCCAAAGCAACGCTTCCAAACCGCGCACGAGTCCGAGATGCCGACATAAAGTCAACTGGAATGATAAAAACTACGGTGTCAATGAGGAGCCGTTTCTACGGAATGAGGTAGGGAGAGCGCCAGGTGAATCGAACTGCTCTCAAGTTGCTCTGTCAAGCGCGTCTGGTCTCTTCGCCTTTGTACTTCACGCGTGCACCAAGGGCGGTTGATCCCAGGATAATCTTGCGCCAGGCGACTGGCTTCGTCAAACTCCGCCCCAGCGCTGGAGCGATCTCGACGACAAGCAGCCGCGCACGGAGGTACACTACCGGCATGGCCAACGACAACGTAAGCCGGCGTTCCGTTCTGAAAGTCGCTGGGTTCATGGGGGGATTGTCCGAGGCGGCGCTAGCATTTGAGCCAGCGCGCCCGGTTCAACACGAGACGGCCGCAGGCCCTCGGCAGGACGACACGCGCAAACACTCGATCAGGTTCGCGGTCATCGGGTTGGACCACAGCCACATCAACAGCATCGCGGATACGATCCAGCGTAGCGGCGGCGAACTGGTTACCGTTTACTCCACAAATCCTGTTGCGCTCGCCGCGTTTCAGAAGCGCTTTGGAGCCAGGGTGGCCCGCAGCGAGGATGAAATTCTGAATGACTCGTCCATACAGTTGGTGTGTTCCGCCGCCGTTCCCAATTTGCGCGGACCGCTCGGCGTGCGGGTGATGCGCCATGGGAAGGACTTTCTGGTCGATAAACCCGCCATCACCACCCTCGATCAGCTTGCCGATGTGCATCGAACCATCCAGGAAACCGGTCGTATTTTCGGAATCATGTACGGCCGGCTGGAATCAAGGGCGACGTTGCATGCCGGGGAGCTGGTGAAGGGCGGTGCCATCGGCCGCCTGGTGCAAACGCTCCAACTCGCTCCTCATCTGATCAACGGGAGTACCCGCCCCGAATGGTTTTGGGACCCGGAGCGCTACGGCGGGACGCTATGTGATCTCGGATCACACCAAGCCGACGAGTTCGTTTACTTTACAGGGTCGACGTCCGCGGAGGTTGCGATGTCGCGCGTGGCTAACGTGAATCACCCAGATCGCCCGAAGTTCCAGGATTTCGGCGACATGATGATCAGTGGCAATGGAGGCCTCGGTTATTTTCGCGTGGATTGGTTCACCCCGGATGGCCTGGGAGTATTCGGTGACGAGCGGACCTTCCTTCTAGCAACCGAAGGGTACATCGAGATGCGGAAGACGATCGATATCACCGGACGGCAAGGTGCGGACCACGTGTTGATCGCCGACCGGAAGTCTGCCCGCTACATCGACTGCAAGAATCTGTCGTTGCCGTTCGGGCAGCAGTTCGTTCAAGATATCGTGAACCGCACGCACGTCGCCCAGGATCAGGCCGCTGCCCTGCTGGCTACAGAATTGGTTCTCAAGGGGCAGAAAAATGCCCAGATGCTTTGAGCGATCCCCTTGAAGACCGTCATGGAAGAATCGCCGGCGGCCACTTCGGCGACAAAGCCCGCTCTACGACTTAACCGGTTTGCGGGAGTGCCTCGAACGACTCTTGGGTCGCGGTCGCGAGAAGAATCGGAGGGTCGTCGATTCGCCCTCCACGGTTATTGAATCTTCAGACAACTCACATTAACTGCGACGCCCCACAATATCGGACTCGCTTGGTCGCAACGGCCCCTTTTGTTTTAGATGCCGACTTTCTCGTCCCGATGGACGATGTTGCCGGGAGTGGCGTTTCTCGGGCTTGCAAACTTCGTCCAAGCGGCCTCGGGCCAACTCGCGGGATTCAGTTTAGCAAAGGAGTCGCTCGTAATTTAACGAAGTTGCACGCCGTCGCCGATCGGGTTTCATCTTCGGTTTCCGGGCCTTGGCCGCTCGACAGCTCCTCCTATTGGGATGATGCCGCGCGTTTCTTAGCAACCCTTAATTTCACGGTAGACTCTCTATGGAAGAGGGCCCCGTGAACAGCCAACGGTGGCGTTAAAGTTGGGTGTATGATCGTTGCTCAGCAACCAATTCGTTGATCGGCGAGGTGCAACGTAGTGTTTCGCGTATTTCTTGTAAGCCTTATTTTGTTGATCGCATGTGGGTGTCACCGCAACAGTCCCCAAGAAACGCATTCGCCCCCTGATGTGCGGTCGCGCTACATCCGGCGGCTCAGGCAACGTGGGCAAATCCCGATTCACAGGCATATTGGCCCGAACTGCTGACGAATGACGATGCATTCACCGACGCGGATATTTATGTTCTGGCGTTCAACTCACCGTATCTGCGGGGAGCCAGCACGATTGACGAACTGGGTGGAACAGGCCCATCAAGACCTGATCGCGGATGAAGTGTTCTCAGCGCACCGCCGGGTGATTTTCCTGTGTCACAGCATGGGGGGACTGGTCACGCGCAAGATGCTGACGCGTTATCAACCGCTGGCGGAAAGTGTTCCGCTAATCTATTTTTGCTACGCCGACGGAAGGAGCGGAGATCACGCGGCTTGCCAGCGTGTTTAGCAAGAATCCGCAGATCACCGGAATGTCGCCGGCGGACGCGGATAACTACGTTACGGCGGTTCAAAGGGATTGGCGCGCGGCCAAATTCCATGTGACGAGTCGGTGCGCGTACGAGGAGAAGGCGACGATGGGGATTCAAATCGTGAAGCAGATGAGCGCCAGCATGTTGTGCGACGGTCCGGTGCTTCCGATTGAAAGCGATCATATCGGAATTGTGAAGCCCTTCAACAAGGACGACAAGTCTTACGTAGCATTTCGCACGGCTTACCGGGACGCGCTCACCAAGCCGGAGGATGTGCCCGCGGTTTCGGCGGCGGAGTTGGAGGTGTCCACCGCCGCACTAACAACACGACCGCTGGAGGTGGCTTGCGGAGCTTCCTCCGATCAAACTATCACCGTCCCGTTCACTGCAGCGCAACATCCGGGGCAGCGACTGGTTGACGCCGTAGTTTCGATGCAGCAGGGATCCAATCTGAAGTCGCGATTTGCCGAGGTCAAGAACCGGACGGCGAATGAAGTGGAGGTGCACTACCGGATCGAGGGGCTTGACCAGGATCGATCGGGCAAGTGCGCTTCGATTGGGCGCGCGACGCTAACGGTCGCCTTTCTCCTGGCCGGACCGCCCGCAAGCGCTAAACCTGCCGATACCGCGCAGACCAGAATCTCACAAAGCACGCGGGGAGATTTCAGTCCAGCGTTCGCAGGCGTCGCGGGAAATGTGACGATCATTCGAAATGCGGAGCCGCAGTCCAATGTGCCGTCGGCTTCCGTAACCGTAACGCCGCCATCGGCTCCGCTCAGTCATTTGGTCTTGCGCGGGGAAACAGAGGGCGACAAAAATGCTCTCAGTCCAATCAAGCAGCCGCGTTCTCAAGCCGTGGTGATGCCTGAACAACCATCGAATGTGTCATCCCAACGTGGCACATCGCTATGGATTGACGCCCGAAGACGAAATCGCACAACCGAACCAATGCTCCAGATAGCCGCCGTTCGGTCATTAGTCCTGGTAAAGTCGCCTCCGCATCATCTGGGGCGTATCTCGCAGCGGGAAGGGCTTGATGTGAAACATTAACAGCCAAAGGCGTCGAACGCAGTTTAACTGGCGACTCCATATAGCTGGCGGGAAGGACCGTTATCGACAGGAATTGGTTTCGGGCCGCTCCGACCTCTTTCCGGATAGCGCGTGACTCGATCAGAATCATCAGAACTCCGCGAGACGGCCCGAAACGGAATGGTCGTTAGACGGCAAGAGCCGCTCAGCGAGCCGAGGGAAAGCCGGGCGGCGCTGTGCCATGAAGCTCCGGCCAAGCGCTCGGCGGCTGCGACGCCTTCTTAGACCGCAGAGAGCGCGCTGATCGTAACGTAATACCCGTCGGGATCTCGGAGCGAGAACTCCTTGGTTTGAGTGTTCGGATTTACGTGTTGCTCCTCTTCGAGCCGAGTGACGAGTGAGCGTGCCCTTTGGAGCGCCAAGTCGAAATCATCGACTCGGAAGAACAACAGGAGACCGTTGCCGGGTATTGCGTGATCGGGGCTCAACAATGAGGGATGCCCGTGGGCGCCCCACTCGTGGAGGCAGAGCAAGACAGTTCCATCTGAATCGAGAATTTGCCCGAAGTCGTGATGGGCAGGAAGGGTAGCAGGCTGACCGAACAGCGTCTGGTACCATTTGAAGCTGCCCGGGACGTCGCCTACCCCTATGATCGTCCAGATGCGCTTCATCGGCTCCCCCTCTGCGGACTAATTCTGGTTTGCAAAAGTTCCCGGACTTCGTCCCCGCATTTTCGCATCATCTCAAACCAGTGATGCGCGATGGCTCCCAATTCGCCGGCATGCTCTTTCATCCACGCATCGATGGCGGGATCCCGCTCGACCGCGCCGTTGAATCGCAGCAATTCCGTTCTCATCCTTGCTCCACTTTTTTCTTTCGAGATCTACGGTTACAGCGGCTTACACGAAAGGGCCACTGGATTGTCGTTCTCGGAGGAACGATAGGTCGCGGTGTCCGTTCGGTCACTTCGTACCGTCGGCGCACAGCGACGGGCATCGCGGAGAAAGGCGCAGCAACTCCCTCCTGCTTTCAGGATAACAAGCCCTCGACCAGGAAGTCTAACGCACAGAAAACAAGCAAGATAGAGGTATCGTAAAACCAGACTTATGACTGGTCCGCGGCCCGAAACTCGAGTAATATCGCGAAGAGACCAATCTTGATGCGAATCGCGGCTGCAAAGTCGGCAACTCTGCGCCAGTCCGTTTCGATGGTTGTCCCGCAATCCAATACCACAGGAGGCTTATGATCCCGCAGGAAAAGAGCGCGGCCGAGACTCTCGGCCTGAATGAGACTTTCGGTGTCACCGAATTCGAAGACATCCGCGATCTGTCCGAGCGGCCCGGCTCGAACCGGGCCTTTCGCATTATCGTGCGAGGATCTGCATATCTGCTTCGGATCAATACGCGCCCCGGCGATATGACACGTCACTTCACCTGCATGCAGGCGGCGGCCGATGCAGGCTTGGCGCCGCGTGTCAGGTACTCGCGGGCCATGTCTGCAACCTGCAAAGGAGTCCCGCAATCGTCGACGGCGTAGTGGCAGCGGTCGTGCTAGTCCCGCCCCCCCTGGCGCGGCGACGGCGCCTTCGGGCAGCTCGCGGTAGCGGATGCACTTCGACAGGAGCCACGCGACAGCCATGATGCACCGTGGGGAGCAATTTAGCTTGTGCCTGAGGCGAAGGTAGACCGACGGCGGGATCGGATCGCTGCCCTGCTTGGAGCCCATACGCTCCATCAGTAGCATGTTCGGGAACCATGGCTTGCGCTGCTTCAGTCGAGGGCGCGGTTGAGATTCCATTTTTACCACTTCTCTTTCATTTCAATGGGTTGGCGACTTTGTGCAAACTCCTTTGATGGACCGGCGGGCGTCATCGGCTCGCCGCCGTTCTCGGGGAAACGGTAGCTCCAATCCTTGGTTCCCTTCATGACCGGTGAAGCATATACCATTTCCCGATTGCGCTTCTGTTCGAAATATTCGGCGACCACTGTCTTGAACCAGGGGAAGTAACCTTGGGCCATGTCTGGTTGCGGGCCGCAATCAGCGCTCGTTTCTCAAAAAGCACACACAGTCGCCACCTCGTCTTCGGTGGCACCCCCGGTGGAGCATCACGTCGACCCCAAGGCGCCCCGGACAGCGTAGAATCGACGACTTGCATTTGCCCTCTGAGCCAGAATATCGAGCAAGGATGTGAGCTCTTCGCTTGCGCAGTGGCTCTTCGCGGGAACCATCGCTTCAGGAATGACGATGCCGGTGAAGAGCCGGAACGGGTTGAAGGCCTGCCCGATATTCTGGGACAGATTCCCACCGGCACTTGTTGATAGCTGGCGTGACATTCGAGATTCTCCTAAACATGGCCTCAAAAACTAAAGGCCGCCGAAATTCGGCGGCCCGACTTAACGAACGCGCATCTGATTTGAATTCTATCGAGGCGTGTCGCCGGGCAGCGAATGGAAGGTCCCCGCGGGCCACGCGTTCTTTACTTCGTGCATTCTGCAGATCTGCGGCGGCGCGATTTCAAAAGCCTAACCCGAAACACCGGCTTTGCGGTCGTGAAGCCGTTGCAACCTGGGAAAAACGCGAACTGTGCTAAACCTGTGCTAAACCTGTGCTAATCGAGCCGGTATCCACGAGCCGCCCCAAGTAGCGCCCAGTCCGAAAAGGCTAATAAAACTGCTGTTCTGAGCGCCCGCCGCCACCGGAGGTAGCCTCAGAAAGCGGCTCATAACCCAAAGGTCGAAGGTTCAAATCCTTCCCCCGCAACCAATCTTTTCAATCGGTTGCACGAATTAGAAGCGCACCAAAAACTCCCATTAACTCCCAATGGCAGAAACCGTGTTCCGTTGGGTCCATCGTTTGTCTAAATTTGCTGCTGTTTAACACCATCTCTACAACTTTGCTGTGACGCGGCACTACATGCCATTTCGCCGCGAAGATTGAAGGTGGCGAAAGAGCCATGTCTCGAAACCTTTTCACGTCGAGGATCTGCTGAAGGAATTGGACCGCGTGAAGAGAATGCCCAGTCGGAGGACCCCGATCGGGGTGGGCCGGCGCGATCAATAACCGCGGTTCACAGAGACTCGCCCAGCCCGAGGATAGTCGCCAATAATGACGTAACAGGTCGCGGTCATCTGGTAGAACGCGAGATTCGGCTTCGTTATAATCTTTGTCAAGTGCCGCCTCCAGAGGACCAACCAGCGAACGCCCCAATAGCGGAGACTATCGCCATGAATCCCGTTTCGCCCGCCGTGACGTTATCGGACCGGTATGAGATTCTTCTGGAACTCGGCCGCGGTGGCATGGGGATAGTGTACAAGGCACGGGATCGCGAGACAGGTGAGTTGGTCGCCTTGAAGGTTCTCCGGGCTGATATCGCTTCCGACAGCCAGATTCTCGAGCGATTCAAAAACGAGTTGCGGCTCGCGCACAAATTACCCATCGCAATGTCGCTCGCCTGAATGAATTCCACCGTTCCGGCGAGACTGTTTACCTTTCGATGGAATTCGTCGAAGGCGAGACCCTCCGCGCTCTGCTCCAACGGACGCCTAAAACCGATCCCGATCGAGCTCTTCAGATCGCGCGCCAGATAGGCGCGGGGCTTGCCGAAGCTCATCGCCAGTCGATCGCCCACCGCGACTTGAAGCCCGAAAACATCATGGTGATGGAGTCGGGAGAAGTGAAGGTGATGGATTTCGGCATCTCGCGCTCCTATGCGGCTGGCGTCACTCAAACGGGCGCGATCATTGGAACACCCGCCTATATGGCTCCCGAGCAGGCCGAAGGCAGGTCCACGGACCACGCACCGACATCTACGCCTTCGGTCTGATCCTTTACGAGATGTTCACCGGAGTCATCGCGTTTGCGGGTGAGACGCCAATTTCCGTTGCGATGAAGCAAGTGCGCGACATGCCTCAGTTTCCGCGGGATGTCGCGCCCGAACTGCCGAAACACCTTGACCGGGCCATCCTGAAATGTATCGCTAAAGACCCCGATAGAAGATTTCAGTCGGTCGACGAGCTTCTGCGGGCGCTCGAAGGCGCTCCGGCGGAGGCCTCAAAATTTTCGAAGCCTGTTCGCAGTTCAAATAAGACGTGGCTAGCCGGAATAGCTGCGGCCTCTGTCATTGCGATTGTCGGCGGCCTCTTGTGGTGGCGGGCGCGTCCCTCCGATTCCGTTCGCCTGCCCATTGAGCGATTCACGCTTCCGAACGGGCTGCCGGTAGTTCTATCCGAGGACCATGCCGCGCCAAGCTTCGCCTTAACGGTCGACTACAAGGCTGGAGTCCGCTACGAGCCTGCGGCGAAATCCGGAATGGCTCTCCTGATGGCTCATCTGATGTACCAGGGGTCAGCGAATGTCGCCCGGGATGAGCATCTCAGTCTGATCAAGAGTTCTGGCGGCTCCAATAGTTACGGCGTCAATCTGAATCTCGCCGAGTTCACGGAGGGTCTTCCCGCCAACCAACTGGACCTCGCTCTGTTTCTCGAAGCCCATCGAATGCGCGCCCTGGAAATCACGCCGGAAGGTTTTGACGCCGCTCGTTCGTTGGCGTTGGAGCAGCATGCGGGGCAGTTGAATTCTCCCTACGGACGGGTCAGCAGCCGTTTGATCGGCCTTCTATTCACCAATCCCGTGAACCAGCGCGTTCTCCCTTATTCGAACGTGGAAGAGTTACGTCGCATCACGCTCGAGGACGCAGTTGAGTTTTACCGCGCTCACTATGTACCCTCGAACGCAGCAATGGCATTGGTTGGTGATTTCGATCCGAAGACCGCTCGGGAGCGGATCAAGCATTACTTCGGAGACGTCCCGGCGCGTCACGCAGCCCCCCGCACCTGACATGCACGAGCCGGACATCGCGTTGGACAAGCGCGAGGTCGTCTCCGATCCACTAGCCCGCGTGCCGCTCCTGATTCTTGCCTGGCGCGCGCCGCCCATGGGCGATCCGGATTGGTTTCCGCTCCAGAGCCTCGCGGAGGTGCTCGGTGCCGGCGAAGCATCCCGGCTGCTCGCGAGCCTGGTGAAAGGCGCAGGTGTTGCGAGCGGTGTTTCGGCCAGTCTTGAGGATTCGCCCGGCCCCAATTTTTTTACCATTATTGTGACTGCCGTTGCCGGCAAGGACCGTTCCCAGATTGAGAGCCTGTGCAATCAGGAAATCGAACGCGTGGCCCGGGAAGGAGTGCCGGATACCGAGCTGGAAAGAGTGCGGATGAATGCGCTCCGGAATCGTGCGCTTACACTTGTTTCGAGCATGGCGCGATCCGTTGCCTTGGCACGGCTGGAGGCCTTTTTCGCCAATCCCGCCGCCCTCAACGAATGGGAGAACCAGGAACGCCGCTTGTCGAGCGACGCCTTGCGGCGTGTAGCCGCGCGTTACCTGACTCCCGCCAATCGCGTCGAACTGACCGTCGTGCCGGGAGAAAGCCAATGACACGGCGAACATTGCTTGCCGCGGCCGCGGCGACGGTTGTTTCGGCGGATCGAAAAAATCGGGCTCCGGTTTCACATGAAATCCTGCGCGTGAAGATTCCGGAAGCTTATCCAGTGAAGCTTTCCAACGGCCTTACCCTGCTGGCGATCGAAGATCAGCGCGTCCCACTGGTATGGTTGAAAATCCAAGTGGATGGCGCAGGAAGAGTCTACCAGCCTCGCCCCGCGGTGGCGCAGGCCACAGCCGAGATGCTGAGCCAGGGCACACGCAGCCGCAGTGCAAACCAATTGACCGAAGCGGCTGCCGGACTCGGAGCCAAACTTTCAAGCGGCATTCTTTCCAATTACGAAAACGCGACCATTGAGGGTTCCGGTTTGAGTTCGCACTTCGAAGGCTGGCTCGCCCTGGCCGCCGACATGCTCATCGAGCCGGCGTTTCCCGGCGACGAGTTTACCGGCTGGAGAGCCCGGCAGATGGTCAGTGCCCGCTTGTCGGGCGCCCGTCCCGCCTCCGTTGCCGCGGACCGGTTAACGGCGCTCTGTTACGGAACACATCCTCGTGGATTCGGTGATCCATCTCCCCCGGAGCTCGAAGCTCTTACACCCGAAATGCTCGCGGATTGGCATCGCCAACGCTATACGCCCCGAAATACCGTGATTTCCGTCATCGGACGCGCTCGCACAGCGGATGTCGCCTCGTTATCCGGAAAGCTCTTCGGCGATTGGAAAACGCCGGAGTCGACCTTCCAGTTGCCGCCCGAGCCGCAACCGGTTGGAACGCGTCGCATCGTTCTGGTCGATCGCCCGGGAGCTCCACAAACCGAAGTCGCCATCGGTGGTCTACTGTTCGAGCGGCGTAGCCCTGATTTTTTCCCGATGGAGGTGCTCAATACACTCCTTGGCGGCGCAACATCGCCCGCCTGGATTTCGCTCTTGAACAAAAGACGCGTGTGATGAACGTAGTTAGTGAGTACGGGACCGCCCGCTTTACGGGTTACTGGCGGGTCCGGATGAGCGTCGGCACGGAATCGACTGTGGAGGCGATCCGCATTGTATTGAACGAACTTCGCAGACTCTGCGACGAACCGGCGAGCGGGTCAGAACTCGACGAGGCGAAAAGTTCGATAACCGGTAGCTTCGCCCTGGACCTGGAGCAGCCTTCCCACGTGATCAATTATTCATACCAACGCTATCGTTACGGATTCTCCAACGATTACTGGGAACGGTATCCCGCTAAGATCAGCGCCGTCGCTGCGACAGAAGTACAGGGTGTAGCCCAAAAATATTTTAGACCAGAAACCACCCATATCGTCGCCGTAGGAGATGCGATGCGCATTCGTAGCGCTCTCGCCAAGCTCGGCCCTGTTGAAATGTGAATCTAGAACCATTTAGGGGGCTATTGCTTGCAACCGAGATAACACCGGCAATACGCGCCTAACGAGGTTCAGAGCGCCGATAAACCGATGCTCGCCCGAGGATTGCGAAACCCATCGTTTTAGAACGTCTTCAATTGGTGTGATTCGAATGCTCCGGGCGCAGTGTGATATTGATAACGGAGGGACGGCCCGGAAGGCTTGGGACACGTCGCGTGATCCGCCGGCGCCGGTGTTCCACATCGACCGGGAGTTGTGGACGTTTGGGACATCGCCACCGGCCGAATCGTCGAGCATTTTAGCGCCGTTGGTGCCTCGCAGATCGAGGAATTAGCGTGGGCAGGTCGGGGACCTGCCCTACTGTCAGAAGCTGAAGCGGATCGAGGCTACTCCGTGGCGGGCGGGGAGGGCCGCGGCGGTGATCGCTCCGAAGTTTGCATTGGTATTGGCGCCGCCCGCGTAATTCAGGGTCAACCCCATGTTGGGGTTCTGCGGATTGAAGTGGTTCAGCGCGTTGAACGCCTGGAACCGGAGTTGTAACACCTTATTCTCGCCGAAGATGTGCCATTCCTTGTACGCGCTCAGGTCGACGTTTTCGACGCCGGGACCGTAGGTCATGGTCGGCTGAGCGTTGCCGATGCCGAGCGAATTGACCGCGGGCAGAGAGAAGCTCGATACGGCCAAGGGCCATACGAGCCGGTTGCCGTTGTTGCCGGAGGAGTTGAACAGCGGACCGTTCTGCTCGCAGCGGAACGGCAGGCCTCCGGTATCGGGTGTGCCAGTCCAATAGCCGATGGGCGCGCCATTGGCGGAGCAGGTAACGGCCAGCGCGGATCCATAGTAGAAGGTCATGATTCCTTCAATGTGCCAGTTGTCGAGAACCTGTTTCGAGAACTGGTTATTCCAGCGGGAGCTCGCGCCGGGAATGTTGTATCCCCAATTGATGTTGACGGCCTGTGGACGGGTTCCTCCACCGGACGTGTTATTTACGCCAGCGATGTTCTTAAGCAGTTTGTCGTGCACGAACGCATCGCGCGCATAAACGAGAGTCTTCGACCAGGTGTAATTGCTTCCGAAATGGAAGCGTTGGCCGACTCGCTTATTGAACTGGGCCTGCAACGCATCGTAGTACGATTCGCCGTTCTGGGTATACAACTGAATCGGGCCCCAGCCGGGATAAGGGGTTGCCAGGGCGCGGATCAAATTGGCGGAATAGAAGCCGCCGGTGCCGCCGTTGGCGCTGGTAGGATCGAGGAATTTCGCGACCGGGCCGGGCTGGCCGTTGTTGGCGGTTGGGGTCCAGTCGGTGAGAGGAGCGACATCGTTCAAATAAGTCGCACCGGTGCCTTGATTGAACTGGTGATGCGCGACGTTTCCGACGAAAGCGATGTCCATGACGAAGCCCCTGCCGAGATCGTGCTGGATACCGGTGCTGAAGTTGTAGGTCGAAGGCGGTGGATAGCTTAAAGGTCCGCCGACGGTAGTTGGAGGCGTGTAAACGAGTGGCGAGCCCTGAAGATTCGCAATCGTAGTTCCGAGCACGAGCGGGGCCAGGAAGTGCGGTGGAGTGGCGATCGGTCCGATACCCGCACCCGTGGCACCGAGGGTGTCGACGCCGAACGCGCGCCCGAACATGATGCCGAAGCCGCCGCGGAACGCGGTCTTGCCGTTCCCGAACACGTCATAGGCGAAACCGACGCGAGGTCCAACCTGCAAAGGAGGGGTCTTGAAATAGCTATTCGAGGTGGTGATTCCCGAGAATGGATAGGAAGAGTAACTGGCCGGATCGAACGTGCTCTGCTGGGAATAGGAATAGGTCGCCCCGGTGGCGGGATTGATGGCTGCCTTGTTGGCGGCGGGGCAACTGGCGGTGGAAGCCACGGCAACGGTGCAAGTGGGGAACAGGAGCTGCCCTTCCTGGCTCCTGCTGTACGCGGAGGCCTGGAAGATTCCGAGCGGCGCGCCGTTGGCCTCATAGAGGGCCCCGAGGCGGGAGAACCGGGCGCCATAGTCGAGGGTCAACCGGCGGTTTACTTTCCAAGTGTCCTGAATAAAGAACTCGGTCTGCTTGTAGCGGGCTCGATTCTGCTGCTTCAGGTTGTCCTGGCCGTAGCCATAGAAATTTCCGGTGAGAGCGTTGGAGAAAGGATCGCCGGTATCGACGGGATTGCCGAGATCCGATCCGAAGTAGTAAGTGCCGGCGGTGTTGTAAACCGAGTACACGCTGACGTTCCGGGCATCGTGTTCAAAGTAGAAGCCGGCCTTGATGCTGTGGCTGCCCTTAATCCAGGTGACGTTATCGGTGAAGGTCGCCAGGTTATCGGTGCCGTCAAACGGCCAGCGGCTATCGAATCCGAAACTGGGAAGGTTCGGAAGCGAAGCCGGGGCGGACTGGGCGGAGAAACCCGAGGGCAGGCCGAAATTGATGTTCGGATCCAGATTCAGGGTATTGGTGGAGGCTGGGAAAATGGTGGGCAGGGTCAGCGTCTGCCCGTTGGACTTGAAGGGTAGCAGGCTGTTGTTGTACGCATCGTTGGTCGGGTGATTCTGCTGGTGCGCGCGATTCTGTCCGAACGTCAATTCATTAATCAGATTCGGACGGAAGGTGTGGACATAAGTCGCCGCGGCGCCGGCGGACGGAATGAAATAGCTGTGCGGGAACTGGCCCCAGCCATCGCCCGCCGCGCCGAGAATGGCGCCGAAGCCGGTCTGCGCCTGATAATCCTGCAACAGGCGCACGTACATGGTGTCGTGCTGGGAGATATTGTAATCGACGCGGAGGATGTTATCGCGCCGGGGATCGGTATTCTGCAACACGTCGGTGTAATTGTACTGGCGCTGGCCGGTGGGGTCGACAGTGTTGGGCAGAGGGAACAGGTTCAGCATCGCGCTGCCGATCGGACTGAGGCGGCTGAGCGGAATAATATTCCCGGGAAAGCAGCCGACCGCGACCGTCGCCGTGCAGCTCTGGCCGCTGAGCGGATCGCGAACCGGAACCAGGCTTCCATTGGTGTTAAAGCTCTGCGAGAAATTTCCCTGCCGTTCGAGCGCGGTGGGCATGGTGTACTTGTTGATTGCAGTGCTCTGCGTGTTCCAGAGCTGGTCCCAGGAATAGAAAAAGAACAAGTGATTCCGGTCTTTGTTGAAACGGACTTTCGGGATGATGACCGGTCCGCCGACGGTGCCGCCGGGATTCTCATACCGATATTTGGGCTTCGCGATGCCGAGCTGATTATTGAAAAACTCGTTAGCGTTGAATTCTTCGTGCCGGTAGTAATAATACGCGCTGCCGTGAAACTGCGCGGTGCCGTTCTTGATGGAGACGTTCATCTGGCCGCCGTTGCGGGCGCCATATTCGGCGGCGTAATTGCCGGTGAGCAGCTTCACTTCGCCGATGGCATCGGTGGAGGGAGTCTGATACGTACTCAAGCCAGGCGCACCGCTATCCTGTGCGGCCATTCCGTCAAAAACGACCAATACCTGGCCTTGCTGGCCGCCGTTGATCAACGCGGAATTGCCGTTCCAGCCGCGCTGGTCGTAGGTGCCCATGTCAATGACGCCGGGCAGATCCTTGACGAACCCTTCCCAGTTGCGTCCGCGAATCGGGGTTTCGTTAAGCTGGGCCTGATTGATGTCGATGGCGTGGTCGGCCGTGTCCGTCGCGACGCGCGCCGCAGCCGCCTGGACCTCGATCGACGTAGACACATCGCCGACTTCGAGCTTGATGTTATGGACGTCCACTTTCTCGAGCGTGCCGACGGTGATGCGGTTCTGGATGAAGGTCTTGAACCCGGGATGAGTGACCTTGAGATCGTAGTCGGCGGGAACGAGATCGGGGAAGATGAAGCTTCCATTCCCGGACGTGGTGAACACGCGGACCTGCCTCGTGATCCCATTGGTCACCTGGACGGTTGCGCCGGCAATGACCGCTCCGGCGGAATCGACTACGGTACCCGTGATCTGGCCAGTCGTGGTTTGGGCGTTGGCGATTGGCAGGATTGCCAATAGAAATAGAGTTACAGCGATCGAGACGTTCTTCATGGACGGCCCCCTGAGCAGTTTTTAAACGTTTCAAGAACAGTGAAGCACCAGGAAGGCACCCATTTGTCTCCCAGTCTCAGAAAAGTATACACCAAAATCAGCTTTGTCAAGCCGAGGTTACCGTCTTTTGAAAGAAAATTTGTTCAGTTTTTCTTCAACGTATCGGCATAGTCGTGGTCTTGAGCCGACTCGATCTGGACGAGCGATGGAAGGGGAACAGCCGAGTGATTCCATCGGGAGATCTGCGTCTTATGGGGAAAAACCCGGTTCATGGCGGTCCCTGTTGCCATTGATGCGCGAACAAGATGCCGGACTTTTAAGGGGCCCGCGACCTTGATCCCACCGATCCAATGGAGGCCCGCACTGATCGAGCATCCGCGCTGGCTGCAATGCACTACAGTCTTTACACGAGTTTTGTGTTCAAAAAAGCACAGACCGTACTTGCTTAAACTGATGCTATCAATCGAGGCGTGGTTTCGCTGATTATCGTGATTTTTTTAACACGACAAACATGGATTGGCCGAAAGGCGGGTGTACTAAATTCTCGACGCGCGATGCGACGGGAACGATATAGCGATCGAAAAACTCAATCTGCGCGGCCGATTGGGCACGGCGCTTGAGAATATGGGAATTGGTCCACCATCCGAAGAATCCAATTGCGTTCAAGTAGAAGGCGGTCTTCACGCTGAGTCCGGCTTCCGCGGCGAGGCGCGTCATCGATGCGCGCGTATACCGCCGGTAGTGTCCGAGCAATTCGTCGATAGGGCCATAAAGACTCGGGAAGGCCGGGACGAGCAGGATCACTACACCGCCCGGAATGAGAGCGTCGGCCATGCGCCGTAGCGCCTCCCGATCCTGCTCGACGTGCTCCAGAACATTCAGACACACGCAGGAGTCCGCACCGAAAGACTTAAGGTCCGCAAACTCGGGGGCGTTCACATCGCAGGCCATGGCGCTCACATTTGCCTGATCGGGGAAGCGTTGTTTGTGGCGTTGGACACAATCGGCCTCAATGTCCACTGCGACAACGGCTTCGCGATCGAGCATCAGGCGGGTGAAGTTGCCGATGCCGCAACCGATTTCGATGACGCGTTGACCCAGTTCGCGAATCACGAGGCGGTGCTGCCAGGCGAAGTAGTTCTCCGCCCGCGTCATTCGCTCCTGATCCTCCAGCGTGTAGCTCGTCACTGCCGTTGGCATGCTAATGCCCTATAATAACCATTCCGGCAGGCTCCTACAAAATTCGATGTTTTATCTGTTCCGCCTGTTCTACTCGTTTCTTCCCTTACATAATCCGATCGGGTTCGGCGCGGCCGATTTTATCGAACTTGCGCTCGCGCTGCTGCTCGTCGGAGCTGCGCTGGCGTGGCAACAATGGGTCGGCGTTGCCAATCGACTATCGTTGAAACCACTCTGGTGCATGGTGATCCTCGGCGCGCTGCCGGTGGTGCTGCGCCTCGCGATGCTTCACACTTCTCCCATTCCAACCGCTCTGGGCGCCGACGATTTCAGCTATCTGTTGTTAGGAGACACACTGGCGCATTTCCGCCTGACGAATCCAACGCATCCGATGCATCGATTTTTCGAGACTCTCTTCGTTCTGCAAGAGCCGAGTTATAGCTCGATCTATCCGCTGGGCCCCGGCCTCGCGCTCGCATTCGGGCAACTGGTTTTCAGACAGCCCTGGGCCGGAATCGCGCTGTCCATGGCCGCGTTCACTTCTCTCTCCTATTGGATGCTGCGGGCGTGGACCCAGCCGAAATGGGCCCTGCTCGGCGGAGTCTTAGCGGTCATCGAGTTTGGCCCGTTCAATCATTGGATGAATACTTACTGGGGTGGCGCACTCGCAGCGGCGGCGGGCTGCCTGGTATTCGGATCGATGCCGCGCCTGAAAGATCGGTGGCGAATCCGCGATGCGGTCCTGCTTGGCATCGGCCTCGCAATTCATGTGCTGACGCGGCCTTTCGAGTCGGTCTTTCTGGCATTGGCTGTGGTTTTGTTTTTTGCTCCGGTGGTTGTCAAAGGTGTGGAACTTCGGCCGGCGCTGCGCTCGGGGTCGATCGCTCTATTGATGGTGCTGCCGGCGCTCGGGCTCAGCCTGCTTCATGATAAGAAAGTCACAGGGAGTTGGACGACGCTGCCTTATGCGCTTTGCCGTTACCAATACGGAGTTCCCTGCACCTTCACGTTGCAATCGAATCCGGTCCCGCATCGAGCCCTCACGATAGAGCAGCAGACTGCTTACGAAGTGCAATCGTTCGTGCATGGCCCGAGCACCGATACGCTCCGGACGTTTCTAGAGCGTCTAGCCGGGCGCGTGCGATTTTATCGATTCTTTTTTCTGCCTCCTCTCTATCTCGCACTGCCCGCCTTTTTCTGGAGCTTCCGCGATCCCCGCATGCGGTACGTCTTTTTCGTCCTGCTCATTTTCTTTATAGGAACCAACGTCTATCCTTACTTCTACGCTCATTACGTAGCTGGCGTAACTTGCCTGTTCCTGCTGGTAACCGTAGTCAGTCTCGAATGTCTTAGCCAGTTGAGGATTTCGAATCACCTGGTAGGTCCCGATGCAGTGCGCGTGATTCTCTTCCTTTGCGGGGCACACTTCGTATTCTGGTATGGAATACAGTTGTCGAGTAATCAGGACTTCTCGAAGAAGTTAGAACAGTTTGAAAGCTGGGACGAAGTGAATCACGCCGATCCCGACGGCCGTATGGGAGTGAACGCGCAATTGGCGCAAGTTCTCGGCAAGCAGCTTGTCTTCGTTCGCTATTGGCCGAAACATGAAGTAACGGAGTGGGTATACAACCGCGCCGATATCGATCGGCAAACCGTAGTCTTTGCGCGTGACCTGGGTTCGAGTGAGAATGAGAAGCTTCGCAGTTACTATCCGGATCGCAAGGCATGGCTTCTGGAGCCGGACGTTCGTCCTCCTAAGTTATCGCCATACCAATCTATTGAGACACAGCAACAATTAACTACACCGCCGCAGCCATCGGAGAGAAAACCACCTTTAGGTCAAAACAAGCGCTCGACACTGAAGTTCGAGGAAGTGAAATAGTGTTCTCTACCTTCGACCCGGTCAAGAACCCGATTGGCTTCGGAGCAAGCGACTTTATAGAGCTTACGATCGCCGCACTCTTAGTAGCTTTGGCCATAGCGTGGCGTCCGTTGATTGAGCCATACGGCCGCCGCTTTTCGCTAAAGACCCGCTGGTGCATGCTCGCATTGGCTATCTTACCCGTGGGACTTCGTCTGGTCCTGCTGGCCCATCATCAAGTCCCAACACCCGACATTTACGACGAATTCGGACATTTATTTGTCGCGGACACGCTGCTGCATTTCCGGCTCGCGAATCCTACACATGCAATGCACAGGTTCTTTGAGACTTTTTTCATTCTTCAGGAGCCTACCTACAGTTCGATTTATCCGGTCGGCCAGGGTACCATGTTGGCGCTCGGACGGGCGATCTCCGGGTTTCCATGGGCAGGGGTGCTCCTCTCGACATCGGCCTTCGCCGCTCTCTGTTATTGGATGCTGCGCGGCTGGACGACGCCCGCGTGGGCTCTTGCTGGTGGCGTGCTAGCCGTCATGGAGTTCGGACCTCTCAACCAGTGGATGAATGGCTATTGGGGAGGCGCGCTCGCCGCGGCCTCTGGCTGCATGGTATTTGGAGCGCTGCCAAGGCTCGCTGAACGAGTAAACACCAGGGACGCGCTCATCTTAGGCGGAGGCTTGTCGATCCATCTTCTAACTCGACCTTATGAGTCTCTGTTCCTTGTCTTCGGCGTCGTGCTGTTTTTTATTCCTGTCGTGACGAGAGTGATCCGGGCTGTGCCGATTGTGCTGGTGGCGGTGATTCCCGCAATTGGCATCACCTTGCTGCAGAACAAGAGTGTCACTGGACAATGGACGACGCTTCCTTATCAACTCAGTCAATATCAGTATGGCGTGCCGGCGTCTCTCAGCTTTCAACCGAATCCGGTGCCTCACCGCGAGTTAACTCCACAACAGGAGCTCGAATATAAGTCACAACTTGCCTTTCGTGAGAGTGGCAAAGAGACACTGCAAAGCTACCTGCTTCGCCTCGAGTATCGAGTGCGCTTCTACCGGTTCTTCTTCTTGGCTCCTCTATTTCTGGCCATACCCGCTTTTTGCTTCGCGGCGGTGCGGGAACTTCGATACGCATGGGTGTTACTCACGTTGCTGCTCTTCTCATTGGGAATTAACTTTTTCCCAGCGTTCCAACTTCACTATCTAGGTGCGGTCACCTGTCTGTTCGTACTGATAAGCGTTGCTGGACTTCGCGAAATCAGCAGGTGGAGCCCGGCAGCGGCGCGACTGCTTCTGTTTCTCTGCGCGATTCACTTCATATTCTGGTATGGTCTACATCTTTTCGACGAAGAAGACTTCGCTCGGACGATGATGCGATACGAAACCTGGGACTCGATTAACCATCAAAATCCAGAGCGCCGGATTCTCGTGAACCAGCAACTCGCGGAAATCCCCGGCCAGGTTCTAGTCTTTGTTCGATACTCCCCACGGCACATCTTCCAAGATGAATGGGTTTATAACGAAGCCTCAATCGACTCAGCGCGCATTATATGGGCTCGCGATCTCGGACCGGAAGAGAATGACAAACTAAGAGCTCTATATCCCGGCCGCGAGGCTTTGCTGCTAGAGCCTGACATGAAGCCTCCCCGATTGAGTCCGTACGAGCCACGCCTATCCACTCCCTGACGGTCGCGGCTCCGTGTCAAGATTAACGCCAAGCCGCAGCGGAGCCGCGACCGTCAGGGAGCGGATAGACTCACAAAACTGCTGCCGACATTGATTCTTACTGCTGATCGAACAACTCGCTCCGATCCACTCGCTCCCCTTTAAACATCACCATGGAGATCCGCTCCGTCACCGAAATTTCCTTCAGCGGATTCCCATCCACCAACAGCAGATTCGCTTCGTAGCCTTTCTTGATCAGTCCCATGCGATCGGCTGAGCGCAACAGTTGCGCGCCGTTGTAAGTCGCGGCCTGCAGTGCCACCGCCGGAGGAACGCCGGCCTCGATCCATAACTGCATTTCGCGATGGATCGCCGGACCATGGAAAATCGTCGGATTCCCCGCGTCCGTTCCCGTGACTAGAATCACGCCTGCACGCATCGCGGCTATCAGATTCTGATTGCACATTGGCATCGACACCGGGTACTTGCCGAGTCCCACGCGCATCTTTTCTCCATCGGGCGACTGTAGAAACTTCCGAGTCGATTCAAGCAGCTTCTTCGGCCCCACCTGCTGGACTAAAGTGCGGTCCAGCATATCGAACTTTCCTTGCCCGATCATCGAGAACGCTTCTACCACGTCGAGCGTCGGATCGAAAGTGATGCCCTTGTGCTTCATCTTCGTGAATACAGCCTCTGGAATCGCATCGGTCATCGATCCGTGCTCAACGCCGTCGACGCCCGCGTTCACCGCGTCTTCCACATCGCGGGCGTTGCCTGTGTGGCAAACCACCGGCAGATGCAGCACATGAGCTTCGTCCGCAATCGCCTTGATCAACGCCGGATCCATGCGAACGAATGGATATGCCGCAGAGCCCGCTTCGAGAATCGTCTTGATCCCGTCCACGTGCTTCTTCGCAAGTTCGTCCACCATCTTTTTCGCCTCTTCGGGCGTCTTAGGGAGACGCAGAAATTGAGCGTCAAAACTTCCTCGCGCGACCTCTGGAATGTTCTTGCTGTACTCGGTCCCATGGCCTCCGGGGGCAGTAAACAGGGGCCCGACAGCGAATAACTCCGCGCCGAGCTTCTCACCCGAGTTACCTTCCTCGCGAGCCTTCAGCACCGCATCGAGAACATCGCCCACGCTCTTCACCGCCGTCACACCGCTATACAAATATGCGGCGAGTTCGCGGGGAAACGCCTTATCGGGCATCTCGTAATCGTCGCCCTTGCCATAAAATCCGCCGGGACTTCCCAGGTGGATGTGAACGTCGATCAGTCCCGGCATCAGGGTCTTGCCCGCCGCATCGATCGCCTCCGCCTTCAGCGTCTTCGGGTCCGGAGCGGAGCCGGTATAGATCTCGACGATCTTGCCGTCCTTCACCAAAACCGCGCCTTGCTCGATCACGTTGCCATCCCCCACGAACAGACGAGCGTCGCGAATCAGAAGCGTGTGGCCGCGGCGCATCTCGCGCGCCAGGACTTTACCTTTTTGCAGATTGGCTTTCGAGTACGACTGCCAGACCCCCGCTGCAATAAACGGCGTCAGAACGACCAGCAGCCACGCCTTCGCCGAGCCCCTCATCTTTTCCTCTTTTTCCCAGCGGAACAACTTCACCGCCAGAAACATCCCGACCACCGCGGTCAGCAGCAGCGCTCCCGCGGCGCCCCGATTTTGCCAGATCGTCTCGTGCCCCTCCAAAATTCCGTTCAGTCCGAGAGAAAGATAGGTCGTCGGAATAAACTGCGAAACCATTTGGAGCCAGTTCGGCATCATCGAGATCGGAAACGTCGCACCGCCCAAAAACAGCATCGGGAAATACAGCAGTTGAATAATGATCTGGCTCTCGTTCATGGAATTCGCCACGGCGCCGATGATGCTGCCCATCGCCCGGAACGCGCACACGCCGATCAGCAGAAAAATCGCCAGCGAGCCCAAATTCTCAGGCACGGGCATTCCATAAAGGAAGTGCGCCAGCGCCAGCATCAGCACCGTCACAGGAATGTAGTGAACCAGCCCCACCACCATCTGCGAAATCAAAATGGGACTCGCCGTGATTGGCGCGACCTTGAATCGCCGCAGGATATTCGCTTCCCGGTCCATCACCGTGCGCATGCCCGCGCCGAAAAATCCCGAGCCCAAAATGCCGATTGTCAGCACCATGGTCACGATCTGTACGATCGCGCCGCCCTGCTCGGCATGCATAATGAATCCGAAAATGAAAAAGAAAATCAGCGGAAAGAAGTAGTTAAAAACCAGCACCGTGCGATCGCGCATGGTCAGCGCAAGGCTGGTGCGGATGTATGTCAGATAGGGTCTCATCAGTCCCTCAGCTTCTTTCCGGTTAGCTCGATGAACACGTCTTCGAGCGTGGGCCGCTTCAGGTGGATATCTTCGAGGTCGAGCCCGTTTTGATCGATCCACTTCACCAGATCGGGCAGCGTGCGCGCCGGCCTCGCCGAATAAACGTTCAGCACTTTGCGATCCTCGCTCATCACGAACTTCTCGGCTTCCTGTAACTTCGGCACGTCCATCGGCATCGGCTGCGCGGTGTGAATTTCGACGCGCGACGTGCCCAGCGTCTGGGCCTGAATCTCCCGCGGCGTGCCGAGCGCAATGATCTGCCCCTGGTCGACGATCGCCACCCGATCGCAAAGCCGCTCCGCTTCTTCTATATAATGCGTGGTGATTAAAATGGTCCGCTTGGCATCGCGCAGTTCGCTGATCAGGCTGTGAATCTCCAGGCGCACCTGCGGATCCAGGCCCGTCGTCGGCTCATCGAGAAACACCAGTTGCGGATCGTTGACCAGCGCCAGGGCCAGCGCCACACGTTGCTTCTGGCCGCCCGAAAGCGTCTGATAATACGCGTTGCGCTTTTCTGAAAGCTGCAGCCGGTCGATCAACGTGTCGATGTTGCTATTGCGGGAATAAAACGACGAAAAAAGCGCCAGAGCCTCGCGCACCGTGATCTTATCCGGCAGATTCGTCGATTGCAGGCACACTCCGATGCGATCTTTCAGCGCCTTCACCTCGACCCCCGGGTCGCGCCCCAGCACTTTCACCGCGCCCGACGTTCTCGGCCGCAATCCCTCCAGGATCTCGACCGTCGTGGTCTTTCCGGCCCCGTTCGGCCCCAGCAATCCGAACACTTCGCCGGGCGCGACCTCGAAGTCGATGCCGCGCACCGCATGCACCTCTCCGTAGGACTTCTGGAGCCCTCTTACCTCAATAGCTTGTTCCATGTTTATTTCGGGAACACCGGGCCGCCCGACAGCACCTTGATCGACGCGCGGCAGAACGCCGGCAGATCCTCCGGCTTGCGCGACGTGACCATGTTCCAGTCGACCACCACTTCGGAATCTTCAAAGATCGCGCCCGCGTTGATCACATCGTCTTTGATAGCGAAGAAGCTGGTAGCGCGCCGGCCCTTTAAAATTCCCGCCGAGCAAAGCACCCATGGCCCATGGCAGATCGACGCGACCAGCTTCCCTTCGGCATTCATATCGCGCACAAACTGATTGGCCTTCGGGTGGCGGCGGATATGATCGGGCGCATAGCCGCCTGGAATCACGACCCCATCGTAATCGCGGGTGTGACACTGATCGTAAGAGAGACTGCTTTTGGCCGGATAACCCAGCTTGCTGTTATAAGTTTTCCCCGCCTCCGCCCCCACGAAGGAAACCTCGACATGAGCCTCCTGCAGCCGGAAGTACGGATACCAGACCTCCATTTCCTGATACAGAGTGTCAATGAAAACCGCAACCCTTTTCCCTTTAAGTTCCATGAACGCCATTGTATCCCCCGACGGGCGAGGCAGGCGGGAAACTCGGCGAACGGCCAAAATCGCCGGACGAACGGCGGGAAGAAAGGAGACAGGAGTCAGAAGTCAGGAGTCAGGAGCGCTCCGTTCATTCTGTCTCCTGACTCCTGACTCCTGTCTCCTTCTTGTTGTGCTATCTTCAACGCGAGCATGCAAAATCCCCGCCCTGGCCCCCGTCTGCGCTACTGGCTACTGGCTACTGGCTACTGGCTACTTCTCTCCTTTTCTTCCGCCGCCGATTTCATCGCCCCCTCCGAGCGATGGAACGAAAAGATGATCGATAAGTGGTACAGCACCCAGCCCTGGTTCGTCGGCAGCAACTACATCACCTCCAACGCCATCAATCAAATCGAAATGTGGCAGGGCGACTCCTTCGACCCCCCGCAGATCGACCGCGAGCTCGGCTGGGCTCAAAACATCGGCATGAACACCATGCGCGTCTTCCTTCACGACCTGGTCTGGCAGCAGGACGCCAAAGGCTACCAGCAGCGCATCGACGCGTTTCTCACCATCGCCAACCGCCACCGCATCCGCCCCATTTTCGTCATCTTCGATTCCTGCTGGGACCCTTTTCCCAAACTGGGCATGCAGCGCGATCCACGCCCCGGCGTGCATAATTCCGGCTGGGTGCAAAGCCCCGGCGCGAAGGCTCTCCAGGACCCCAACGACCGCCCCCGCATCGCCGCTTACGTGAAATGGATCTTCAGCACCTGGGGCAAGGACCCGCGCATCCTGGCCTGGGATATGTGGAATGAGCCCGATAATCTGAACGAAAACAGCTACGCCCGCTTGGAGCCGCCCGAAAAGCAAAAGGTCATCGAGGACCTGCTGGTCCGCGTCTTCGTGTGGGCCCGCGAAAAGCGTCCCATCCAGCCCCTGACCAGCGCGGTCTGGAAAGGCGACTGGTCCAGCAACGAAAAACTCACGACCATGGAACGCGTCCAGCTCGACCATTCCGATATCGTCTCCTTCCACAACTACGGCCCTCCCGCCGAGTTTGAAAAGCGCATCGAGTGGTTGAAGCGTTATAACCGTCCGATCTTCTGCACCGAATACATGGCCCGCCCCAAAGGCAGCACCTTCGAAGCCATCCTCCCGATCGCGAAAAAATACAAGGTCGCCGCCATCAACTGGGGCCTGGTGGCCGGCAAGACCCAAACCTATCTACCCTGGGATTCCTGGCAACACCCCTATACCGACCGCCAACCCGAGGAATGGTTCCACGAAGTATTTGACGCGGACGGCAAGCCATATAAACAGCAGGAAGCAGACTTCATCCGCCAAATCACCAGCCGATAATAGGTCCAAACTATCACCTTGCCGATAGCACCGCGCTCCTTGTGGGCAGGTTGGCAGAGATTGCCGAAAAACTCACTGGCAGGCGAAACCGCCTGCCCACACGACTAGTAAACTGCTGATGTGCTGTTGTGGCGCAGGCGGTTCCGCCTGCGTTTACGACGTCCTCAAGAATTTTTCAGCAGGCTTGGCAACCTGCGGACCGATTGTTAATCGGTCCATCCGGGCGCAGCCCGGACGTGTAGCGGCGTGCTCCAGCCAAGTGGGGCACGTTCCCGACCTGCCCTCCGCCAACTTACTGCACCGCGATCGTAACCTTATTGCTCACAACCGACCCCGGCAACAGCAACCAAGCCGTCAGCGTCCCCGTCGGCGTGGTGGCAGGCAGTGTCGCGGTCACCTGGTACAATCCCACACTCCCCGGACTCAACCCCACAAAACTTGGCAGCGCCGAGTACTGAAAAAACTCCAATCCGAACTGCACCGAAACCGCGGCCGTGACCCTCGCCAGCGGAGTCGCCGGTGCCGCGGTTCCGTCCGCCACCGCGGGATTAGTCGCCCCCAATCCTAGCGTCCAGAAAATCAGTATCTCCCCCGCATGAGCCGGATGACTCGCATCCACCAGATTGTACGCAGCATCCGTCACCACCACGATCCCCGGAGCATACTGCGCCATATTCACCGAAACCGTGTTACCCGACTGCCCGTCGCGAATCACCTGGACCAACGCCGTCCCCAAGGAAGTATTCGCGCGAGCCTGAAACGCAATCTGCCCATACGACGAATAATAGAGAGGCGTCGCGACCCCGTTCACCAGCACGCTAGCCCCTCCCAAAGTAATCGGCAAAGGCGCTCCGGCAGCCGTCTGTGGCGCCTGCAGCGATAGCTGCGACCCCTTGACGATCATCACATCCCCCGGCGACCCCGCCGGCGAAAACGTTGCATTATCCAACACCCCCAGATAATTCGCAACCGGAGCCCCCTGCGCGTCAACCTCCAGATTAACCGGGACCTGCACCGGACAATTCGCCGCATTGCACTGAATCGTCACCATCCCATCGGTATAAATCCCCGGCGCAAGCGAACTCGGATCGACCGTAACAATCGCCAACCCGTTATAGTTGGAAGCGCTCACCCCAGTCCCGGACCCGGTAACTCCAGTTACCTGCAAAGCTCCCAGCCCCGAATTACTCAACGAAATAAAGGGAAGAAAGGGATAAGTAATCGGCGGTCCATTCTGCGCGAGCTTTAAGCTGATCTGCTGTGTAGAAGGCACCGCAATCGGCAGAGTCGTCAGGTTCATGGTAACCGGGATGTTCTGATTCACGGGGCCAGTAATCGCAACAGTCCCGCTGTACGTGCCCGGAGCCATACTAACCGGAGGTGACAATTGCACATACTGGGGGTAAAGAGTCGTGCCCATTACATTAGAGCCCACGCTCAACCACCCGCCGCCATCTTTAGTGCTTACTGTAGCCGTGCAGGATATGCAGGTAAAGGGAAGAGTCACCACCGTCGACTTCCCGGGAGGAAGATACTGAACGATGGGTACCGGACCCACTTGCAGCGTGACCATCACCACCTGCGGCGAATCGATGGCGTTCGGAGCGGATACCACGACGCTGGTCGAGTAAGTTCCCGCCGGAAGACTCGCGAATGTGAACTGAATCACGTTACCGGGCCCGACCGCGACCCCCAGCCACGCCACATAGAACGGAGGGGCAACACTCAGCGAAAGCGACCCATCCCCCACGTTGGTAGCCAGCAATCCCTGAGGAACCGCCGCCACGCCAGCCGCGGTTTGCGCCGTAACGACGCTATTCGACAACCGCAGGATAGGCGTCGCGGAGAGAGCCCCCGTCACCGTAAAGAAAACCATCACCCATTTCACATCCCCAGTTTAACGGAAGACGATTCAGTTCTCACGCAATTATTAAGGCGTACGTTGCGAGCTTAGCGCCTTTGCGTGAAATGTGTTCCTTCTTCACGCCTCCCCCCGCTCCCGAAACGAAAACTTCTTATGCCCCAGAAAATTGTAAATCGCATTAAACCCCATCATCAGCGCCGCCGCGATGTAAGGAGCCTTCGCGTCAATCGCAGTCGAGTGCCGAATCAAAAACACGACGCCCGGCAAAATAACGAATCCAATCGCGATGCAACTCCCATAAACCGCCATGCACCGCAGCCACTCCCTCAGATAATTTCCCTTTGTCTTGAACACAAAAAGTTTGTACCCGAAGAAAGCAACCGTAATGCTGAACACGCTCGCGAGCAGCCCTCCCGGAATATACCCATACCGAGGCCACCAACCGCTCAAAAGGTATGTAAACAGAACGAACATTGCATACCCGAACGCGGCGTTCCAAACCCCCACAAGAAGGTAGCGAAAAAACTGCCCCGGAGGAATATGCGAAAGCAATCGCTGGAACATCGGATGCTCGAACAATCTCCGCGGCATGTTCAGTTTTGGGTCCTCACCGCCTGACCGAAGCAAAGCCAGGTCATTTTGTAAGTCCATCCTGCAAATCGCCGCAACAACATCATCTTCTAAAGTCTCTGGCTACCGTATTCGGTTCTTGCATGGGTCTTAGACCGCAGGCAAGCCGTCGACCTAATGCGACCGACGGTGCCTCGATTATTTTGTAGGCGGCGAAGGGGACAATAAACATTAGCGGAATCATGAGTGACAACCGCGCGGCGATTGGTAGAAAGGACAATTTTACAAAACAGAGCCAGAACACCAGAGCATGGCCCAAATAGATGCCGTAGGAGTATTTGGCGAGGACCTGACACGTGCTGGTCAGCCACGATCTCTTAAACTCCGTTACATTGGGAATGATGCCGCCCAGGAACATGCAGAGAAGATAATCGCTGCGAGAATCGGGCAACACTGTGAATTTAAGCAGAACATAGAGCACAAATAGAAAGGACATGCTGGTGGGCAGCACCCAGCTAGGCAGTGCAAACGTCCGTTCTTTGGCTAGCTGATATGCGAATACGCCACCCAGGAAACAAGGCGCGTATTCTAGCAACTGAGGAGCAAGGGGTTGTGCTCCACAAACTGCGACCCACAGAACTAGCACGGTAAGTTTGGAGGGAACGCGTTTCAGCAGGAAAAAGATGGCCGGGAGCATAAGGTACATTTGGACCTCAAATGGCAGAGACCACAGAGACGCACTTACTGATCTATAAGGATGAAGATTTTGCACTAAGAGCAGATTGGCGGCAATCTCCTTCCAGCTAAAGATTTCCGAGTTAAGTCCGCTGGGAATATGGAACAAAAGCACGACTCCAATACAGACAACACTCAGTGGATAGATTCGAAAAATACGCCGAATGTAAAAATTCTGAATAAGTCGGTGCCCGCTCATTCTTTCCATTGACATCATCAACACTAGAGCCGTGTGGACGAAGAACAGAAGTACTCCGGTTTGACCCAAGATGGATGGGAACACCCCGCACGAGGGCCTGCCCGGTGCCACTCAGAAAATAAATCAGGTGCGTCACAAAGACGCAGAGCACCGCGACGGTTCGCAGAAAATCCAGGTTCCTTGAATCACTATTTACCACACCCGCACCCCATTATCGTGCCGGTTTTTCGCGATCGCTGCGGCGATCGTCTGGTCCATGCGTTGAAGCAGCCCTTGCGATCCTTCGATATACAGCCGTATCTGGCCCACCAGCGCGTCATCCCGTCCCTCCGGTTTTGCGCTCCCCGCTTGGTAAAATCCAAAAAGCGCGGGGTACGGCACATTCTTCGTGGACTCGATCGTCTTCGACCCCTCAAGAAAAGGAACCAGACCCACCGTGGACATCAATCGCCGTAAGCTCTTGTGTGAAAAGTGGTTTATATGCTCTGTATTGAAATCCTGGAAAGGCGCAATCAGAAATTCCGAGTAGCGGCTCGCATCCGGAACCTCGATATAAATCATCCCACCCGGCCGCAGTAACCGCGAGAAATTCTGCGCCGCGCCCTTCAGGTCCTCGAGGTGTTCCAACACATGCGATAACGTGATGATGTCGAAGAAACCGAGATCGGGCAAGGAATAAAGAGACGCCGCCACCGCCTCGATGTTGTGAATTTCCCTGGTCGCCGCCGCGCATGCCTCCGAAGGGTCGACCCCCGTCAAGTCCGAGAATCCCTTGCTCTTAAAGGCCGCGAGCAAACCGCCGTTCGCGCAGCCGAGGTCCAGAATACGAGCGTTCTTTCCGTCTACCTCGAATGCAACCGCGTCCGCTACATCACGCAATCTTCGCCAATCCCAATCGGCCAAACCGAAACCTGTCGATGTCCGCGAATCTTCGTATTTTGAGCGCTTTGCATAAAACAGGTCGTAAGCCGCCTGATTAACCATCGTGTCGGCAAAAACAAAACCGCATTCTTCGCACGCCACCACGTCATATCCGGCGCCCAGAGGATGACCTTCCGGGAGATAGAATTCCTGAGTATGGAGTATTTCTCGTTCCGTCCCGCTACAGACGGCGCAGTTTCTGACCATTCCAGAGAATGATCGGCACTATTGAGGTTATTGAACAGTCTCGTGGTTATACATTACAACCCTCTGAATCCTCGGTTTTACCCGTGATTTTATGAGATCGATCCCAAGGTACCTCCATTTCCAGAGGCTCAGGACCACCGCAATACGACATTTCCTGCGCAGGAAAAAACCTGTCAAAGAAGCCCCGGTGGAGACTCCTTCTGGTTCAAGAGTACGCCGAGAACGCAAAACCCAAGGTCACGCAAAGGCGCAAAGCTCGCAAAGGAAAGGAGAAAAATTCGTGCGTGACCGGGTTATTGAAGTTCTTGAACAGTCTCAAACAAAAACCAGGTACGCCGCTCGGTTTGATCGACCCAAACCTCAATCAGGCTTGCAGTTGCGATGTCGTTGTGCTTTTCGCACACTGCGTGGGCGGCGCGGAAATACTGCGCGAGCTTCTTTGTTATCGGCCAGCAGTTCCTCCAGCATTTCTTTGGGCGCTACGAATTCCCGGCTGTTGTCCTTTAATCTCTGATGCTTGGCGATCTCGCCGATGGAATGCAGAGTAGTACCGCCGATCTTGCGCGCTCGCTCGGCGATGTCGTCCGTCATGGCGAAGATCTGGTCGGCATGTTCATCCAAAAGCAAATGATAATCGCGGAAATGCCGGCCGCTCATGTGCCCGTGGAAGTTTTCGTTTTCATGTACAGCCCGAACACATCTCATGCACGCCATCCTGCTCCAGGTCGGTCGGTGTTTCTAACGCATTTATGGCCTGACTGGCTTTACTCATGCCCCTTAGATGACGTTAAAGCGTCAAATGTTGCGCTCGGCGAGTCCTTAAATGACCATAATTTTGCACTAAACGCGCTGTACGCGCCTTAACGTGTACAATTCCGGATTTACGGTCGTTTCCTTCAGCTTTTTCCAGTTGTCCTGCACATGCAGCAGACGGCCGGTAATATGGTTCGATTGCTCCGAGGCAAGAAAAAAGGCGAGTTCCACCTGCTGCTCCGGGGCCACCCCTCCGGTCAGCCTAACTTGCTGAGCATCTTCGATTTCCCGCCAACCAGCCCGCTCCCCCGCCGATAGGATCTGGTCCGTCATATGGGTATAACTTCCGCCCGGCGACATGCAGTTGATCTGCACGTTATGCTCACTCACTTCCGCGGCAACACTTTCGACGAAACGCACCAGCGCTGTCTTGGTTGCGGCGTAGAGTGAAAAATTCGGCCTGCCCTCTCTTGCTCCACCACCCGCGATGACAATAATTTTTCCACTGCGGCGCTCGATCATTTGCGGAAGTACCGCGCGGCAGCAGTTCATGACTCCGACGAGGTTGGTTTCCACGGTTTCCTTCCAGGCTTTGGGTTGCGATTCGACGAACGGGCCGATTGGCCCTTGCACAGCGGCTGCGCAGACCAGCACGTCGACGCCGCCCAGGTCGATCCGCATCTGGTGCATCACTGCCGTCATTCGTTCATAGTCGCGAACATCGGCGAGGATGCGCGACGCGTTGCCGCCCGCGTGGCCGATTTCCAGATGGCACAAATCGATTTCCGCTTTGCTGCGCGCGAGCAATCCGACCTTAGCTCCGCGCGCCGCGAATCCGATGGCCAGACGTTTTCCGATGCCGCGTCCGGCGCCGGTTACCAGCACGGATGCTGAATTCGAGGCTGAAGGCACTTCCTCAACGTTACTGCATTGCGAGGTGAGGCGCGACCAATCCCGCATCGACGCGGATCTCGACCGACTCGCCGTTGTCGAGCAGGTAGCGGCCGGCGATCGACGGAACAACCTGTTCCGTGCGGGACCTGGCGATTTCGACGTTGCCCTCGAACATCACCATGTATTCGTATTCGGTCCAGCGGCAGAGCAGATCCTTATAGCGAAATTGCGAGCCCATGCGCGCGGCGACCTCTTTCGACACTTCATCGCGCACGTCGCCCGACAGTTCGAAGACGGCCAACACAGGCTCCTCGCCCAGGGCTCTCCGCAGCCCGATCTGGCGCTCCATTTCCTTGCGGTTCATCAGGCCGGTGAGGCGGTCCGTGACTTCGGCATCCTGCAAGCGCCCGGTCACCGCGGCCAACTCAGTGCGCATGCGCGATACCAGCGACTGCGTATCGTTGCTCATGCTTTCTACGCAGCCGAGGAGTCCGGCGGCCTGAAGCGCGACCACTTCAGAGAGATGTTCGGGCTCGGTGGGATAGGGCGTGGTTTCCATTTGCGCCGCAAATTGCCGCAATCGCGCGCGGTAAAATTCCTGGCGCTGGGCGAGCGTTTTCACGATGGTTTCGAGCGCGCCGATGGTTTGCTGCAGCTCGACGCCATGCTGCGCTACGTACTGGCATGATTTCTTTGCGTATTCGGCCAGCTCTTTTTCGACGACGGTATTGGTCTCGGTCATCGCTTCGGGATTGGCGTCGAAGGCGAGGCGGGAGCGAAGACGAGTCAGGCGATGACGATAGGGACCGCCGACTTCGGGACACGCGGCGCCTACACAGTCGGCGACGGCGAGCAAGGTCGCCAGGTAGCTGGTGACGGCAGTGTGGAGGGAGGTCAACTGCTCGGTATCTGTCATCTGAAGGATCTGCTCACCGTGTTAATCGGACGGGGAGGGGGGCGGCTGGATGGGGGGAATACCTTAGGGGTCGGAGGTGTCGACGGTATTGAAGACGTCACCGGACCGCCGGCTGAAGCCGACGCTGCAAGCTAAAGCTCGCGCCACGAAAGTTTTTGGTTCCTGGTCGATGAGGGGATTGTGAGCCCTCGTTCTATTTCTTTCTTTTTTGCGACTTTCATCGCGGCGGGTCAAACCGCGACTCTGACACCGACGCCCGCGTCGTTATCGTTCCTCTGGCAGATAGGAGGGACGCTGCCGGCTGTGCAGACGGTTAACATCAAGGGCGGAAGCAGTATTGTCGCCTACACGACGGCGATCGCTCCGCTGGGGACGCAGTGGATTACGCTCACGCAAACCTCGGGAAACCTGCCTGTCGCGATGGGCGTACTGGTGAATCCGAGCGGGTTGGCGATTGGCACCTATAGCGCGATTATTTCGGTTTCGGCGACGGGTTTTTCGAGCCTTTCGATTCCCATCACGCTGACGGTGGAAGCGGCGTCTCCTACGCTGGTGCTGAGCGCATCGACGCTCACCTTCAGCACGCCTCCGAATCCTCCGGCAACACAAACGCTGACGCTCTCGACAACGGGGGGGCCGATACCGTTCAGCGCGGCGGTGCAGAGCGCGGCCTGGATGACGGTCACGCCGACCAGCGGCGTGGTGCTGCCGGGCGCGCCGGTTACGCTGACGGTGGGAGTGAACAGCACCGGCTTCGATCCGAGCGCCACCGCTTATTCGGGGAAGATCTCGATCATGGCATCGGGAGTGCCGAGTACCAACGCAACGCAGTACATCGCGGTGGCGATGACCGTGAATGCGCTGGTGCCGACGATCACGAACCTTTATCCATCGGCGGCGCTGGTGGGGTCGGCCGGCCTTACGGTCACGATTACCGGGACGGGATTTTATAAAGGCACGACGGCGATTGCGGCGGCTTCGCCGACGCCTCTCAAGACAACTTATGTGAACTCGACGACGATCCTCGCGGTACTGCCATCGAGCGATCTCGCCTCGGCTGGACCGATCAATATGCAGGCGGTGAATCCGGCGCCGGGAGGGACTTCGGTGGCGTCGGTATTCACGGTCTCGGCGACGCCGGTGGTGCAGGCGATTGTCAGCGCGGCCAGCTACGCGGCGGGTGCGGTTTCGCCGGGAGAATTTGTCACCTTGTTCGGAACCGGCATCGGTCCGGCGACGCCGAGTGGGATGTCCGTGATCGCGGGCTATGCGACGCTGGTGCTGCAAAACACTTCGGTGGCGATCGACGGGCAGAGTGCGGCAATGATTTACGTCAGCGCAAATCAGATTACGGTCCAAGTGCCTTATACGGTCACCATCGGCCTGGCGAAAACGGTGGTGGTGAATAATAACAGCGTGCTGGCGATGGGGACGGTGGATACGACAGCGACGGCACCGGGGCTGTTCGCGCTGAACGGGAACGGGCTGGGGCAGTGCGCAGCGCTGACTTACAGCATGAAGAGCGGGACGTTTTCAGTCAATGGAACAAAAGGGGCGGCGCTGGTGGGGGACATCATCGTGTTCTATCTCACGGGCGAGGGGATTTACGATCTGACGCCATCGCCGGCGACGGGATATATTATCCCGGCGACATTGAATCCATTGCCGCAGTTGAGTCCTTTGCCGACGGTGACGATAGGAGGAGCGGCGGCGACGGTGCAGTACGCGGGTCCGGTGGTGGGAGGGATGCTGGGGGTCATGCAAATCAACGCGGTG
>Ga0182024_10004022_pt1 | contig 34305 bp, 36 predicted proteins | sample P32metaG_FD_120480 | JGI IMG/M metagenome (GOLD analysis project Ga0182024, IMG submission 120480) | Permafrost microbial communities from Stordalen Mire, Sweden - P3-2 metaG (Illumina Assembly) | ecosystem: Environmental > Terrestrial > Soil > Wetlands > Permafrost | place: Sweden: Stordalen... | reverse complement strand
TGCCCACCGAACCCGTACCCCAGCAGCATCGAGGACTGGCCGCGGATGGTGAGTCGCACGTGGAAGACCGAAGGGCGATGGCTGAGCGAACCCGATCTCTCCACCTGGACGGCCCACAGCCGGCTGAACCTCCTGCGCGCGCTGCCCGACCACGCAGCTGAACCGTCCGTGCAGGCGGCCGTCAAGCGATATGTCACCCACGTCGCGACGGCGATCGAGAGGCTCGGGCAAATGGACCGATCGAACCATCAAGCGACCGATGTGATGGGCGAAGAGAAACCTAAGGATCCGGCAGGGAGTCCTTATATCTACAGCGAAGCGGGATCGAGCCGATGAATGCGAACAAAGCACTCTGGGAGAAGGGCGATTTCACACGACTTGCGGAGAACATGCGTGATAGTGGCGAGGCGTTCGTGGCTGGGCTGGGCATCACAAGCGGGCTGAAGGTTCTCGACCTCGGATGTGGCGACGGCACGACGGCGATCCCGGCCGCGAGGCTGGGCGCCGAGGTCCTCGGCGTCGACATCGCCGACAACCTTGTCGCGGCGGGCAACGCGCGAGCGCAGAGCCTAGACCTAGCCAACTGCAAGTTCCAGGAGGGCGACGCATCCGATCTCCATGAGCTTGAGGACGACAGCTTCGACCTGGGCGTCAGCATCTTCGGAGCCATGTTCGCTCCGAGGCCGTTCGACGTGGCTAGCGAGTTCGTCCGGGTGACGCGTCCGGGAGGCCGCATCGTCATGGGGAACTGGATTCCCAACGATCCGACGCTGGTGGCGCAGGTACTGAAGATCAGCTCCGCCCACTCGCCGCCACCGCCGGAGGGTTTCGTCAGCCCGATGACGTGGGGTGTCGAGGAGCACGTGATCGAGCGATTCGTGGCCGCAGGGGTGGACGAGGGGGGCATTTCCTTCGAGAGGGACACCTGGATGTTCGGTTACCCGGGCACGCCCTCGGAATTCCTCGCTGTGTTCAGGACCTACTATGGGCCGACCATGAACGCGTTTGAGGCTGCGGCGGCCGCCGGCCGCGAGGCCGATCTACAGGCCGAGCTGGAGGCGCTCTTCAACGAGCAGAATGTGAGCTCGAGCTCGGACGCGACCTCCATTCCCGCGACCTTTCTGCGCGTGAGCGTCGGGATATGAGGCGGCGCAATCCACGGTCGGGCGCCGTGAGCGCGCCGGTAGCTGAGGACCGTCTCGGCGATGTAAGGGAACGTCTCGGCCGTGTCCTGCGATACGCCTCGTAAGGACGACTCGGGAGCGTCTCGCCCAGCACGCGCGAGACTCCTCCTTAGCCATGGCGAAGCGAGCGTTCGGCGCTTCGGAGCACGGACGAGTGCACGTCGTCCTATCCGAGCGTGACGGCACCCATCGCTCGCACGCTCGCTCGTCACCGTAAGGAGCAGTGCGGTCATTGGGCCAGTGTTGTCGCACCTACCAGCGCCGCACCTACCGGCCACGCAAGGCGCACGGACTCGACTAGGTGGTCTAATGCGCCAAGCTGGTATGCATCTCCACCGCGAACGATGCGTCGCCAACACCGGAAAGGAGCAGGTTGGATGACCACCGGTGATCGAACCTGGCCGACACGAGCCCTGATCCTGGGCGGCGGAGGCGTGACTGGCATCGCTTGGGAGATCGGCGTACTGTCGGGCCTGCTCTCCGCCGGCGTGGATCTTCGCAACGCCGACGTCATCATCGGGACGTCGGCGGGGGCTTACGTCGGCGCCGCCTACGCGAGCGGCTACGACATCGAGCAGCTGCTCGCCGAGCAGCTCGAGACCAATGATGCAGAGGTGGCCACAGCGGCGTCAGAAGCCACGGTGGCCAAGTGGTTGGAGGCGTTCCGGGTCGGAGGAGCCGACCGCGCCATAGTAGGTGCCGAGTTCGGGAAGATCGCCAAGGCCCATCCGGAACCGATAACTCTGGAGCGGCGTCGCGCCGTGGTGGAAGCGCGACTCGTCGTCCGCGAGTGGCCTCCGGCGCTGCGGGTTACAGCCATCGACGCCGAGACCGGAGAGCTCCACGTCTTCGACAGCCAGTCAGGAGTAGTACTCCTCGACGCTGTGTCGGCCAGCAGCGCGGTCCCCGGGGTGTGGCCGCTTGAGCACATCAACGACAGGGGGTGGATCGACGGAGGGATGGTGTCCACCGCAAACACGAGGCTGGCCGACGGGTACGACCGAGTCCTGGTCATAGCTCCGATACCGTGGGCCGTCGGGGAGATCCCCGGAGCTGCCGAGGACGTGGCGGCCATGAGAGCGAATGCCGCGGTCATGCTTACGTCGCCTGACGAGCGAAGCACCGAAGCCATCGGACCGAATCCTTTCGACCCAGAGCGCAGAGGCTCCGCAGCGTCAGCGGGACGGGAACAGGGCGTCGAGGTAGCTGGCGCTGTCGGCGCACTGTGGGGATGAGCGGCCAGCTCGTCCACCGTCATATTTGAGAGCTGGCGGTCCCGCTTTTGGGAGGAGCAGCTGCGTGTAGGGGCCCTTGCTGAGCGGGCCCTCGCGCGCTAGGGTCGAAGAAGTCTTGGGGACGATACTCGGCCGCCTCGGGCGGGGAGAGCGTGACTGTGAGCCGTGGCTTAGTTTTTGCGGGCGGATTTGTAGCCGGCGTGGCGCGGGAGCTCGGCGTCCTGCGCGGCCTTCAAGATGTCAATGCCGACCTGCTTGCGAAGGTGATCGCCGCGGATGTGGTCGTGGGTACGTCCGCCGGATCCACCGTGGCCGCGCAGATCACCAGCGGCACAGCGCTCGAGGCTCTCTACGCCGCGCAACTGGGTGAGGCATCCGCCGAGATCGAGGTCGATGTCGACATGCGCGAGCTCATGGCGCGAATCGCCAAAGTGGCCGAGACCGCGGCCTCGGCCACCGACTTTCGGCGTCGGATGGGTGCATTGGCCCTCGCCGCACAGACGACTGTCGATGAACCGACATACGGCGCCTCGAGAGCCGCCCGGTGGTCCGGTCAGACCTGGCCGGCCCGAGACGTCCGCCTCGTGGCCGTCGACGTTGAATCGGGTGAACCGAAGGTGTTCACACGCGGCTCAGGGGTCGCGTTGGAGGATGCTGTTGCTGCCAGCTCCGCCTTTCCGGGTATCTGGCCATCGGTGACGATCGGCGGACACCGGTATATGGACGGAGCCGTCCGTTCTCCGACGAACGCGGACCTCGCAGCGGGATGCGACCGCGTACTGGTTTTCACGCCTGAATCCGCCGATTCGCCCCGGCCATTCGGCAGCCTTGAGGACGAGATCAAGGCGCTAGGACATCTCGCCCGAGTTAGTCTCACCACAGCAGGTCATGGCGGTGATCGACGACGTTATGTCGGAGCCGACCACGAGCTCCTTGACGGTGGAGGACACGACGATCTCGCCCGGCCCCGCGAGCGCGCCGACGCGAGCGCCGATGTGGACCGCCAGCCCGCCGAGGTCATCCCCGACCGCCTCGCACTCGCCAGTGTGTATGCCGCTGCGCAGCTGTATCCCGAGCTCAGCGATCCCCTCGTTGAGCGCCTCAGCGCAGCGCATCGCCATCGCCATCGCCGGCGAACGCCGACAGCGCCCCGTCGCCGATGTGCTTTACGACCCGCCCGCCGTATTGCGAGACGGTGCGGTCGACGAGCGCGTTGTGGCGCTCGAGCACCTCCCGCCACGCGCGGTCGCCCAGTTCCGCCGCGCGCGTCGTTGAGGCGACTATGTCCGTGAACAGGACGCTCACCAATACCCGGTTCGGCTCGGCGTACTGGACGGCGCCGGTGACGAACTGCTCGATCTCATCGACGAGCGCGTCGATGAGCCAGAAGTAATGGTCGATGCCCGCGAGCCTGACGAAGCGCGCCCCGGAGATCCCGTCCGCGAGCTGTTGTCCCGCCTCGACCGGCACCACGCGGTCGCCCTCTACGTGCAGCACTAGCGTCGGTACGCGCACCGAGGGCAACACGCCGCGTATGTCGATCTGCACCCAGGTCTCGATAAGCGCTCGGGCCATGCGGGGGCTTGCCGCTGCCCGCGCAAACATCCCGAGCGCACGCTTCTGCGACTCGGTCATCGTCACACTCGGAGCGAAGACCTCCATCAGCTTCCCAGCACCACCCCAATTCTCGGTTGCCTCGAGCAGCTCATGGAGTTCCGCACGCTCAACCGTCTCAGGCGAAAAGTCCTCGCGCGCCGCGGTCGGCCAGACCGCGAATGTGCCGTACAAGATCAGCGAAGTGACTCGCTGAGGTCGCATCGCGGCCATCAACACCGAGGTTGGGCCACCCTCGGAAGCGCCGAATAGCACGGCCCGCTCCGAGCCGGCGGCATCCAGTACGGCCTCGAGGTCCGCGACGCGCTCCTCGAGCGTGGGCAGGTGGCCAATGGGGTCCGACAGGCCGGTACCCGGCTTGTCGTAGATGATTAGCCGTGCGAACGAGGCCAAACGGCCCAGCCATCTCGAGATCCCGGGGTCCGTCCACTGCAGATCGAGGTGCGAGATAAAGCCGGGGGAGTGGAGTAGGTCGACTGGACCGTCGCCCACCACCTGATATGCGATCGAGATCCCGTCTCGCTCGACGTACTGCGTTTGCGGCGGCTGCACGCCAACGAGTCTACGGCCGCGAGCGCGTCGCGACACTCTCGCAACGGCCTGCTTTGGGGCGACGCCCGCCATGTAACCCCGCGACAGTGGCCGCTGCTTACGCGAGCGAGCGAGCGTGCGCGCAATGGCCGCGCTCACGCCCGCTCCGGACAACACGAGCAGAGAGGCGTGTCAAGCGCGAGACCGCTGCACTGCACCCTGTTAGCGAACGTGTGCCGACCCTCGTCCGAGGCCGCCGGAGATCCGCCGAGGGCGGCAGCCAGTCGGATGAACGTTGACCGTTATGGCCGACCCGCCCGAGACGCCCGAGACGCCCGCAGCCTGCACGGCCTACGAAGACGCCCTCAATCTCGAGCAGGAGGCCTCGCTGCGCTACGTCACGCCGGCGCAGCGCCTAGGCGATCATGGCGCTGCAGGCTGCGAGCGAGCGTGGACCCCCCTGCCCGGCGATGGCATTGAGCTCTCTGCGATGGGAGACTGAGGCCGATGAGCACACCTGGTGAGGACCGCGCCTTTCCCGTATTGAGTCGCTCCCAGCTCGCGGAAGTGGCTTCGTTTGGCAGCGAGAAGCCAGTCGCTGCCGGAGAGTTACTTTTCGAGGCTGGGGATGCGTCCTTCGATCTGTTCGTCGTTCTCGAGGGCGAGGTCGAGGTGGTGCGATCCAATGACAAGGACGACGACGTCGTCGCCGTGTATGGACCGGGTGGCTTCGTCGGCGAGTTGACCCTGTTGACCGGTCAGCGTCGCTTTCTAACCGGCCGTGTCACCCGGCCGGGCCGAGTGCTGGTGATTGAGCAACCCGAGTTCCGCCGACTCATGAGCCTTCGGCCGGCGCTCGCGGATACGATTTTCACAGCGCTCGTGGCGCGGCGGGAGATTCTGCGATCCGGACCGGGGGCCCAAGCGATCCGGATCATAGGATCGAGGTACTCGGCCGAGGCAATGAGCTTACGCGCCTTTGCCGAGCACTCGCGACTGGCTCACACCTGGATCGACCTCGAGGATGCCGAGGACGTGGATGCGCTGCTTCAGACGATGGGCCTGCGCCCGCAGGACACCCCCGTCGTGATCACCCCCACAGAGATTCTGCGTCATCCCTCGACGGCGACGTTCGCAGAACATCTCGGGCTGACATTCAGGCCGATTCCTGGCTACATCTTCGACCTCGTCGTGGTTGGCAGTGGCCCGGCCGGTCTGGCGGCGGCCGTGTATGGCGCCTCAGAGGGTCTGCGTACCGTGTCGGTGGATGCGGTGGCAATCGGCGGCCAGGCGGGGGCGAGCTCGCGCATCGAGAACTACGCGGGCTTCCCAAGCGGCATCTCCGGCGAGGACCTGACCGCGAGGGCCGCCGTCCAAGCGATGCGGCTGGGGGCGCGGCTGAACGCCCCCTGCGAGGTCGTGGGTCTGCGAGCCGAGGCCGGATTCCACGCGGTCGTGCTCGGCGACGGCAGTGAGATCCCGGCACGCGCGGTCATTGTGGCCTCCGGCGCCCGTTATCGGCGGTTGGCCATCGATGACCTCGAGCGCTTCGAGGGTGCGGGCGTCTACTACGCCGCGACCGATCTGGAGGCAAGGGTATGTGACGGGATGTCGGTACTGGTGATGGGAGGTGGCAACTCCGCCGGGCAGGCCGCGATCTACCTTGCTCAGCACCACTGCAAGGTCACGCTCGCCATCCGCCGCGGTGACCTCACCCAAAGCATGTCGCACTACCTGATCGAGCGGATCGAGGCCGATCCGAAGGTCGAGCTCCTGACGGGCGTCGAAGTTCAAGGCCTCGGCGGCCAGGATCATCTCGAGCAGGTGACGCTCCGCGACGTCGCCACCGGTGAGCAGCGGAGGATCAGCTGCGCCGGCCTGTTCAGCTTCATCGGTGCAGTACCGGCGACGTCCTGGTTGGGAGACGTGGTGCTGCGTGACGCACGTGGCTTCGTGCTCACCGATCGCCAGCTGCCGGACCCAGCGCCGGGCACGTCTGGTCCGCTGCCGTTCGAGACATCCGTGCCGGGCGTGTTTGCCGCCGGCGACGTCCGCCACGATTCGATGAAGCGCGTCGCCGCCGCGGTGGGCGAGGGATCCAGCGCAGTGCGATCAGTGCACGAACGCCTCGCCACGGAACCCTGAGCCCTGTGCCGTCGTAACGCGCCGATTCCAGCGTGTCCAGACGACGCACCGGCGCCCCATCCCATTGCATCGTCTTCGAGGGCACAACCGCCATGTGTCGCTCTGCTGCTCGGCATCGAGGGACACCTGTCGGTCTCACGGCTGGGCGGCGTTGCCCTCCCCAGAGAGGCGGAGGTCGGCGAACGCGCGGTCGCGGTCCAAGTAGATGACGAGCCTCGTCACCTTGCCGTCGCGGATGTGGAACAGGCGCGCTCCAGTCGTCCGCACCTGCCCGAGGTCCAGTCCGCTTGTCTTGCCGCGCCCGCTGCGGTGGTCGAGCACCAGCACGCGCTGATCGTCGAGATCGCGGTACTCGTCCGCCTCAATACGGAACTTCTCCCAAGCGCTCAGGAACTCGCGGACTCCCTCCGTTGTCGCGGCCAGCCCCGCCTTGCCGGTTTCGGCGCCATCGGCGGCCACGAACTCGATCTCGGAGTGCGCCCACTCGGCCGAGCTGAAGTCGCCCCGTTCCCAGGCCGCGTATATCGAGCGCACGAGGTCAAGGTTGGCCGAGGACATCGAGGGATTATCTCCCGCGTAGGCTTCGCTCGCTACGGTCGCCCCGGCGGCACCCACCCCGCAAGCGATTCCTGGTGGATCGGCGCGGAGTTGCGCTCTGGCGCGAGAGGAGGCGCCGCGGCGAGTCACGGCCGCGCTGCCGCGTTAGATGACCAGCAGCAGCGCCCACCCGTCGCTGCGGACTGGAGCGAGCTTCTTGCGATTGCGAGCGCACTCACACCGGTGTCCATCGGGAGAGCATGCACGTCGCCGGGTGTCAAACGAGACTCCGCTAGTCCTAGGTCTGAAGGCCGGCGGGCGCATCGGCACTCGATCCGCCGTATCTGCGTCGGACAAGCTGCTGGGCTTCGGAAAGTTCGCTCTACGCACGAACCCTGCTGGGGACGTCGCGACCATCGGCTAGTCTGCGCGCGAGCGATGAGCGATGCCGCTTCCCGTTTCCTCGTCGATGCGAACCCGGCCAAGGGCATGGGCTTCGTACCGCGTGCGCAGGGAAAGCCGATCGTCGTACTCGTCGTGGACGACTCAGACGATGGTGAGCTCGCCTGCCTGCTCGCGGGCAACGGCGCAGTCGCGGGGGCTGACTATGGCGGCATCTGGAGCGCCCAGGTCAATGCCGAGCGGCTGACAGTAAAGCTTCGCCTGAGCCGGCATGATGGCGAGTGGGAGCGTCAGTGGACGTACACGGACCCGGGTGGCAGCGTGCTCAACGCGATCACCGCTGGCACCCATCACGTCGCGATCATGCCGCTCGTCGGCGATCTCAGCGAGTTCGTGCGTGAGGGCCTGGGCGGCGGGATCATCATCGACGCTGCCGCGTCTGGGACCATCGCTTCGGCACGGGAGCTTGTTGCGGTCCGAACGCCGGCTGGATGACACCTCGGGCTGTCTGACGCCTGCCCAGAGTCACTGCAGCCATCGAACACCGTGCCGCATCTGGGACGTTGGCAGGCCCTAACGCGGCCTGCGTCTTGACTACGTTTGAAGACGTTTGGAACGCGCTAACGTTGATTCATCATGCTCACGCAGGCAGAACGGGCGGCTGAGAAGCGCCGCGTGAAACTCGAAGACATGCAGCGCCAGGTCAAGGATGGCACGCTCAAGATCCGGAAGATGACCGCACAGGAGCGTAAGCGCTTTCCTCCGCGGCCGTCCAAGGGATCGCGTCGGTGACGCAGTTTTTCCTCGCCGGCATCGACCCTGACGGCGAGGGAACCGAGGCGGCCTACGGTGAGCTGCGCGAGCGATCGCAGATCGCCGTCGGCTGTGCGGCGAGACCCCGACGAATCTACAAGCTCGATTGTCGCTTTGAGGGGTGCGACTGTGAGATCAAGGTTGGAAGCCCCCTGCCCCAGGGCGGCAGCGTCGTAGTCGCGATCCTCGACCATGGACGCGAGGAGTCGTTTGTCGTGCACACCCTCGACGGCGCCGACCCTCCGACACGGGTGACGCGGCCGGTCTACGCGGTGACTGACTTTTCGTAGGCGCGGCTCCACGGCGAAGTCGCAAATAGGGAACGCCACCACACCGTGCGGCTCTCTGCTCAACGCGCTCACGAGAGGCGCCCGGGGCAACCCGGACATGAGCCCGTGGCGGCCGCTTGCTGACTCTCAGTCAAAGCGCTGGCCCTGCAGATGAACGCTGTTTGCCTCCGCTCCACTCCTCGTCCGCGCCTAAGGCGCTTTCGGCGGCTTACGGGCTTCGGCCGGCATTTTGGCCGCAGGGCCAGTTCGGCTCGAACCATACTCCTATGAGCCGCCCAGTTCGAGCGAGTCCCGCGTTCACGCATTCAGAGTAATGCTGGCACAGGGGCCCAAGTTGACAGCAGCCGATTCGGCTCCACGCGTTTAGCGGATCGGTCCCAGAGCGGCTGCAAGCGACAGCCGCGCCTGCATATGCACTACGTTGTTCGCTTGCATGAGGAGGTTCCCCCACCGGCGAGCTTCGCATTCAGCTGGCTGTCGGGCTTGCTCCTCTATGGGACCCCGGATGACGATGGGCACGCCGCCTGGGACACGTGGGTTCTCACTCACCCCGATCTGCGGCTGAGCACGGCTCTCAACGCAGGTATCGGTGTGGACAACGCCCCCGCGCGGGAGCTCGTGGACGATGGAGTGGCGATCGATCACGAGACGTGGGCGCGCTTCGTTCCGGGACTGATGGCCCATCTGCGCGGACTGCTACCCGGCAGCCTCGACCACAGCCGTCCCTTTACGGCCTTGCGACACGCGTTCCCGGAGGGCGTTGACCGTCAGACGGTCGTGTTCGTCCCCGGCGTGCGCGGTGAGATCCCACGCATCGGGACCCATTTCTTCGGCCTGACGGTTGCCCGTCATCCAGGCGGGTGGCGCGTGACGAGCGTGCAGCGCGAGTGGACTATGCCCGAGTGGTTCCTCGACGCGGACGCCGAGCTTCCGGGCACGGATGCGCCCTAGCGGGACGAGCGCGTCGGATGGGTTCCGGCTCATTACTGCTTGGACGAGCACGAACACTTCCGCATTGGCTCGCTCGCGTAAGCGGTCGTCCGCTGAGCGTCCCGGACACCGGCACCTGACGGCTACTCGGTGAGGCTCGCCGCCCGCGACGCCTCGTCGTGATCGGGGAAGGCGCGGATGCGCGAGCACTGGCTGCCGCGAAAGTCGAATACCGCCCCGAACAGCGAGTCCACCGGGGCGCCGCTCACTGAGCAAAACTGAGGCACCGAGGAACGCGAGGAATGGCTCTAGAAAGCCATAGAGCACCCCGGATAGCTCCTCCTCGCGGTGACGATAACCCGAAGGTTGCAGGGCCGAATCCCGCTCTTGAGGACGGCGCGTACTCCGCGGCTCGGTGGTAATGCGGAGGTGCCCGCGCCGCTCGGCTTCGCGCTTAGCGTTGCCGCGGTCGGCTGGCCGGTCTAGGGCCCGAGCCAGCAGCTCGAGACCCGGCGCGAGGTGTGTCTAGTCCCCGTATTCGCAAATCTCGTGCGATCCTTACCGTGTGAGAGCGATCGCCCGACCCCGAGCTGCAGATGCGTTGCGCTTCGCGCAACGCAGGTTTCTCGCGCCGGAGCGTATCGACATGGGCGCGCTCGCCGACGAGCTCGACATCAATCGAGTGACGCTGTATCGCTGGTTTGGCTCGCGCGACGAATTCCTCGTCGAGGTCGTCTGGGCGCTCGCGCTCCGTACGTTCGACTACGTCGAGGAAAAAGTCAGTGCGCAGGGCGCCGAGCGGGTCGTTGCGGTCGTGATCGGCTTCCTTGACACGGTCATCACGAATCCCGGCGCTCAGCGCTGGCTGGGCGAAGAAGGCGAGCACGCGATGCGCCTGCTGACCAGCCCCCGGACGAACTTCCAGCAGCGGCTTATCGATACGGTGCAGGGCCTGCTTGAAGAAGAGGCCAATGCCTCGAGGCTCGATCTGCCCGTCGATCTGCACGAGCTGGCTTATGTGATCGTGCGCCTCATCGAGTCCTATGTCTATCTCGACCTCATCACCGGCGAACAGCCAGAAGTCGAGCGTGTCGCCGAGCGCGCCGAGCCGATCCTGCGAATGCTGCTGCGGGCTGAGGCATAGCTCGTTTGGCGCCACATTCGCCGTCGACCGGAGCCGCATGGCTCGTCGAGAAACGACGGGGGATGGCGCCATCTTGGCGGCCATCCCCCGTTGGCGTTTCAGCCCGGCTTGGTCCTCGCCGGACCCGACTTTGAGCCGATGCCTACCAGTTGATCGGCGGCGGCGGGCTCGCGGTTATGTTGATCGGGTTTTTCGGCCCAGACATCGTGGCCGAGAGGATCGGCCCGAATAGACCGCATCCACCGAATTCCGGCACGGTGACTTCGGTTTTGATCGCGAAGCCCCCGGTCACGAGCGCATTCACCGGCTCTGAGATGCTCAACGGCAATTCGATCGGTTTGGTCGTAGTGCAGCCAATCGGGACCGTGAAGATCCCGACGCCCACCGAGCCCACGACCTCGTTCGCGTCCCCGACCGCGCTCTGGCTGAGCACACCGCTGTTAGTCAGACCCACTGTGCCGTGGATGGTTCCCGTGGGCGTGAGAGCGCCCTTGACCGTAATGGGAATGCCAAGGAGGGAAATGGTCTGGTCAATCGGCGGTATCGACAGGTTTGCGGTAAGCGTGCCCGCGGTGACATCGCCTTCGGCGCTCAACGTAGAGCCTTTCGGAACTTCGACCGAGATGCCGCTCTTCTTCTCGGTCACCGTGCCGCTCAGGTTCCATGCCGGCAGCGGCACGATCAAATCGCCGGTCTCAGGCGTCAAACGAGCCGAGGAGGGCAACGTGGCGCCCGCTTTGTGATCTCCGCACGTGCTTGGCGCGGTCTTGCCCGCGAACCGTTCTTCGACCCACTTGATCACTGTTGGGATCGCGGTCGGATCGGTGAGCAGATGATCCCCGGGGTATAGCTGGAAGTCGTCCTTGACGCCAAGTTCGCACCACTTCTGGTGCAGTTCCACATCCTGGGTCACCGGCACGAACTCGTCCTCAAGACCGTGGTAGTGATAGACGGGAACCGGCACCGATTTCGTGCCTAGCTGCTGTTCGTTGATGACTTTTTCGATCGATGGGTGTTCGGCCTCCAGCTGCGCGGTCGTCTTGTGGCCGATCGTGTATTCATCGGTGTTGACGCCGCGGAATTCAGCCAGCGACTGGATCGCGCACTCGTTCAGGAGCTTCCCGGCCGCTTCAAGGCCGGCAGTGTTCGAGAGCGAGGCAAGGGGGAATTCTTCCGGGTAGGTCACGCTGAGGCCGATCTCCCCGTCGAGCCCGAAGCCCGTGCCGACCGACGCGTTGTCGAATTCACCGATCGCCTGTAGGTTGGCGGGGACGCCGCCGGCCGCGAGACCGATCATTTTCACATCGGGCGCGTAGCTCGACTGGAGCTCGGCGGCCCAGCTTGCAGCCTGACCACCCTGCGAGTAGCCCCACACGATCACTGGTGCGGTTGAGCTGATGCCCGAGCCCGGGATCTGCCTGCCCGCCCGCTCGACGTCCAGCACCGCCTGACCCTCCGCCTTGCCGGCCGAATAGGTGGGAATCGCACCGCTGGTGTAGCCCTGGTAGTCGGTGATCGTGACGGCATAGCCCTTTTTCAGCGATTCGATGATCGCGCCACCGTCGTACTCGGTCCCTGCAACGATCTGCAACGAGGGAGCGCACTGGTGTCCGAGCCCCTGCGTACCCGGGGCGTAGCTCACAACGGGACGTTCGCCTTTGCCGCCCCATTTGGCCGTCGGCACGATCACGGTGCCGGTCACCCAATCGGGTTTGCCATGCTGATCTGTCGACTGATACAGCATGGTCCACGCTTTGTTGCTGGGAAGCGTGACGTTCAGATTGACCGTCGTCGGCCGATACCAGACCAGTTCGCCGGCGCTGCCGGCGGGAGTCGGTGATGGCGGCGTGTAGAACGCCGACCCGGACGGCCCTTCCACAGGTGTCGCCGATGCGCCAGACGGCACGATCAAGACGACGAAAACTGAAAGCGCGAGCACCACTCGCGCCAAACCCCTCACATGCATCATTCCCAATCCCTCCCTCGGTTCGCCATTGATTCGAGCGCCTCCCTGCTCTCGTGCCTAGGTCAAGCAATGACAGCCCGTCCGCCGAGAGTCGAGGCTTCGAAGCCCGAAAGTAGCATAGTCGGATGTACGTTGCATCTGTAGCATTGCGCGCCTACGTTGCATCTGTCCGCGGCCGCTTGCTGCGAGAGGTCGCGAGCGTCTCAGATCGCTTCGCGGGCCGCAGCGACACGCTCGACGCTTGTCTCCGCCAGCTTCAGCGGCACGTGCCAGATCCAGCGCGAGACAATCGTCAACAATATGGGGCTCTGAGCGCCCGCGAGCACGGGTGCACTTGACCAGGAGATGAGAGATGGAGCACGACGACTTGCAGGACATGGTGCGCGCGGTGAGGCAATTCGTGCGCTCCGAGGTGGTTCCCGCAGAGACGGCGATAGACGAGAACGACGCGATCCCCGATCGCATCCGTCAGCAGGCCATCGACATGGGCCTCTATGGGTTCGCGCTTCCCATCGAGCACGGCGGGCTTGGCATGACGATGACCGAGGAGGTGCAGCTCGTGTTCGAGCTGGGCTACACGACACCGGCGTTCCGATCGATGTTCGGGACCAATAACGGCATCGCCGGCCATGTGCTGATCGAGGGCGGCACGGACGAGCAGAAGCGCGACCTGCTCCCCGGACTCGCCTCCGGGGCGGTGACCGCCGCGTTCGCGCTGACCGAGGCGGAGGCCGGCTCTGACCCGGCCGGGCTCGTGACGCACGCACGACGCGACGGCGGCGAATGGGTAATAGACGGCGCCAAGCGCTACATCACGAACGCGCCCAACGCCGACCTGTTCATGGTCTTCGCCCGCACCAGCAAGGCCGAGAAGCCAAGCCAGGGGATCTCTGTCTTCATCGTCCCGCGCGAGGCCGCCGGACTCGGTGTCGCTCCCAAAGACACAAAGATGGGTCAGGCCGGTGCCTGGACCGCCGACGTGTACCTCGACCAGGTCCGCGTGCCCGAGTCCGCGCTCGTGGGCGCGAGCGAGGGCACGGGATACCTAACCGCGATGCGGTGCCTCGCGCACGGGCGGCTGCACATCGCGGCCCTGTGTGTCGGGCTGTCCGAGCGGCTCGTCGACGAGTCACTGAACTTTGCCGTCGAGCGCAGGCAGGGCGGCAAGCCGATCGCAGAGCACCAGCTCATCCAGGGGATGCTCGCCGACTCACAAACCGAATACCTGGCCGCCCGCGCGCTCGTGCTGGAGAGTGCCCGCGCCTACGATAGTGGCACGGACCGGCGCATGGCACCTGCCGCCAGCAAGTATTTCGCCAGCGAGGCGGTCGGGCGCATCGCCGATCGCGCCGTGCAGATACACGGCGGCGCGGGCTACATGCGGGGCGTCCCCGTCGAGCGCCTCTATCGCGACGCGCGCCTGTTTCGCATCTACGAGGGAACCAGCCAGATCCAGCAACTCGTCATCGCCGCCCAGATGGTGCGCAATGCGGCTCAGCCCGCGGGCGCATCGGCCTGACCGCAGCTCGTCCGGCGAGGGCCAGAGGCTCAGCCGTTCACCGACGGCAACAAGCGCACGGCGCTTGCAGTGATCTTGACCTTTCTGGCGATCAACGGTTTCCGTGTAGAAGCATCTGACCGTGAGCTTGCCGGTTGGGTCATCGGTCTCAGCGCCGGCACGACGTCGGAGCAGCTCGCCGAGCTGATCCGCGGCGCGCTACTCGCTGTCTAGCGCCGGACCCGTTTGGCTAGTTCCTCCGGGGCGTGCCCGACCGAGCACCGCGCCATTCGAATCCCGCCCCCGCTATCGAGGAAAAGACCCTGCTCATGTCTAGTTTTCGCTTGGCGCTGGGTGCGGGCCCGTCAGGCCTCTGCTCGTGGCGAAGAGGGCTCGTGTCGGTCGCGGAAGAGCCTCTGGATTGGCCTGCGGCGTGGTGCTGCGGTGCTGGGCCTGGCGTGAGTTCGAGATGGGAGTTACGCTGCAGCTCCTACATTTCGGCGTCATCGCTTAGACCGACAAAGGAGCCACCGCATGGGCACGATCACCACCACCGATGGCACTGAGATCTTCTACAAGGATTGGGGCTCCGGCCAGCCGATCGTTTTCAGCCATGGCTGGCCCCTTTCGGCCGACGATTGGGACACCCAACTGCTGTTCTTTCTCGAGCACGGCTATCGCGTCATCGCCCACGACCGGCGTGGGCACGGTCGCTCAAGCCAGACCAGCGACGGTCACGACATGGACCACTATGCAGACGATCTGGCTGCGCTGACCGGCGATCTCGACCTCAAGGACGCCATCCACGTTGGGCACTCCACCGGTGGTGGTGAGGTCGCGCATTACATTGCCCGCCACGGTGAGAGCCGTGTCGCGAAGGCGGTCCTCATCAGTTCGGTGCCACCCCTTATGGTGCAGACCGACTCCAACCCCGGCGGCCTGCCGAAGAGTGTGTTCGACGATCTTCAGGCCCAGCTTGCGGCTAACCGGTCCGTGTTCTACCGCGCGCTGCCGTCGGGCCCCTTCTACGGCTTCAACCGGCCAGGCGTGGAGCCCTCGGAGGCAATCATCGAGAACTGGTGGCGTCAGGGAATGATGGGCGGAGCCAAGGCTCACTACGACGGCATCGTTGCCTTCTCCCAGACCGATTTCACCGAGGACCTAAAGAAGATCACCGTGCCGGTCCTGGTGATGCACGGCGACGACGACCAGATCGTCCCCTACGCCGACTCCGGGCCACTGTCTGCTGAGCTCGTACAAAACGGGACACTGAAGACATACAAAGGTTTCCCGCACGGCATGCCAACCACACAGGCCGAGACGATCAACGCTGACCTCCTGGCTTTCGTGCAGTCGTGACCCGGTCGCCAGAGGCGCTGACGACGCAAGGCCGCTTGCCGGCGCCAGGCCTGACCGATCGGGCCAGGAGATGTCCCGACTAGCGCGGTGGCTCGCTGCTCGGCGTCGGCTCCCGCGGATCAGTTGATTTCGAACTCGTTGTAGTAGCGGATCGCCGGCGGGTGAACGAGCAGTCGCTCGACGGTGTCGGTATTGCTGATCCCCAGCGGCCACGCCCGCGTCCCGGTTGTGAAGGGCGTGCTCATCTCAGTACTCCACGGGCCGGTTGTTGATCGTCACGAGGCTGACGATCTTGCCGTCCCGGACGCTGAAGTAGTTCGACAGGATCACGTCGCCGGCGGGCAGGTTGGTCCTGTCGAAATCACCCTCATACGCGGCGCGCACGATCGTGTCGCCGTAGTGCTCGACGACTTCACGCACGTCCATCGTGATCTTGTCGCCCACGATCTCCTTCTCGATGAACCGTCGGATCGCGTCGGCTCCGCCGAACTCGCGACGGGCGTCATTGATATACGCGTCGTCGGCGAACGTCGCGACGATTGCGTCCAGGTCGCCTGCGTTCACGGCCGCAACGCACCCGTCGCGGCTCCTGGTCGGTCAGGCTCTCACGCTGTGTCCAGTGCACGCTCCCACTGATTGAAGAGCACTAGTGCCACCGCGTTGTCAGCCAGCTCCGAACAGGGCGGCGATGGGCGCTAGGTCACCGGGACTGTTCTCGTCGGCGACGATGTGCAGGACGAGGTCGGCGCCGTCCGAGCTCACGCTCCAGGACAGGAACGAGCAGCACTTGCGCTCGGCAGCGGCGAGCGCTTCGAGCTCGTCTTGGACGCCGGCCTGGGGCTGCCAGCGCACCTCGAGCCTCCGGCCGCTGCGTTGAGCCTCGGGCGGAGATTTCTCCGCGAGGACTTGCCAACGACGCAGCCGTGCTGCCCCGTCGTCGGGGCCCAGCGTGCACGCGAGAGGCAACTCGGCTTGCGCGGCGTCGCGAGCGGCGTCCATATGGAGAGCATGGCATGTCGTCGGTGGTCAAACGGAGACTCCGCCACTGCTATGTCTGAAGGGTGGGGGGCACATCGTCCACCTGGTTTTGGGCGGCGGATGAGCGTGGAGCCGGCATTCGGTCGGTCTCTATTTGGGCGCGCTTCGCGTGCGCTCCCTGGCCGCAGCCGGTGAGCGCGAGCAGACCGCCGGTGGCGAGCAGCGCACCGCCGCGCCGCATCGTGTCTCCTGTGGGGGTCTCCTCGCGTGCTCGTTGGATGCGGATGAACCAGCTGATGCCGGCCAGGCACAAGATGCTGGCGACGTAGAAGTTCAGCCGCAGCCCGAAAATGTGGTGCGCCGGGTCGACACGGAGAAGCTCCTCACCGACCCGCGCGAATGAGTAGCCCGTGACGTAGAGCGCGAAAAGCCCGGGGGCGCGTATCGTGCGGTTTCGGCCGAGCCAGATCAGCCCGCCGGCCAACAGCAGGTTCCAGATCAGCTCGTATAGGAACGTGGGATGGAAGGTGGCGTACTGCGCGTATCCGGCCGGGCGGTGGGCAGAGGAGATTTCAAGGCCCCATGGCAGCGTGGTCGGACCGCCGAACAGCTCCTGGTTGAAGTAGTTGCCGATCCGTCCGATCGCCTGGGCGACAAGCAGCGCGGGGGCTGCGGCATCCAGAAAGACGGGTATGTTCGCACCGCGGCGGCGCAGAACCCACAGTCCGGCAAGCGTCCCGGCGGCGATGCCGCCCCAGATACCGAGGCCGCCCTTCCAGACGGCGAACGGTCCCCACCAGTGTGGAGGTACTTCGTTCCAGCTCGTGGCGAGGAAGTACAGACGCCCGCCGATGATCCCGGCGGGAAAGCCGAAGAGTGCGACCTCGTAGACGAGATCACGCTCCCCGCCCTTGGCCTCCCAGCGACGGACGGTGATCGCCACTGCGGCTACGACGGCGACTACGTAGGCCAGCCCGTAGGCATGGACGAACAGCGGCCCGACATGAAACCCGTTCGACGGAGGGCTCGGTATGAAGTCGATGGGCACGTCGGTCACGCACGGCGGGGGATCGCCATCGCCCTACCTTACAGTTTGCGTGTGCTTCGGCTTATGGCATCCACGGCCGCCGTGCTGGCGTGCATTGTGCTCGCCGGCTGCGCGAGCTCCCACCCCCGGACGCGCACGGCTGACTCGCTGTCCAACCTCGACGTAAAACTCCCAGCGCCAGCCCAGCTCAGGGCGGCGACTCCCCAGTTCGCCCTCCGGGACTCCACCGGCAAGCTCGTCCGCCTATCGCAATTCAGGGGCAAGGCCGTCTTGCTGACCTTCATCTACGACCACTGCCCGGACGTCTGCCCGTTGATCGTGGCGAACCTGCACACCGCGCTCTTGAAACTCGGCTCGGCGGCCAAGAAGCTTCAGATCATCGCCGTGTCGGTAGACCCCAAGGGAGATAATCCAGCCACCGTCAAGGCTTTCCTTGCAGCACACGAAATGACGGGCCGCATGGAGTACCTCATCGGCTCCTTCAAGGAACTCGCCCCAGTATGGAGGGCCTACGGCGTCCAAGTTCAGGCCTCCCCAGACAAGCGTGAGGACACCGTGGGACATTCAGCGTTTGTGTATGGCATCACCGGCAGCGGGTCGGCGCTGGTGCTCTATCCACCCACGTTCGAACCGTCGTGGATCGTCCACGACGTGCCACTACTAGCCACCTACTGAACCTAGATGCCGCCCGGATAGTTCTCGCTGTCAATCGCGTCGGCTCGGGACGGCGATCCTCTCCTCGGAGGTAGTGCCGGCTAAGTGGACATTGGGGGCGGCCTCGAAGGCGTGTAGGCAGTGCTCTGAGCAGAAGTAGAAGGTCTGTCCTGCGAAGTCCTTGCGGATGGCCGTGGCACGGTCGACCTTCATCCCACACACCCGGTCGGTCACGCCGCGCCGCGCGGTTAGCCAGAACAGGCCGGCGAAGATGATCAGGCCGAGCACGTTCAACAAGAACTTGTAGTTGAGCCTGACCGTTCCGAAGATGTCAACGCGCGCGGGTCGTGGGCCCGTGGGGATCAGCCCTACGGCGCTGAAGAGGCCGTCCACGATCAGCGCGGCCACGACCATCGTCACGAACATCAGCGCGACGATCCGCACCGTGTATCGCGTCCCGTAGTACTTGCGGTAGATCGCAACGATTGGCAGGACGATCAGGTCGGCGAAGATGAACGCAAGCACCCCGGCAAAGCTGATCCCGCCGGACCAAAGAACGGCAGCGAGTGGCACGTTGCCGACCGAGCAGACGAAGCTGAGGATCGCGATGATTGGACCTACGATTGCGTTCTCGACCAGCTTCACGCCGGCCGGGGCGTTCGTGAGGAACAAAGCGTTGAAGAAGCTGTCTGGAAGCTGACCGACGAACCCCGCGAGGAAGAAGCCGATCGTGATCTCCTTCCACAGCATCTGCCAGTCCCCACGGAAATTGTGCGCGACATCCGACCAGGCCGAGACCGAGGTCAGGCGCTCGCGCCAGCTCATCTCTTCCCCGGCCATGTGGTGCTGATGGCCGGTTTCGGCCGCTTGGGCGTGCTCGCGGGCCTGAACCTCCAATCGCCGGGAGACGAACACCCGCAGGAGTAGCGCCATCAGCACGATCATCACGACCCCGCCGACATACTCAGCCAGCGTGAACTGCCAGCCGATCAGGACCCACAGCACCAGGCCGAGCTCCCAGACCAGGTTTGTGGAGGCGAACTGGAAGGCGAGCGCAGTGGTCGCCGAGGCACCCTTCTGAAACAGGCCTTTGGCGATCGCGATAGCCGCGTATGAGCACGAGCTCGACGCCGCGCCGAGAGCCGTGGCCAGAGCGACTGGTCTGGGTCCGGACCCTGAGAGGGCGGACTCGATCCGTCCGCGTGGCACCCACGCCTGTACCACCCCGGAGATCGCGAAGCCGAGCACGAGCGCCCACCACACCTCCCACGCCATCAGGAAGGCGTCCTTGAAGCCATCGCCAATCGTGGTCAGGACGGTCACGCCACGAACTATACCCCTCCCCCGTAGTGGTATCGTTAGGCTATGGCTACGACATTGAGATCACCTGCCGGCAAGGGTTATCAAGCGAGCAAGGACCAGCTGCTGGGCCGCTTGGCCCGAATCAAGGGCCAAGTCGGCGGCATCGAGCGCATGGTTGAGGAGGACCGCTACTGCATCGACGTACTCACCCAAATATCGGCCATCCAGGCTGCACTGGATAAGGTCGCGCTCGGTCTGCTTGACGGGCACGCCCGTACGTGTGTCGTGGACGCCGAGAGCGAGCTTCAGGAGGAGCGCACAGCTGAGCTGATGGCCGCAGTCGGTCGGCTCATGCGCCGCGGGTGACTGAGCCTCACGGGCGCCGGGCTGTCCCGAGGATATGCGGGTCCGGCGGGAGAAACGCGGCGGGGCTGAACTGAAAGCGTTCGCAGTTCTCGATCTCGAACCCGGCCCGCTCGATGGCGCTCTCTGTGTCGGGCGCCACGTGGCAGCCGCCCGCCACATGGGGCCAGAACGTTGCGTCGGCGAACCGCTGGAATCGCGCCTGCCCGGACGTATCGGCGATCACGTGCTCGTAGAGGCGCAGCTCGCCGCCAGAGCGGATCACACGAAAGAGCTCCGCGAGGGACCGCTGCTGGTCGGGGACCGTGCAGAGCACGAGTGCAGCAATGCCGGCGTCGAAGGACCCGACCTCGCAAGGGAGGCGGTCGGCGTCACCCGCGACGACTGAGACGGGGACCGCTGCGTGCGCTGCCTCGCGCTGCGCGCGCTCGCGGAGGTAGGGCTCGGGCTCGATGGCGACCACCCCGTCAACCGTGGTCGGGTAGTGGGCGAAGTTCGCGCCGCTCCCGGCGCCCACCTCGATGACCCGGCCGGTCAAGCCGGCGAGCAGCGCGCGGCGGCGCTCTGCGCCGCCGCGACGTTCGGTCATCTCGGCGGCCGAAGCAGGACTGCTTTCCGGACTCGGCGGCGCTGATGCTCTGGACGATTCTCGATAGCCCGTTTGAACCGCGCCGAGACTATTGCTTCGCCATCGCTGAGCAGCAGTATGCGAGGGTATCCCGAGACGCCTGGTGGTCGTCCGGAGCGGCACAGCCGAGCGCGTGCGCTGAGACGAGCAATGCCAGGAGCTGTGCCGAGCCAGTTGCTTCAGTTACGCGCTGATCGCCGCAAGGGCGGCGAGGACGTCGACGACCTCCGTACGGGCGGTGTAGTCGGCATGCGTGTCGGCGAAGCGCACCACGCGTTCTGAGTCGACGATCAAGACTGTGGGCATCGGCAGGTCGGTGGAGCCCGAGGCGTTGAACTTCCTTAGGTCGAGCCCGAGCTCGCGCTGCGCGGCGAGGACATCATCCACGGGCTCGAACGCGATCCCGAGACTGCGTGCTGTCTGGGCGCCTGCATCCGAAAGGACGGTAAAGGCGAGCTCGGCCTTTTCTTTTGTACGCAGAGACCGCTCGGGGCTCTGCGGGCTAATGGCTACGAGCCGAGCGCTGTAGCGATCGAGCTCCGGTAGCAGCTCTGCCTGGTATGCACGCAGAGCGAGGTTGCAGTAGGGGCACCAGCCACCGCGGTAGAAGACGATCACCGCCGGTCCGTCAGCCAGCAGCTCGCCGAGGGAGACGGGGGAGCCGTTGGCGTCCGGGAGCGTGAAGTCCGCGAGCCTGTCGCCCGCGGTTATGACCCCGGCGGGCTCGCCGCGGTCACGCAATCCTCGTTGCTCATCGGTAAAGACCCGAGCGAGCTCAGCCGGCAGGTGGGTAGCAGAGACGGCGGAAACCTCGGCCGCCTGCTCGGCGATGGTACTCATGGGCTCTCCCTCGTGTCGCGGTTGTTCGGGTTGTGTGACCCGTTCATGAACGCACTGTTACACGGGAACACTCCAGACCCGCGTGAACTGTGCCTGCCCTAAGATTGCCTAGTGCCTGCGTCCGACTACGACCTTGCGGCAGCCGGACGGGCCATCGCCGAGCCGGCTCGCGCGGCCATGTTGCTGCGGATGATGGACGGCCAAGCCCATACTGCCAGGGACCTGGCGGCCGCCGCGCGGCTCCGCCCGTCGGCGGCCACGGCGCATCTTCGTCGCCTGGTCGACGCGCGGCTCGTCTCCGTCACCGCTTCGGGCCGCCAGAAGCTCCACACCCTCGCCTCCCCGGAGGTGGCGACTGCAATCGAGGCGCTAGCCGCTATCTCCCCCCTGCTCCCAGTCGAGTCGCTTCGCGCCGCGCGAGCCGGCACTCAGCTTCAGGTGGCCCGCGCCTGTTACAGCCATCTGGGAGGCGCCCTATCGGTCGCCATCGGCGACCGTCTCGCCGCCGACGGCATAGTAGACCCGCTCATACGCGGCGAGGCCGGCCATGTCCGCACGCTCGACCACCCGCTCCTCAGCGCCCTGGCCATCACCGAGCTGCCGGCCGGTTCGGGCCCGGCCGTTCGCGGATGCCTGGACTGGACCGAGGCCGCCCCCCACCTGGCCGGTCGTCTCGGCTCCGCGATCCTTTCGGCGTTGCTCGACCAGAAGTGGCTTCTACGCCGCCCCAAAGATCGCGCCCTGAACATCACCGATCTCGGCAACGCCCGCCTCGACGAACTCGGCCTCACTCTCGGCGCCCGCGACAGCCGCGCCGCGTAGCGTTGATCTATCGCGCGCCCAGACACGCAGCGAGCTATCGAGTCGCTCTCACCATCGGGCGACTCCGTCCGAGCGCGCGGCGTGAGGCGCCCGCCTGGGACGACAAGCGAAACCGGACGAACCGTGCCCCGTTGATGCCGCGGAGAGGCGGTCGTCGCGTGCGCGACTTCAGGGGTGTCCCCCAAGACGTCGCGCCTGGTGGGAGGGACAGCCTGACGGGGACATCGCGAGTAGTCTTCCCAGGCGTGGAGATCGCGCAGGTGGGCGGACGGCACGGCGGTAGTGACGGGCGCTCTAGCGCGTGGGAGCGGTATGCCTGGGCCGCGGGGATCCTGTTCGTCATCGCGCTCGTGGCCGAGATCGTCGTCGCTGTTGGAGTCGAACTGAGCCAGAACGACTCGGCGGCGAAGATCGCGAACGGTCTTCACGCCCACGAAACGCGGCTGATCGTGATCGCATGCCTGTCCGTCGTCTATGCGGTCATGTTCATGATCTACCTGAGCGCGCTGCACAACCTGCTGCGCGGGGACACCGATCGCGCGCGGGTCCTTGGTTCGTTGGTGCTGGTTGGAGGAGTGCTCTTCGTTACCCTCCATGCCGTCAGCGACATCGGTATCACCGGATTGGTCGGAGCAAAGCTCGCCTCCTACGGGGCCCAACACGACCCGGGCGTGTCCTACACGCTGTACCTGATGACGTTCGCGCTGGAGAGCGTTGGCGATGTCTTCGGCAGCCTGTTTGCTTTCGCAACAGGCGCGCTTGTGCTTAGGAGCGGGGTCTTGCCGCGCTGGCTCGGCTGGGTGTCGATCCTCGTCGGGAGCCTGCTCTTCCTTCAGGGGTTCGGCCTCGGCGGCGTCATCGCCTCGTTCGGGCTAGTCCTCGACCTCATCGGGTTCCTGCTCCTCCTGGTCTTTGTTCTGGTGAGCAGTGTCATCTTGGTCATGCGTAAGAGCGCGGCGCCCGACACCGCGGGTGCAATCACGTAGACAAGCATGCGATCTCGAGCCGTAGGCGGGGGGCCATCAGTCTCTGTTAGGCCAGGGTGGGGGAGCGGGATTCCGCCCAAAAATTCACCGTCAAAACGCGGCCATGGTGAGGAAGGGACCGCCGGTTCGAGTCCGGCGCTGGGCTCTGAATCCCTGCAAATCAGCTACATCCGGACGTCCTGCCGTGTCGTTCGAATCGGAAGAGGCGGCCAGTCTGAGTCCCACCCTGACCCGAAATGGCTTGCAAATAGGATCCTTGTTTCCTTTTGTGAGCAAGGACTCCATTACGCTCTCGGAACAGTGCAGCGGCCGCTCAAGCACCTATCGATCGCGGCGCCGCGACAGCCAGTGGGCAACGCACGAAGCGCTCATGAGCAGCGCCGCCAGCGCCCAGCAGCATCCGGCGAAGACGAATCCGGCCGGCCGTTCCATGAACAGCGCGAACAGTGTGCCCGTGGCGAGCAGCAGTCCAATATCGGCCACCAACAACGCGCGCAGGACGATCCTCGACCCGGGCCGTGTGGGCTCGAGCCGCGCAAGCCAGCCGCCGGCCCGGACGGGTTCGTCGGTGCGTACGCCATCCTGCTCCACGGCAATCATCGTTCGCCCATCGGGCAAGGAAGTCAAGCGTTCGGCGGCGGAGGGCCCAGCGGGCCGGCTTGCGCCAGGCAGTCTTGCAAACTGGGCCGGTTTGAGCGGTCGGCAGAACGCCCGTCACGGGCCCGCGAGCTCGGCCTCGATATGCGCGCGCACTTTTTGGGCGATCGCGTGGGTCACGGGTCTGCGGGCGGAGAGGTCGTGCTCCTCGATGCGGCTCACGGCTATTACCTCCCAAACGCTCGATGCGACGAAGGCCTCGTGCGCGGACTCGAGATCGGCACGCGTAGTGATTGCTTCGTTCCCATCGGCAACCTCGATCACGATCCGCCGCGTGATCGAGTCGAGGACGTGATCCGAGAGCGGCGGCGTGCGCACCCCTCCGTCAACGACCCAGAAGAACGAGGCGGTCGGCAGCTCGAGCACGCGGCCGTGCGGCGTCACGAGCAGCGCGTCGTCAAAGCCGCGCTCGCGCGCCAGCCGCGTGGCGAGCATATTGGCCGCGTATGACAGCGACTTAATGCCGTCGAGCACGCGTACCGGTGCAAAGGTCATGTAGCCGAGCGTCAAGGCCGCCGGTGGCACCGGCAACGGCTCGATCAGAACGATGCGGCGACCACCACGCGTTGCGACGACACGCAGCAGCCCATCGCTGGGCTTGGCAACCGCGAGCAACGAGTCAATATCACGAGCGATGTCGCCGATGTCGAGCTCGAGGCGCAGGTTCTGGGCCGAGTTCGCCATCCGCTCGAGATGGCTCTGGCGCGCGAACGGCACGCCATCGTAGAGGCGCATGACCTCGAAGACGCCGTCGCCGCGCAGCAGTCCTTCGTCGGTAACGGGGATGCGAGCATCTGACAGCGGTGTGAGGGCGCCGTCGACAAAGGCAGTGTCACCATCTGAACCTAGTCGATGATCTGGCGGGCGCTTGCGACCCTCGGAAGCCCGGCTTGAGGCTTTCAATCGAGGTTCTCGAGAATCTCGTTCGCACGGGACCACTGGTTGGGCGCGACGACAAGGTAAATGTCGCCGCGCCCACGCCGATCCAATGGATGATCGGCTACGCATGCCGCGTCGACCCCGAGCGCTCGCAACTCGTCGCGCCACGCCACTGCGGTGCTCTGATCCTCGAAGGTGCTGACGGTCTCCCACCCCTCCAAGCGAGGATCGTCGATCGCCACCGGAGGGTCTTTGGCCGCACCACGAAATCGTTGAGGGAGTCGCATCGGGCTGAGCCTACTCCGCGGCGCCAGGCGGGACGCCCGATCTCGGCGAAAAGGGAAAGCCTCTCGAGCGTCAGCGCAAGCTTCTGCTCCTCGGCCATAGAGCAGTGCTAGTCGTCGGCAGCGCAGGTGTCGAGTTCAACCGCCACGGCGCTCGTTTTGAGCGGAATGGCTCCGATGGCTCATTTGACTTTTCCGACCACTTCTTTGGTCTTTCCGACCACTTCTTGGACTTTGCTGGGTGCTTCTTTGACTACTTCGTTCACTTTGCCATGACCTTCTTCGCTCGTCCCTTTGCTCGGGTTTTCGGTTTTGCCGGGAGCTTCTTCGCTCGTCCCTTTGCTCGGGTTTTCGGTTTTGCCGGGAGCTTCTTCGCTCTTCCTGTTGCTCGGGCTTTCGGTTTTGACTTTGTTGGGTTCTTCGGCCCTGCCCTTGGGATTTTCGCTCTTGCCTCCTGCCACGCCTTCGCCCGCTCCGGGTCCGGTGCCTTGGCTGGAAGCCCCGCCAGCGGCGCCGAGGGCGGAGGGCTGCGCGACAACCGCGCTGCTCGGCGGAGTGCCGTCGCGAACCGCCGCGGTGTTACCAGCGTGTCGGACCAGGATTGAATGGCGTTTCCTCGGCGTCACGCTTGCCGTTGGGTTTGTGGACGCTTTGAGCAAGCCCGTGCCAGCGATGTGAGCCTGTGGTCGGGCTGGCGATTCTGAGCGCGTCTTAGCCAGATCGTGCTTGGCAACGGGCAACCCGAGCGTCGCGGACGTGACAGCGGCGCCGCCGACGAGAGCCGCGACCGCCGCAACCTTGGCCGCGGACGCGACACCGGCGACGCTACCCCCGAGCCATGAGAGCACTCGCTCGGGTAGGCCCGCGAGGAATGCCCACAGGACGAGCGGGCGTCGACCGGCGTAGTGGCCGCAGAACGCACGCACGACAGCCGGGTCAAGCTTTGCTCCTGCCTCGTCCTTGAGGATGTCGATCGCTCTCTTGTGTGAACTCGCCGGCCGGTACGGACGCTTGGAGGTGATGGCGTCAAAGGTGTCAGCGACAGCGATGATCCGTGCCCCGAGTGGGATCTCCTCCCCGGACAGGCCATCCGGATACCCGGTCCCGTCGAGACGCTCGTGATGGTGGCGGACCATCGAGGTCAGCTCCGGATCGCCGAGCACGGCGGCCATCAGAGCTCCGTCTCCCGGATGCTTCTTGATCACCTCATACTCCGCGTCGGTGAGCCTGCCGGTCTTATGAAGGATTGCCTTCGGGGTCTTGATCTTGCCGACATCGTGGATTGCGGCCGCGGTGCGGATGAGCGCAACCTCGGCGCTTGAGAGGCCCATCCGTCTGGCGATCATCCAGGAATGACGGGCCACCCTGCGGGAGTGGCCATGGAGGTAGGGATCGCGCGTCTCCATTCCGGCCACGAGTCGCTCCAGATGCTTGGCGCGCTCCTTGGTGCTTAGACCATCTACAACCCGACGCTGCGTTTGGGTCATCGGTCCGAGCGTGTCCAGCGCGGATGCCAAGTGATGCTGGGTGCGCAAGCGATGCAGGTACCCCCAGATCATCAACTCACTGAACAGGAGGTCTTCAGAACCGGGCCGCTTCTCCCACAGCAGGCGACCCAACTGCGAGGCACAGAGCGACAGGCCCATCCCGAGCAGCACACAGAGGACAGCCGAGGAGATCGTTCCCGAGGTGCGCAGCCACCACACGACCGCGAGCGGGCAGCCGGCGACGAGCAGCGTCGCCACGGCAACCTGCGCGAACTGCTGGACGGATGGAGCTAGACCCTGACTTCTCAGAATGGGTTGGTCAGCATCCCCTGTCGGGCTCGGATCCTGGGCCGCAGCTCGATGCTGAGAGTGCGAAGCGTGAGTGCGCGCACGGCGCCTGGCCACGGTGCTCGGAACCTGCCGAGGGCGAACCATAACGGGCACTTCAGGGCCTCCACCTGCCATGCTGACCACGCCCAATCGGTTGAGGTCGGCAACCGGGCGGTCTCGGAGAGATCCCTGGCTTTGCGTCCCCGTCTCGCGACGGGTTTGCCTTTTTCAGAGAACACCATTATGAGTCCCGCTTTCTCCTTCATGAGGGCCGGTGGACGTATGTTCGCGTGTGAGTTCCCGGAGCTAGGTGTTCGCCAGCCGGGCGGTCCCGCGTGTTGAGACCTGACCGCCCTGTGGGAGGTGCACTCGCGAGCGAACATCCAACTTCGCCTGATCCTTCCGGCGAAGACGGCCATTAGAGGCATGAGCGTCGCTCCAAAACTGCCAGCCACGAGAGGAGGTTCACGCGAACTACCGACCGAGGATCGGGGCGAGGTTCGCAGCCATGACGCGGTAGGCGATGTCCTCCACGCACCCGCGCTCGATACCCCGCGAGGAGCGCTGCGCTTTCGCATGGGCGTAGAGTACGATCGCGACCATCATCGCTGGGTCATACGCTGCGCGACCCAACCGTCGTGGCGGTAGCGCGCGTAAAACGCCGACAAATCCATGTCCTTGACCGCGTCGATCAGGAACCACGCCGATGGTTCTCCGCCGCCACTCGCGCAGCGAAGGCGACATCAACAGCAACTGCTCACGATCACATTCGATGAAGTTCTGAGCCATGCCCAGAAGCTTCTTAAGCCCGCCCGACAGACCGGGGTTTGCGAAACAAGCTCGTAGCTACGCGACAGCGACGGGCTGTCGCCAAGGCCGGGGAGGCGCATCTGGAAGTGCACCTTAGGACACACTAGATGACCAGGCGCCCGCTGTGGAGCCGCCGGCGGACATCCCATAGGTAGACGTTCAGCGGGAACTCGCGCAGCGCGCGCGGCAGTCGGCGGTTCGCGGCCGCCACCACGCGAGTTAGGCTGTCGAAGATGCGCTGATAGCGATCGGTCCATGGCAGCCCGAGTTCGTCGCGGAAACGCGGTTCAAGGAATCCGATCGTGAAAAGCCGGTTGAGAGGGCCCAGGATCATGCTCAATGGCGCGGGCAGGAAGGCGAGGTTTGCGAGGTCGGTGAGGTAGGCACGGGTTACGTCGTCCATCTCGATCTGATCGAGTTCGGCGTCCCAGTACTTCTCGAACGCGGCTCGGTCAGCGGGCCACATGTCCGCAGGCACTTGCAGCGTGGTCCCAAAGCACGAGCCGTGACGGTAGATCGCCTCGCGCGTCGCCTCGTCCGGAGTCCCGTGTAGCCAGAGGTATGTGTCCTCCAGGCCCTTGTAAAGGCAGGCAGCAACCCAGAGCTGGAGCTTTGGATCGAACGCGCTGTAGGCCACGGGATCGGTGGGGCGCGACCTGACCTGGGCGTGTACTCGATTGATCTCGTGACGCAGCGCGTCACGCTCCTCCTCGGTTCCCCACATGGCAACCACGAGGAAGCTCAATGTGGTGCGAAAGCGCTTGATCGGGTGCTTGTCGAGCCGCCCACTATCGACTCTGCTCTCGGCAACCCCTCGCCCGATCGGTAGGCGTGAGAGCTGCATGATCACGTTGGCCGCTCCAGCGGCGAACGGACCGACGCCGTCCATGAGGTTCGCGAGGTCGTTCGGCATCGGTGCGGCCTGGACAGGTGCGACTGCTGCTCTGGCGAGAATCGTCACGGCATCTCCCTTCGGTACCAATAGTTGCAGTGGATCGAGTCGGCTGCGGGGCGCCGCGCGACTGATCTGCCCCGGAAACTGGATAGCAGCGCTATTGCGTTCAAGATCCAGTTCGGGAACCGCAGCCCTCGAGCGAAACGTCACTCGCGCGTTCTCGTCGAAGCAGGTGTCACCAATGCGCTCACGCAGACGGCTGCCTTGGACGGGGCTCGGGTCTAAGCCGCGTCGACCCCGACACTTCCCAATGCGCCGAGTAAGCAGGCGTCTGGCGGTCTTCGCACGACGCGCCCGAACGTCGTCCAAGGCGAGCATGAGCGCGGTCCATGCTTGGACGCTCGCTACTTCCGTCTAAGCGATCGCGGCCAGATCTGGGGCCACGCGCGATTCAACCTTCCGAGCATGCAGCGCGATGTTGGCCGCGTGGAGGAGGTCATCGGGCGTCTCGCCAGGCCGCCATGACACGGCGGCAACACTGGCTGTCGGCCGCAGATCCGGGCAGATGCGACAACGTGTCCGAGCGATCGCGTCGGCGATGCGGTGCACGACAGCGTCCGCGTACTCGGGGTCGGCGTCGTTTATCACGACCGCGAACTCATCGCCGCCCCGCCTTGCCACCAGCTCGTCCAGTCGGACCCGCTCGGACACGGCCCGCGCGACAGCGATCAGCACCGTGTCGCCGGTGGTGTGGCTGTGTACATCGTTGACCTGCTTGAACTCATCTAGGTCGATCGCCACGACCACCGGATGCAGCTGCTGGGAGGAAGCCCGTTCGACCGCGTCCGCGACCCTGCCTCGCAGCGCGCGCAGGTTCGCAACGCCGGTGAGCGCATCAAGCTCTGAGAGCTCACGGTTCTTGCGGGCGAAGCGGACCGTGACCAGTCGCAGCTTCGCGACCAGCCCACCGACAACCGCGACCACGACGGTGGTTATTACGGTGCGCGCCACACCTTGGGTGAAGCCGCCGCCGATCGCGAATGCGCCATACATCCCTTGCCCCAAGACCATGTAGAGCACCGCTGTGCGGGGCTTGAACACAAGGAATCCGTACACGACGATCCCCGGGATTAGGTCCAAGAGCGCCGTTCCGGACGGGCCGGCGAGCGCGATCTCCGACGCGAGCAGGCCATAGGCGGCCAGCCAGGGGAGATGCAGCCACCTCGACGATAGACCTGACAAACCGGCGCAAGTGCAACCGAGCGCCAAGGCCACCGATCCGGCGGCGATGGCGGTCCCCCCTAGGGGCGTGAGCGGTTCGACCATCTGGGCGAGTGACAGCGACGCCGTCAAGACCGAACCCAGCGCCAACAAGAGCGCGGCAAATATCCAGTCCGGGTTGGCGCGCCCGAGCGAGTCGGTGACCCTTCTCAGCGGTCGGCGAGGAGGTCGAGTCCTCTCGATTTCAGCGTCCTTGGCGGTGCCTTCGGCGAGCTGCTCGCCGCCACCGCTCGCTGCCGCAGAGTCGGCCTCGACTGAGTCCAGCGGATCGGCCGAGGGCGAGGCCTGTCCACGCCGGCGCTCGCGAGAAGCGACCTTCGCGTCATGCAGGGCTTGGTCGGCACGCTCCATCATCGCGCCGAGCTCCTCTCCCGGACGCGTACGAATGTAGCCTACGGTTGCGCTTGGGGTAACCTGCGGGCAGGTAGCGGTCCGGGCGCGCACGATCGCGCTTTCCAACCGCTCGCGCAGCGCATCCAGGTCGCGCTCGCCCAGGTTCGCCGCAAGCACCGCAAACTCATCGCCGCCACGCCGAACCACGAGGTCGCGCGCCTCTAGCTCTTCGCCGAGTGAGGCGGCGACCGCGCACAGCACCCTGTCGCCGAGGGAGTGATCGAAGCGATCGTTGACCTGCTTGAAGTTGTCCATATCGATCGCAAACAACGCCCACGGCTGTCCGTCATGGCTCGGCCGGCCCAGCCCGGCCGAGATCCGCTCGCGCAGGCTTCGCATGTTCGCGATCCCGGTCAGGGCGTCGGTGTAGGCGAGCCGGCGGTTATGGCGAGCAACACTCAGTGTCCGCTGCCTTGTGACGATCATCGCCGCTGCGATCACGAGGAATGCGCAGGTCGAGACAAGCGAGTGCGCCACGCGCGCGGGTCCGTCGATCTCAAGCAGAGCCAGACACACGATCGATGCTCCGGCGACGACATAGGGCAGGGCGGGCCGCCACGTGTACAGGTAGCACGGACTCGGAACAGTCAGGAGCGGTATCAGGGCGAACGCGACCCCCTTATCTCCGAGAATGATCACTGCCGTGACGTAGATCGCGAGGGCGGAGATCAGCCGGACGTGCGTCGTCCACTCCGTGATTGAGCTGGAGTCAACGAAACGTAGTCCCCCGAACAGCGAGAGCGCTCCGATCACAATCGCGAAACAGCCGAGATAGAAGACGCCACGCGGAAACAGCGCCGGGTCGATCGTGTAGAGCCCCGTCACCAGCAACCCGCCGACGCCCCAAAGCACCGCCGCTGAGTACCATGCCGCCTTGGGCGTGAGCCCTATCTCGGCGAGCCCCGCGGCGAGATCGGCCGAGCCATCATCGGCGTTCGAGAAGCGCTGATGGCTTACCGCAGCATGCCGGTCGCGTAGGTGGCGTGGCCGGCCACCCGGATCGACGTATGCGTCATAGAGGGTGGGTTCAGCCTGTCGCTCTAGCACAGGAAGATGATCGTCCACGCGGAGCGCGCGCGTTAGCCGAGCGCAAGAACCACGGACGCACGGCGAGCCTCTCCGATTGTCGCCTGCAAAACCGAGACTCGTTGAGCGTGCTCCTGCTCTGCGACCTGGGAGCATGCATGCTTTGCGACGGCGAAGCGGACGTGCTCGCAGACGCTGCCTCCAATGCTGCTAAGGACGACGGCGAGGTGCCGACGACGACGACGGCATCACGCTGGCTTTCGCGGCGCAATGCGGCAATGTCGGGGTCTAAGCGCGTCAGTGCTCGTGTTCGTCCGGACCCAGCGCCGTGGCCCCTTCTTCGGTCAGCGTCAGCTTCATACCGCTGAAGACCGCCGTGCCAGAGGGTCCGGTCGTATGGGCGAGTGAACTGAGGGTCAGATCGAAGACCGGCGCCCTCAAGCCGCCCACGGCGGCGGTCACTTGCCTGCTTTCTGAACAGTGGCCTCGGGGTCAACGTGTTCACGGCCGGAGAGCAATTCGGCGTGGCGACCCAGACGATCGCTGTCGGCTAGCTCGCGATCACGTGACGCTCACCGCGGGCTCCACGGAGAGCTGGCTAACCGACAGGGCGAATCTTTCGCGCACGAGGCCTGGGAGCTTCGGATCGAGTCCGCCTGGCCTTTTGCCGCTGCACGGAGAAATGGCGCGCTACTGCTTTCGGGGCCGAGGGAGCGTCCGAGTGAGGGCCGCACAGACAACCGCAAAGGACCAGCCGCAGTCGTACGGATACAGGCTCGCGACACATCGCTTTCGCCAAGCGAAGCAGGCGTGACGGCGTTACCGCCGCCAGCACGCCCCGTCGTCCTGAGCGAGCACGTCGAAGACCGGCACACTGGCGCCGCATCTGGTCAAAAGTAGGAGTGGGTAGCGCGGCGGAGCGCTCGCGACTCCTTCCCGTCCCCGCGGGAGCGCGCAGGGCGGGTGCCCTTATTGTGTCGACGCTCGAACAGGTGTCAGGGTCGATTGCCGGCTAGGGCCTATGCACGGTCAACGCAAGTCGGCAACCAGATCTGCCGATACGCATGAATACGAATCGCTACGGCGGGGACGACCACTGTATGAGACGACGCGTGTGCATATGCATCGGTGCTGTGGCGTTGTGCGCGCTGTTGGCGCCCCGCGCGCGGGGCGCCCAATGGGCGATGACTGGGGCAGCCTCGGACAACGGCATCTCGACCCGCGCCGTCCCTACCAGGCTCCCGTCGGGTCACGCAACCACTATCTCGGGCACTCTCACCGGCCCCGGTGGTCCGACGGCGGGAAAGCTTCTTGAGCTGCAGCTCGACCCAGTCCCCTACGGGCGGTTCATCAACGCCGCGCACACAGTCACAACTGCGGGCGGTGCTTACAGGTTCGCTGCCGTGCCTTTGTATCGCGACACTCACTTCCGGGTGGCAGTTGTGGGGGCCGTCGGGCTGTTTGGGCCGACCGTCGAAGTGCTGGTCGAGGTGACCGCGTACCCGTCGTCGCTGCGCGTGAGAGCGGCCGCTCGCTACGTTGCGCGCCGCTTGGGCACGAATGCCTTCGCAGTGCTCGACGATGACCGCAGGTTGGCGGGGGTCGACGTGCACCGCCGCTTCCATTCGGCGAGCGTCGTCAAGTCGATGCTGCTGGTCGCCTACCTGAGGATGCTTGCCGGCCAGCACCGGTCTCTGGACAGCGCGAGCCGGGCGCTGCTCTATCCGATGATTCACTCGTCGGATAACGAAGCAGCCTCGGCCGTGCTCGCGATCGTTGGCGAGGCTGCGCTCGATCGCGTCGCCAGGGACGCGCACATGGTCGACTACGAGTCAGGTGGCGCCTTCTGGGGCTTTACGGAGATCTCAGCGGCCGATCTGGCCCGCTTCTTCTTCCACCAGCAAGCGCTCATTCCACGCCAATTCGACGGGTACGCACGCTGGCTACTCTCGTCGATCGAACCTAGCGAGAGTTGGGGGATACCAGCGGTGGCCCGTCCTCAGTTCCAGGTGTTCTTCAAGGGCGGGTGGCTGCCTGAATTCGAAGACCTGGTCAGCCAGGCGGCGCGACTGGAACGACCGGGAATCGTGTTCGCTCTGGCGGTGCTGACAATCGACAATCCGTCGATGGCCTACGGCGAGGAGACGATCGAGGGTGTCACTGCGCGGCTGCTCGGCCGGGCGCGGTAGGCGCTACCGGCTGCGCACCCTACAGCTATGAATGCTCCTGGTTTCGCCGCATGGCGAGCGCGCGAGGAGCCCAAGCAAGCGCTGCGGCCCAGGACGAGCCTGAGCACTGACGCGCATCGGCACCGACGTTCTACGCAAGCGTGCGTCTGAGTGTCGTCGGAGCCCGCATCTCCCGTCGTCCCAAGCATGCGTCTCGTCTCGGGCCGACGGCGTGCCTGCTTCTGGCGATCAGCAGCGCGCGGGTCGGCGCCGCAGCCGGCCCTGCATTCGTCTGGTACGAGTACGCCGGTGCGGCCCGGTGGGACGAGGGGGCGCGGGGCTCGAGGAACTGCAGGTAGCCACGTTGTCGCATCGCTCGCATCCGCGCCGCCGTCGCGACGGGCTGACGTGCTACGAGGTTCAGCTAAACACCTGACGCGGCTGGTGCTGCCCTCTGGTCGGCGCGTGGTCCAAGGGATTCTGCGCGGCCCTTGGGCTCCTCCCAATCCTCCTGGCGGCCAAGAGCCGTCATGTCGAGGTAGTAGTGCGTGCCGCCAACCTGCTCGGTGCCGCGCCCGTAGGCCGAGTAGGTGTGGAAGACTCGATCGCCGACGCGAAGGAATACGCTCGTTCCGTGTAGCTCACTAGGGAGATCGGCCCAGCCGTACTTGGCCTTCAACTCGGCGGCGGAACGGTAGTTGTAATGGGGATCGTCGACGGTGTCGTCGAACGACACGCCGTAGTCGAAGTTGAACCCACTGCCGTAACTCGAGTACCAGGGGAACGTCCAGCCCATTTTGTGCTTCCACCGCTCGATCTTCTCGAT
>Ga0182024_10004021_pt1 | contig 34307 bp, 41 predicted proteins | sample P32metaG_FD_120480 | JGI IMG/M metagenome (GOLD analysis project Ga0182024, IMG submission 120480) | Permafrost microbial communities from Stordalen Mire, Sweden - P3-2 metaG (Illumina Assembly) | ecosystem: Environmental > Terrestrial > Soil > Wetlands > Permafrost | place: Sweden: Stordalen... | reverse complement strand
TAGCGCTTATCTGGGTACGATGACTGCTCACACTTCAGGCACTTCATGCCGTCTTTGCGATCACCGCCGCAGCGCGGGCAGGTGTAGATTGTGCAGCCGGGACCGCGCTGAGCATCTCGCTGGTTATTGACTGCGAACAGCGGCTCATCTCCTGAGAAGTGTGCATCTTCGCTCATTGGTTGCCTTCTTTCTTGCCAAAGTTGCTTCCGCAGCCGTGACAGGTTCCGTTGATGTCCAGCGGATATTCGTCATCGGAATTGCATAGCCGTTCACGCGCACGGCACCGTAGACGACTGGCACAGAGCGCTGCCAGCAGGCAGTCCACAGCGATCGCAAGCCAGCTCTTTGGTTCCGTGTTCATCTTCTGAGAAGCTGAGATTGCCGCAGCACGGGCAGGCGGGCGCGAAGCACAGAATATCTCCGCGGCTGACGCGCGCCTCTTCGCCGTCTGCCAGGAACGTGCCGAAGACAGCAGTCCCCGCGAGGTTCGGATCACAGCCGAAGCCGCCGGAGCACTTGAAGCGCCTGTCGATGTGGCGGTACTCGGGCTTGAAGTAGTCTTCGCGCAGGATCACGACTTTGCCAGCGAGGTGCTCACCGGAGATGCTCGGTCCACGGAGCGCTTCTTTCTTCTTGGTTGCCATAGTGTTTTTTCTCCTGTTCAGTTTGTGATGTAGACTACCTGACGCTCGCTCGGTCTGTTGTGTGTTTGTCATGATGCAATCCTAACAGTTCTACAAAGGTGATGCAAGATCACGAAGGTAACCAGTAGTAATCGCTAAAACCAGCGTGAATCGTAGCTGACTTCTTCACCTGTTTTCAATAAGTGCTCATCTGCTGCGGCATCAACTTCTTTGCCGGCACTTTTAAGCTCTGTTATTGTCACGCTTTTGATGTCTTCACCGAATGCTTTTTTGTAACCTGCTTGAAGTTCTGCGATTGCTTTTGTCATGCACACAGCATAGCAGAATGCTGAAAAGCATCAAGATCACGAAGGTAACCAGTTGCAAAGTTACCGAGACCGTGCTATACTTGATCTATGTCAACAGTCCTCCGCGCTGGCAAGAGGCGCTGCGATGCCGTTTGCCATAACGCTATCAAAGAGCATTGCAGCTGCATTTGCAGCGGGAAGTATCACGGCTCTAACGTGCAGCCGAACAAAGCAGAAGCCAAAGAAGAAGTCAAGCAACTCCTCCGCGACAAGGCAATCAAGCAAGTCGAAGAGTCATTCGCGCGGGCTGAACAGCAGCCTGCATTCGACTTCTACGGCGACCAACTCCCCAGCTAGGAGAAAACTTGGCAGTCATCAAGCATTCTGAAAACTGCTCCGATTGTCATGAGTGCATAGTCTGCACTCGGCACGGGCGCCTGCTCAAAGTCTGCGACATCTGTTACCGTGCGCAAGTTGTGGCGCGTCTTGCTGCTCGTAAGATCAAGCGTATTCTGCACGAAGGCTGCCTGATTCTCTACTACGTTGACGGCTGGCGCGTCGGTTATTTGGTCAATCTTGGAGTGAGCGCTGCCAGTGTGCAGCCGATTGGCGGTCTCTGCGGATCCGTACCGGAGAATATCCGCGTGCCGTTAACTGACATCAAGCCCGAGATTATCACTTCGGCAAAGTGCCCGCAGACAGTTCAGGAGTATTACGAAATGAACGAGAAGAGGAAAGTCCTTCTGGTCGCCGACCAGACATCTTCAGCAGTCAGCAAAGCAGTCACGTATCTGATGAATCGTCCCGTCGAGCACACATTCGGGGATCCGCCTGTGGTTTCTATCGCACCTCTGGAAGAGTGCAAGATGGTCGGAGTTGAAGCGCCCATCGTTGTACCGAAGAAGGTGAAAGAGGCAGTTGAGCGGGCGCATCCGAAGACTAAGGATCCTGAGCAAGCAGTAGTGAGCGCCGCGCTTGACCTTGCTGAGAAAGTCAGTCCTTCTGAAGTCAAGCCTCGGATCAAGCATGCTGCTGTGGACTTGACAGAAGCACAGCGTCTGTATGAGACTGGATCCTCAATCAACGATGTCGTTGCCGCAGTCAAGGGCACTCGCGCTGAGTTTGATGTCAAGAAGCTGGTGCGCAAAACCTTCAAAGAACTTGGAATCCTGAAAGACTAAATGGCTGGTTTCTTTTCCGATGCTGAAGTTGCCGCCATCTCTGGCGGACGACGCCCTCCTCCGCCCAAGTCATACAGACTTCCGGATCAATTCCCGTCGCTGAGCAAAGCCGCGGGGATCGTATTCGATCTTGAGTCTGTTGACAAGAGCATCGGAGAGAAGCGCGGTCCAGGCTGGCGCAGAGATGCCTTCGTCGTCGGCTTCGCCGTCAGTCTCTACAACAAGAAGTACGAGATCGAGTTCGCAGAGTACTATCCGCTGCGCCACAAGGGTGTTCAGAATCTGGACGAGAACCGCGTCTGGGACTGGATCACTACTGAGCTGGCATTCTTCACAGGCGAGATTGCTGGCGCCAATCTGCTCTACGACTTTGACGGTGTGCAGTACAAGGACGTTTATGCGCCGCTGGCACGCTTCCGAGATGTGCAGTGGGCTGAAGCGCTGCTCGATGAGTATGCCTTCAGTTACCAGCTCAAGACTTTAGCCAAGAAGTGGCTGGGGCTAAGCAAGGCTACGGATGAGCTGGAGATGATGTACGGTCCCGGCTACATTACGCGCTTCAATGAAGTGCACCCCGGGCATGCGCGGACATACGGTCTCGGCGATGTCACCCTTCCTGTGCAGGTGTTGGAGAAGCAGAAAAAGCAACTCAAGAAAGAAAACTTGGACGAGTTGTACGACCTTGAGTGTCGTCTGCTCCCGTTCTTGCTCTACATGCGCCGTCTCGGTGTCCGCGTTGACCTGAATCAGGCTGCGAACATGGAAACGTTACTCGTCAAGCGCAGAGATGATGCGATCAAGCGCGTTGCGACAACTAGTGGAGTTGACTTAACGTATGACAATTATGGATCCCCAGTCCTGATGAAGCGCGTATTCGATAATCTGGGCATCCAGTATCCGTACTTGACAGGCACTGGTGACAACCAGAAGCTGTTCACCCCAGGCGCTCCAGGCTATGATGACGCAAAGAAGGATGGCAAGCCGAGCTTTCGGAAACTCTGGCTGGAAGAGGGTTGCACACACGACATTTCGGATGACATTCTCGAAGCCAACATTGCTGAGAAAGCCCGCGGGACCTTCGTAGAAGGATACATCGGTGACTGCGCAATCGGTGATCGCGTGCACTGTGAATTCCACCCGCTGCGCAAGAAGAAAGAAGAGCACGAGAAGTCACAAGGCACAATCACAGGACGATTCTCTGGATCCAATCCAAATCTTCAGAACATCCCAACGCGGGATGAGTTCATCGGACCGCTGTGCCGCTCGATGTTCGTAGCTGATGAGGGAGCGCAGTGGTGGAGTCAGGATTACAGCCAGATTGAATACCGCTTTCTCGTTCACTATGCAATCGTGAACAAGTGCCAAGGCTTTGAAGTGCCACAGGCGCTCTACCTCAAGGATCCGAACACAGACTTTCACGACATGTGTTCGCGCCTGATGTACAGTCAGAAGGGTCCAGCGGGCTCGCAAGGCTGGAATGAACTTGAGGCGCTGTACAAGTCTGGATTCCTCACCGAAGAGGTCTTCAAGAAAAAACTGAAGCAACTCCGCAAGCCTGCCAAGAACTTGAACTTCGGCATGGTGTACGGCATGGGTGAAGCGAAGCTGGCGAACCAACTGGGTATGACAAACCCTGATGGCACTCCGACCGCTGAAGCGCTCATGATCATGAAGACGTACCACGAGGCTGCTCCGTACATCAGAGCGCTGAACAAGTTGTGCGTGAGTGATGCCGAAAAGCATGAGTTCATCACGACCATTCTGAGTCGGCGCGGGCGCTTCAATATGTGGGAGCCGCGTTACACTCCGAAGGGCGCTCCGAAAGAGCCTGCGCTGCCTTATGAAGAAGCGCTGGCAAAGTGGGGCAATAAGATCCATGTCACTGGCACCCACAAAGCGCTCAACAAGAAATTGCAGGGCAGCGCTGCTGACATGATGAAGCTCGCGATGGTGCTGCTGTGGGAAAGTGGAGTGTTCGATGTCGGCAATGACATCACGTGCGTGCTGACTGTGCACGATGAATTGAATGGATCCTTCGTACCGTCAGAGCGCGGCGAGAAGTCACGACTGGAAGTCAAGCGCATCATGGAGAATGCGATGAAGCTGGAAATCCCCGTGATGACTTCTGGCGACGTCGGTAAGAACTGGGCAGACGCTAAGTAATCAGCCCCGCTGCACCATGAAGTGGATCGCATGCGCTTGCTCTCTGAGGTCTCCCTCGAGATGCGCTTCAGGCACTTCCCCCGTGTTCAGTATGGAAGCCAGCACTCATCTGGAAATAAGGAGGAATTATGTGGCAGGTTTTTGTAAAGAATAAGGACGATTCAGAGACCTTTGAACCTATGAACTATGCAGACGCCTTGGTAGTTTACACTCATATTGTTGCTAAGTATCCTGAGGCCCGTGTGGTGATTCGCAAGGCGGTAGAATAATGCCTGTCAGAATTATTTCCATGGACGACGTGGGAACGCGTATGGAGCACATGGCTGACCTCCATGATTTGTGGAGCTTTGCCTACGGTCAGCTCACAACAGACCGCTACCACACAGGGGACGAAGACCACCAAGCAGGAGAGTTGAATATCGCTATAGACCTCCTTGTCCATCACATGCAGAGTGAGTTCAAGCCTACAACGTACGCTCAAGTCATAAACAATTTGAAGAAGCCCAGCGACATCGACATCACCTAAGGAGAAACTATGAGAATTGGCATCGACGTAGACGACGTTATAGCAGACTTTCAGTCTGAGTTTGTTGGTGTCATGAACCGCTTGTACGGTAGACCTCCCGTAGGGACTCAGCCTGTGGATTGGGATTGGTCAAACTGTGAAATGTCTGCAGAAGAAATGAAAGGCGCGTGGGCCGAGGCCACACGAGTGTATAATCTGTGGCAGTACCTGAGGCCATTGGCTACCTTTGATGCAGAAACGCAGAACCTTTTGCACGCGCTGCTTAAGAAGCATGATGTGTTCTTTGTAACGAACAGGTTTGATACGCCTGGATCAAGTCCACAGGAACAGACAAAGAAGTGGCTCAGGAATAATGCAGACATTGCCATGCCAAACGTTCTCCTCGCCAAAGAAAAGGGTCCTATGGCTGTGGTGCTACAGCTAGACGCGTTTGTAGATGATAGACCTAAGAACTGTGTGGATGTGGTAGAAGCATTGCCAACCTGCAAAGTGTACCTTGCCGATGCTTCACACAACAAAGACTTCAACGATCCTCGCACCCCGCGTATAGCTGATTTGAAAACGTTTATACTCAGCATACTAATGAAAAAGAAATAGGAGAACAAATGAGCAACTTCTTCCGGATGCACAGCCTCAAAGAGGCGGTTAGTCGGATTGCACCACGACCACTGTGAGTGGTTGCCGATCAGGCACTTGTCGTTGTCCGAACAAGTGTTGACCACAAGCGCTCTGCCCTCAGTAACAGGCGTGCGCATTCCGATAGCTGTGAACTTTCCCATGCTCGGTAGGTTTTTCATATTGATAACTCGTCGATGGCGTTCTGCGCATCCGATGTCAAGTACTTCCACGCGGCTGCGAAGGTGATGCTGTACCAGATCATGTTTACCATCGCAGTGACACCGTGCCAGACTAGAGTCCAGAAAGACATTGTGTTACCTCCCAAAAATGCTGATGCCGCCAACTGCACCAGTCAGTCTATTCGTGCTGTTGATGCCGATTTTGCTGCCGTACTCTTTGCCAGCATAGAAGCCGTCGCGGTTGCTTGCGCGCCTGCCGCCGGTGTTGACTGTCTTGGGGAATAGCTCTTTGAACTTCTCTTCGACCACTTTCTCCATCTGGTCAATGCGCATCAGCGCTGTGCTGTTGCTTTGCAGAGCGAGGTCGCGCTTGCTGTCAAGTCTGTGGTAGATGGCGCCAGCGTAGCCCAGCTTGAAACTGCTAATCCAAGTACGGCGCTCGATCTTCTCATAGGCGCCGTTCATATCTGCTTCACGGGGTGCCATCTCGATGCAGGCTTTGCTCAGGTACACGAACAGAGCCGAAGCGGCTGCTCTGTCAGAGGCGCGTCCGACAATGGTCATCATATTCTTGCCGCCGCGGTGCTTCAGCACTTTGCAGAAGTTCGCTTTCGCGCAAGCGTTGAGCAGTGTCGAAACCCAGATGTCAGATTTCTGACGGTTGTAATTGTACTTGGCGTCCATCATCTCATCAGCGCAAACCACTTCGCCAAGGACAGGCTCGTTCATCTCTTCCGCAGCAATCTCCACGTCGCTCATCTCCAGCTTGTGCTTGAGCAGCAACTCTTGGGCTTTGGCTGCGAAGGCTTCAGCAGCAGCCAGATTGCCGACTGCTTTCTCGCCGTCTGCCTGTGCCATCAGTTTGCGCAGTAGACTGATTACGCTTTCCTTTTCCATTACCGTTTCCCCCTTTTCAGGCTCTCTCGGATCAAGACTTCCAACTCGTTGACTGCTTGCTGGTGCGCAGCATTGCGCGGACCGCAGCAGGTGCAGCTTGTGCCGTAGCACTCGTGATGCTCTCCGGCAGCGCATTGATAGCATTGTCCAGTCATTTTGCCTCCTTCTTCAAGCGCAATTCAGAGCGCGGATTCATTGCTTAATAGCAACGATGTGGAAGCATGGTTGCTTTTGCTCTTCTTCAACGATCACTTTACCAGTTTGTTGCAGATACCAGAGGTGTACTTCCAACCACTTTTGCTGCGCTCTGCTCAGTCCCGTCCGTGAGATGTCAAAGGCAATGCCGGTGGTGTGGACTGAAGCCTGGGGACCCGTTGGTGCTGCTGCATTGTGATTCCATCGCCTCAGCGATCGCTGCTCCTGCACTGTGCGTATCCCTGATGTCAGAGTGAGCTGGACATGCGCCTGCTCATAGAAGTCTTCCGCGAGGCTCTCTGCCAGCACAGCAGCCCACGGGCGCAAGTAAGCATGGTCGCCTGTCGGCTTCACACGGAGCGCAGGTGTACAGACCTGTGCAAGTTCTCCGTTTTGCACAATCTCGTGCAACTCATTTTTGGTTTGGATCCGCGGCAGATGGAGCCTGTCCGCTTCCGCATTCTGAGCACTGAGACTGCCCGCGGTAGAGAACAGGACGGGAGACGACACTGCGCGTTTGTGGGAGTGAGCGAATGCCGTTGCTGACAGTGTAAGGGAAAGTAGGAGAGTCACCGTGACGGAGGCAAGCCGAGTCACGAATGCCGAAGCAGGTGCAGCCTTCCATGGGTCACCCATCCAGATATTATACTGCGGATTCGTGCAGGGCGTCCAGCGTCTTCTGGTTGCAGCCGCGGGCTGTTTCGTACCACTCATCCCACGTCTGGACTTCGCAGTTCTTCAAGTACTCAACGAGTTCACCGCTGAAGAAGTAGAGCGCTCGCAAGAGCCATTGCGGATAGAGAAGAAAGGCGAGCTTGTCTGCATAGCCGAGCCTGCTCAGCGGCGCGAAGTAGGCTTTCGCGATCGTGCGGGAGTGAAACAGGCAGAAGTGATGCCAGTCAGACTCATCAGGCGCATCGAAAAAGATGTGCATGAGCGCAGCGCCAGAGAACGGGTGAAGCTGTCCTTCAATACCGTCGATGTTTGGCTTGCCGAGATAGCCGATGTCATGGAGGAAGAAAGCAGCCCACAGGCGCGGATCATACGGGAAGCCATACAACTTGCGCCACGCCGCAGCAACCATCAGCGGGTGCAGAAGGAATTGGTGGTAACCGAATAGTACGGTCTTCGTTCCTGTTCTCAAAACCTACCCTCGTCGGTCAAGTTCGCCAGCAATCTGGCAAGCGTAGAGCATGAAGGATTCGACGTACATCCCGCCGAAGTCATCTCCCTCAAGCTGGCACTGCATCGCGTACATGATCGCATCCTGCACCTCTTGGTACAGGTCCACCACTGCTCTGCGCCCGTTGTTCACTCGCAGCTCCGTGCCGTATTTCTTCAAGCCCATCTCAGCGCGGGCTTTCAAGTCAGCACTGAGCGCAAAACCACCGTTAAGGCTGATGCTCTGACAGCCGACCATCTCTGTGATACGAGCAAGTACTGCATCCAGTACGATCTTGCCGTCTCCGGTTGGAGGTGTCTGTGAGTCCACAGCCTGTCGACGATCTGCTGCGCTGCGCCTCTCTGGTATCGGATCCTCACCGCAGCGCTCTTTCGAGCAGGCGCTGTTCAGGTGGTTCGTGGCGTTGCCCTCATCATGAAAGTCTTGCGGCTCTGCTTTTCCGTAGCTGCTCATAGTTCTCCTCTATATAGCGCACAACGCGCAAGTTTGAGATATAATTCCGCTGGCAACGTTGACTCCTGCCCAGCGTGCGGCGGCGCGAATTCCCATGCCATCGGTGAACGCGGCCACAATTGCGGTCTCGGTTTGTTCGTCGATCTTATTCATGGGAGCGCGGGATGGGCCTTCTGTGGATCATGATTCTTTGCGGTTCCATCTCGGCGCTGGAAGTCCGTGATCCGTCTGCCACACGATGAGACATGCCTCAGCCAGGTCTTCCGGGGTGGTCAACCCACTTACCGAACTCCGCAATTGAACACGCCTAGCGAGAGAAATCGCCGTTTGCCAGTCCGAGGAATATTGTGGGCAAAGATATGCCCGGTGAATCTTGCCGCGGCGTGGAAGTTCGAATCCTTGCGGTAATTTACCGTCAGGCGAGAGAATGTCGCACTCGTTCCCTCCTTGAGCATCTGGTCCGACATGGACCAATTTCCAGCCGTAGATAATTTCCGCAATTTCGCAGTCTAGTTCTCGGTTCACTTGTTTCTCCTTGGGAGCGCGGGATGGGGCGGCGGCGGATCATGATAAGTAGTAAACCGTCACGAGCAGTTTGCCTGTGTCTGGGTCGCGTTCGTGGACGATGGAAACGATGTCCTCCAGCAGTAGCGCTGGGATTGCGGCGTTGATCTGACGGCAAATCTCTTCGCCGGGTACGCGCACGAAGGTCTGCGAAATTAGAATCGGCTTAAGCTTGAGTGTCATTGCATCGACCTTTCTCCTTTTTCCTTGGGGAGCGCGGGATCAATCCCCTTCGGCGTTGCGGATTGCGGCTAGCGATTTGTCTAGCAAACTTGGCACGTCGGATTCGCTCGGTTGAGTGAACGCCAGACACATCGCTCGCAGAGCCTCCAGCAGTTCCTTGTGGGCGTTTACCATCTTGAGCTTGAGATGCCAGCGCACGTGCATTCCGATTGGTCCGCCTTTAGTTCCACCTTTAGACTTATCTTCAAGACTCTGAGCGCGTCCTGCTGCTTGCCGCTGTGCACGTGTAAGGCTGAGAGCGCCTTTGCGACCCGCTTCTACTTGATGGTCGTGTGTTCTTAAAGAAGCTATGTGCTTTAATATACTTGTAAAGTGTGACTGCTTGTGCTCTAAGCAATTCCGCTCCGTGCTTGCTGCTGACTTGCGTCAAATAAAAGTCCGCCGGCCAAAATTGCAATGCGGTCTCCGTCACATCGTTCGGATCCCTGTCCGATGAAATGAAGAGACTCCCGTCAGCGTTGAGGCGCGTCACGCGAACGATGATGCCGCCCGACTTGCGGAAGACATCAGCTTCGATTGGCAGGCGCAGATTCGGGCACATTGCGATGTCGCAGTGCTCATCTTTCGCATTCTGCACGACCATGTTGGCGAAGTAGTCTTGACCGAACTGGTTCTTCAACTCCTTGCCCACGTCGATAAGGACTTGAATGTCCTCTTTCTTCATGTCTTCGCGCTTCAGAGTTGCCGGCAGTCTGCCGCTGATGTGGCAGGCTTTCAAGATCATGGAGCCGACATCATAGATGCCGACCGTGTGGTGTGTGCGCTCCGCATACTCCTTGACTGCAAGCATGCACTCGGTCTTGCCGTGCCTAGCTCTCCCCGAAAACCCTATGAGAATTTGATCGCTCATTTCCCGTGATCCTCTGGCGGCATCAGCAGGCGCCGCGTTTCGTTGTACAACGGTTGCGTGACTTTCTCCCAGTTCTCGGACAAGAAGGCGACTGCATTCTCTTTGCCCTGTCCGATGCGCTCACCCTTGAAAGAGTACCACGAGCCGCTCTTCTCAACGAGTCCAGCAGTGCTGGCGAGTTCCAGAAGGTCATGCATCTGTGAGTAGCCAGAGCCGTAATAGATGGGAACTTCGGCTTCGGTGAAGGGCGCTGCCACTTTGTTCTTCACGATCTTGAACTTGTTCATCGAGCCAATGACTTTCTCGCCGTCCTTGATGAGTTGTCCCTTACGCACGTCGATCCGAACTGAGGCGTAGAACTTCAGAGCGCGACCGCCCGTCGTTGTCTCCGGGTTGCCGAACACAATTCCAATCTTCTCACGAATCTGGTTGATGAAGATGAGGCAGGTGCGAGACTTGGCGACGCAACCTGTCAGCTTGCGCAGTGCTTGAGACATCAGCCGCGCCTGCAAGCCCATGTGACTGTCTCCCATCTCTCCGTCAAGTTCAGCTTTCGGAACGAGAGCAGCAACGGAGTCGACGACGATCACATCGAATTGGTTTGTGCGCACAAGCGCTTCGGTAATCTCCAGCGCTTGCTCACCGTAATCAGGCTGCGAGATGAGCAGGTTGTCAACATCCACACCAAGTGCCCGCGCATACTTGGGGTCGAGCGCATGCTCAGCATCGACGAAGGCTGCCATGCCCTTTGATGCGTTGGCTTGCGCAATGACTTGCAGCGCCAGAGTTGTCTTGCCGCCCGACTCAGGTCCGAAGACTTCAACGACTCTCCCGCGCGGGAAGCCTCCGACGCCGAGCGCCACATCGAATGAGAGAATCCCAGTGGGGATTACTTGGACGTTCAGCGCCTTCTTGCTGCCGAGACGCATCACACAACCAGCGCCGTGCTGCTTCTCAAGATTCGAGATAGCAGCCTCGATCACTTTCATGTCTGCCATTAGTGCTCCTGACTTAGCTCTTGCTGCTGGATGCGAGACCTGTGGTCACGATTTCATCGCCGAACTTCTGTGCAGAGATGCCAGAATCAGGCAACAGATTGACGCAGAGGTCATAGGCTGAGCCCGCCATCTGCTTCACATTCTGAAACTCAGTGGAAGTCGGCAGCGCTTCAACTTGCGCCTTCAGTGTCTCCCAGACAGCGGCTTGCGCTTTGAGCGCTTCCCACTCAGCGACTGGGATCTGGGCATACTTTGCGCTGTAGCCGACAGCATTCTTGCCCTTCTCCGTCTTCATTGCCAAGTGATGTGCGAAGATGGATCCGCCGACACAAGCAACGGTGTACACGGCGCCTGACAGGACCTGAGCTGGAATACCGTGCTTGCCAGTGAGATAGTCAAACATCGGTCCGAGCAGGATCATTTGTGATACGATCCATATTCCATTGCTGAACAGAGAAGCCTTCAAGTGGCGCATGAGTGAGCCGCTAGAACGCGCCCTTGAGACGTAAGTAAAGCTGATGATGTTCTGGAAAAAGAGGACGACTGCCCACATGAGCCAGTTTGCTGAATGCATAAACCCCCTTGGTAACCACTACAGATTACCACAGTGACTTGCATACTGTCAATGCTTTGCTAGACTTTTGAGCTATGGAGGGTGCTATGACAACCGAATACGAGTGCCCAAACTGCGGAACGCTGAGCATTCCTGTCAATCCGCATACGCAAGCAATCAAGTGCCGTTGCGGGAAGACTTTCGTAGTATTGGATGAAATTGACGGTACAATTCTTGCTGAACTGCCTGACGCAAGTAGAGAGGAAGCAGGATGAAAAATGAAGATGTGTACGTAGTCATTAACGCTACGAAGAAAGCAACAGAGTTTGGAATTCCAGTCCGCGACATCATCAATGGACTTGCGCGTGCAAAATTCTTTAGCAAGACGATAGAGCACAGACGCGTCATCAACGGCAAAAAGCAGCTCGGTTTTTGTCCCGAGTGCGGTGAAGAAGTCTCTGCTGAGAAGGATCGCAGCGAACTGCACCATGAGCAGTCAGTGCGCAAAGCAGTAGAGATGACGTTAAACGGTGACTTCCAAGCAGTTGATGCAGTAACTGGCATTGATAATCTTAGCGTAGTGCATCCCGCATGTCATAGCGTTATAGAAGAAAGGAAAAGGGCTAACGTTCACCGTAAATGTGCCACTCCCAACTCTTCTTGCTGTCGTCAAATGTCGTCGCGACGCTCCGGAAGTTAGCACGGAAGCGTTCTAGTACCTGCTTGCAGTATTCGTGATCGTCGTCTTTCAGTGCTTTGCTATGAAACTCAAGAAGAAAGCGCCTGATCCGAGACCAGTCTGTGAGGTGGTCGAGAATGTCTTTCTCGCCGCCTTCAATGTCCATCTTTACGCAGACCTCTTGCGTTAACAGGCTGTTGAAAGAGACCGCCGGCACTTCGATATAGCTACGAGCACCTGCCGGTACTACGTGCCCCATAGTTCGACCGCGTGACTGATGGAAGCGCACAGTCTGCTGCTCTGCACCGACTACTGCTTGCCAGCGGCATTCTACATTCCGAGCGCTTGCTGTGTTCAATTTAAGAACTTCAAACGTCTCAGGGCACGCTTCGAGTGCGATAACATGCTTGACTTGCGGCGCAATGACAGCACCAAAAGTACCAATATGAGCGCCGATGTCGAGCCACGTTTCGTCTGCGCGCAAATCTTTGATGAACTTCCAGTTACCATTTACACGGCGACCGCCGGGGACGAGAGCGAAGTCATCTGACTCTTCTCTACACCAGAAATCACAAACACGAGTGAGCGACGGCATCTTGCGGCTATAGTCTGCTTGGTCGAATAGGCTTTGTTCCACGGCGTAACCTTTATCTTATACAGTGATGGAGAATACAGATGTCCAGCAGAATTCGCAAGGCTGCTGCTGCCCCGAGCAGCAACCCTGCAGCGATCAAGATGTAACAGCGCGCCTTATCTGCCGAGCTTATCTGCATACGCTCTCGCATATTCTCCGTACACATTCGAGTCGCACGGTTCATCTTGGACGTGAGTGCAGTCCAAGAAGTACTTCCACGTTTCGAGGTGCTTGTCAGAGACTCCGAAGAGTTGCTGTCCAGCCGGGATCGGTTCCATCACCCAGTTGACACCGAGTTCGTTCTGTCCGTTCAGTGAGCCGTTGCTGATGAGGCGCGGGAAGCTGACAGGGACGTGAATGTCTCCGATGCAGATGCGAGAGAAGGTCTCACCCTGCAACTTGTTAGCATTGCGCCACTCAGGTGAATCGAACAGAGCGCGGACGCGGTCGATGAAGGATGCCATGCTCTTGCACTGCGCGTCAGGACTGTTGCGATAGCCGACTTGCATCCCGTGCGCAAAGAGGTGGCGGTGTCCGCGGATGTTCTCGAAGATGTACGGCGCCATCTCTTGCTTGATTTCGATGTTCGGATTGCCCGCGAAGCGCTCGATGACGAACTGATAAATCAACCAGTCGAGGGTGCGCTGCGCCTGGAACTTGTAAGGCATCTTCTCATCCATCCGCATGTGGTTGCCGACGGTGAATAGCAGCTTGATCTTTTTCACGACCTGCTTGCCGTTCTCGTCAGTCTTGCAGAGCGTGAGCGCATCTTCGATTGCGAACTTCAGCATGTGGTATGAAAAATGAACCTGCGCTGGAGTGAAGAGTTCGTTCGAGTTCGGAGAGTCGTGCAGGATCCCGTTGCCAACATCTCCGCCGACCCAGATGTTCAGAGTATCGAGCGGGTACATGGCGCGGTGAAGAGTGAGGCACTGCTTCATCTTGCGGATAACATAGCCCCAGCGATTGCCGCTGACTGGCATATCGAACTTGGGAAAGCCGCTCATGTCTTCTCGGCGGGTGCGATCACCAAAGTGCATGTCAGACCAGAGCGCGACTGCATCTTCAGTGTGTCCCTCTCGGACAACTGGGTCAATGATTGGCGCGTGCGCCACTGGGCGCTCATACGGCAGAGAGCAGTCGCCCATCTTGTCCATGAAGCCGTGCAGCTTCTTGAGGAAGTCATCGGCGCCGAAGTGATTCAGCGAGTTGTGTTTCGAGATGGCTTTCTCTTTGCGGATCTGGACGTTCTGCTTCTCCAGCTTCCCGCGCAGGTTCGCAATCTCAGAGATGTAACCGCCCTCATCGAACACCGTGTTGCCGGCTTCCGTCACAACTCTGCGAGCCAAGAATGCCTTGACTTGGTAGAGAGACTGCGTGCTGGAAGTCTTCTCGATGTTGACGCGCTTCACCTTCGTGACTTCAGGCGCAGCTTGATTCTCGGGCGCGGTCTCATTGCCCTCATTCTCGATCTCGGTCGCTGGTTCCTGCTCGCTGTCTGTGCGCTCAGTGCGGGACACATTCTGAATGTAGCCCATCTCCCACTTGTTGCAGACGAAGCGCTCAACGAACCACTCGTTCAAGTCGATGTCGCATGCTTCAACGAGCTGCGCCAGCGTGTGGATCCGCGTGCGCGGCATCGTGATCGTGCGCTTGTCGCCGTTGACTTCATCAGTCTCAGTCAGCTTCGCTGCTGGCTGAGCAGCAGCACGCTTGCCACTGCCGTTACCTGTTCCGCTGACGTTGAGCATCTTCGCGATCTTGCCTGATGTCCGCCTGTTCATGTGCAGAATCTTTGTGAGTTGTCGAGCGCTCGTAGGCCCGTTCGCTGCGATGTAAGCTTTCGCTTGTTCGTACAGCGCTTCTTGGTGCGGAGTCGTGAGACCTGCAATCGCCATGGGAGTGAGAGCCTTTCAGGAATGCGAGATGAATTACTTTATGGCAGCGCGTGCAACTGCGCCGAGAATTGTGCTTACAATCGCGATCCACTTCTCGCGCTTGCGGGCTGCTTTGACATCTTTGTCGTGCTGGACTTTGATCTGATCCGTGCACTTCACTGCATCGTCAGCGATTACGAGATGCAAGCCGGACACCTCAGTGTTGAGGCTTCCGACTTCGGTGTTTAGCGTAGAGACTTGTGCGTTAGATGCCGAGAGCAGCGTGTCCGCATCCTGAAGCCTTTCATTAGTAATGGACGCTTCGTTTTTGAGGACAGGGACTTGCTCAAGCACATCCACCGTCTGGTGTGAGGCGCTGTCAGTGACATCGAGCCCGCCCTTTGGATCCGCAGTGACAGCAGATGCCGGCAAGCTGAGCAGAGATGCCCAGCGCTGAGCGAGAGCGGGATCGGAGAGCGCGTCGTCTTTCTTCTGCTGCGCAGTCAGAGCCGCGGTTAGGGTAATGATCTGCTGCTGGTAGGCAGCATCCTGCGCTTGGGTCTTGGCAGCCAGCGCTTGATACTCCGCTGCCTGTTCCTGCGCAGTAGCCGCGCTCTGTGCCGCAGTAGTCGCAGCGCTGTTAGCTGCCGCGAGGTCTGCATTCTCTTTCAGAGTGATGGCTTGGAGGTTCTTGGAGTCATGCGCTGCAATGACGCCCTCGACTTTGCCGCTGACAAACCAGCCAGCAATCACGAGAACGAGAACGATGAGAAAGCGCTCATGGTCAAGCAGAAAGGTGCGGATCGGAGTAGCGGTTACGACACTGCCGTTTGTGCTCATGTTACCTCAGTAACCCCATAGTAGCACAGTGCCTGTTACGGGTTCAATCTGAATCTTGCCTGCTCAGGCGGCTGATTCCAACAGACTTTCAGGCTGCGCAGGAACTTGTGGTCGTCGTTAGTCAACCGAGCACCGTCAAAGAAAGCATCGTCAAGCGCTGCAATGCCGCGGAAGAGCACCCCGGGCGCGATGTTGTCTCTGACATAGCCGCCGTTCGTTTTTTTCCCAAAGAAGATTAGAAACCTGCTCCGGTTTGTGTGCTCAGTGTAATTGTGGTTGGACTGAATGAAGGAAAGAGAAGCGGGACCGCAGCCCTCGAGGGTCACGCCACATTTCGGACACGTCCAAGTGTAATCACTTCCCATCATAGGATCCTATCGACGATGCACTCGTGAAACAGTATGCGCAGCCTGCGCCACAGTGCTCTGTTGCCCGGGTGAATCCAGAACATACGGCGCAACTGCGCGTCATGGAATCCGTAAAGCGGACTGCCGACTTCTCGATACACCCAGTCGAAAGCCACGGCGCTCACTTCTTCTTTTCTGGCGGCGCGGGCTTCGGATCCGCGGGGCAGGTGAAGGTGCGAGCTTTGTTGAGCTGGTCCACAGTGAAGTCCAGCAGATAAGCGCCTGTAAACGCGATCGCAGCTTCATGCTCAGACTGCATCGCCAGTTCGCTGACAACAAAGACGAGCGCTCCGTCATTGTTGAATACGCCTGAGCCTGAGGTCCCGGGGTACGCTTGAAAGTCGATCAGCACTATCGGAGGCTTTCCGCCGCCCAGCGCTGCTGCCGTAGACTGGTCGTACTGAATGCTGGAGACGTAGCCTCTTTGGAAGACACCTGTCCAGTCGCCTGGATTACCGAACGTGAAGACATCATCACCCTGGTCTGGCTTCTTTTGGAGCACGTCAACGAAGACGGGGAAGGAGATGTTCTTTACGAGCAAGATCGTGTGGTCGAGGTTGTCGCGCCGCTTGCCGACGATGACTGCCATGCCTTCAACATCATTGCCCTCACCGACGACAGCGATCTCGTCCGTTGGCATTTCGCAATGAGAAGCAGTCAGCAGCGCCTGAGGACCGATGGCTGTGGCAGAGCATGACTCACCGCCGCCTGTCGCAGTCTCTTGCGCAATGTGGTAGCTGGCTTTGTGAGCCTTGTCGATAGCTGGGTTAGCGCCGAATGCCGGCGTGAGAAACAGCAGAGAAAGAGCGAGAGTCAGCAGAATACGCCGCATAGCGTAACCCCGTTCGGCGTAGTCAGAGCATTCCGCCGTTTGATTCCTGCCCTCGTTAGAGGTCCTCTGCTCAGGTTAAAGTGTGGCGAGTACCGCCAGTGCTTGCTCAACTGATTCCACGATGTAAACGCTCCCACGATAGGCATTGTGCCAGTCTTGCTCTGCCTCTGTCAGTTTGCGCTTGCTCGGAGGCTTCGCACCGTCCTTGACCTCGAAGACGGTAGTCACTTTGCGTATTCCAATGAGTAGATCAGGGCAGCCATTACCAACACTCGCTAGAGAAGTCACTGACGCGCCAGCTTGCCGCAGCGCTTCCACAATGCTCGGCTGATTCGCGTCGAGGTTGGGATAGCGTCTCAATTTTAACTCCGGTCAGGCGTTCTGTCCACAAGAGTTTTCAGGCTCTGGTCAACGCTGTGCAGGAGATCGTCTTGCTTCGTCAAAGAGGCTTCCATGTGCGGGAAGTGATTCGTCGCCATCGAGTCGATCTGAGTAATTGTCTTCGACGCCTGCGCTGTGATGCGCTCGAAGTACTTGCTCACCATCCACGCAAAGTAAACGAGCGCCGGCCAACCAATTACTTGCAAGTGAGAAGAAACGTATTCGAACGGACTCTGAACGAACATGGACTGCTCCCTAGGATGCGCCGCGCTGCCGGGAAATAGCTTGCGCTTACGCTGTGCTGTCTACACTATACTGTCATGCCTGTGACGGGCGCCTTTGATGTGCTTACGCGCCGTAGTAACCGAATCTGTGTGCGCGCCAGAGCGCTTGCGCTGCTCTTTGCCGCTCTTTCTTTTGCGGGTCTGCATAATAGGAGTTCATTCTAGCGGACTGCGCTGCTTTTACTTCAGGAGTTGAGTTGCGCTCTCGATTTCTTGCTACTACATCTGCTCGTCCCTGCGCCGCTTTTACAGCAGCACGAAACTGAGGATCCAGATGCCTGCTTCGCAAACTATCGCTTAGCTTCTTTCTCGTCTCAGCAGATAGCGGATTCTCTTTGTGCCAAGCAGTGATTGCAGCAGCAATTTTCTCTTTCGTTGTTGTATCGTGCTTATATTCATAATGCTGCGGACCGCCACCAGCGCGCAGATTGTAACCGTGTCCGTACTGCACTTGTGTTTTAAGAGTGTCGATCCAGCAGCGCTCTTTTTTCCACAGTTCTTCAAGCGTGTTGGCGCAGTCTATCTGCTCAATACGGAACCACTCGCGTCCGCGCTTTGCAATAGCATCTCTTAAGTACCGGCAACAAGAAGACGGCTTACAGTGCTCATCAAAGCGCTGTTCGAGCGTTTTTCCATCAGACCAGATGCAGCCAATGTACTGCTTGCCCAACGGCATGCAAGAGGGATGGAAGCACGTAATGAGATATACTGGATACAAGTTCTACGATCCCAAATGGAATTATAGCATACCACTTTTCTGGGTACCAATTCCCAGGAACGGGTGGCGGACCTTCGCTCGGTCCGGTGCCGTTCCACCAGGATCCGACGAGAGCGATGTTCGCTTCCGGTATGATCTGAGTTTCGGATGGCGGTCCGTTAGTTCTGCTCGGCGGAGTCCACAAGAATTGAATCTCGTAATCCGGTCCTGCGCCGTGCTGCCATTCTATGACGACGGGGTACGCCACATTCGCAGTGAGCGTGATTTTGGAAGCTGCAACAAACTCTGGTATGCCAGTGCTCGGATCTGGCACAGTAGAAACCTGGTCACCAGTCAAGTCCTGCACTACGCCTTGGGATCCGATATAGAAGTCTGCGCCGTCGGAGTAGTTCAGCCCCACAGTATAGACTCCAGTCACGCTAGGTGTCAGGTAGCCGACCCAGCGCACATAGAAATAGGTGTCGTTGACTCCGGGCGGGAGCGGAGCGCTTGAGCCGCCTCCGCCATTGCCGTAGTCAATGGGGACACCGGGCTGTGTCGGACCGAGCGCCGTTATCATCTGCACCCCAGTCGGTGTCGCTGTTCCGTCTGACGGAGTGCCCTTGAAAGCAGCAGCGCAGCAAGCCCAGTTTTGTCCGCCCATCACACTGCCGAAAGATGTGGGGATGCTGCCGGCGGGGACATCTGTCTGGTACTGCGCTTCGCCGAAGTTGCACAGGAACGTCTGAATACCGAGCGTGAAGCCGTCACCGACTGCGGAGTAGCTTCCAGAAGACGGGGCGCCCTGACCGACAACGAAGATCAAGTCCACGCTGGAAGTCACGAGGTTCGCAGTGCCTGTCAACTCAGCAGGATCATTCCACCAAACTTGAATGCGGCAGGCGCAGATTTCTGGCGCAATGTCTGTCGAGTGAGCGCCGATCTGTTGGAAGCCGATACCGAATGAGCTGGCATTGCAGCCTGTCGGGCTGAGAGAAGCGCTCCAAGTGTCACTGCTTCCGCCGAGCGTGTAGAGTTGACCGCTGTACGGCGATGAGAATAGATTCGTCTTGGCAGTTCCGATCGGCGTCGCGCCGTTCATCAGCATGACTGTTACGCCAGTGCCGGTCGGTCCAGCGCCAGAGTGCAGGTACGTTCCTCCTTGGAAGTACACAGCGACGCCCTCGATGGTTGCTGTGCTCGGAACATGGAGACCGAAAGCATTGATGTAAACGATATCGGTATTGCCTGTATGACCGCAAGACACCGAGTAATCAGTCGTGCTCTGATTGATGCTGCCGTTCGGATAGAACAAGTTCGGAAGGTAGCCCTGCCAGCCAGATGAACTGGGCGCAGTCTGGTTTACCGATGTCGGAATTGCATACGTGTTGCCTGGAGTCGGACCGGAAAGGACAGCTTCCGTGTCAAACGGACTGGCGATCAGACCGCCGAACTCGTACAGGTCAAACTCAACGTAATAGTTGGTGTTCGTACCGATCAGCATGTCTGTGAGAGATGTGGTCGGAATTACGGGCGTGTTGTATGAAGCATAGATCGCGCAGCCGCCTATATCGGCGCCGGTGTACCCGTCATTGTTGATTGCGACCCATGTAACACCAGCAGTTACCGGAGGATTCGGCACGGTCTCAGTGCCCGTCACATAGACGGCGCAGATGAGCAGGGATCCGAGGGTCGTGTCTCCAGCAAAGCCAACCGAAGTCGTAGAGTTGCCGGCGCCAGAGCCGCCGCCCTGACCGTAACCACCTTGAATCGACTGAATGAGTGTGATGTCTGCCAACGCTGCTCCTGCTCTCGGGGGCTAGTTTATAGTAATCGTTTCAGCGCCCATCCCTGTCGGGAAGACGATAGTCAGAGTGCCGCCAGTTGTCGTGATGGACGGGAACGTGATAACCGCCACCGCTTTGTTGCTGCGCGATGCATTGTAGATGAGCAGCGTCACTACGCCTGAAAGAGACGATGATGCCCAACTGATGTTGCTCCACGTCACGTATGCAACATTGCCGTTGATGCCCACCGAGAAGCCGCTCAGCGCCTGACCGCCAGCAGTGTAGCCAGTGCCTGACACTTCACCAGAATTCGTGTACGCTGCCGTCGCTGCGCTTAGTGAAGCGCTGCCCGTGTAGAGCGCACACATGTAAGTATCTCCTGGCTGATGGACCCCTTGCAAAATGTCTGTCTTGAAACTGTCACACACAGCAGCATAGCTAGCCATTTTGTTCTCTCATTCTCCGAGCTTTCTGCCCAGCAGTCATCCGCGCTCTTGTTGCGTCTGAAAGTTTGTAACCTTTACGTGGCTTGAGAGCAAAGGCTTTGCTCATTGTCCTCCGAAACTCTTCCGTGACAGGAACAGAACGGCGCTTCTGTTGCGACTCCCGCATCTTCTTTTTAGTTTCCTCTGAAAACGTCTTACCTGCTGTGTTTCCGGGAGCGCCTATCCTTTTGGATAGCCAAAAATCAGATTTCTTTCTGCCCTTAAGATTTGGCGGATTCTCTCCGCCGTCTGTGAGATTAGCAAGGCAGCCCGTTCCGTTGTCTTTGCGACCGTAAAATGAAATCAAGAAAACTTCAGCGGCCAGTGCAGCATCCTCTTCCGGAAATTCTTGTGTGAAAATGCGACTAGCTGGTGGCGGATTGCCGGCATGTCTGCGCCCTCTGAAAGCACGATTTCCAGTCCCCTTGCCGACATAGTAGGGCGTGCCGTCTTCTCGAAGCCACATGTAGGTGTAGAAAATCATAAAGCGCTCGTACCGTTGTGCATCTACATAATACCACGAAAAGTGTGACAGAGTTTTTATTGACTTCCTGCTTCCCCAAGAAATCTGCGAAATAAAAACGCTTACGTGATTGCGACTGGCGTGCCGGTCTCAGGTCCTGCGCCAACATTGAAGCTAGAGTCGGCGATAATCAAACCGCTGCCAGCGTCAATCGTTCCCGGTCCCAAGCCAGGGACAATGAATGCCACAGGCGTGAGAGAGGAAAGCAACTGCGGATTCCCGCCGTAATTGTTGATGCTCTGGAACTTGAAGTAAAGCGTCTGTCCAGCCCACTGCGGGTTGTACGTGTACTTGAAGATCGTGTCGTCAAGGCGCATGAATGCCGTCCCCGGATTGTGCGGGGTGTTTTGGGAGCCGAGCAAGCCGCGGCGAATGTAAGTGTCCATCGTGTACTCGCTGGCGCCAGTCACTTCAACGGCAGAGTAAGCGATCAACTCACCGTCGCAGAAGCACATCGTATTCCCATAGTCAGCATCCGTCTCGGTGCCAGCATCCAGTGGCAAGCAGTTCGGCTCAAGGTCTACGATCAGGCTGTCTACTGTGTCTGGATCCACACCCTCGGGGAAGTAAGACGACAGCAGACCAAGGCGCGAAGACTGCTTGATCGTGCCGATCTGCAAGTACTTGGAATTGTCCTGGCTCACCCAGACGTTGCAGCCGCCCCACTCACTTGAGGCGCCAACTGCTCCGATCCACACTTGGTTGCCCTGGTGGTTTGTCAGTTCACTTGTGGCTTCGAACAGGATCGCGATTGTGTCACCGGGCTGCGCGAAAGCATTCACGAGCGTATTGCCACTCGAAATGCCCTTGTTGTAGAGCACAGGCTCAAGCGTCAGCGCTTGATAGTCTTCCGCGTTAATCTTCAAGCCCTTTGTCGGATCGTCTTCAATCTTCGTGATGCGCACTGGCAGATTCAGGATGGCGAGGTTCACGTTGTTCAATCCCGCCGCCCAGATGCTGCTGGTCGTGATCGTCACAATGTCCATCGGTTCCAAGTACGAGTAAGTGAACGGCAGCACGAACTCATATGTGTTTCGGATGTTGACCATCCGCTTTACGCGCATGCTCGCGGCGAAAGTTGCCGCAGTCAGAGTGTGCACGAAGTCGTAGCTTTGCGGTGGCTCAAGCCGCTCGCCCCATCTGTTGATGGAAGCCTGATCGAACTCTTGCGTGATTTCATCCGCATATTGATTCTTGCGGTTCTCCCACTGGACCTGCACCTTGTTGTAGCCGTCTTGCCAAGACGAGCGCGTGATCTTGACAGGATCCTGTCCGTCCTCTGCCATGAAGCAGCTATCGTCGAGCGCCACAATGAAGTCTTGCGGACCGATCCAGGTGCAGCCTTGTCCAGCAACTGAAGTCGAGCCGTAAGGGACCAGCTTGAGCAGTCCCTCAGACATGAATGCTGCGCACTGCCCCGCCTCAAGCCACTTGCCCATCACGGAGGAAGCTGTGTCCTGCGAGTCGATCTTCGGGCTGATGAAGAAACCATTGGCGGCGAACCAGTTCCAAGCCGTGCTTCCTAGCTGTCTTTGCCCTGGAGTCCCGACAGGTCCGCCCCATGTGCCAAGTGAACTGTTGTCGATGCAGTCCACGGGGAACGGGACTGGAGGACCGCCCAAACCCCACATCGGATTCGTGAGCACTTGCAGTATGCAGGTGACCGGATTGCAGTCGACGACTGCCGATCCAGCATCCTGTGTGCCGGCGCTGTACCCGCCGCCGTATGCATCTGGTGTGATAATCTCGAACGTGTTGTCTTGCACTTCGGCAGAGTCACCAAGGAACATTGGACCGTAACCGATGTACGCGATGCCGGTGTAGCCGAGAGACTGCCCCGGGTTGCCAGGCATTGTAACTTCGGTTTGCCCCTGCGCATCAGAGCCAAATCCGGCTGTGCCACCTGTGATGAGGAACTGCCACGGCGCCTGAGACTGCCCGCCGCCAAACAATTCGAAGTTAATCAGTTCAGGAGCGCCCTGACCGACTACGCTCTGGTTCGTGATGCCGAACGTAATCAGGATTTCTTGACCGATGTCACCGGGAGCAAAAACGTAGTACGTCACGTACTCATTGCCGATGTTCTGCGCCAAAAATACTTGGTACGTTCCGGTCTCAGTCGGTGTCGTAGAGACAGGAGTCAATGGCTGCCCGCTCTTGTCGCTGAATTCTCCGTAGTACTCTACGCCCAAGTCGAAAGTGGGAGTGTACTGCGTATTGACGACGATCGTTTGCGCGGGAAAGTCAGGGATCGCCACGCCGCTCGGAATGATTGCGATAGTCTGCTGATTGACCAGTGAGTAATTGAACTGGTACCAGATGGCAGCGCTCTTGCCCACATCAGATGTGGAAAAGTGGTACGTGTTGCCCTGATCGGCTGCCGAAGCCGTCTGTGTCTCTGCTACGCCGTCAGGATTGTTCAGCGTAAGAGTCGTGCCTGTTGAAGCTGTGCACAGGTAGGTCCCATTGTTGTTCGGATTGTCGAAGTCCACGACAACGAAAGTGTAACCGGCGTAGAAGTTGGATCCGCCGCCAGTGATTGTGCCCGTGTAGACAGTGCTCCCGCCCGCTGCTGTTCCGGCAGCAGACAGCACGAAAGTTGCGATGCTCTCTGTGCTCACAGAGTACTGTCCAGTGGACAGCCCGGCGCCAGTGTTAGTCCAGTACGTCGCATCCGACAGAGGCTCGTTCGTGTTCCCCTTGATGCAGTTATAAATGTCGGTGCCGTTGAAGACTTGAGTCCCGGCAGTGTAGGAAGAGCCGAGCACGAACCAGATAATCTTCTGCATCGGCGACAAGTCAGAGCCGCTCAGCACTGTGGAAGCTGGCTGCCCGAAGTCGGTATAGGTGTTGTCGTAAGTGGTGACCAGCGCCGCGCCGTTGTCGAGCACCAGCGTGACTGCATTCGACGGCGAATAGTTCTGCTGAATGACGGTGCTCTCATCTGTGCCTTGCGAACTCAGCCAAGTCTGTCCGGACCACACGGATCCGATGCCGGTCACTTCACCGTTGCACAGAGCACCGATCACATCAGCATAATAGAGGTAGAATTGCCCAGACTTCCCGCCGCCCTTGCCGCCGCTCTCTTCAACTTCAACGAGGCTGCCCATCCAGATTAGGGACTGGTGCATCCGAAGCTGTCCCATGGCAGCAGGCAAGGGGTAGCCCTGCGTCGACTGGGTCACGCGAATGTTATTGATGCGCTTTGGTTTATCGCTTGTGTTTAAGAAACCCATTATTGCGCCGCCTTATTACGACGGTTTTTTGCTGCAGTACTCATTCGCAAACAAGTTTCAGGTGAGTGCTTGTAAGTGTTTTTCCCCTTCATTCCAGTAGCGCGCGCCTGTACATGCTCTGCGCTCTGTTTCGTTCCAAGCTTTGCAAGCCTTAGCGCTGCTTTGTGCTCAGGTGTAAATCTCTTGCCTTTCTTGCCCGCACTGATCGCTGCGCCGCGCTTCGCACCTTGCTCTTCAGATTCTTTCCAGCCCGCTTTGCCCTCTCCGCCGTCTGTCAAGTTTGCAAGAATTCCGCCTTTATCTTTCCGACCGTAGTAAGAAATGAGAAACGTTTTGGCAGCAAAAGCATCAGCTTCAGAAGTGTGCGCTTCAAGCAGTATCCTATCAGCAGGCGGCGCACTTCCGATACGCAAATGAATAGTGTGTGCGCGATGCCATGTGCCTTTCCCCACATAGTAGGGAGTGCCGTCTTCACGAATCCACAAGTAGGTATAAAAAATCAACGAGAGTGCCTCATTATGTTGCAGAAGTGTGACAGTACTCCTCTTTTAGGGTGAAGAACTTCCGACGGCGCTTGAGCAGCATCGGTGCATTCTTACCGTGTGAACAACTCACGCCGCGGTTAGCCACAGCATGTATGATCGACGCCGGCCATCGTACAATGAGCGCTCCGTGCGCGTAAGCCAAGCCGATCTCGACGATGACGACATCCCCCGGCTGCGCTTCTGCTTCTGGGATCTCGCGCATGTAGGTGGCAACGACATCGACGTACTCTCTGCTCTTGCGGTGCTGCGCCACATGCAAGCAGTAATCTTTTGGCAACGGCAAGTCCTTCGGCAGGAATCCCGCATCGCGATAGACTCCGTAAAGCAACTGCCCGCAGTCTGCGCCCATGCCCTTCCGGCTGCTCCAACCGCGGTACGGCGTCTTTGCCCGCACCCAGCGGAAGCCTTCTTGGACGATTGCTTCTCTCTGCTCATTCGTTAGTGGCATGATTACACCGCCGATTCTGAAGGCGGGACAAAAGGCGTTCCGCCGAAGTTGATCAGGTTGCCGAACTTCACTGTGCAGGTGGTCGGAGTGTGATCGCAGCCAACCAGCACGCTGAAAGTGTCACCGACTGAGACAGGCAACAGCCACGGGTTGAGCAACTGCAATTCGCCACTGGCGTGCAGCTTCACTGTCTGAGACAGCCCTGCATTGTTGCCAGCGGTGCAAGTCACCACGCCCTGTGAGAAGTATCCCTCAGGTTGCACGAACGGTGTCGCAGGGAAGAGCACGTATTGCGTACCAGATGAGAGCGTGAAGGCTTGCGTCATGTCGAAGCCGTTGATGTCCACGCCGCCAGCATTCAGTGTGCAATTCTCATCAGTCACAGACCACGGGCAGTTTGGCTGCATCAGGCGCCGCGGGACCTTCATGTTAAGAAGGTACATCGGATCGCCGCATTCAAACTCCACGTGGACACGGTTGATGTCAACGACGCGAGTAATCGTGCCCTTGAATTTCGTCTCGACGCTGCCCGGTCCGATCGAAGGCACAGGACCAGGGAAGATGACCATTCCGGCGCCAGACTCATTCGATATTTGACCGTTCCAGTACCAGTACGGATTGATCGGAAAGCCGACGAGTCCGTTTGTCTGGTCTCCGTATGTGCCGTTAGTGACATCAGCGCATTGAATCGTCACAGTGCCAGCGCCCACAGCAAGTACTTGGCTGCCAGCGCCAGTGTTCATGCCTGCGCATCCGCCACTGAAGCCGAAGCAGCGCACAACTTGGTAAACGGATCCAGAATTCCCAGTGAAGGTTCCTGTGAAAGCAGCGCCTGCTATAAAAAGGACAGTGATGTTGTCGGATCCAACAACTGTCACATTGCCGAATGCGCCGTCAAGATTTTCGCCGACATCAGTCACCCATCCTGATTCTCCGGTGTAGACAACTTGTCCGACGCACCAGCCCGTTGTGTCTCCAACGTAAATCTGCGCCGATATCGAACTTCCTGTTGGTGCAGCCAGAATGACTGTTCCAGTGCAGGCTTGAGGTGCTACGAAGTCTCCGATTGCTGCGGCATCGACACTGACAACAGCAGACTGCGGCGCGGCGCCTGTGATCGTAACTTCGCCAGTGCAGGTAGCTGCTGGCAGAGTTGCGAACAAGTAACCAGCAGAAATTCCAGCGACACCATACGACTGCGCAGTGCCGACGACAATCAAGTTGCTGTCAGCAGTGATCGCGATAGAATCTTCTCCAAGACCAGCTTGTCCTGAAGCAGCGATGACCAAATCTCCAGCGCGTATCGGCGCTTGATACCCATTTCCTGAGGTGCACTGAATCGGTCCGTAATTGCCACCGATGCCGAAGTAGCTTTCATCCTGCTCTGGTCCGCCGAGAGGCATTCCGGTGAAAGCCATCATCGACACATTCGGGCAGCCGTTGCCAGTGCAGACCACCGTAAAAACGTGATTGTTTCCTACCGCGGGGTTGTAGCAGTAATAAAACATCGGTATCCCGCCCTCACCGCCACCGCTAATTGAGGGGTTTTGCGGAACGATAATCCAAGTGTTACCGCTCGCAACTCCGCCGATCGTGTCGGAGACTGTAATCTCTGACGGCGCAGTATCGTAAGTCGTCACGGCAAGGCAGATAAAATTTATGCTTGCATTGCCTGTGTCAACAGCAGTGGTGGACACTGTAGAGCCGAACTCGACTGCTGCTTCTGCTGTCTCACTGAGCACGAAAGCGCCTGGCGGAGTAGTCACTCCACCTGCTAAGAAGCCGTATTGACCGAGCGGGAAGTAAGCCGTGTACACTGTGACTTGCGCAGCATCGAACAAGCCGTTGAGCGCAGCATTCAGGACTCCAACGGGGTTCCCCGGGAATGCTGTCGCAGGTTGCGGGGCGCAAGTGAGCGCCATCGTGTTCGCAGTCATCTCGAACGATGCTTCAGATGTGATCGTCCCGCGTGACCAGCGCCCGTACTTGGTTGCGAAGAAAGTCGTGATCGGCACTCCGCCAAAGATTCCGCTGTATGAGTAACCAGCAGCGTTCGCATCTCCGATTGTTTCAGGGAGAACCAGCGTAACACTGGTGGAGCCGGCATTGCAGTTCAGCGCATAGAACAACCACGCCTGCCCTGTCTCTTCTCCAGTCGTGTTGAAAGCAGCGATCGCGTGGTATTCATTTCCATTGTTGTCACTCACAGACACACTGCCGGAGTACGGATACGGACCAAGCCCAGAGATGTAAACGAAAATCGTGTCTCCAGCATTGATGTCCGCTGAGAATGTTTCCGTTATTGTTCCGGAAATACTGCCGCTACCGAAGTCAATGCTCTGCTCTTTCGTAACAGGTCCGCTGGTCTGAAAGGTGGCGATAACGGATGCCCACGGATAGCTGCCAGGATTGTTAGTCGTAGCGCTCAGCGGCGCAATGCTGTCAAGTTGCAGAGTATTGAAGCAGCCAGCAACTCCCGTCCATCCTGATGGTGTGCTTGATTCATTGTTGCTGGCGACGAAGACCGCGAAGTCAGTGCCAGAGCCGGGAGAGATTGTCTCACTCGTAATCGTGCTGCCGCTGTCGCCGTTTGAGGTGCCAGAAGCATCTGGACCAGTAACGACATCACCGAAAGGGACGAAGACATCCCATTGACCAGACGTAGCGTTCAATATCTCGCCGTTTGGCAATTCGATGACGAACAGGTCGGCTTCTTCCATGTTCCTGTTGTTCTGAAGAAATTGTATGAGTCCAGCCGGCATCAGTCTTTTAATTGGAGTATCTCCTTGCAGCGACCGCTTCATGCATTGTTCTAGCGGCATTTCGTGCTCTTGATGCTGCACCAATTTTAATGCGCGTTTCTTGTGAGCGCTTTGCTCCAAGTGCTGATTTGTTTCCTGTGTTCGCAATACGAATCTTATTCATACAAACACGCTGCTGAATTTAATATCGCCACAATCCCAGAGGGAGTCAATCGTGCTCCCGCCGTACTGGAACATCCGAGATAGGTCCTTGAGAGTATCCTCAGCAAACTGGCAGAGGAAATAAAAGTTGCCGCCCCACTGAAGCGTTGCATCGCTCGCAGGTGCAGACACGAAAGAGATTACGCCTGTGGCGCTCACAGAATATGCGGTCGTCAGTTCACCGTTGATGTACAGCGTCGGAGTACCGTTCACATTCTGAATGATGTCGAAGCCGAAGTTCGAGAGCGAGGAAAAGCCACCAATGTTACGCGCCAGCTGGAACTGTGTTGAGGTTCCGTCGCCGAGATTGCTCATCGGATTCGCAGCGCCTGGCGTCACGTTCAGCATAGTCCCGTTCGCTTGCGAGATCGCATTGTCTTGCGGATCCGTGAACAGAAAGAAGCCTGTGGCGCCTTGGCATTGGAGAAACATCCCCAAGAAGGCATTCAGGATGGAGGCTGAGTCTGCTTCGGATCCGATTGCAAGAGAGAGGGCGACTTCAAAGTCCCACGTCGCATACGGGCACACGCTCGCAGTCACTACGCCTCGCCCTGCGGCAGGCTTCATGGTGATCGTATTAAAATGAGGTGTTTTCTTAAATCCGGCAGCGCGAACCCACGGCATGTTCGCTGGACATATAGGGTATGACATTATGCTCCTGCTTTCTGCGCGTAGTGCGCCTTCATTCGCTCACTGTAGGTGTAGAAGATGCCCATACTATATCCGATTCCTGTTACCCCTTGTTCGTTCTGCGCAGCGCTTTCTGGACGTGCGCTTGGATCACACTCGAATGCTCATTCAGCACCTGACCGATGCCCTTGCCGTCAATCGCGTGAACAGTCGGCGAATAGTGGACATGGACAGTCGTCCCGCCCTTCTTGTCGTCGGTCATGTTCTGCACCTTCTGAGACAGGTTCGCAGGCAGGACCATTTCGTTCTTGTGCGCTGCGATAATCATGTCATCGTAGCCGACCAAGCCGCCTTGCTCCATAGAGCCAAAGGCCATGGCAGTCCCCGCCATGTCAGCACCGAAAGCTGGGGCACCCATATCGATCGGCCATGGAGCGCCAGCAAAAGATGCCACGCCCTCTGCTCCGGCAACTCCAGCAGCAGAGACCACTTTCGCTTTGTCGGTTGCGATCTGCACTGCTGCGCCCTGCGCTGCATACAGCTTGTCGATGGCGCCCATGCTAATCTTGGAGATGAGCCACTTCGCAACCATCTGCACAGTCATCGAAATCCAAGACTCCAAGATTTCCTTTGCGACATTCTTCATCGCGCTGCCAAGAGACTTGCCCTCGACAACCGTCTTGGCAATCGCGTTGCCGAAGCCAGTCAGAGCAGTATTGAAGGACGACTGCATCTGATGACTCACGGTCTGGATGACCTGACCGACGCTGCTCACATCTTGGAAAGTCTTTGCAGCCCAGCCAGACCAGTCTGAGCCGCTGGCTTTGATGTCCGCATTCAGTTTCTCAAGCGCTGTAGCTGTCTTGATAGTAGCAGCTTGGATGTCACTCTGCGCTTTCGCGCCGAGGGATCCCATCCTGATTTCCAAGTCGGCATTCTCTTGCAGGTAATCATGATAGCGAGAGTCACCGGCATTGATTCCAGCAGCAGCTTGCGCCGAAGCAGCAGTCGCATTAGCATCGTGCTGTTTCTGAAGCGCTGCCAACTCTGCTGCTGTCGCTTCATTGATAGAAGCAATCTTAGCGGCAAGCGCCCGCTTGTCTTCATCCATCTCCTCTTGAAGCGCTTGCGCCTTCGTGATCTTGAACTGGCTTTCCTGAATCTTAATCTGAGCGATGCGCTGCTCCGTAGTAGCGGCGTCAATCTCTTTGGCGCCGTCAGCAGCTTCTTTCGCAGATGCCAGCTCGGCTTGCGCTTCCTTCTTTGCTTCCGAGTCGATCTTCTCGATAGTCTTCAGCTTTTGTTCGAGCAGCTTGCGGTCGAGCTCGACTTCTTCCGCATTCGCTTTAGCAACAGCATCAGCGCGGGCTTTGTTGAACTGGAAGACGGCAGCCGTCAAGGCGTCTTGATGTGCTCTGACAGCATTCGCATACTTCGCTTCAACTTCTTCTCTCTTCTGCTCATCTTCTCCCGCCTCAGTCAAGCCGACTTCACGGGCATTCTCTGCGATCTTCAGCTTCTGGTCTGCGATCTGCTTTGCGTACAACAGCTCCTTGTCAGCATTGCCGAAGCTGACTTGCTCCTTCTCCATCGGCGTGCCGCTCTTCTCAGTAGCAGCGTTCGCAGCTTCAGACTGTGCCTTCTCGATTGCATGAATGGCAGCGAGATGCTGCTCATCGCCTTCCATCTGTGTGCGCTGCGTGGCAGCATACGCCAGAATGAGGTCTTTCTGAGTCTTCAGTTCGAGATTGCCCTTTTGTCCAGAGGCATTCTGGTCGATCAACTGCTTGTTAGCATTGACCTGCTGAAAAATTGCATTCGTAATCAGCTTTTGCGCTTCATAGTCTTTCTCATCAACGTAAAGTCCTTCTGCTTTACGTTCAGTCATCTCATCATACACGTCGCGATTGTGCTTTAACGCCGCTTCAAGGTACTGCTGTGCCTTTAGAGCATCATCGGCATTTCCAGAATTTTGAGCAACAGCAATTAAACCTTCATATCCTTCTTTTACCCGTTGCAATTCTGTGGCGGCGCCTGCTGAACCTGTTGACAGCGTATACCAGTGCCCTTTCATGTGCTCAAGAGCGGCGCCCACGCTCTTATCGAGCCCTTCAAATTGTCCGCTAAGGTCTTTTAGCGTAGCTTTGTCAACAGCAGCGAGTTCTCGCGCGAGCTTGTCTTTGATGTTGCCAGTCAACTCATCTGTCTTGATCGCGGTCTCATTGATTTTATCTTTGAGGGCGCCCTGTGATTCTTCGCCTTTGATGAAAGCCTCGCTGAGCGCTTCTGCGAGTTTCTTTGCTTCTTCTCTTACTTTGCTGATTTCTTTGAAAACGAGCACAGCACCCAGTGCGATTGCTGCAAAGGGAAATGCTGCTGCCATGATTGCGCCTACAGGTCCGATGCTGGCGATCATCGTAGAGATGCCACGCGGAATGTGGACACCGAATGACTCAGCAAGCATCATGGTCGCATGACGCGCTTCCATCATAGAGTACTTGCCTTCATCCATGCCCTGCTGAATCTCTTGACCGCACTTCCGCGCCGCTTTGCCGGCTTCAGTGATCCCACCACTAAAACCAGCGGCGTTGAGACCCAAGTTAACTGTTAGTTGTCCGACTTCTCCCGCCATATAGACTTCCTCATAGTAACCAGTTTCCTGTGACAGGTTGGTTACTTTCGTGATCTTGACTGCTCTGCACTATCTGCTAGGCTGTCATCAGTACAGAGGATTAAGAACAAATGAAAATCAAAATCGCCATCGGAATCGTAGCTCTGATAATCGCCGGCTTCTCTATCTTCGTTCACTATCAAAACGTTGCTGAGCATGAAGCCTACGAGCAAGCTGTTGCCGCAGCAGAAGTACAAAGTAACGAAGCGCAAGCTGACTTAAAAGCGCGACACAACTGCATCATGATTCAGCGAGACGGAGCAAGCGCTAATGAACTTGCAAAACTCGGCTTTACTCCTGATTGCAGAGTGCGCTAGAGTTTCAACCTTTCACGGATAACAGCGATCACCCGTTCGATATACGTCTCCTTGTTCGACGAGAACGTCGATGTCATGATGGGAAAGCGCGAGCCAGTATAGCGCCCGCCGCTGCCACCGAGTTCCATCAGCTTCACCAAGTAAGCGAGAGACCGTTTGTACTTCTTCCCTTTCGGCTGGAAGACGAACTTCGGATCACCCATGCCTGTGTGCTCTTCGGACAGCGCACCCTTCGGCCTCACGTGGACCGTTCCAGCTAGTTCATCTCCGCGAGTCATGCGCGTGCTCTTCGACCAGTGTGACTTCTCACTGAGCATCTGCCCCGGCTCTCCGGGAACGCTTGACCCTGCCTGAGTCATAGACGTGACAATGGCAGTGGATCCTGCATACAGTCCTGCACGCACGATCTTCCTGCACTCAGTACCAGCGAGGGCTTCGAGGTTCTTCTCCAGTTCCTCTAAGCCCTCGATGCTCACTGTCATGTCATCGTCAGGCATTACATCACTTTCTTACCCGCTCCTTGAAAGACCCAGAACAGGTAATTCTTCTGCTGCCGCGCCGTCATCTTCGTCATGTCAGGAGCCTCAGGCTTCAAACGCGGCACGATTTCAGTCGGCTGCATAGGCTCGCGCTTCGGATCCCCGTACGGTGCGCAGTTATGGATGGCAGCATAGACGTAACCGAAGTTCAGTCTCTCTAAATCTTCTGCCATGTGCTTCCTGTGCATCAGCGCATAGTACTCTTTGAAGGTCAAGTCCTCAATCTCATCGACAGGGACGCGAAGATCAAAATGCGCTATTGCCCAGATGTCTGCCCAAGTGACGACTACGCGCTTGCTTCCTGCGTCGCTGGGCTTTGCTCCAAAGGGGCAGCACTTCCCTTGTTGAGCAGCTTGTCAACCTGCGCATCAGGTAGCTGCTTCACGAATGCCTTCTCGCAGGCATCTTTGGCGGCTTTCGCTTGACCGAGCGTCAGGTTCTGCTGCACAGCAGCCAGTCCTTTGCCACCATCTTTTTCATCCCGACCCTCGCGGTACTCCGGGTGATTCTCTTGCAGAGCAGCCCAGAGCAGAATTGAAACGTTGTCGCACGTCGGGTTCTCGAACACTTCAGTCGCCTGCGTAAGCATCGACTTACCGGTGTGTCGTTCGATCAAACCGAGTGAACGGAAATTGTAAGCGAGTCGGAAAGAGAGGGAAAACTTGCCTGTTGCGTCTTCCACATCCAGAGTGAAAGGAACTGCGGGACTGATGCGTTCTCGGATACTCATAATGCCTCCTGCATTGTCTGGCGTTTTACATCTACAGCACCTACATACTACTTGTGAAACTGTGACAGGCTATGCGCCGTAGTAGTGGCGAGAAGCATGATACAGGCGCAAAGCTTCTCGCATGTGTTTAGACTTCGGTTTTCCAAGCAGTGCCGCGCTTACAGCATCTCGATTCTTTTGTGAAGGGCTTCGTCCTTTATTTGCAAGCCCTAGTTCTTTCGCTTTCTGTATCATCAGCAGTGTTATGCGCGGTTTCTTTCCAAACATCGGATTCTTCACGCCGCGCTGATCACGCGCATACGGATGTGATTTTCCTTCATGTGACTTCCGCATCTTTTCTCGCGTTGCAGGAGAGTGGCGCTTGCCTGTCATCGGTCCAACAGCACAGTGCTGCCCGCCGTAGCCGCCTGCTGTCAAGTTGTAGCCGTTACCTGTTGAGGAATGAGTACCGAGAGAGGAGATGTAGAAACGCTCAGCAGTATCCAGCTCTGCTTGAGAGGAGCGCGTGCAGATAATAGACACAGAAAAGGCATCTGTGCCGTATTTGCGAATAGCAGCGCCAATCAAAGTTGAAGAGCCGTTGCCGGCATCTCGAACATGCTGCTTCCAGCGATGCTCTAGCCGCAACCGTGTCTGACCAACATATTTCTTACCGTTGGCCAGATTTGTAACTAAGTAAATGAGCATACAGCGCTCATTATACTACAGTTAGTAGCCCTCCGTAAAACTTATCGGCCCGGTTATCTTCAATTTGATGGTGATCGTCGCTTCTTTGTCATGCGGGATCGTCCGATCAATGCTCTGCACGTATGCAGTGAACTGGAACATGCCTTCCGACGTGGAGTATGCTTCCGCGCCGTTGCCGCCCGGGGGCAGCACAATCTGGTAGGTGACCAGAGTGGCGTTGTTGAAAAAGCCGATCAAGTCTTGCTCGGTCGTGTCGTTGGGGATCATGTTGCCGGCAACGGTCAAGTCGCCAGAATCCGCCAACGTTGGCAAGTACTCTCTGAAGTTGCCCGACTCGAAGTTCGTCACATCGGCAAGGTCATACTTCATCCCGCCCATGGTGAGCGTCTTTGCTTCACTCAGTTCCTTGTAAGCAACCGAGGGCGGATTGGGGCTGTATTGCAGAATCGAACCACGCCCGGCGAACGCCTGGCTGCGCGAATAGGTGCTCATAACTGCTCCTTCTTTACAACAAGTGTGAAATTTGCACAACGATACAAGTAGGGAAACAGTCTGAGCCCTACACTTTTACTCAGGTCCTG
>Ga0182024_10004020_pt1 | contig 34310 bp, 33 predicted proteins | sample P32metaG_FD_120480 | JGI IMG/M metagenome (GOLD analysis project Ga0182024, IMG submission 120480) | Permafrost microbial communities from Stordalen Mire, Sweden - P3-2 metaG (Illumina Assembly) | ecosystem: Environmental > Terrestrial > Soil > Wetlands > Permafrost | place: Sweden: Stordalen... | reverse complement strand
CCGGGTGATAGACTACTCGTCCTACGTATAGCTTAGGATATGCAAAACCTTCCTGTCAACTGATCTGGCTCAACTTCTTCTTGAGCGCCTCCTGCACCATCTTCGGATTCAATCCCTTGCCGCTCTTCATCACCATGCCGACCAGCGCGCCCATCGCTGTCTGTTTACCGGCGCGGTAGTCCTGGAGGGGCTTGGGATTGGCGGCGATCATGGCGTCGATGGCGGCGTCGATGGCGCTTCTGTCGCTGACCTGCAGCAGGCCCAGTTCGGCGGCGGTCTGTTGGGCGGGGGCGTCGTGGTCGGCCAGGTGGTCGAAGATGGCGCCGGCGCTGCTGGCGGAAATCTGGTTGGCGTCGACCAGGGCGGCCACCTCCGCGAATCGGGCCGGGACGATCCCGATGCCGGATAGCGGAACGCTGCGCGCGTTGGCCAGACGGCGGCCGTGCGAAAGGATCAGGTTGCAGACGCGCCTGGGATCGGCGCCGTCCTTGAGGGCGGCCTCGTAGAAGTCGCCGGTGCCGCGGTCGGAGGCGAGGATCGCCGCATCCACCGTCGGCAGGCCCAGGGCTTCGACGTATCGCTTTCGGCGAGCGGCCGGCAGCTCGCCGATCTGCGATTTCAGCTGCACTAGCCAGGCGTCGTCGACTTGCACCAGCGGGACATCGGGATCGGGGAAATAGCGATAATCGTTGGCCTCTTCCTTCTCGCGCTGCAGGAAGGTGGCGCCGGCGGCTTCGTCCCAGCCATAGGTGCTCTTGCGGCCCAGTGATCCGGTATCCCGCCACTGGCGAATCTGCCGCGCCACCTCGTACGCGGTCGCACGCTCCAGCACGCTGAAGCTGTTGAGGTTCTTGATCTCGGTGATCGCCGTCTTGTGGACCTCGCCCTGTGCGTCGGTGATATGGACGTTGATGTTCGGTTCGAAGCGCATGTGTCCCATCTGCATCTGCCCGAGGCTGACGCCCAGGAACTGCACGAGTTTCTGAAGCTCCTGGCCGAAAAGGGAGACTTCCTCGGGGCTGGATAAATCCGGCTCGGTGACGATCTCCAGCAGCGGGGTGCCGGCGCGATTCAGGTCGACGATGCTGAAATCGATCGGATAACCCCCCGGCGCCTCGTGCAGCAGCTTGCCGGCATCCTCCTCGAGATGCGCCCGACGGATGCGGATGGTCTTGACCGCGCCGTCGCGGCCGACCAGCTCGAAATGGCCTTCGCTGCACAGCGGCAGATCGTACTGGCTGATCTGATAGTTCTTGGGCAGATCGGGATAGTAATAGCTCTTGCGATCCCACTTGGTATGGCGGGCGATCCTGCACCCCAGCGCCAGGCCCGCCTTGATCGCATATTCCACCGCCTTGCGGTTCATCACAGGCAGCACACCGGGCAGGCCCAGGACCTGCTCATCCACTTGTGTGTTCGGTTCGGCGCCAAACCCGTTGGCGGCGCCGGTGAACATCTTGGATGCGGTGCAAAGCTGGACGTGGATTTCCATTCCCACCAGCACGCGATGCGATTTGCAAATCCGCTCAGCCACGACACTTGCTCCGGAAATTTTCCAACGCGGTTCCGATAATGCGCTGGTCCGGAGTATACCGGCGCGGCGGGTGCGACCAAAGTCATGCGCCGCAAACGTCGATGGCCATGATATGACTGGCCCCGCACATCCGGATCAGATCACATCGGCGACGGCGACGGATTCCGACCGCCGCCGCAGCCGCCGTAATGATTGCAGCGCCAAGGGCTGGCTCTCGGCCGAAGCCGGAAGCGGGGGGCGGAATTACCGCGTCAGCGTCGCCAACCTCTCATTGCACGGCATGGGGTTCAGCTGCGAAATGCAATTGACACCGGAATCGATCCACTGGATCGTGCTGGATGCCGGTGGGTTACGCGCCTCCAGCCGCGTGCGCATCGTCTCCTGCCGCAAGCGCGAAGGCGAGCAGGTTGGCTACGAGTACGGCGCCGAATTCTTCTGATTCTCTCCCTCAGATTACCCTGACATCGATCGCCCCGGGCCGCACGCCGATGCGCTCCAGCGCCAGCTCGTGGGCCTGGTCGTATCGGCGGATCATGACCGACCAGTCGAACATTTCACCCAGTCTTTCCACGCGGTTGCGAAGCTCGATGCGCTGGCGGCGGTTGAGCTGGACAAACCGCAGAAGATCCTCGACCAGTTCATTGACGGTTTCATCGAAGCCGCGGGTGCGTCGGTTGAGGACGTAAATTCCCTGCTCGTGATGATCGGGAATATGGGCCTGCACGTAGGCTCCAAAACCGCTCAGATCGGTGGTCACCGCCGGCACACCCAGAGCGACGCATTCCATCGGCGTGTATCCCCACGGCTCGTAATAGCTGGGGAAGACACCTAGATGACAGCCGCGGACGAACTGCTCGTAATCCAGGCTGATCGGTGGACTGGTGGCGGTCACGAACTGCGGATGAAACACGACTTTCACCGGGTCGTCCGCCGCGTTGAACAGCCCGCGATGGCGCAGATGCTGCAGGACCGGATCGTGGGCATCATCGACCAGATCGTGGGTCACGATCGGTGGCTGGCGACCGCTGCGCCAGGCGTGGATCGCCTGTTTCAGCCGCACGCCGTCATCATCATCCAGCAGTTCGGCCGGCGCGACGATGCGACCGGTTACGGCGCCCAGGAAAAGCCGCCGGCCCATCTCCTCTTCGATCTGCTCGCAGGTCTTTCGCAGCTCCTCGAACATGGACTGGCTCTGCAGCACCCCCACGTTGATGTGCCGCGTCGCCGCCTTGGTGACGATGAATGCCACGATCGTCGGGCGATCGCTCTGCTCGCGCAGGCGGCCATTGAGGCGGTACAACGCCTCGATGAACAGGTCCATCCCCTTATTGCGGTATTCATAGCGCCCGCTGGTGAACAAATAGAGCGTGCGATCCAAGTCGAAGCTGTAGCCGGGGAAAAAATGGCCCATCACGAATTCGTTGATGTGGTCCTTGTACTGGCGGTGCAGGTTCTGGAACTCGTGCAAGGCCGCGAAACGGTGCAGGTTCAAACCGTTGGGCAGGATCAGATCGGGTGGGCGGCCGAGGAGCTTCTCGGCCTCGTAACCGGTGACCTGGCTGATGGTGGTGAAGACCGTGCTGGCGTGCGCCGCCGCGCGCTCGATTGCGAAGCGGGGATATACATCGCGCTTGCCCGCCTGCTCGTCCGGGTTGATGAACGGCAGATGATTATAAAATTCCGGGCTGTCGCTGGCCAGGTATCGCCCCAGCAGCGTGGCGTGCGTGGTGAAAACGGTGGCGACGGGCAGCTTCAGGTGTGCGATGCGCGGCACCGCGACGCCCGCCATCCATTCGTGGAAATGCGCGATCACCCGCACGCCGGCGGCGTGGGCGCTCAGGGCGCCGAAAAATTCGGCGACCGTAAAGCCAAAAGCCACCACTTCGTTCACTTCGCCATCGCCGGCCACAGTGGCAATACCGTTGTCTTTCCAAAGCAGATACTTATCGTCCGCCAGCTGGCCGAATCGGGCGCGATAATCCAGGAGAATCACCTGCGGACGGCCCGGGATCAGCCACTGGCCGTAATGGCATCCGATGCCGCTCGCGCGCAGCTGGTCGAGCGTCTGGCGGATCAGGCCCTCGCTGGGCCGCTCTTCGAATTCCACGGCGGCGGTCTGCGGGTTGTATGGACCGATCAGGAAATATCGATCGCCCCAGCGCTCCACCATGGTGGCAGACTTGGAACGCAAAACGGTGTAAATCCCACCGAGTTGCCAGCAAACTTCCCAGGCAATCTCAAACAAAAGTGGCTGAGTCCCCGCCGCCGGCGCAGACGCATCGGGCGAGCCCTCGCGCGCGGGCATAGGGCTGAGGGAGGTTTTGGTCTGGCCGCCCTTGCGGGCACCGCGGCCGCCCTGGTCTCGTCCTGTCCTGGCCATCAACATCAGCGTAACACCCGCAGGGAATATAAATAACACTTTGCCGGATACAGCGCCAGGTGCGAAGTTGTCTTTTCGCGGCCCCGCTGCTAGGCTCAGAGTGACGATCGCGGCTGACGTGTCACCGGTTTGGCGGCACGCACGTCCGGATCAAAGGAGTTATCGTGAAAGCCAAGATTCATCCCCGCTATCAAACCTGCGCCGTCCATTGTGCCTGCGGCAACACGTTTGTGACCCGCAGCACGCTACCCAAGATCAACGTGGATATCTGCAGCGCCTGCCATCCGTTCTTCACCGGCAAGCAGAAGTTCGTCGATACCGCGGGCCGGGTGGAGCGTTTCAGCAAGAAATTTGGCGGGACTTACAGCTTCCAGAAGACCGCGGCGCCGGCAGGGGCGGCGGGCGGGAAGAAGTAATATCTAATATCTTTCGCATGTCGGCCGGGCGTGTTGCAGCGACGATCGCGAGCCTGCTGTGCTGTTTGTGCGGCTGCGCGAGCCATCCCCATCCCGATCTGACCGCAATTCGCGCGGGTTGGACGGGCGCCAACACGCAAGACCTGACCACGCCGTATTTCGATCCTGACGTCGTCGCCGTGATCGACCCGCCGTTAGGATGGAAGCAGGACCCGCCCAAAACCACTTCTGATCACATCCACAAAGTATGGCTAAGTCCAAGTCGAGACACGGCGTACGGCGTCATCCATTTCAGCATGCCGTTTCCCGTGGGGCCGGGCTTGGCATTGGGTGGATTTCTGGATCAGATGAAAAAGACCGAGGGGAACGCCAATCTTCTCAATCGCCAGGACGACCCTAAACTGCCGGGAATTCGCTTCGAGGCAGAGGGCGGGCTTTACACTATTCAAGCCAACCTGATGGTCGACGGGTGGGAAGGCTGGGCAATTTATGCCGGCACGCTGCGCGGCCAAATTGATCCACCAGATGAACTTGACATGGCCCAGCGCGCGCGTGAATATACCAAAATCGGTCGGCCGGCCACGGGCAAGTAAATCCGGCCAACAGTTTCCCGTACCAACCGTCCGCGAAATCCTATCGCTCCGTCTGCCTGTGCCATCAGGTGTATGGGGAGTCTATGCTGTTGTTCAGCCATAACCGTTGCATTTGCTCGGGGATTGCCTTGGTCGTCGGCTTCGGTGTGTTGAGCGGATGCCAGTTCCAGTCGATCTCGCCGCTGCAATTGCAGATTCATCAGTCGTGGGTAGACCACGACGGCCTGGCGCCGGCGCGCGTGGATCAGGATGTGCAGATCACCTGCGCGCCGCCGGTTATGTGGGACATGTTGCCGCTGCACAAGACCATGCTGTATGCCCACCAGCAATGGCGCTCACCGGACCGGCTGGTCGGAATAGGCGTGGCGCACCTGCGCACCCCGATTCCGCTCTCGGCACAGACGATCATCTGGCTCGCCAAACAGCAGTATTCATCCGGTGATTCGGAACACGGTAAAGGTGGACGCCTTATCAGACAATGGACCGATGCGCTGGGCCGCGCCTGGTTCGAGGCGGAGAATGACATGTATCACGTCACCGGTTGCGCGATGACGCACGGGTTCGATGCCTGGATCGTTTACAGTGGGTATCGCGTGCACACCCGTCCCGCGCCCAGCGAACTCGTGCTCTCCGCCAAGGCCGCCGATGCTGTCCTTCCGCTGGTGGGCAAACCGCATTGAATCCTTACTTGTTTTGAACGGAGGAAATACAGTTGCGGACTAAACCCGCATCGTGTAATTCGCTGAAGTATAGATGAGTGTCACTGATCAAACCGAGCTGCCCGTTTCATGCTTCACCAGCCAACTGCCATATGACGGCAAGGGGTGTGGGGTGGCGGTGGTGTTTTGCAGCGATGGGAGATTCGGCGACCACGTCCATGACTTCGTGCAGAACGGGCTGGGGCTGCACGGGTATGATCGGTTGGCGATCGCCGGGGGGCCGGCTTGCCTGGCTGGACATTTTGCCGCAATCCGCGACGAGGAAGGCGCTTCTCGCCACCTGCACTTTTTGGCCGGCTTGCGCGGATTAACGCGGGTGATCCTGATCTCCCACGAGGATTGCGGTTTCTACAAACACGTCTTGAAAGTCAGCCCCGCGGAACTGTTGAACCGCATCCGAATAGATCTGGCGGCAGCCGTCCTGCGAATCGGGAAGGCATTACCCCGTTTAAAGGTGGAAGCTTACGTGGCCCGGCTGACCGCCGAGCAGGTGTGGTTCGAGACAGTCATCCCATAAAAAGCCGGATCGATGCGCTATCGTGAAGATGGCGCATCGATCCCGGATTTGCTGCGCTGGGGCGAAACTTACTGAACGATCGGGCCGAGCATCGTCCACAGGTGATCGCCGTAGCGCAATTCGATCCTGCTCGGGGTCGACTGCGTGTCGGCATACGAGTGGCCGAAGCGATCGTAGAAGTCGGCTTCGCGCAAGGTCACATATCCATCGCCGGGGATGGTGTCTACTTTGTAGACAAACGTGCCGTTGAGCCAAACCTCACAATTGTCGATCGACTTCTGCCCGAAATTCAAGACGCGAAGCGTCTTGGAGCTGGGCTCAATGGTGACGCCGACTTCTGTGGACTGCTCGGCTTTCACGCTGGGATAATTCGTCGATGCCGCGTAGGCGGCCAGATGTTCGCTGGGCGCGGGGGTATCGGTGGTGGTCATGCAACCCACGAGTGCCGAAAGCGCCGCGCCAGCCATCATCGCCGTTAATCTTTTCGAAATCACAATTGCTCCTTTTTTTTGGTCCAAAAGTAGAGGAGCAACGGCAATACCAATCCCAACAATGCAGGGTAAATTGGTGAAGTTCCGCAGCCGGGCATAGTTTTGTCGGATAATTCTATTATGCGGGGTGTGACGGAGGACAAATTGGCGGATTGCGACTTTGCGTTTCGGCCACATTCGAACTTCGCGCAATATGTGAACAAATCGCGAAGCAGGCTCTGCCACCTTCAATACCCTTCGACTTGGTCAATTCTTTGATTCTCGGGTCTCAGGGAGGAACATTCCGAGCATCGCAACGGCGGCCGCGGCGATTGTCGCGAGGAACAGGAATCCAATGCGGTAGCTGAAGTGGTGGACAATCGCGCCAGCGATGACCTGGCTCAGTGAGGCGCCGATGCCGACGCCCGTGGCGATCGCCCCGCTGGTGATGTTGAACCGTCCGGTCGAGCGCGTCAAATCAGCGATGACCAGCAATGAGACGACGCCGAATATACCCGCTCCGATTCCGTCGAGAATCTGAATCGCAATCAGCCAGCCGACATGATGGGTCAGGCAATAGAGCACACCGCGCAACGGCAGCACGCCAAAGCCGATCAGCAACAGCGGCTTGCGTCCCCACTTGCCGGCCAGATACCCGATCAGCGCGGCGGTCAGGGTGATGGTCAATTGCGTGGTCACCACGCAGGCGGACATGAACATCATCGATTTTCGTCCCTTGCCGATGGCCAGCATTTCCCCCAGCAGCGGCAGCATGGCCGCGTTGGCGAAATGGAACAGTACGGCGCAGATCATAAATATCAGAAGCCGTCGATCTTTGAGCAGCTCGGTGAAGCCGGCTGGGTTGGCATCCCGTTTCCCGTCTTTTGCGCCGCGCGCCATGTCATAATCGATTTCCTGGGGCCGGATGAGCGACAACATCAGAATCGTGGGAACCGCCAGCATCGCGACGAAAAAGAAAATGCCCCGGTTGGACAGGAAATATCCGATCAAGCCCATCGCGACCGCGGCCGTAACGTTGCCCGCGGAGTTGAATGTCTGATTGCGGCCCTGGCGGCGATCAAAACCCTTATAACCGACAAGTCCCAGAGAGATGGCCGCGATCGCCGGTCCGAACACGCTGGACGAGCCGCCGATCAACGCCTGCGCGGTCAGCACCGGCCAGAGCGACGGAAAGAACGCGGTTACCAGTGCGCCGACGGTCAGGCAGGCAACAGCGGCGGCAACCAGGGCTCGCTTGGACCGCAGGCGATCCACCAGCGCCCCCGCGGGGGTTTGCGTTGCGATGCCCGCGATCCCACCCACCGTCAGCGCCAGGCCGACGCTTTGCTCGTTCCACCAGTAGCCGGCAAGATAGATCGCCACAAACGGGCCGACTCCCGATTGCACATCCGCCAAAAAGAAATTCAGCCAGTCCAAACCGCGGAGGCTCCGCGTCGACGCCATGCGTTATTCCCTTCGAGATTTTGTAGCGGTTCAAAGTAGTCTGATCGATCTGGTGACATAAGGTCTAAATTTTTTCCCTGGTATCCGGCAAGGATCCGTGGAAGCGGCATCGCCAGGAGCGGATTTTCTTGGAGGGGCTGGTGGCTCAACCGCTTTACACTGGGGTTAATAGCAAGGACAAGCGAATCCCGACATGAAAGTCGCGGTCACAGGCGCATTTGGGTATTCCGGCCGCTACATCGCCCAGCATTTGCTGGACGCCGGCCATGACGTCATCACGTTGACCAATTCGCCCCAGCGCGATAATCCGTTTGGCCAGGCGGTGGCGGCGATACCATTTCATTTCGATGAGCCGGCCCGGCTCACGCAATCATTAAGCGGCGTCGACGCGCTGATCAACACGTATTGGGTTCGCTTCGATCACCCGCTCTTCTCCATCCAGCAGGCGGTGGACAACAGCAAGGTCCTGTTCCAGGCGGCCAGGGAAGCGGGCATCCGCCGGATCGTGCATATCAGCATCACGAATCCGGACATCCATTCCGATTTGCCTTATTTTCGGGGCAAGGCAGAACTGGAGCTGGCGCTGCAGGGGTTGGGAGTTTCGCATTGCATTCTGCGGCCGACGGTGTTGTTCGGGAAGGAGGACATCCTGATCAACAACATCGCGTGGGCGCTGCGGCGCCTGCCGGTGTTCGGTGTCTTCGGCGCCGGCGATTATCAGTTGCAGCCAATTTACGTGGATGATCTGGCCCTGGCCGCCGCCCAACAGGCGACTCGCGAAGGCGCCAGCGAAATTGTCAACGCCATCGGTCCAGAGACGTTCACCTATCGCGGCCTCGTGGAAGAGATCAAACGCGCGCTGGGATTGAGACGGCTAATCCTAAGCGTTCCGCCCTGGCTAGGTTATTGGTGCAGTAAGCTGATGGGCATGGTGGTCGGCGACGTCATCATCACGCGGGACGAGATGCGCGGTTTGATGGAGAACCGGCTGTACGTGGATTCGCCACCGCTGGGCACGACCAGGCTGAGTGAATGGATCAAGCAGCATCGCGAGACACTGGGTCTCACATACACCAGCGAAATCGCCCGCCGCGTGAATCGCAGCACCAGGTATCAATCGAACTAGAGCGATGCCGATACCGCGCCGCGCGGGATCGTAATCTGGTCCCCCACACAAATGGTTTTGCCCGACTGGTCGGGAGGCAGGCGGGTGTTGATGGCCAGGCGATAGAAATGATTGAAGCGCGATCGCTCGGCCCAGGCGGGCAGAGTTTCCTCGCGTTTCTGTGCAAAGATTTTGGCGAAGTTGGGATAAATGTCGCCTCTGATCGGATCGCGGGGAGGGACGACACAGCGTTGGCAGGGATTCACTCCGTCGAATTCGACCTCGCCGATGAGGAAGCGGACGGTGACGCCGGGGGGGCCGAACAGGCGGTCTTCCCAGAACGGCGGCACGCCGCCAATTTCCAGGTTGGCCCGCATGCGTCTGCGGATTTGCTGCGCACAAAGCCCGGGGAACCAGGAAGCCACCTCCTGGAGGGTGGCGGTGCTGACCATGGTTGGTCCGGGCGAATCGGTGTCGTCGGGAAATCCCGCGGCGGGGTCTTCGCGCACCCGCACCGCAAATCCGAAGAATTCACCAAGCCATTCCTGCAGGCGATCGCGCTCCTGGTCGACATGGAAAGACCCCGCGTGCCACCCATCGCCGTTATGCAAATGCAGCGTGCGCGTCATCAAATCGAAGGAAGAGCGCAGGTGGTGGACGCGCGCATGGCGTTTGCCGTTGATGTATTTTTCCTGCGCGTCGATCAGCGCAAATCGGCGGTCTCCCTCCAAGGCCCCGCTCTTGAGCAGCCGAACGGTGGGAAGAGAAATTCCGTCCAGCGACTTGACCGGGAATATGTCGATGCGCTGCAGCTGAGCCAAGATTCCTCCGCCGATGATCCAAAGAACGGCGCCGACGGGCACAGATGATACCCGTCGGGGGTCCCCGCCATCTCAAACTGACCCACAATCGCTCTTCATGCCAGGGCCGGCTCGCCCTCTGGCGGCATTACGATCGTCTCCGACGGCACCGGTCCAATCGCGGATTCTTCCAGCACTTTGCGGATCCCGTCCATTTCCGCCATGGTGCGGCTGCGAGTGAATACCAAGATCGCTCCCGCTACCAGATAAGCACCCACGATGTATGGGAAATAGTTCGTTGGATACGGCGCCGGGACCGGCCAGAACGGTCCGATGATCGGCACCAGCAACAGGATCAGCGCCGCCGCCGCAATGCCGATATGCAGCGGCTTCAGTTTGCCGATTTTCTTCAGGTAGAACGGAGCGGCCAGCGAGATCAGAACGTAGGCGCAGCAGAACCCCATCGCGCCGAAGAGGCCGGCATCGTTGAACTCGTCGATTGGGGCGCCGATTTGCAGGACCCCCCATGCCCCGGCGTAGGAAAGGAGCATGAAGATCGTTGGGATCAGGAACTGCGCCGACGCAAACAGCGTGATCGCCACGTGCGGCGTCAGGTTGTGCTTGTGCGAGCTGCCGATGGAAATCGGAAAGATTCCATAGCGCCCCATGGTAAACAAAATGCGCGCGCCGGAGTTCATGCAGGAGAGCGCCAGGGCGAAGAAGCTGATCATCGCGCCCAGCGAGGTGACCACGCCCATCCATTTGACGTGCAGATTCTCACTCAGCGTGACCAGCGGGGCGGTCAGGTTGTCCAGCGTTGGATTGTTGTTGGCCAGGGCGTGAGTTTCGACATACGTCGTGAAAATGAAGAACGCGCCGGTAAACAGCAGGCTGGCGATAACCGCGCGGGGAATCGTGATGAGCGGCTTTTTCGCCTCTTCACCGAACGCGGTGGCGGCTTCAAACCCCACGCCACTGAAGACGGCGACCACCACGCCAAGACCCAGCGGCTTCATGATGTCTTTGAATCCCATTCCGGCGAACGGGTGAATTTGTGCCGGATCGGACAGGCCCGTTTTTCCAAGGGCAAAGAGGCACAGCAGCCCGATCACGGTCACCGAAATTCCCTCCATCGCCAGCATGAGAATGGTGCTGAGCGTGATGTCCTTGTAGGCCAGGAACCATGCGGTGGCCACGCAGATCAGAAACAGGGTAATGGAGGGATGAGAGAGATAGCCGCCTGCGCCTGCCTGCGTGAGCAACAGAGATGCGAAGTGCGTGAAGCCGGTGACGCCGGCGATGCCGATGAACAGGTATGCCCAGATCAGGCACCACCCCGACATGCCACCGATCTTCGGTCCCAATCCCTTGACCGTGTATTCGTACATGCTGCCCGCCGCCGTGTAGCGCTTGGCGAACTGATTGAGGCTGATGGCGACGAACAGCAGCATGACGGTTCCGAAGAAAAAGCAGAACCATCCCATCGCCCCCGCGGTGGCGAACATCAGCGGAATGATGAGACAGGCGGTCATGCTGGGAGAGATCAGCGCGATTGACTGCGCGGTGACTTCCCAGAAATTGAGTGCGTTTGTTTTCAGCCGGCTGTGGGTTTTCTTGATGGTGGCCGCATAATCCGATGCGGCAAAATCCGACGTGCTCATGGCAGACTCCTGAAAATACCCTCGCTGGCCTGCGCAGATTTACCGGGGCGGTAACGCACCGTCCGGTAGCGCTGCTGGATGCAGGCTTCCTGCCCGCCAGAGATTGTGCGGTCGTATCGGTCGCCGTCGGCGCGGTTAAGCCGGCGGGGTCAGCGGGCGATTCCGGTGGTTGGGCGGATCGCGCGAAGCTGACGCATGGAGCGCGGGAATTCGAAATCTGCCTCGGGCACAGGGCAGGCGACCAGGATCAGTTCCACGTCGCGGCCGCCCAGTGCGTTCAAACGGTGGGGCTGGCGCGAATCGAAATGCGCACTGTCCCCCGGTTCAAGATCGTACAACGCGCCGGCCACGGAAATACGCAGCCGGCCGGATAGGACGTAAACCCACTCTTCGCCATCATGCTGGTATTGCTGGTCCCCCTTGCGGCGATGGGAGATGGTCAATTTCATGGGCTGCAAGTTGGCGAATCGGGTGGTGCTGGACAGTGGGGCATAGGTCAAGCCGTCGCCGCGGCGGACGGCGGCCTTATCGCCGCGCACCACGATACATGGCTCTACCGGCCCGGGCGATTCGAACAGGGTGGCCACAGATACACCGAAAGCCCGCGCCAGGGTCAGCACCGCTGCGATCGACGGCTGGCGATCCCCGGCTTCCAGGCGGGAAAGAAACGGCTTGGAAAGCCCGGTCCGCTCGGCCAGTTCTTCGAAGGTCCAACCCCGGGCGGCGCGCAATTCCGCCAGCCGCAGGCCCAGGCCCGCCAACTGCGAACTGATATCCGTCTCACCTTCCATGTTGCCGCCAAGGTAACAACCCGTTGCCTGATTGGCAATAGACAAATTGCCCATTTGGCAAAAATGTTGCCAAAAAGTACGGCGACTTCAATTTTGTGGCGTGGTCTCGCGATGAAAGGGATATGATGCAGGCGCCAAGGCGCCTTACAGCGCACCGCGTCGGCGAACCGCGCGGGCGGCAAGCAGGATCACCAGCGAACTGCCCGCAGTGGCCCCCGCGGAGGGAAGCGGCACAAGACGCAGGTCGGCCGTATAACCCGATGCATACTCATCGGGATAAGACTGATTGAAATTGCCTTCCATCAAAAACGTGTAAGTCACACCCGGCTGGAAGATGCCGGTGGAATACCATGGACCGTTCACGTTGGGGATGGATTGGTTTTGCACGTTCTCGCCGTCGGCCAGCGGTATGCTTCCCTGCGAAAGCCTGAAGTCGGCCTCCTGCTGGTCGTTGGAGTTGAAGTAATCGAACGCGCTGACCTGATTGTACATCACGCTCAGTTCGTAATGGGTCGGCTGGCTAACGGTGAAATCGGTGGTGAAGACGATCGATCCGCTGGTGCTTCCCCCGGCGGGCGGAGTCAGATCAAAATCGCCCGCGGTCGTTGGACTCAACATACCCGTGACGGCGATCTGATCGACAGAAAGATTCGATTGCTGCGACACCGAAATTGAAGCGCCCGCGGCTGGGAAATTCGCATTTGCCGGTGATGTGACCGTCAGCGATTTATTCAGGACCAGACCGCTATACGTCTGGCTATTGATGGTCGTGATCGGCGAGCTGCTCGCGCTGGGCGTCGACGGCACGCTCGCAGTGCCGCTCAATGTCAGGCTTTCAGAACTGTATTGGATTGACGCTGCCGGCGCGAGGCCGCCGTGGATGAGCAATGCCAAAGTCGCGGCGCCGAGCCAATCCTTTGTAAAAGTGAAAATGGTGACCTCGCGCCAAAAAGTGGAATATTCAGACGTCCGTTGATCCGGTGAATCTTAACTTCCTTGCAGCGAATGATGAACCGCGATTCCAATCTACCTGTTGAATCCGCATCGATGAATCCTCGCACTCGCTCGTCGATTGCGGTTGCGATCCAGCGGAAACGGCTCCTACAATAACATTGTCATGCCACTTCAAGTCCTCGATGACAAGCAGCGACTCAAATCGATGAAGGAGATGCTGCACCAGTTCAGCGCCCCGGCGGCTGAGGAGCTGATCGTGCATGAGAAGGATGGCGACATCCGCTGCTTCGCCTGCGGGCATCGCTGCCTGATCAAGCCAGGACGCGATGGCGTTTGCCGCGTGCGCTTCAACGACAATGGCACGCTGCGCGTTCCCTGGGGATACGTCGGTGTGCTGGCCTGCGATCCGATCGAGAAAAAGCCGTTCTTCCACTGTCTGCCGGGAAGCGATGCGCTGACATTCGGCATGCTCGGTTGCGATTATCACTGCGGCTATTGCCAGAACTGGGTGACTAGCCAGATGCTGCGCGATCCCAAGGCCATGGCCGGCGCCAAGCAGGTGACGCCCGCGCAGCTGGTTGAAGCGGCCACACGGCACGGCGCGCCGGTCATCGCCTCCAGTTACAACGAGCCGCTCATCACCAGCGAATGGGCGGTCGAAGTCTTCAAGCAGGCGCGGCCCGCGGGGCTGAAGTGCGCGTACATCTCCAACGGCAATGGCACGCCGCAGGTGCTGGATTTTCTGCGCCCCCACGTGGATGCGTACAAGGTCGATCTCAAAACGTTCAATGAGAAAAACTATCGTCAGCTCGGCGGCGTGATGGAGCATGTCACGCAAACGATCCGCGACCTCAAGCAGCGCGGGTTCTGGGTGGAGATCGTCACGCTCGTGGTGCCCGGATTCAGCGATGACACCGAAGATCTCAAATGCATGGCCGGGTTCCTCGCCTCGATTGATCCGTTGATGCCCTGGCACATGACGGCGTTTCATCCCGACTACAAGATGACCGATGGATTTCGCAGCACGACCGCCGACGATCTAATGCGCATCGTGGAACTCGGCAAGGCCGCAGGATTGCGATACATGTATCCAGGCAATCTTCCCGGCCAGGTCGGGGAATGGGAGAACACGCGCTGCCACCACTGCAACGCGACGGTAATCCGGCGCTGGGGATTCCTGGTCCAGGAGAATCGCGTGGGCGAGGATGGTTCGTGCCCGCAGTGCGGCGGGAAGATTCCGGGCATCTGGGGCAAACGCGGCGGACATGGCGATGGCAGGGTGCGACCGTTGATTTAGGTGATTAAAGCCTGCGAATAAACTCGCCCGCCCGGTAATATCGCGAAGCTGTGAGATTGGGGCGCGTCCGTTGGCGCGGGGACGGATTCAAACTTGCCTCTTTCGGGGCCTAACACTTACGATAACCACCATGACTCGACGGTGGGCCCTGGGCGCAGTGCTGGTATTGGGGCTGGCGTCGATGCTTCTGGCGCGGCAGGGGATCGTCAGAACGCAGGATGGCCGCACCCTCGAAGGGGATGTCGATGAATCTGCCGGGCCACAGGGAAACGTGACGATAACGATTCACGGCGTGGCGGTTGCGCTGCCGCGGTCGGATATCGCCTCGATCGAATATCCCAAGGACGTGACCCAGGAATTTAACGAGCGATTGGCCGCGCTGGACGCCACCGATGCGCGCGGCCGCGCACAATTGGCGCGCTGGGCGCTGGCGCGCGGTCAATTCGCACTGGCGCGCAAGGCGGCCGATGCGGCGCAGCGCCTGGCGCCCAACGATCCGGAAATTCAGACCCTGCAGGATACGATCGAGGCGCAGCAGCGGATGGCGTCGCGGCAAACCAGCCGCGTGCCGGCCCCCCCGACACCAGTCCCGACCACGCCCGCGCCGGTTCCAACTCCGGCCACCGCGCCGGCAACCGTGGTGGCGCCCCAGACGGTGGCGCCGCCGGCGCCCATTTCCAACGCGACGCCGTCGAAGTTCCTCACCATGGACCAGGTCTACGCCATTCGCCGCGCCGAGTTGCGGCCGGATGAGAGTGTGCAAATCCAGTTCATGCAGGATGTGCGGCAACGCTACCTGGCGCAAAGCAAGGCCAACCCCGCCGCTTTCAATGCCGCCAGCCCCACCGTGCAGGCGCTGGCGATCGAAGCGTACGATCCGCAGCTGGCCAATGACGTTCGGATCATGAGCGATCCGCGTTCGCTGGCGGAATTTCGCACCCGGATCGAGCCGCGCGTCCTGGCGGGGTGCGCTTCCAGCGGCTGCCATTCCGGCCCCGAAGGGGGAGATTTCTATCTCTACTCCAATGTGCGCTCTGCCCAGGCCTCCTACACCAACTTCTTTATTCTCACCACCTATGAGAAAAAAGTGGATACGGTCGATGCGTTCGGAAAGGGCATCGCGCAGCGCATGATGATCGACCGCCTTCATTCCCAGACATCGTTGCTCGTTCAGTACGCCCTCCCGCGCATGATCGCTTCAACCGCGCACCCGGATGTGCCCAATTGGAAGCCAATGTTTTGGCGGACGGATGATCCCTTCTGCGTCGAGCTGGTGAATTGGATTGGCGCTTCGTTGCGACCCATCCGGCCGGAGTACGGGTTCAAGTTCGACGTTCCGACGATGTCGGCCACAACCCAGCCATCCCCCGCCACCACCTCGCCGCAATAATCGTTAGCCGTGACGCCTGCGCTATACCTGGTCGTGGTCGTGTGCATTCTGCTGGGCGCCGTGCTCACCGAATCGGTGCGCGTGCGTCGCCGCCGGCGCATGCTGCGCGGCTTGGCGCGCCAGTGGCAAATGCATTTTGTCCCGGGCGATCGCCTGCGCCTTGCCGGGCGCATCGCCGAGAAGTTCCCCGTCCCCGGGGCCGCCAATGTGCGCGTGCGCAATCTGCTGTTCAGTACCGACGGGAAACTACATCGATACGTCTTCACGATCGAATACGGCGTCGGCGTCGTGCGCGGCAAGATCGGTCGCTGGCGCGTCGGTGGGTTTGTCGAGCCGGTCTCGCGCGGACCATGCCCCACCAGCGATTGCCCCCTGCACCTGGCGCCGCAAGGCCTATCCCTGCAGAATTCGTACGCCCAGGTCCACGATGCCTTGGCGCAGACGCCGACGGGGGGATAGGCTCTGCGCATCTCACAGAGCCGGCCCGTGTCGGGCCGGAAACGTACCGGGCCGATACGTCCCGGCTCTTTCATGCCCTTTCGTCAATTAACCATCATCGGAGTTGGCCTGCTGGGCGGGTCGATCGGGCTGGCGGTCCGCGCGGCGATGCCCGCTTGCCGCATCATCGGTTGCGGACATCGCCAGGCCAGCCTCGATCGCGCCATCGATATGGGCGCGATCGACGAGGGCCGGATCGACCCGACGGCCGCCGTTGTCGGATCCGATCTGGTCATCCTCTGTACGCCGGTCGGCCTGTTCGATTCGATGCTCCGCAAAATCGCTACGTCTCTGACAGCCGGCTGCATCGTGACCGATGTGGGCAGCACCAAGCGCTCGGTGGCCGCGGCCGCGCAGGAGATTCTGCCCGAGTCCGTCGATTTCGTCCCCAGCCATCCGATGTCCGGCAGCGAGAAGCGCGGCGTGGAATTCGCCCGCGCCGATCTATTCCGACACGGCTTGTGCATCTTGACCCCGACCGCCAAAACGCGGCCCGCCGCCCTGACACGCATCGAGGAATTCTGGAAAATGCTCGGCATGCGCATCACGCAACTGGATCCCGCGACGCACGACCGTCTGCTGGGCGATGTCAGCCATCTCCCGCACCTCCTGGCCGCGGCGCTGCTCAGCATGCAGGAGGACGCCGCCCTGGAATTGAGCGGCAAAGGCTTCCTGGACGCCACCCGCATCGCCGGCGGCGACGGGGCGCTGTGGCGGGATATCCTGGTCGACAACGCCGACAACCTCCGCTCCGCCGTGCGTCGCCTGCAGGTCGAGCTGGCCGAAGTCGTCTCATTGCTGGGCCCCGGCCAGGGCGAAGCGATGAAGGATTGGCTCGACGCCGCCGCGCAGCGCCGTCAGGAATTGATGCAAAAGAAATTGCGTGAGTTGAATCCGGATTAGTCTGCTATGCGGCTTCGCCTGGCTTTTGCGGCGAATGCACTTCCAATTCCGTAATCAGCAAAAGGTCCAGGATGCTGAAGCTGTCATTTTCACCATGCACAATCACCGTTCGCCCAGACTGGGAGCGCGAAATAAAGTCACGATGTTTAACGTAGAACGTACGTCCATCGCCCATATGAATCGTGAATGGGCTAAACGGCTGTGCCTGAAGAACATTCTTGAGCTGATCGACAGTCATATCTCTATTATATCGGGTGTGGATTAATCCGACACCAAAATCAAGGTGGAAGGAATCGCTTCGTTTACACTCTTACCCATGGCGGTCATCCTGCGGCAGGCCGGGTGCCTCCGCCGCACAACTACGTACCAAGAAGCCTGCCAGGAGTTCACAAGCGGCTGTGAGTGTCCCCACGCGTACCTGTGGGGGTGGCGGGGGAAGGCCCCGGTCAGGGCGAAGCGCTAAAAGATTGGCTCGACGCCGCCGCCGCGCGCCGTGAGGAATTGCTGCAAAAGAGATTGCGTGAGATGAATCCGGATTAGCAATCAAAGTTGACGGTTATATGGCAGCCCGGGCCGCCGCAGTTACTTCACCAATTGGCCCCAACGAAGTTTTGTTCCACATTCCGGACAACGATGAGGCGTCGCACGGATGTCGTAGCCGCAAACCGGGCATGGATAGTCCGCCGCATTTTTGCCAAAGCGAATCGATAACCACATAGCAATGAAGAACAACGGCGGAAAACAGAAATACCAGACTGGCCCCGTCGCCAACAACGCGAATAAAAGGAATAGTGATAACTCAAGGACCATCCTTAAAAACGTGGGGTGTCCATGTAAAGAGATAAACCATATCCCGACTGGGATGGCGAGAGCAAACTGGACCCAGGCTCGTACGCTTGTCGGAGAAAACAGCCACTGGAATAAAAAATTGCGAAATGGCCCTTTAGAACGCGTCATGCATCGAGTTGGCCGCAAGGGCGAATCATTGCGAAACCGCGGCTTGGTAACCTCGAACCCAAAATACTAACAGCATTAAATCACGACTGAGAGTCGCCCGCGACCACGTGGCCGCGACATTCACGGCAACAACCCCGGCGGAAGGCCGGCGTCGGCGGCTACTTTTTGCATCTCCTGCTTCATCATCTCGCCCGCCTTGGCCTGGGCCGCGTTCACGGCGGCGGTGATCACGTCCTCCAGCATCTCCGTGTCGTTCACGTCGATCTTGCTCTTGTCGATCTTGATATTCACCAGCTCCATTTTGCCGTTGACCGTAGCGGTGACCATGCCGGCGCCGGCGTCGGCGCTGATCTGGCGGCGGGCCAGCTCCTCCTGCATCGACTGCATCTTCTCCTGCATCGATCGGGCCTGGCGGAGCAGCTCGGGGATATTGCCAAAGTTCTTCAGTGCGTCAAACACGGATGCTTCCTTTCACTCGACCCGTTCGATTTTACCGCCGAATTCGCGCAGAACCCATTGCACCAGTGGATCGCCCTGGATCTCGGGGGGGATGCTGGGGCCGTTGCCGGTTGGCGACGCCGCGGAGGGAACAGCGCCGGCCGCGTCCTCATCCACGTCGAAGCGCACACCCGTCGGCTTGCCGCGCAGATCGCTCAGTGCGTTGGCGATGGCGTCGCGTTTTCCGTTGGCCGCGAAAGCTTTCGCGAAGGTGGCGCAATGATGCGGGAAGTGGATGACCGCGCGGTCGTTCTCGACCCCTCCGAATCGCGCCAGGCGCAGCGCGCTGGCCAGGGAGGATGTCTGCGATTCCAGCTTCGCCAGCAACTCGGTCCAGATATCCGCATCATCGTCCGATGTCGGCGGGGTTGGCGGCGGCTCCATGGCGGCTGGTATCGGTGGCTGTGGAGCGGCCGCCGATGGTGGCGCTATTTCAACTGGCTCAGGATTTTTTTTTTGCGCCGGTGCGGGAGCCGGCGCTGATCCGTCGGTCTGCCGTGACAAGAGCTGGCCGATCGACGTGAACTGCCCCGCCAGCGCCAGGCGCACCAGCGTCGCATCCAGCAGCGCCCGGCCGGTCTGGTTTTGTCGCAGGTTGCGCCGCAGCTCTTCCAGGATCGCGATGTCCTGGGATAGCGCGACCGGTTCAAAGCTCTGGGCCTGTTTCACCAGCTCGGCGGGACTGTGCCCGGGCAGATCGAGCAGCGGACTGTCGGCGCCGCAGGTCAGCGCGACCAGCAGATTTCGCAGATGATCCGCCAGCGCCACGATCAGCGCATCGGATGAGAGTCCGGAATTGATCATCCCCTCCGCGAGGGCCAGGGTCTGCTTCACATCCGCGGTGGCGATGGCGCCGGCGAGCTGCCCGATCGTCTGCGATCGTGGCAGGCCCAGCACCTGCTCGACGGTCGCGGCAGTCAATTTCTTTTCCCCCAGGCTCAGCAGTCGATCCAGCAGCGACAGCGCATCGCGCATCGATCCCGCGCCGGCGCGGGCCAGCAGGGCCAGGGCATCGGCATCGGCCGCCACCTTCTCAAGCTTGCAGATCTCCGCCAGGTGCTGCGCGATCTGCCGCGCGGAGATGTTGCGGAAATCGTAGCGCTGACAGCGCGAGAGGATAGTGGGCAGCACCTTTTCCGGCTCGGTGGTGGCCAGGATGAACTTCACATGTGCCGGCGGCTCCTCCAGCGTTTTGAGCAGGGCGTTGAAGGCCGACTTACTGAGCATGTGCACTTCGTCGATGATAAAGATGCGGAAACGATCGGCGGCGGAGTTGCGCGAATCCTCGATGATCTCGCGGACGTTATCCACGCCGGTGTGCGAGGCCGCGTCGATCTCCTGCACGCTCATCGAGACACCCGCATCAATCGCCCGGCAGGAATCGCAGGCGTTGCACGGAACCGCAACCGGCTGAGGTTGGCTCTGGCAGTTGAGGCATTTGGCCAGGATGCGTGCCGTGCTGGTCTTGCCCGTGCCGCGCGTGCCGCAGAACAGATACGCATGCGCCAGCCGGCCGGTCTCGATCGCCTTCTTGAGCGTTTGCGCGACCTGCTCCTGTCCCACGATCTGATCGAATGTGGCGGAGCGATACCTTCTGGCCAGGACGGTGTATGACATAAAAGCGGCGCGGCAGTGTAACAGATGGCGCGAATCGCGCGAAGACATTTCGACTCGTCTCGTGCTGTTGTATAAGCGGCCCATGGCCAAAACAAAAACCGGCGGATTCGCCATCGGATTTCGAGCCGGATCGTCGCCGTGGCAGAAAGATCCAAAGCAGTTGATCGCCTTCGCCACACGACATGGCTTCGAAGGGTTAGACGTGATGGACTGGCCGGCGGAACAGATCCAGCCGCTGCTGGCGGCGGGTCTGCGAATCGGCTCCGTGGATTTGAAACGCCCGTGGTCGGCGATCATGTCGGCCGATGCGCAGCGACGAGCGGAGACGGTGGCGGCGGCTGCGGAGCACGTCCAATCCGTGGCGTCCCTGGGCGTCACCAACTTCTTCTGTGTCGTGCTTCCGGAAAATGATGCGGCCAGCCGACGCGAGAATTTCGCGCTGGCGGTCGAGGGCTTCGGCCAACTCGCCGCGGCCATCGACGGAAGCGGCGCCCGCATCGTCATCGAAGGCTGGCCCGCTTCGCCGCCGCATTATTCCAGCGTCGTTTGCACGCCCGAGACGTACCGGGAATTCTTCACCCAGGTCGGCTCCGAATCCCTGGCGATTAATTTTGATCCCAGCCACCTGGTCCGGATGGGGATCGATCCGCTGCGATTTCTGGCCGAATTTGGACATCGGGTTGGACACGTGCACGCCAAAGACACGCTGATCCTGCCGGAAGGCCTGTACGAATACGGCAATCTGCAGCCGGCGACGCTGGCCAGGCCTCATGCATACGGCGGTCATCACTGGCGCTACACGATTCCCGGCCGTGGCAATGCGGCGTGGCCGGAGATGCTGGTGATGCTCAAGAAATCGGGTTACGCCGGAATGCTCAGTGTCGAGCTGGAGGACGAGGATTTCATGGGAAGCGACGATGCGGAAAAGCGCGGGCTTATCGCCTCGCGGGAGTTTTTGGAATCAGTGTAAACAGAGTCGGCCCGTGTAGGGCCGGAATGTTCCGGGCCGACACGGCCCGGCTCTGTAACAGAGGGCAAGCACTTATTGAATTTTCACTTCAGTCCATGCCAGGGGATGATCCGAAGCGCCGTTATCGATATGGCCCGACCGCAGGCCGCTCATGCCGCGCAGGAAGATGCGGTCGTACCCTTCGCCGACGGGATCGCTGATGCCGGGAGATTGGATCAATTCCTGCAATGTGGGATCGATTTTGGTGACGGTCGTATCCGGCGGGGAATTGAAATCTCCCATCAGGATGGCCGGCTGGCGCAGCGAGGCGAAGAGGCCGAAGACCGTGCGCAGCTCGATGATGCGGTCGGCCTTGCGGTCGATGTGCGTGATCAGGATGTTCAGCGTCTCCCCGGCGAAGCGGGCGCGCAGTAGAAGGATATTGCGGTTGGAGTAGGCCCCATTGCTGGAGAGCGGGATTCGCTGCCAATATTCCACGGGCAGATCGGTGAGGGCGGCGTTACCAAAATCCTCGTGCCACCATTGGCTCTCGACCGGTGCGAACAGGTGCGGCAGGTGCAGGCCCTCGCCGATGCTTGCGGCCTGGGATTCGCCGTGCACTTCCTGAAGCCCCATCAGATCGAATCCACCCAAGTCAGCCCCCCGCAAAGCGGCGACGGTGCGGTCCAGATTATATCGATTGTCGTTGCCTCCGACGCAACCGTTGATGTTGAAGGTAGCGATGCGGAGCAGATTGTCCGTCGGCGCCGTGGTCGGCGGAGAGCCGACGAGTTGATCGCCCTCCGCGGGCCCGGCGGGCTTCTTCTGATATCCGTCCCACGCCACCAGCGCGGCAATCGCGAGCAGGAACAGCGCCACGCGCGCCGCGGTGAACCGCCTCCCCCGGACAGGCGTGGCCGTCATGATTCCACCGTGGTTAATTCCACCGGCACTTGCTTGTCATCCACGCGCGCCTCGATCTCATAGCCCAGCATCCTTTTTTTCATCCAGCGGATGGCCAGCAGATCGGCGAAGCTTTTGAACAGGCGATTCCAGACGCCATATTTGCTTTCCCCATGCAGGCGTGGGTTGTGAGCGACAGGAATTTCCGTGACGGTAAAGCCTTCCATCTTCAGCAGCGTGGGGATGAATCGATGCAGGCCGCGGTAGAGCTTGAGGCGATCGATGCATTCGCGGCGAAAGGCGCGGTACGTGCAACCGGCATCGGAAATCTGCTCATCCGAAAGCCTGTTGCGGACCCAGTTGGCGATCCGGCTGGAAGCGACGCGGATGAAGTTATCGCCCTGCGAGCGCGTGGCGGTGCGCGTGCCGCAGACGCAATCGAACCCGCGCTCCAGCGCGTCGAGGAACGCGGGGATATCGGCCGGATCGTTCTGCAGATCGGCGTCCATGGTCATGACATATCTGCCGCGGGCGGCGCGCAAACCGGCATCACTGGCGGCGGTCTCACCGCAATTGCGTCGGAACTTGAGCCCCCGCACGCGTTCGTCCACCGCCGCCAGCGCGCTGATCGCCGCCCAGCTTCCATCCGTGCTGCCGTCGTCAACCAGTATGATTTCGACGGGGATGTTGGCCGGATCGGCGACCGCGACGATCGCCCGGTAGAGCAGCGGGAGATTTTCCGCTTCGTTGTAAACCGGAACGCAGATGCTCAGGGTGGGAGACATGGCGGAGGATCAATCTCCGTTATCCGGCGGTGTGGCGGCGACGACGGTGTCGTAATTTCCCAAGCGCTGCGCATCGCGGCGCCGCTTGCGATATACCAGTACCAGGTTGCGCGTGTAGGGGACGACCGAGAAAAAATATCCACCGATCCCCACCGAATCCTGTTGCCGCAGGAAATAGAGAAGCTCCAGCATCGCCCCCGCCAGCGAGAGCCACCAGAACGCAACGGGGACCAGCGATTCCTTGTGTCGCTCCGAATGCAGCCACTGCACGATCCACCGCGCCTGAAACGTCGCCAGCCCGGCCCAGCCCAGCGCCTTCCAGAACCAGTAGTTCTCCTGCAACGGCATGCGGAAGACCATGGCGATGGTGTAGATGGATAACAGTTCTGCCATAGCGGCGATGGATCGATCCCCGATCATCTCCTTGCCAAATGTGCTTTGATCTGGTCGGCGACGTAGCGCACCTGCGGCTCCTCCAGCATCGGATACATGGGCAGGCTGAGGATGCGCTTGACGTATTGCTCGGTTCTTGGCAGCGCATCCTGTCGGCCAAAGCGCTGCTCGACGGCAGGCTGCTGGTGGTTGGGCACGGGGTAATGGATGCCGGTCTCGATCCCCTGTTCCTTGAGATGACGGGCCAGACTCTGGCGCCGATCGTGGTCGGCCAGGCGGATGACGAACATGTGATAGACATCCTGCGCCTGCTCGAGATCGGCCGGGGGCAAGCTCAGCCCATCCACTCCTTGCAGCTCGCGGCGATACCATTGGGCGACGCGCCGGCGGGAGGAATTAAGCTGATCGATGACCTTCAATTGCTCGCGTCCGACGGCCGCCTGAATCTCGTTGAAGCGAAGATTGAATCCAACCTTCTCGTGCAGATATTTATCCTTGCGTCCGTGGTTGCGCAGCATCGCGACCTTGGTGGCGATGTCGGCGTCGTTGGTGGCCAATGCGCCGCCGTCGCCGTAAACGGTGAGATTCTTGGATGGATAAAACGAGAAAGCGGCGTGGTTGCCGAACGTCCCCAGGCGCTGGCCGTTCCAGCTTGCGCCGATCGACTGGGCGCAATCCTCGATGACCCACAACCCGTGCTCGCGCGCCAGCCGTCCAATCCCATCGATGTCGGCGGGACGTCCATACAGATGGACCGGCATGATGCCGACGGTCTTTTTTGTGATGCGCCGCCGGGCGTCTGCAAGATCGATCGTGTACGTATCATCGATGTCGCAGAAAACCGGCCGGGCGCCGGCGTGGATCATCGGCTCGATGCTGGGAAACGCCGTCAGGCTGGGCACCAGGATTTCATCGCCATCGCGCAATTCCTGGGCGATATGCAGTAGCATGACGGCTGCCGTCCACGATGAGGACAGGACAACGTGCTTCACACCAATGTATTCCGCCAGCTCGCTCTCGAATGCTTTGCATTCCGGTCCAAGGATAAAGTTGCCGCCCTTGACCACTTCGAGGATGCGCCGTTCGATGGCAGGTGACTGATAAACACGTGAAAGCGGAATTTTCTTGGGCATCTGCAGTGCCTTCCCACAAGATTGCTCGTCAACGCCGAAAGACAGTAAATGCTCCCCCCGCGACACGCAAGAGCATCACCAGTCCAGCGTCCCGCGCCAGGCGGCGGTCAGCTGGGAAACCGGAATCTGAAGCAATTGGGCGGGCTGGGTTTGAACAATGCCCAAGCGCACGACCTGGACAGCCGGGCCGAAATGCGCGATCAGATCGGCCTGCGAAGTTGATGTGGATGGCTCGACAATGTAGCCGCCGACGGCGGGGGCCAGCGGATCGTCGCTGGACAGCGAATCGGGATCGAGGCTCAAGCCGAAACCGGAAGCGATGCACATCTCTGCGACGGCGACGAGTGGGCCACCGTCGCTGATATCGTGGGCGGCCGCGACAAGGCCATTGGCGATCAGCCGGGCCATGGCGCGGTGCGTTGCGGCAAGGGCGGCCAGATCGGTGGGATTCTGGGCAGCGATCAGATAAACCGCCGCTCCGCCCCGTTTGAAATCCATCGTGATGCAGCGGCGCACGTCGGGGATGATCCCGATGGCGCTGATCAGCAGCGTGTTAGGGATGCGGATTACCTGGCCGCTCTCGCGGTTGGTGAACTGGTTGTTCAGCGAATCCTTGCCGCTGATGAAGGGGATGCGATATGCCAGGGCGGCATCGCGGCAGGCTTCGGCGGCGCGCACCAGCGTTCCCATCGTGCGCGGATCATCCACGCTCGGCCAGCAGAAATTGTCGAGGATGGCGATGCGATCCGGATCGGCGCCCACGGCGACGACGTTGCGGATCGCTTCGTCGATGGCGGCCAGGGCCATTGCGTACGGATCTTCGATGTCCGGCGCCAGCCCGCAACCCAGCGCCACGCCGCGATGGCTGGACAGTTTGGGCCGGATCACCGCGGCATCGGACGGCCCGATCTGCAGAGGGCCGACCAGCGGCTTGATCACCGTCCCGCCCTGCACCTCGTGATCATATTGGCGGATAATCCAGTGCTTGCTGGCGATGTTGGGGAGAGCCAGCGTCCGCAGCAGGCGCTGCCGCAGCGGTTCCTCCGTCGCGGGTGCTGGGACGGGTCGCGGATGATGCGAGACGATCGCCTTGCGCGTCGGCATGGGAATGCCATCGTGCAGGAATTTCATGGAAAGCTCGCCGACGTCCTGTCCGCCGTAACGGAGCAGCAGTTTTTCGCCTCCGAACGTGCCGATAACCACCGCCTCGACGTCCTCGCCGCCCGCCAGTTGCAGCAGTGCCGGGACGTTTTGCGGGGGCGCGGCCAACACCATGCGCTCCTGCGCCTCGCTGATCCAGATTTCGTCGTAGCGCAGGCCGGCGTATTTGAGGGGCACCTTGTCCAGATCGACTGCAGCGCCGATGTCGGCGCCCATCTCACCCACCGCCGAGGATAGACCTCCGGCGCCGCAATCGGTGATGGCCGTGAACAGCCCGCGATCGCGCGCTTTCAGGACAACATCGGCCATCTTCTTCTGCGTGATGGCGTTGCCGATCTGCACGGCGTGGGAGAATTCATCCGAATGCGTATCGGTCAGCTCCGCGCTGGAAAATGTCGCGCCGTGGATGCCATCGCGACCAGTTCGCCCGCCGATCAGCACAATCGCATCGCCGCTCCTGGCGGCTTTGGCGATCTTGTCGCGCGGAATCAGCCCGACGCAGCCGCAGAAGACCAGGGGATTGCCAAGGTATCGATCATCGAAATAAACCGCGCCGTTGACGGTGGGGATGCCCATGCGATTGCCGTAGTCGCGCACGCCGGCCACAACCTGCTGGAGGATGCGCTTGGGATGGATGACACCCCTGGGTAGTTGCTGATTGAAATCCGGATCGGCGACGCAGAACACATCGGTGTTGGCGACCGGCCGGGCGGCCAGGCCGGTGCCCAGCACGTCGCGGATCACCCCACCGGCGCCGGTGGCGCTGCCGCCGTATGGCTCGATCGCGCTGGGATGGTTGTGCGTCTCGACCTTGAAGCAGACGGCGTCAGTATCGTCGAAAGCGACGACGCCCGCGTTGTCCCTGAAGACCGACAGACAGAACGGATCGCTGCCATCGGCCTGCTTCATCAGCTGCGCCGTGGCGGCGAAGATGGTTTCCCGGATCAGGTTTGCGTAGTGCCGCGATGCGATCGGCCGATCCTGTTCATCGCGAACCTCCACGTCCACGGCGCTCTTGAGCGTCTTGTGCACGCAATGTTCGCTCCAGGTCTGGGCGAGGGTTTCCAGCTCGATGTCGGTCGGCTCGTGCTCCTGGCGGCGGAAATACGCCTGGATCACCTGCATCTCCGCCAGCGACAAAAACAGATGCGCCTCCCGACTGAGTTTGACCAGTTGGTCATCCGTGAGATGCCGCAACGTCACGCGCCGCAGCGCCGGGGGATGGGCGCCGGCGCTGGGGAATTTGTCGGGGCAGTACGGCTGGAAATAAACCGACTCGATCACCCCGTTGGCTAAAAACCGATCGGCGATTTGCTTCAGTTGGGCGCGATCCAGCGCCGCATCGATCAGATATGCGCGACCCGTTCGCACCTGGTGGACGGTGTAACCGAGATCGCGGATGGCCATCTCCGTGCTGGCGGCCACCGGATCCATCACGCCGGGTTTCAGATGCACTTCAATGCGGCTGCGTCCGGAATCGTCAGGGGTCTGACGGAAGATTTGCGCCGTCTCCACAACCGGATCGGCCAGAAGCTCGTGCGCGACGCGCCCAATGGCGGATGAATCGTCATCGGTGTCGATCAGGAAAATTCGCGCCACGGCGACGCCCCCGACGGCGATGCCCATCGCGGTGATCTGGCGACGCAGCGCCGCTCCCGCCGGATCGGCATCGCCGCGCGCCCGCACATCGACGCGGTAGATCATGCGCCGATTCTACGGATCGGGACAACAACGGACAAACACGAACCATTTGTTATCTCTGAATCGTCGGCCACAACGCCACCGTGCAAAGGCGATGGCCGATGCGGTCCAGGATCTCCACGCTTCTCACCTGCCGGAAGCCGGCCAGGACCTCTTGCTCAGCCAGCACGGTTTCGAACAGCTCCAGGTCCTTTTCCAGGATGGCCTGGGATTCATTGAAGACAATTAGCAACAGGCCAGCATGGCGGACGGAGGGATCGGCTTCCATCTTCCGCAAATCCTCGACGATGGCCCCGCGCCACTGTCCGCCATAACCGCCATGCACCTTGCCGCCTTCGCCGAACTGGTAGGCGACTTTCACTTCCAGCCAAAGCCCCTCCTGCGGCGAAGCCTGGTCCGCTGGATCGAATAATGTCGGCGGCGCCCAATCCAGACGCAGCGGGCGGCCGGGCGGTGTCAGAACCAGGTCGCAGCGCTGGCGGTGTGTCCGTTTGCGCCCGGCGGTGGATGGATAATGCACCTCGCGCGCCACCGTATAAAACCGCGCCAGCCCACCAGCCAGGACGTTTTGGAATTGCCGCTCGTCGTGGCGGTCCAGGCCATAGACGGCCTGCTCCAGCCGCAAATCGCGCTCCGCGGATTGCAGCAATGCGTGCACGCGGTCGGCCAGCTCGACGAAATCCCATGACAACGACATGACGATCAGAAATACAAACGCCAGCTCAAGATGCCTGCCAGGTATCCCAGCATAATTCCCGCCACCACGTCGCTGAGCCAGTGGGCATCCAGAATATAACGCAGCGCGGCGCAAATCAGACCGAGCGTCCAGAACGTGATCGTTCCATGCGGATACGCCGACGACAGCACCACCGAATATGCCAGCGCCGAAGCGCTGTGGCTGGAAGGGAAGCTCTCGCGATAATTGGCATGGCGGAACGAGGGCCCTAGAAACTTTCCCGCCAGCTCCCGCCTTGGCCGCACCCGCCCCAGCACGCGCTTGAGCGCCGTCGCGATCACGGTGGCGCCGATGACCGCCGTCCATAATGCGTAGCAGATCGGCACGCCTCGGCTCTTATCCAATTGCCAGATCAGCAGCGCCGTGATGAAGGTGCAGACCAATTGCCCATACTGGGCCAGGAAGCGCGTCTCGCGCTTGACATCCCCTTTGAGCGGCAGTGTCGCCGTCCGGTGGAAGCCCATCCGCTCCAGCGCCATCAGGATGGCGCAGACCGCTGCAAAGATCAGTGCCAGGACCCATCGGTACATTCGGGGTGCAAGTATGTAGGAAGAAGTTGCTAGTTGCGAGTTGCTAGTTGCGAGAAAATACCATTGGCCAAACTTTCCCGCGGTATCCACTCGCAACCAGCAACTAGCAACTAGAAACTAATACGGCTACCGTGTCCGCCCTATGTCGCGGTCCGGGCGGTTCTGGATTTTATTTATCATGCTGCTGGCGGGGGCGTGGGCGCTGTACCTGGTGGGTGACCAGCGCGTGGCGCTGTGGGACCGTGACGAGCCGTGGTATGCCGAATGCTCGCGCGAGATGCTTCGCAGCGGCGACTGGGTCGTCCCCAGATTCCTCGGGGAATGGCGCGTCGAGAAGCCACCGCTAATCTACTGGCTGCAGGCTTCGACGATGTGGTTGATCGGCGACACGCCGCTGGCGGCGCGGCTACCTTCGAGCCTCGGCGTAGTCGTCACCGCCGCGATCTTGGGGTTGATGGTCCGAAAGTACGCCGGCGCACAGCGGGCGCTCTGGTCGGTGCTGATTTTCAGCACCTGCGGGGTGGCGATTGCGGCGGCGAAATTCTGCATCACCGATGGCATGTACATGTGCCTGATCAGCATCGGCCAGGCCTGCCTGGCGACCATGTACGCCGCCCACCAGCGCCGCGAGCATGCCCCGCCCTGGGCGGCGCCGCTGTTCTGGGTCGTCATGGGGTTGGCCGGACTGACCAAGGGCCCCCAGGGGCTGGTGATGCAGATCTTCTCGCTGGTGATCCTGCTGTTCCTGGACGTCAAGGGAGACCGCCGCTCGCATCGGTCCTGGGCAGAGGCGGCGAGCTGGTGGTGGGAACTGAAGCCGCTCATCGCCATCCCCATTCTGGTGGTGGTCGTGGCTCCCTGGCTGATCATGATCCACTACCGCGCCAACGGATTCGTGGCCGGGCTCTTCCAGAAAGTCAAAGAGCACGCCCAGACCAGCATGGAAGGTCATGGCAAGCCACCGGGATATCACGCCCTGCTGATCTTCGGCACGTTCTTTCCCTGGAGTATTCTGCTGGTGACGGCGGTGCGGCTGGCGTGGCAGAATCGCCACCTGCCGGTGATCCGCTTCGGCATCGCCGCCACCGCCGGGCCCTGGCTGCTGATGGAGACATTCGTTTTCACCAAGCTGCCGTTCTATGTATTGCCGGCGTTCCCTGGGCTGGCGTTCCTGACCGCCGACGGGCTGGTGCGCTGCATCCGCTCCAAAGATCGCCGGGCGCTGCGGCCCGAGGCGTGCATCTGGACCATCGCCGTCCTGGGAATGTCGGTCGGCCCGTTCCTGGCGATCCATTATTCGCGTGACCTGCCGGCGCCGACGGCCGGCATCATCGCCTTCTGCATCTGCGGAGTTCTTTACGCCATCCTTGTTTTTACTTCGCTTTGGCGCAACCGCGTCCGCCGCGCCGCCGTTTTGATGGGGGTGGGGATGGCCGTGATGATCCTGATCCTTTACGGCGCAATATTCCCCGGCCTGCAAGTGGTGCGATTGTCGGAGCGGCTGGTGGATCACCTGCGGGCCGTCGGCGCCTGCGGGGGCGATATCCGCGTCGCGGACGTCGGATACGAGGAGCCCAGCCTCGCTTTTTATCAGGGCGGGGGGGTGAGGAATTACGACCACTTCGCCCAATTGGGTCCGCCCGCCGCCTGGCCACGCTGGATTGTCATCCGGGAAAAGGAATGGAAGGAAGTCCCTCACGATATCCAGGCGCAGTTCCAGTTTATCGCCCAGGAATGGGGAATTGATTACTCCCAGGGCGGGCAAACCCCGACGGTCCTGGTTCTGAAAAACCTCTCGCCAGTAAAATAGTTATACTGGATGGTTGATGGAGCAGAAGATCCTCATCGTCCAGCCGAGTTGGGTCGGGGATGCCGTGATGGCCACGCCCACCCTGCGCGCCCTGCGGCAATTGTTTCCGCAGGCGCAGATCTCCTATCTATTGCGCCGCTATCTCAAGCCCCTCTACACCGGCATCCCCTGGGCCGATCAACTCATCACCTACCGCACCGGCAAGACCGACAAAAAAGCGGGCAAGGGATTGTTCGAATTGGCGCGGCGATTGCGCTGGGCGCGCTTTGATCTGGCCGTGCTCCTGCCCAATTCGTTCCAGACCGCGCTGGTGTGCAAGATGGCCAACATCCATCGCATCGTCGGCTACGATCGCGACGGGCGCGGGTTCCTGCTTTCAGACAAGCTGCTGCCCCGCAAGGAAAAGGGAAAATTCGTCCCCACGCCGATCGTCAAATATTACATGGGCCTGGCGCATTACCTGGGGAGCCAGGAGCGCGATCTTTCGTTGAAGCTGTTCGTGACCGAGCCGGATCGCCGCGCCGCCGCTGCGGTGCTGGCGCGCGCGGGCCTGGGCGCCGATCTGGATCGCCCCGCCTCCGCCGGCCACGCTCCATTAATCCTGCTCAACCCCGGCGCGCAGTTCGGGGCGGCCAAGTGCTGGCTGCCGGAATATTTCGCGGCCCTGGCCGATCGGTTCATCGCGGAGCTGGGCGCCACGGTGCTGATCAGCGCCGCCCCGCGCGAGCGCGGCATTGTCGATTCCATCCTCCGCAACATGACGCAGGTTCCGATCGACCTTCTGGCGCACGGCTCCAGCCTGGGCGCTCTCAAGGAGATCGTGCGGCGCTGCGATCTGATGATCAGCAACGACACTGGTCCGCGGCACATCGCCGCCGCCTTCGACGTGCCGGTGGTGACCATCTTCGGCCCCACACATCCGGAATGGACGGAGATCAATTTCCCGCGCGAGCGGAAGGTGGCGGTGAAAGTCTTCTGCGGACCCTGCCAGAAAAAGATCTGCCCGCTGGATCACCGCTGCATGACCCGCATCACCCCCGCGATGGTTTTCGACACCGCCGTGCAGTTGTTACCCCGACCTCCCGCGCACCCCACTCCCACCGGGCTCGCAACGCAAGCAAGCATTTAGCCGCGGTGCTTGCACCGCGCGTTCGTACACGCGGTGCAAGCACCGCGGCTAAATGTGACATCGCTTGACGATGGAAAGAATACCGCACGATAATCTCCGCAGTCACCAGATGGGCGTCACCGACTCTCTCATTCCGCTCTCCGCCGGCACCGCCTGCAACGCCGATGGAATCTGCGAATTAACGCAGGATGTCTCGGATTCCCCATACTACAGCCGCGACACGGCGCCCGTCCCGATCGCCGCGCGCAAGTGGGGCACCAGGGACATCGCCGCGCTCTGGGTCAGCATGTGCGCCTGCATCCCGACATATATGCTGGCGGCGTCGCTGATCAGCGGGGGGATGAACTGGATCGAAGCGCTGATCACCATCACGCTGGGCAACGTGATCGTGCTGATCCCGATGCTGCTCAACGCCCACGCCGGCACGCGCTACGGCATCTCGTTCCCCGTCTATTGCCGTGCGAGCTGGGGCATTCGCGGCGCCAATATGCCGGCATTGCTGCGGGCGCTTGTCGCCTGTGGATGGTTCGGCATTCAGACGTGGATCGGTGGGGATGCGATTTACGAGATGCTCAAAACGATGGCGCCCAGCCTCGCCACGCCGCCCAATCCGTTTCTGGGGATCAACGCCGCGCAGCTCTGTTGCTTCCTGCTCTTCTGGGCGATCAACATGTTCGTGATCTACAAGGGGATCGAGACGATCCGCATCCTGTTGAACATCAAGGCGCCGCTGCTGATCGCGCTGGGATTGATCCTGCTGGCCTGGGCGTACCACGCGGCACATGGGTTCGGGCCGATGCTCTCGACACCATCGGCATTCGCGCCGGGTCAACCCAGGGCGGGACAGTTCTGGCTCTTCTTCATCCCCGGCCTGACCGCCAACGTCGGCTTCTGGGCGACGCTGGCGCTGAATATCCCCGACTTCTCACGCTATGCCTACTCGCAGCGCAACCAGGTTGTCGGTCAGATCATCGGCCTGCCCACGACGATGGCGCTCTATTCGTTCATCGGCGCGGCCGTCACGTCGGCGACGATCGTCATCTACGGCGCCGCCATCTGGAACCCCGTCGATCTACTGACCAAGTTCACCAACCCGCTGGTGCTGGTGCTGGCGATGCTGTCGCTGTGCATCGCCACGCTGGCGACCAACATCGCGGCCAATGTCGTCAGCCCGGCCAACGATTTCTCGCATCTCTCGCCGCGCCGAATCACCTTCCGCACCGGTGGGTTGATCACTGGCGTGATCGGCATCCTCATGCAGCCGTGGAAACTCCTGGCCGATCCAACCGGTTACATTTTCACCTGGCTGATCGCCTACTCGTCGTTGCTCGGGGCGATCGGGGGGATTCTGATTGTCGATTATTACCTGATCCGGGGAACGCGCATTGACTTGCCCGGCCTATATCGCCGCGGCGGGCCATATTGGTATTCCGGCGGGATCAATCCCCGGGCGGTAATCGCCTTTTTCCTGGGCGTCCTGCCATGTCTGCCCGGCTTCCTGAGCATCATCGGCGTGCCGGGGATCAACCCGGTCTGGGCCCGGATTTACGATTATGCGTGGTTTATTAGCTTCGCCATGGCGGGAGTCAGCTATTGGCTCATGATGCTTTGCGGGCGCCGCTCATCGCCTATCTCGATGCCATGACGTCATTTGCATCCCAGGTGGAACATATTGATGGCGGAAAATATGGTAACTGAACCGACATATTTTCTTAACTCAATATGAACATAATCTTAATCCGATCTTAATAATTCGAGATGATCATATGTGCCCGCGCGTTACTATAAGACCTTGTGAGACCAAGTCTGGGCTGCAAATAGATGGGGCATCGGGATGATTGAAGCCATTCGGCGTTTTCTCAATTCGAACGCTGGAAAATCGGTCGGAATAATTGTCGCTCTGCTGTGCGTCGGCTTGTGCGTCTTCATGATGCACAACGTGTTCGGTCGAAGCGAAGCGGCGGCGATGGCCAATGACCGCATGTTCGTCGATTCAGAGACCGGAAAGTCGTTCAAGCACACACTTGCGGTTGGGGAACCGATGCCTTGCATGGCGCCTTCGGGCAAGATGACCGGCTATCCATCCGAGGTGTGCTGGTGGAATGCCGACGGCAGCGCTTCATCAACGCCGACGTATGTCATTTTGAACAGCCTTATGGGGAAAAGTGGTCCGACGTTCTGTCCGGTATGCCACAGGCTTGTGGTCGTCCACAACCCACCGCCGCACACAGGTGGTCAGCCGCCGCCGACCGAAGACGAATTTAAGCAGATGCACAGTACGCAATAATGAAATCTAAACGGAAAAAACCAAACTAGCTCTGCGGAATAAAACATTCATAAGGAGTCCGCAATGACAAAACGTGTGATTCGCGGTTTCACACTGGTGGAACTGCTGGTGGTCATCGGGATCATCGCCCTGCTCATATCCATCCTTTTGCCATCGCTGCAGAAAGCGAGGCGAGCCGCTAATACGGTGCAGTGTCTTGCCAATCTGCGGGGGATCGCACAGGCGATGT
>Ga0182024_10004019_pt1 | contig 34315 bp, 24 predicted proteins | sample P32metaG_FD_120480 | JGI IMG/M metagenome (GOLD analysis project Ga0182024, IMG submission 120480) | Permafrost microbial communities from Stordalen Mire, Sweden - P3-2 metaG (Illumina Assembly) | ecosystem: Environmental > Terrestrial > Soil > Wetlands > Permafrost | place: Sweden: Stordalen... | reverse complement strand
GGCAAATAATGGCGGCGGGGTCGTCTTCGCCACCGGCACGCCCATCGCCAACAGCATGGCCGAGATGTTCACCATGCAACGCTATTTGCAGCCGGAGGATTTGAAAAAACACAATCTGGGTCACTTTGATTCGTGGGCGGCCACGTTCGGCGAGCCGGTGACGGCGATGGAACTTTCGCCGGACGGTGCGGGCTACCGGTTGAACACGCGGTTCGCGCGATTCATCAATGTGCCGGAGCTGATGCAGATTTTCCGGCAGTCAGCGGACGTGCAGACCACGCAGATGCTCAATCTCAAACGTCCGAAATTGGAAGGCGAGAAACCGGCGATCTGCAATGCGCCGGCATCGGCGGAATTGAAGGAGTTTGTCGAAGGTCTCGCGCGCCGCGCCGAGGCATTGAAACGCGGGCGCATTGATCCCCGCGAAGACAACATGCTCAAAATCACCACCGAGGGCCGCAAGGCCGCGCTGGATTTGCGACTGATGAAACCCGGCCTGCCGGACGATCCGCAGAGCAAAGTAAATCTTGCCGTGGAAAAGATTCATCAGATTTGGGATGAAACGAAGGATGATCGTTTGGCGCAGCTTGTGTTTTGCGATTTGTCCACGCCGCAAGACCGTGGCTTTTCCGTTTATCGGGACATGGCCGACAAATTGAAACGCCTGGGCGTCCCGGAAAATGAAATTGCCTTCATTCAGGATTACGATGCGGACAACGCGAAGCTGGGCCTGTTCCGTTCCGTCCGCGCGGGCAAAGTCCGCGTTCTGTTCGGCAGCACGCAGAAAATGGGATCGGGAACGAACGTGCAGGAACGCTTGATTGCGCTTCATCATCTGGACGCGCCATGGCGACCGGCGGATGTGGAACAACGCGAGGGACGGATTCTGCGGCAGGGCAATAAAAATTCGAGCGTGCAGATTTATCGTTACGTCACCGAAGGCTCGTTCGATGCGTATATGTGGCAGACGTTGGAAACCAAGGCCAAGTTCATCGCGCAGGTGATGAGCGGGGACATGACGATTCGCCGTCTCGAAGACATGGACTCCGCCGCGCTAACCTACGCCGAGGTCAAAGCCATTGCTTCGGGGAATCCGCTCGTCATCGAAAAAGCCCAGGTGGACGCCGAGTTGATCCGGCTGACCCGGCTGCGCTCCGCCCATGCCGAGGAACAGTATCGCATCCGAAGCAACCTTCGCCATTCGCATCAGGAGGTTCAGACTTGGACCGAACGGCTCGCAAACTTGCGCGAGGATTTGACGCTCCGGCAGGACACATCCGGTGACAAATTTCGCATCGAACTGGACAAACAAACTCTCGACAATCGCGGCGTCGCCGGGGAGTTGCTGTTGCGTCGGGCTGAGAAAATCAAAACCCGGTTCGGTGAAGACATCCGCATCGGGCGGTTCGCTGGCTTCGATATGTTCATCCGCTCCGGTTTCAACAACACCGCCGAACTCGTTTTGCGCGGCAAAAACAATTACAGCACCCGCGTCACGGACACGGCGCTGGGCACGATCCGCTCGCTTGAATCCACGGTGCAGGGTTTTGAGGAACGCGCGGCGCGGCTGGACTCCGACATCAAGGATTCGCAAAAGCGCGCCACCGAACTGGAGGCCAAGGTCGGCTCGCCGTTCGAGAAAGAAGAACGGTATCACCACCTTGCCAGACGCCAGTCGGAAATTGAGGAGCAGCTTGATCTCACCAAGAATCAGGCACCAAGTCAGGTGGATGCCGCGACCACGGACGAGCGCGAAGAAAATTCCGAGAAGCAAACCGAAACAAAATCAATCCAGCAGACCCGGCGGGCTGCGGTTCGTGTATGAATTCAGAAGACCGATTGAAGCGCTTGTTCGCAGCGTCACCAGAACAGATGGAGGCCATTGACGGCATTCTTGAATTTGGAGTTCAGAAAAAACCAATGGCAACGTCTGGCCCGCTGCTCATGGGTATGTCAGCTTCTGCAAAGCTGCTTGGCGTCAGCCGCGCGACCCTCTGGCGGATGACCAAAGCCGGATTGCTACAAAAGATTGAAGTGCTGCCCGGTAGTTTCCGGCTCCGCCGTTCCGATCTGGAGGCCATCGCCGCCGGCCAGAGAAATGTTGGCTCTTCCTAACGCGGATTCACGGCGTCATACGACCGTTGAACAAAATCGGTTTTCGGCAACCGACGATCTGCAAATTCACAAAGCCTACACCTCAAAATCGAGGGATGACGTTCGCTTGCGCCGTGTGTTTGGAAATGTGTTTGTGGATGTGTTTGTTTTTGCTCGCCACATTTCAGGGAGTTCGCCTTGTCTCACAAAAATGACTCCAAATGCAGAAAACTCATAAAACACAACAAAAACGGCCCTGAAACGTGAGTCTCAGGGCCGGAAATTGGTTGCGGGGGCTGGATTTGAACCAACGACCTTCAGGTTATGAGCCTGACGAGCTACCGGGCTGCTCCACCCCGCGATCAAGGTTGGTTAGTATGCCTGACCCGTTCCAACAGGGCAAGTTTTTTCAAAAGGGATTCACGCCATACCGGATCCAGTAGCCGGGCAGCTTCAAAAACTCCAGCCGCATCCGCCGGCCGTTGCCGCGCCGCGGCCAGTCTTCACGCGCAAAGGCGAAATACGACGGCCGCGAATAAAACGTCAAATCCGGCGCAAAATGTTCAAACGTCTTCAGCGCTCGTCGCGCATGATACCAGGTGGTGACGAGAATCACCGTGTGGACATTCTCGGCGCGCAGCCGCTTGAGCGTGAATTCCGCATTCTCGCGCGTCGTCATTGAATTGCCTTCCACCTCGATGTCGCCGGCGGGCACGCCGCTTTGGAGCAGGATTTGCCGGTTGATTTCATCGTCGCCCGCGCCGCTGATGATGATGCGCGGTGCGGCATGCTGCTTGAATAATTCCACCGCGCGTTCGGGCCGCTCGTGCAGACCGCCACCGAGGACGACAATCACGTCCGCTGTCACCGGTCCGCTGTCCACGCACAGGATTTTTTCCGGGTAGAAACAAACGACAATGGCAATCGGCATCATCAACAGGATGAAGCCGATGGCCGCGCGGAAAAATAATTTCAGGATTATGCGCAAAACGCCTGCAAGGTAAAGTGGGCGGAAATTCTTGCAAGCGTGATCTGCCACGCCGTCATTCCCGCGCTGGCAAAACGCCCGCCGGTTTGCTAAATTTGCAGGCAATGAATTTTCTGGCGGACACATGGCTGGGCGAATGGCTGGCGGGACTGGGGCGCATCACCCTGCTCACCCGTGAGGCCATTGCGTCGGCGTTTACCTTCAAATTTTCCCGGCGCGACGTGCTTTACCAGGTTTATTTCATCGGCATCAAATCCCAGTCGGTCGTCATCGTCACCGGAGCGTTCACAGGCATGGTGCTGGCGGCGCAAACTTACTTTCAATTTCACAAAGTCAAAATGGACACAGCCACGCTCGCCGTCGTGAGCGTCTCCATGTGCAGCGAGCTCGGCCCGGTGCTGACGGCGCTCATGGTCGCCGGGCGCGTCGGCGCGGCCATCGCGGCGGAAATCGGCACGATGCGCGTGACGGAGCAGATTGACGCGCTGCGCACCCTGGCGACGCATCCGGTGGATTATCTGGTTGTGCCGCGCTTGATCGCGTCGAATATCGCGCTGCCGCTCTTGACGATTGAATCCATGTGCGTCGGCATCGCGGCGAGTTATTTCGTCGGCGTCGGCCTGCTCGGCATTGAGCCGACTTACGCCTGGTGGAACATGCTGAAATATTCGCATGATTCGGACGTGATGATCGGCATGGTCAAATCGGTCGTCTATGGCGGCATCATCGCGCTGATCGGCTGTTACAAAGGCCTGTCGTGCAGCGTGGGCGCGGAAGGCGTCGGGCGCGCGACGACGGAGGCCGTGGTCTATTCGTCCATCACGATTCTGATCTGCAATTTTTTCCTGACGATGGTGCTGGAACAGCTCTGCGTCATTCTTGGAATATGATTGAAGTGCGCAACCTCCAAAAAAGTTTCGGCACGCAGCTGATTCTTGAAGACATAAGTTTTCACATTGAAAACAGCGAGTCGGTCGCCATCATCGGCCGCAGCGGCGGGGGCAAAAGCGTCTTGTTGAAACACATCATCGGGCTGCTCCAGCCGGATTCCGGCGCGGTGCTGATTGACGGTGAGAACATCGTGGCGATGAACGAACGCCAGTTGCTGCGGGTGCGGCGGAAATTCGGCATGGTGTTCCAGGGCGCGGCGCTGTTTGATTCGATGACGGTCGCGGAAAACGTGGCCTTCGGCCTGCGCCGGCATGAGCACCTGACCGAGGCGGAAATCGCGAAGCGCGTGGCCGCCACACTTGACATGGTGGACCTGCCCGGCACGGAAAAAAAGAATCCGGCGGAGCTCTCCGGCGGCATGAGAAAGCGTGTCGGCCTGGCGCGCGCCATCATTTACGAACCGCAGATCGTGCTTTATGATGAGCCGACGACAGGGCTGGATCCGATTGTGTCCGACAGCATTGACAAGCTGATCATCCGCGTGCGCGACCATTTGAAAGTGACCAGCATCGTCGTGACGCACGACATGCGCAGCGCGCGGCGCGTGGGCAACCATGTGCTGATGCTGCATGAGCGGAAAATTCATGCCAACTGCACGCCGGAGGCGCTGTTCGCCTCGCTGGATCCAGTGGTGCGGCAGTTTGTGGACGGAGTGGCCGACCCGTAGGAAATTATTATTTTGAACCATGGATAAATCGCGATTGGAACTCAAAGTTGGGCTGTTCGTTTTCATCGGCCTGACGCTGCTGGCCGTGATCCTGATTCAGTTCAGCAAGAGCACCAGCCTCTGGCGCGGCACTTACGAACTGCATCTGCACGCGGCCAACGTCGGCGGCATCAAGCCCCGCGCCGGAGTGCTGCTGGCCGGTGTGCAGGTCGGCAGCGTCGCGCAAATCCAGCTCGCGCCGGACGGCAAAAGCGTGACCATGAACCTGAAAATCTACAGCGAGTTTCCGATTTACCATGACGCGCGGTTTGTCATCGAGCAATCCGGTTTTCTCGGCGACCAGTTTGTTTCCGTCATTCCCACCACCAATGCGCTGCCCGTCCTGACCAACAATGCCGACGTGCCGTGTGAAGAACCGTTCAACCTGCAGGAAGTCGCGCGCGGCGCAGCCGGCTTCATCGTGCGGATTGACGAGACGGCGAAAAAACTCGACGCGTCCGTGACCGATCTGCGCCAGCAGGTGTTGAACGCGCAGACGCTCGCCAATTTCGGCGCCTCAATCACAAACCTGAAATTGTTCTCCGAGCAGGCGCTCGACGCCGTCCAGGAAATCGACGGCATTGTGGCCACCAACGGCGCGCAGATCGGCCTCGCCGTCAGCAACGCGGCGCTGTTTTCAACCGGCCTCATCCAACTGGAGGATTCCGCCAAGGAAACTCTCGCCACGAACAGCGAGAACATCGGGCAGGCGACCAGGAATGTTGCCGATGCCACGACCACCTTCAAGCAGCTCGCGGCCGATTTGCAGGCGGGCAAAGGGCTGGCTGGCGCGGTCCTGCAAAACCCGGAACTGGCAACGAACATTCAAAGCATCGCCGCCAACCTCGCCATGACCAGCAGCAACTTGAACCGCCTCGGACTTTGGGGCATCTTGTGGGCGCACAAACCATCCGCCACCAACACCACCAACTCCCAAACCAACCGCCGATGAATCCTCTCTGGCCCATCCGCATTTTATTTCTCGGCCTGTGCACCTTGGGCGGCTATGCCATCAGCCAGGTGCGACCCGAATATGTCGGCCATGAACACGGCGAAGTGCTGGGCATGATGATCGGCTTTGGTTTCGGCGGCCTGCTCATCGCCGTGGATGAAATGCTCAAGGGTTTTTCCCTCCGCGCTTTTTCCGCCACGTCCTTCGGGCTCTTTCTCGGCTGGCTGGTCGCGCTGCTCGTAGACCACTCCGGCCTGTTTGGCGATACCGAGGGCAGTTCGTCGCGCGAGCTCATCCGCCTTGGACTGTTCCTGAGCTTCGGCTATATCGGCATGGTGCTGGCCATGCGCAGCAACAAGGAGGATTTTTCGCTCATTATTCCCTATGTCCGCTTCTCGCCGCAAAACAAGCCGGACAACCTGTTGCTGCTCGACACCAGCGTCATCATTGACGGCCGCATTGCCGATCTCATTGAGGTGAGATTCATCGAAGGACTCGTCATCGTCCCGCGTTTCGTGCTGCTGGAATTGCAGCAGATCGCCGATTCCGCCGACGAGGTGAAACGCGCCCGCGGCCGGCGCGGCTTTGAAATGCTCAACCGGCTTCAGCACAACACGAAAATTGAAGTCCGCATCCACGACGGCGATTTTCCCGATGAAAAGGGCGTGGACGCCAAGCTCGTCCGCCTCGCGCGCAACCTGAACGCCAAGCTTTTCACCAACGATTACAACCTCGCCAAGGTCGCCGGCCTTCAAAGCGTCGTCTGCGTCAATCTCCACGAAATCGGCCACCTGATGAAGGCCGCGCTCATCCCCGGCGAAATCGTCCAGCTCAAGGTCGTCCGCGAAGGCCGCGACAAGGGCCAGGGCATCGGCTACCTGCCCGACGGCACCATGGTCATCGTCAACAATGGGCAGAGCCAGGTTGGCCAGACCGTCAGCGCCCATGTGTTGAGCACCGTCCAGACCGGCGCCGGCGTGCTGGTCTTTGCCGAGATGAAAAACGAAGGTGGCAAATGAACCTCGTCACGATTGCCACCAGCTTTGATCTGGCCGAGGCCGGACTCAGTTGCTCGCGCCTCGCGGCCGCCGGGTTTCATCCGGTACTTGGCAACGAAAACACCTGGCTGGGCGGGACCATGTCCACCGCCGCCCTGCTGCGGATTCAAGTTTCCGAAGCCGAAGCCAACGAGGCAAAGGAATTTTTAGCTGCGCCTGCCGAATGAAATTCGCCCGCCAGCTCCGACAGCTGAAAAAAATTCTGCCCGGCGAAATTTTCCTCGAACCCGCCACGCTCGCCCAATACGCCGGCGACAAATGGTTCGCCGTCCACCAACCCGACGCCGTCGCCCTGCCCCGCTCCGCCAAATCGGTTTCCACCATTTTAAAATTCGCGCACAAACATAAAATTCCCGTCACGCCGCGCGGTGCCGGCCATGGCTACGTCGGCGGCTGCGTGCCGGTGCACGGCGGCATCGCGCTCTCCACGGAGCGGATGAAAAAAATTCTGGAGATCAATCCCGCCGATTTTGTCGCCGTCGTCCAGCCCGCGGTGAACACCGCCGAGTTCCAGGCTGCCGTGGAAAAGCTCGGCCGCTTTTATCCGCCCGACCCCGCGAGCCGCGCGAATAATTCTCTCGGCGGCAACATCGCCACCAATGCCGGCGGACCGCGCTGCCTGAAATACGGCGTCACCCGCGATTACGTCCTTGGCCTCGAAGTCGTTTTGGCCAATGGCGACATCGTCAGGCTTGGCGGCCGCACGCATAAAAACAAAACCGGTTTCGACCTGCACCGGCTCTTCGTCGGCTCGGAGGGCCTGCTCGGCGTCATTACCGAGGCGACGCTAAAATTGCTGCCGCTCCCGCCGTTTCGCGCGAATCTCGCGGTCGGTTTTGGTTCAATGAATTCAGCCGTGCGCGCGTTGCAGTCCATTTTCGCCGGTGGATTTTTGCCGTGCGCCGCCGAACTCGCGGATGAATTCACGCTCGCCGCCGCCGCCAAACGCACCGGCAGCAAACGGCTCCTCGGCTGCAAGGCGCATCTGATTGTCGAATTGGACGGACAGGATAAATCCGTTCGCCAGGAAATTGCCGCCGTGGAAAAAATCGTGCGGCAGCAAAAACCGCTGTTTATCGAACGCGGTTTTGGCAACGAACAATGCGAAGCCATCTGGCAAATCCGCCGGGAATTCTCCTACGCGTTGCGCGACACCGGCCTGACGAAATTGAACGAAGACATCGTCGTGCCGCGCGGCAAGCTGGAAGACTTATTTAAGTTCGCCGCGACGTTGCAGAAAAAGCACGGATTGCAGCTCGCCTGTTTTGGCCACGCCGGCGACGGCAACATCCACACGAACGTCATGGTTGATTACAAATTGCCCGGCATAAAAGCACGTTCGGAAAAATGTCTCGATGAACTGTTTAGCTGGGTGATTGCCGCCGGCGGCGCGATCACCGGTGAACATGGCATTGGCCTCGCCAAGAAACGCTGGTGGCCGCAGGCGGTTTCCAAGGAATCACAGAAGCTTCACCACACCATCAAAGCCGCGCTCGATCCGCATGGCATTTTGAATCCGGGCAAATTTGTCTAGGCCGCAAGGATTTTTTGCGCGGCAGCGCGGACGGCTTCCACCAATTCTTTTGGCTTCAACACTTCCGCGTCGCCGCCCCAGCTCAAGACCCAGCGCTGCACTTCGGCGAGGCTGGACAGCTTCATTTTCAATTCTGCTCCGCCGGCCTCCAAGTCGCGCAGCCTCTGCGACGGGTGCCATTTTTTCTCACGAATATAATCGGCGGCACACGGATTGAAGCGGATGACCACTTCAAAGTCGCCTTCGCCGGCGTGGACGCCAAAGCTGTCGCGCAGCCGTTTCTCCAGGGAAAATTTCTGCGGACGCTCGAAGGTTTTGCCCGTCGGCTGGACGGACTGGATGCGCGCGGGGACGAACGTGCGGAGATCCTCCCGCACATGGTCGTAGGCGAAGAGATACCATTCGCCGTTGATGTTCGCCAGATGGTAGGCGTCCACGAGGCGCGGTTCGGTGGGCTGGCCGGGTTTGCGATAGAACAGTTTCAGTTGCTGCCGCTGGGCGACGGCCTTGGCAAGCGCGTCGAAAATGTCGAGATTCAAAATCGGCTCAGCGCGCGTGCGGAAGGAAATGGTGCGCTCGATGTCCGCCAGGTTCAGTGAAATGGTGTCGGGCAGCGCCTGCTCCATCTTGCGGATGGCGGAGAGCAGCGGCTTCTCGAAGCTGGTGCCGCGATATTGCTGGAGCGCCTTTTCGGCGACGACGAGCGCAAAAAGCTCGCCCTCGGTGATCTGCATCGTCGGAAAATCGCGGACTGCGCCGGTGTAAAAATAACCATTGGTGCCGGACGCAAATTCAATCGGCAGGTTCAGCCGGTCGCGCATGAACTCAATGTCGCGATGGATGGTCTTGGTGGAAACCTCGGCTTCGCGCGCCAGCTTGCTGGCATTGGGAAAGCCGCCGGCCTGCAACGCCTGGTGAATCCGCAGCATCCGCTCGAGCGGCGGACGGGCGTGGGGAAATTTGGGTTTCGCTGAATCGTTGGATCGTTGCATTGGGAAACCGATTTAACGATTTAACCATTCACGATTCAACGCCTCACACCGACATCTTCGCGAGAAACTCGTCGTTGGTCTTGAACTTCTTGAGCGCGGCGGTGAGTGTCTCCATCGCCTCGATGGGATTCAGATCCACCATGGTGCGGCGGAGCTTGCGGATGGCTTCGAGATTTTTTGGCGCGAATAATTTTTCCTCCTTGCGCGTGCCGCTCTTCGGAATGTCAATCGCGGGATACAAACGGCGGTCGGAAAGCTTGCGGTCGAGGATCAGCTCCATGTTGCCGGTGCCCTTGAACTCCTGGAAAATCAGTTCGTCCATGCGTGAACCGGTGTCCACGAGCGCGGTGGCGAGAATCGTGAGCGAGCCGCCGCCTTCGATTTTGCGCGCGGAAGCAAACATCTTGCGCGGAATTTCCAGCGCACGCGCGTCCACGCCGCCGGTCATCGTGCGGCCGCTACCGCCGTGAACGCTGTTGTAGGCGCGGGCGACACGGGTGAGCGAGTCGAGCAAAACAAAAACATCTTTGCCGGATTCCACTATGCGGCGGCAGCGCTCGATCATGAAGCGCGAAAGGCGGACGTGCGTTTCCAAATCCATGTCGTTGGACGATGCGACAACTTCGGCTTGGACCGAGCGCTGGAAATCGGTGACTTCCTCCGGGCGCTCATCAATCAGCAGCACCATGGCGTGGACTTCCGGATGATTCGTGGTGATGGCGTTGCAAATCTGCTTGAGAATGGTGGTCTTGCCGGTGCGCGGCGGTGCGACGATGATGCCGCGCGTGCCTTTGCCGATGGGCGTGACGAGGTCAATGACGCGCGTCTCGATCAAGTCCGGCGAGGTTTCCAGCTTGAATTTTTCAATCGGGTCAATGCTCGTCAGGTTCTCGAAGCGCACGGCCTTGGTGTAATCCTGAAAGACCATGGCGTTGACCTTGTCCACGGTCTTGAGCTGCGGGCTGGTGCCGCGGTGAGGCGGCTGCGTGGCGCCCTCGACAAAGCTGCCTTCGCGCAGGAAGCTGCGGCGGATGGTGTCCGGCGTCACGAATATGTCCGTGGGCTTGGGGTGAAAATGGTTTTGCGCCGTGCGCAGGAAGCCGAAGCCCTTCTCGGAAATTTCGAGATAGCCGGCACCGTAGTTGGCGTTGGGCGACTTGTCGCCATTAGCTTGCGTTTCGCTCATAAAAATGTTGTGGCCGAAGGCTGAAACCCTTCCGAAAAATGTTGGAAAAGTGAACTTTGGAAAACGTCAGCGGCACCAGAAGCCGCCACTTGAACCTTCGACAGGCTGTTAATTACGGGCAAATGCCCCCAAATGCAACAAATATTTTCAAGCCGCCAAGCCAAAGCGCGCAGATTCCGGAAAATCTGCGCGCCGGCGAAATCAACCCCTCGGATCAGCCGCCCACTTCCGCGCGGGCTTCGGCGGCCAGCGCGGTGCTCAAATACCGTTCGCCGGTCGAGCAGGCGATGGTCACGATGACTTTGCCCTTGTTTTCCGGACGTTTGGCCACTTCGATGGCGGCGATGACATTCGCGCCGGTCGAGATGCCGACGAGGATGCCCTCTTCCTTCGCCAGCCGGCGGGCCATCGCAAACGCGTCGTCGTTGGAAACCTGGACGCACTCGACAATTTGCGCATTGCCCGCGCTGTCCTTCAAATGCAGATTGCCCGGAACAAAACCTGCGCCCGTGCCTTGAATCTTGTGCGGACCAGGCTTGACCGGCTGACCTGCGAGCGTCTGCGAAATGACCGGTGAATCCTTCGGCTCCACCGCGATGGCTTGGAAAGAAGCCTTCTTCGGCTTGATGGCTTCCACGCAGCCAGTGATGGTTCCGCCGGTGCCGACGGCGGCTACCAAGATGTCCACCTTGCCATCCGTGTCTTCCCAGATTTCGACCGCCGTGGTTTTTGAGTGAATGGCCGGATTTGCGGCATTGTTAAATTGCTGTGGAATCCATGAATTCGGCGTCTCTTTGGCGAGCGCCTCGGCACGGGCGATGGCGCCTTTCATGCCTTCTGCGCCGGGTGTCAAAACGAGTTTCGCGCCGAGCATTGCCAGCAGCGTGCGGCGTTCGAGGGACATCGTTTCCGGCATCGTGAGAATGAGTTTGTAGCCTTTCGCCGCCGCGACGAACGCGAGCGCGATGCCGGTGTTGCCGCTGGTCGGCTCGATGATGACGGTGTCCTTCTTCAGCACGCCGCTCTTTTCGGCGGCTTCAATCATCGCCATGCCGATACGGTCTTTGACGCTGCCGAGCGGATTGAAGAACTCGCACTTGAGCAGGATGGTGGCGTCCACGCCAGCGGTGACCTTGTTGAGTTTGACCAACGGCGTGCGGCCGACGGTTTCAATGATGTTATTGTAAATGCGTCCCATAATTTTATTTGATTGGATGGTTTAGCTGCAAACTCGTTCAGAAATCTTGGCGAAAAGTTGTTCGCGGGCAAGTTTTAATTCGCCTTCGTTTTAGGATTAACCAATGAGCTGACTACTAAAACAATAAGTCCCGGCCCGACCTTGCGGTCGAACCGGGACAAATGGGGGATGGGAGTTCGCCACTCTCTCTTTCCCGAGCCGGCATTAGGCGCGCCCTCGCGGGGCTGCCGGCTTCCCGACGCCATTCTCCACGGCAAGCGGAGTTATCGGCCTCGTAGCAGGGCCGTCCGTCGCCTTTCGGCGCGCGGATTTCGAGTGAGGCTTTTCAGCTCGCTTCGGCTGGTGGTTGCGCCACCGGCCTGCAAACCAGGTCAAGACACGCCTGCGAATTTCATTCGCGTCTTGACCACTGGCTCCGGGTCAGCCACCGCTTTTGACGGTGCGTTCGCCCGAGGCCACGGGTCTCGCCTCTTCACTCTCAAGTTGCTTTTGATCTCACAGTCCAGCGGTGTCGTTTTTAACATCGCCAGCGCTTGGAAGTTTTTCACGGAACCTGCCAAGTTCCCGTGGTCTTCCCGATGCGTCCGCTCCTTTTGTCCGCCTTTCGGCGTTTTTCGCTGGGCGGTTTTTGATTTTATTCAACCCCGCCAGAGCCGTCCGCACCGTGCTGATGCACAGTAGCAACTGTTCACCCTCTGGGTGACTGCGATTCGCCCGGAACCGAAACTTCTCCGGACTACTTGACCCAGCTTGCCGCGGCTTCTTATCGCGGCTTGCTGCCAAGTCCCTCATTCGCATTTGACGATGTGCGAACATCGCCAGAGGAACTGGTGAATTCTGCCTCGCCGGAACTTGCGCTCCGGTTCCGAGGAGCCGGGTCAACCAGCCTGACCCGACTTTTCCCCAGTTGCCTGGGATTATCCTGAAACGAACAACGTCAATTTTACTCTCCGCCGCCCGCTTCGTTCTTTCAATGAACTGAGAACACTCTAGCAGAAATTTTATTTCTGCCCACAAATTGATATGCACCATTTATTCACCGAAAAATGGCAGTGAACAAACCGTGGATAAATTGAAAACACCAATGAAATCGAGCGCTTTGGTAAATCAAGAAACTTGGTTATTCACTGAAAAAAACGGGCGAAATCCGGCGGTGAACAAGTTGTCTCCAGATTTTTTTGAAAACTTTCTTAAAAAGATTCATCCCAGATGATTCGCCGCGCCGGCCAGGCCGGTGACAATTTCATCACGTGTTTTGGAATTACGGATGCGGACGTAGGAATCGTTGTCCAGCCGCGCGGTATAGGCCACCTTCAATTCCTGCGCGCGCTTGAACTGCTTGTCCGGTTTCGCCGGCGTGATTGGATATTCCACCGCGTAGCCCGCCGCGCGCAAATCATGAACCAGCTTCAATGAAATCGGACGCAGATCCTCATCTTCAATCAGCACAAAGACGTCCATGCGCGAATCAAACTTCGGCAGCAGTCCGCGCGCCTTGAGCAGTTCCAGCAACACGACATCGCCCATGCCAAAGCCGAGCGCCGGCAGATCCACCTTGCCGCCGCTGATGAGCTTCACGAGGTTGTTGTAACGGCCGCCGCCGGCGATCGCGCGGAACTCGCCCTTGCGGTCAAACGCCTCGAACACCACGCCGGTGTAATAGGCTAAGCCGCGGATCACCTTGTAATCAATCTTTACAAAATCTTTCAGTCCGCGAGCGCCAAGATTGTCCAAAATGCTTTGCAGTTCCGCCGTCGGCTTGCCGGACCCGATGAACGCCGTCACGCCCGCCAACGAAAAGCCCATCGCGGCCAGTTTCTTTTCCGATTCCTCCGGCGAGTTGCGCTCCAGCTTGTCAATTACCTGAAAAAAAGTGTATTCGTGCATGGAATCGCCGCCGCCGTGCTTGAAGAAATCCTGCCAGGCGTTGCGGCTGCTCAAGCGAATGACAAAATCCTCGGCGGTCAGCCCGAACGCGCGCAGCGTGTCAATCAGCAGCGCGATCAGTTCCGCATCCGCCGCCGGGTCGGTCTCGCCGATGAGGTCGGCGTTGAATTGGAAATGCTCGCGTAGCCGGCCTTTCTGCTGACGCTCGTAGCGGAACAATTGCGGGATGGCGAACCACTTGATGGGTTTTTTGTAATTGCGTTCGTGCGCGGCGACCATGCGCGCGAGCGTCGGCGTCATTTCCGGACGCAGCGAGACGGCGCGTTCGCCCTTGTCCACGAAATTGTAGAGCTGGCCGACAATCTCCTCGCCGCTTTTCGTGGTGAAGAGTTCCAGCGGCTCCAGCGGCGGGCCGTCGTATTCGCGGAAGCCGTAGCGTTTGGCAATCTTGCGCCACTGGTCGAAAATATATTGGCGCGCGTCGGCGCTCCACACATCCTGATGCGGAATGGGTTCGGGATAGAAATCGCGGAATCCGGGCAGTCGTTCCATCCGGCCAGCTTAAAAAATTGGCGGCTAAAAGAGAAGGCGAATCAGTTTGCGGTTTCGTCGCGGCGTTGAACCGCGAACCGGTTTTGTCGCGACCCCGGTGTCGTTTCTGACACGGCAAAGTTTCACCGGCTCATGATTCACGCTTTCGGAGTCAGCTTCAGCACTTCGGCGCGCATTTCCTTGCCGGCCTTGAACTTCACCGTGGCGCGGGCGGGAATCGGCACGTCCGTCTCCGGCTTGTTCGGATTGCGGCCGACGCGCGCCTTGCGGATTTTCACGTCGAACACGCCGAAGTTGCGCAGTTCCACCTTGTCGCCCTTGGCGAGCGCTTCGGCGATGTAGTCCAGGGTTTTTTGCACCACGTCAAAGACCTGGGTCTGGATCAGACCGGTTTCTTCACTGATGCGGATCACGAGGTCGCGTTTGGTCAGAGTCATGTTTTTTAGTTAGTTGTCTGATGGTTGTCTGATTCGTTTTTATTTTCTATTGCACCACCCGAATTGTCCAGAAATCACTGGCGAGATCCGCCCCGATCACATAGGCGTAAGGCAGCGTAAAATAGCCTTTCATGCCCCAGTCCGCGCTCCACGAATTGCGCACGATGAACCACTGCTTCGCGTCGTCGTAGCCCACACCGACCAACGCGTGGCCGCCCACCACAGATTCGCCGGATCCGGGCAGCGGCGCGTGGCCGCTCTTCGCCACGGCCGCACTTTCAAAACTTTCATAAACCGTGAAACCGAAGACGAACGGCCAGCCTGACGCCAGGCAGCCTTTCAACTGCCCTGACGTCTGCGTGACGCGCTGATAGGAAACCGCCTTGTATTTCAAGGCGTCGGTGTAATACACCGCCGCCGGCTTGGTTTTGAATTTGGCGGGGTTGTAAGGCCATTCCGTTTCCGGGCAATCGCCCTGCACGCCGACGCTCTTGATGCCGTCGCGGATTTGCGCCCCGCTGTCTGACGCCACCGAATGCTCCATCACCCGTTCGTTGTAATAAATAAACAGCCGCGATGGCACGAAGTCGGCGAGTTTTTGTTTCAAGCGGTCGAACTGGATGGCTCCAGCGATGGCGTTGGCGGTGCAACTCCCGAGCTGCCCCTGGTCATACACCGGCGGACATGCCGGCCGCAGATCCACCTTTGCGGGCAGCGGCCCCGGCGTTGGTGCCGCGTAAGCATAATCCCGCTGATCGGGCAAATCTTTCTGCCAGCCGTAACCACGGACTTGAAAACGAAGGGAAGTTTTCATGGCGAAACTTGAATCTATCAACTGTCATTTGCACCTGAATGTCCAGAAGAAAATCACCGGTATGACAAAATCATATGAAGAAATCGTCAGGCGACGGAGGTGATTTTTCGGCACGGCACGGCGCGCATGAAACCGTCACAAAGCAAGTTGCTCCTGCAGGCATGGCTTTCCCTTGTCGGCTGCCATCGCACAGCCAACGCACGACACAACCGATTCTTCGGCCCTCTTGTCCCGTCCCGGCAGCGGGCGGCTCGCGGCGCTTGGCTGAGTGGACGTAACCGATTCACGCCCGCAAAATTTTATACAAAAGGCCACTGGTCAAGGAGTGGTCGGCAGGGCATTGATTTCAATTTGGTTGGTGGCGTCCACCGTCGCGGTTCCGGCGATGCGCGAATTAGAGAACAACAGGAAGTTCTGCGCCGACGGTGTTTCGCCACTCCCGACAGAATTGTCCGCCGTTGGGACGGCCTGCGCATTGACCGTGTTGTCCGCCAGCGGGATCAGATTGCCGCTGAACACCACATTTTGTTTCGAGGTGCGGTTCTGGCCGGCCACACGGAAGTAAAAATTGTTCGCCGCTGCGCCTTCGTTTTTCGCTCCGGCGGAAACCCGGCTTTGCACGGCGCCGGGCGGCATTACCGCTGGTGCCAGGCTTTGCGAAACCGGGCTGTTTGTCTGGAGCGAACCTTGGTAAACCGAGCCGTCTGCATCCACAACGGCAAGGTTGATGCCATTTTGCTGCAGCTCAAACGACACCAGCACCGGCACGGTATTGGCGACGGCATTCCGGAACTTTTGTGAATTGCTCGCACCAAGCGCTTCTGATTTAGCGCGATCTACGTCCCTGAAAAGCTGTTTCGCCTGCGCCAACACCGGTGCTGCCGAGGCCACAAAACGGTCTTTATTTTCCGCGGCAAAATTATTTCCAACGCCACCGCCGCCGCCTGCGCTCCCGAAATTGTTAACGCCGCTCAACGCAAAAGTTCCACCGGAAGCGATGGGCGCGGCAGCCGGAACCGGACGGTCAAGCGCCAACTTGTCAGCTGACTGGATTTCTCCAGCGGCTTCGCGCCGCGCGCTGGCAACCTCCACCGTTGCTGCGGGCGCTTTCAACCGGCGCTGTTCCAAATCGTCAAATTGTTTTTGGTCCATCATCTGGACCGAGCCATCGGCCAGCAGCACCGCGCGGCCTTTTTTATCCTCCGGCGAATACGCCAGCACCGCGTTGCTCGCCAGCGCGTCCAGTTTTTCCCCGCCGGCGGCAAACACGAATGGTTTGCCGCTCACCGGGTCGGTCAAAAGTTTTTCGGAGAGTAGATGATTGTTTGTCAGCTCACCCAGCGTTGCCGGCAACCGGCCGTTGTTGTCCACCGCGGCAATTTGTGCCGCCGCACCAATCTGCCGGAGGTTGGAAATTGCCGAAGCACTTTGCGCTTTTTTCTTGGCCGAGCTCAACACCGGCAGGAACATCGTCGCCACGAAGAAAATCACCAGCGCGAAACCCGCCAGCACCGCCCATTGCTGCCGGAACAACTGCCAGAGCGAAACCGATTCCTCCTCCGGCGACCCGGCGAACTGCTTGTCCACTTCCGTCTGCAACAGCCGCCGTGTGGCCGGATGAAGCGCAAACGCATCGCCTGCCTTGGTGCGACGTTTTTTCGCGTAGGCGCGCAGCAGTTTTTCGATTTTGCGTTCCGGTTCCATCGTTTGTCAATTGGTTGGACGGGAAAAATCCGGGTTTTCCCGCGAAAAGATTTTCCGCGCGATCTGCTCCAGCCGGTCGAGGCATTTGCTCAGGCGCGAACTGACCGTTTTCGGATTCAGCTTCAACGTCGCGCTCAACTCCTCATAACTCAAGTCGCCAAAATAGCGCAGCTCCACAATCTCGCGGCACGGCTCGCCCAGCTGGTCGAGCGACTCGCGCACGAGCCCGGCGGATTCGGCGTTCATCAGAAATTCGTCCGGGCCGGGCATCTCCGCCGGCGGATCGGGCGTCAGGCTGGTTTCGGAATTTTCCGCCTGCAAGGAGATCGTCGTCTGTCCGCCGCCGCGTTTGGTGGCGTTTCGTTTTTCACGGAAGTCGCGCGCCTTGTTCGTGGCGATGCGGAAAATCCACGTCTGCAACTGGCTTTCACCGTTAAACGAATCGAGGTTTTTAATGACGGACAGGAAAACTTCCTGACAGATCTCCTCGGCGTCCTCGACCGTGAAATCCGAGGCAAGCTGGTAGATGAAACGCCCCGCCGCCGCGTAGTGCGCGTCAAACAGCCGGTCCCACGCCGCCGCGTCGCCGCGCTGGCAGTGGGCCAGAAGTTCGCCTTCCGAGTCCATGCGGCTTTGACTTTATTTCGCGGCGATGCGTTTGAAAAGTTTCTTCGCGGGAGCATTTTTCCCGACCTTCCGTCTGACTGGGTATGAAAACGATCTTTGCCGCCTTGTTTCTCGGACTGGTTTGCAACTTCGCCAACGCCGCCAAAACCGCCGCCACGCCCGCGGCGGCGCTCACGGTCGGCGAAATCCGCTACGCCGCGCGGCTCGCGGACGACGAGGCGCGGTTCACGCTCGACGTCACCGCCGAGGCCGCCGGCACGGGTGAATCCTCGGTGAAAATTCTGGAAGGTGACGTCGCGGTGCTGCCGCCAAAACTGCCGGACGCGCTGAAAATCGTCCGTGACGGCAACCGCTATTTCCTCGTCGCGTCACGCGCCGGGCTTTTCCGGTTCAGCCTCGAGATTGTCGCCAAAATCCAGCACGACGAGCCGTGGAACAAAATTTCTTTCACCGGCCCGGCGGCGACCATCGCGTCGGTCACCGCGCAGGCTGGCGGCACGAACACGGAGGTTCAATTGCTCACCGGCACGGTGTTTGAAACCTTCAAGACCGGCGGTGTCTCCGGCGTGCGCGGCTTTCTCGGCGCGGACCAAACGGTCGCTTTGCGCTGGCAGGGCAAGGTGACGGCAGTCGCGCGACAGGCGCTGCTCACGGCGGATTCCACCATCACCGCGCTCGTCACGCCGACGGTCATCAAATACACCGGCAAGTTTCATTACGACATCGTCCAGGGCAGCGCCGCGCAGCTCACGCTCACGCTGCCCGCGTCGCAGGCGTTGACCAAGCTCGATGGAGAACAGATCCGCGACTGGCACACGGCCGCCGACGGCGACCATCAGATTCTGACGGTGGAATTCATCAAGCCGGTGGAAAATGCCTACGATCTCACAATCAATTCCGAGGAAGCCGTCGAAAGTGCGGCGGAAAATTCTGCGTTGAATCCGCCGCAGCCTTTGGATGTGGAGCGCGAGTCCGGTTCACTGACGGTTTCCGCCGAAGACACGCTGGTGGAAGTCGCCGCGCTCAACGGCCTGCGCCAAATCGACGCGCCGGACAACTCGGTCGTCGCGTATCGTTTCAACGCCCGGCCGTTCACGCTCGCGCTGAAATTAAAGCACATTGAACCGGTCATATCCGTCACCGACCGGGTGAACGCCCGGCTGGAAGAAACGCGGCTGGTCGTCGTGCATGCGCTTTCGCTGAACGTGGAAAAGGCCGGCGTTTACTCGCTGGAATTGCTGCCGCCAGCCGGATTCATCGTCGCCGACGTGCGCGGTGACGGCATCGAGGATTGGAAATCCGCCGGCGGCAAGCTGGTCGTCAATTTTTCCCAACGCGCGCTCGGTCAGCGGCAATTGGAAGTGCAACTGGAGCAGGCGCTGAAGACTTTTCCCGAACAGATCGGCGTCGCGCCGTTGCGCGTGACCGGCGCGGCCAGGGAAAGTGCGCAGATTGGCGCGGCGGCGGTTCCCGGCATCCGGCTGAAAACCGGTTCAATTTCCGGCCTGAGCGAAATCCCCATCAACCAGTTGCCAAACCGCGCGGATGAAATTCTCGCCTACACCGCCGAGCAGCCGGACTGGCAGCTCGCCATCGGCACGGAAAAACTTGCCGCCCGCGTCGTGGCGGACGTGTTCAACCTCGTCACCATCGGCGACGGCCTGGTCGGCGGCAGCGCGACGATCCGCTACGGTCTCATGAGCCAGGGCGTGCAGGAATTTAAGGTGCGCGTGCCGGCGAATTGCCAGAACGTTGATTTCACCGGCCCGAACATCCGGCGCAAGGAGCAGTCCGGCGACGTTTGGACGATTGGTTTGCAGGACAAGGTTTGGGGCGGCTACACGCTCGTCGTCACTTACGACTACCAGTTCGATTCCCAAGGCGCGACGCTACCGGTCGGCGGCATTCACGCCGTGGACGTGGAACGCGAAACTGGCTCCATCGCCATCACCACCGCCGCGAGTTTGCAGCTGGCCGCGCAGAACGTCAGCGACACTTTGTGGCGCGTGGACGAAAGCGAGCTTTCCGCCGCCGACCGCTCGCTCGTTACGCGCGCCGTCGTCCTTGCCTGGCAATATAGCGGTGACCAATATGCCTTGAACGTGGACGTGAAGCGCTTCGCCGAAGCGCAGGTTCTCGACGCCGTGGCGGACCGCACACAGATCACCTCCGTGCTGACCGAGGCCGGCGAGATGCTCACGCAGGCTTCGTTCATGGTGAAGAACAACGAGAAACAATTTCAGCGTTTCCAATTGCCGCGCGAGGCGAAGCTCTGGGGCTGCTACGTCAACGGCCAGCCCACCAAGCCGGAGCGCGACAACGACTGGGTGCTCGTCTCGCTGCCGCGCGACATGAACCGCGATCAGGCGTTTGTCGTGGATATCATGTATGCGCAGACCAATGGCGCGCTAGCCGGGACGTTCGGGAAAAAGCTGGAGCTGACCGCGCCGCGCACCGATGTGCCCAACACCTACGCCGAGTGGCAGATCTTTGTGCCGCCGACGCTGCGGCTTTCCAATTTCGGCGGCAGCATGAGCGTCACGCAAGGCACGACCTACGAACTGCTCGATGCGTGGGGGAAATTTCTTGGCTTCTACGGCGAGGTGTTGCGAGAGATGGGTATGAAAATTCTCGTCATGATATTTTTGGCGATGCTGGTGTTCGCCCTCGTCGTTTTTGCGGTGAAGCGCGGGGCGAGCGGCATCATTGAGCTTCTGGTGGTCGTGGCCGTTCTTGCCATTCTTGCCGGCATGATGCTGCCGGCGCTTTCGGCGGCGAAACGAAAAGCGCAGAGCATCAGTTCCGTCAACAACCTGAAACAGATCGGCCTCGCCGTGAGAATATTTTCCGGCGACAACTATGACCGCCTGCCCGCGTCGTTCGAGGAAATGAAGGACGAACTCGGCACGGACAAAATCACCTACGATCCCGCCACCGGCCAGCGCTACACCTACCTCGGCGGCGGCCAGTCACTGGACAGCCTCAAGCCGGATTCCGTGCTGGCCTACAGTGCATTGGACGACAAAGGCCGCTGCACCGTGCTGTTCGCCGACGGCAGCGTGGAAATGGCCGGCGCGCAGCGGTTCGGCGAACTTTCGCAGCGCGGACTGGTGCAAGTTGCCGCGCCGCAGGAACTCGCCGAAAAACAACGCGAGGAGGTGGCGCAAAGCCAGCTTGGCGACAGGCTGGAGTCCGACCACCCGGTTTCAACTGCTGCGCCCGCCGCATCAGCGGGGGCGATGGTTTTGAACGGCGCCAATGCTTTTGCCGGCGAAGATGGTGGCGGCGGCGGAAATTTTAGTGGCAGCATCAGCGACAGCGCGGCGATTCCCGCCACGCCGGCTGTTCCGCCACCCGTCGTCGCGGGCATCCGTTCCATCCGCATCGAACTGCCGCAGACCGGCCAGCCGTTCCTGTTCACCAAGGTTTTGAACGTCCATGGCGAACCTCTTTCCATCAGCGCCCACGTCATCCGTTTGAGCACGTTCCAGACGATTCAAATGCTGTGGCAGTCGGCAGCTTTTTTGCTCGGCCTGATTGTATGGTGGACGCAATGGCATCGTCCGCACCTCAATAGTTTTGTTCTCACGCTGGCGCTGGCGCTCATGCTCGGCTCAGTGTGCAGCCTGCTCATCCAATGGCGCGCCTTGCACGACGCGCTCATCATTGGGTTTCCGATGGTCGTTGTCGCCGTCATCGCGCTGCTCGTCTGGAAATACTGGCCGCGTGGTAGCAAAATGACAGTGGAAGAAATGCCGGCCGAACCCATCGCGCCCTCCGCGCCGGATTCCGGTCTGCCACCGGTGCTTGCCACCATTGCGCTGCTGCTCACGTTGAGTCTGGCCAGTGCGACCGCCGCCAATCCGACCATCGGCAATGCCTCCATCGTTTCCGCCAGTTATTCCGGCAGCGTGAACGACCGCGTGGCCGCGTTGGACGCGACGCTGCAATTTTCCGCCGCGAAAGCCGGCGAGACGGTTACGTTGTTTGGCGATGACGTGGCGGCGCAACAATTTATTGTCAAAAGCGGTCGGGCCGAACTGGTTCGCGCCGGTGACGGCATCGCCGTCCGTTTCGACCGTGACGGCGACGCGGTTTTACAGGTCAAAATGCTCGTCAAAATCTCCGGCGACGTGACGAAACGGCGGCTGGCGTTTGCCATTCCGCCGGCGCTGACCAGCCAGCTTTCGCTCACGTTGAACGAGCCGGAGGCGGACGTGGATTTTCCCGGCGCGATTTTGTTCAAGCGCAGTTTGAACAAGGACACCACGGGCGTCGAGGCCGTGATGGGTTCCGCCGGCGAGGTTGAGCTGCTCTGGACGCCGCGCGTGAAACGCGCCGAGGAGGTTGCCGCCACGGTGTTCTGCCACAACGCCACGCTCGCCACCTTCGGCGGCGGGGTGATGAATCTCCGCGCGACGCTGGACTACCAGATCACGCAAGGTGAGCTGCGCCAGGCGCGCGTGCAATTGCCTGCCGGTCAAAAACTGCTGCGCGTTGAAGGATCCGACATCCGCACGTGGGAAATCAAGGATGCCGGCGGCGCGCAAATCCTCGTCGTGGATTTGATGAAGGGCATTCCGCTTGGCTGGCGGCTCATGGTGGAAACGGAAAAATCACTCAATACGCTGCCGGCAGGCACCGCCGTGGAATTGCCGCACGCATTGGACGTGAAGCGTGAGAGCGGCCTTGTCGCCTTGCGCAGCGCGGAGGAGCTTGGTTTATCCGTCGAAACCGCCGCCGGACTGGAGCGCGTGGACGCGGAGGAATTTCCACATGACGATTCGGAAAATCTTGGCGCGCCGGCAAGCGTGTTCCATTTTGCCAGCCCGGAATTTTCGCTGGGCGTCCGCGCCGAGGCGATCCAGCCGCAGATTGAAGCCGTGGTGCGGAATCAATTTCGCGTGAGCACCGGGCAGGTAGCGCTTTCGGCTGCGATCAATTACACCATCAAGCGCGCCGGCGTGTTCAGCTTGAAAATGCTGCTGCCGGACGGCTACCGCGTCGAGCGCGTCACCGGTGAAAATATCCAGCAGCAGGCTGAAAGCAGCGACGCCGTCGGTCGCGTGCTGGAGGTGACGCTCAAGGATCGCACGAGCGGCGCCTATGCGTTGGGCATCGAGCTGGCGGACAGCTTCAAGGAGTTGCCGAAGTCGTTGGCGATTGCCGGCGTGCATCCGCTCGGCACGGCCAAGCTCACCGGCTTCGTCGCGGTTTCCGCCGAGCCGGGCGTGGCGGTGAAAACGGAGGCGTTCGACGGGCTGACAGAAATTCCGGCGGCGGCGCTGGCCAATGATTTGCCGGCTGCCAGTTCGGGAAATTTGCTCGCTTACAAATTTATTTCCGCCGAGCCGAAAGATTTGCCGGAATGGAAATTGACGGTGGCGACGGAAGCCGTGGCCGCGTGGGTGCAGGCGGAAATCGTCAACACCTTCACGCTCGCCGAAACGCTGGTGAGCGGACGCGCGCTGGTGTGCTATAACATCGCCAATTCGCCGGTGAAGGAACTGCAGGTCGCGGTGCCGGCGGAATTCAGGAACGTCGAAATCAGCGGCATGAACATTCGCAGCCGCGAGCAAAATGGCCATGTCTGGCGCGTGGAACTGCAAAGCCCGGTGAACGGAGACTACACATTGACCGTGACATGGGATGAACCGCGTTCGGCCAAGACCAATTCATTGGAACTGGCCGGCGTCTCCGCTGAAAACGTGGAACGTGAAACCGGATATTTCGTCGTGTCAGCCAATGCGCCTTTGCAGGTCGGCGAAGCCGGCGCGCCGGATCTGCAACGGGTGGACACGGCGGATTTGCCGGACTGGGCAAATGTGTCCGACAGCTCGACCACGCTCGCGTATCACTACGCCAAACCGGGTGCGCGGCTCGCGCTCGACGTGCGGCGGTTCGACGACGCGGCGGTGCTGGAGGCGCTGGTGGACAGCGCGAATTTCACCAGCGTGGTCGCGGACGACGGCCAGATGATGACTGAGATGTCACTGTCCGTGCGCAACAACGGCCGGCAGTTTCTCGAAGTCGAATTGCCGGGGAACGCGCAGGTCTGGTCGGCGTTCGTCGCCGGGCAACCGGTGCGGCCCAGCGTGCGCGACGGAAAACTGCTGCTGCCGATCCAATCATCTGACGATGAGGCGATGGCCGTGGAGCTGACGTATGTTGGCACAAACACTTTTCCGAGGACACGTGGCGAAGTCGGTTTCGCCTCACCAAAGTTCGATGTGCCATTGAAAAATGCGCATTGGGACGTTTATCTGCCGCCGGATTACAACTATCTGGATTTGCGGCAGGGCACGATGGCACGCGAGTTGGCTCCGGTGGCGGAGCCGTCGTCGTCGAGTTTTTCCATCCTGGATTATTCGCGCATGGAGCAGGCGAACAAGGCTTCCGCAAAAACCGAAGTCCGCCGCGACGTTTCCGAGGCGCGGCAGCAGCTGGCCGGCGGCAATGTGCGCGAGGCCACAGCGAATTTCAGCCGGGCGAAGGCGAAATTCTACGCCGGCAAAGATGAGGATGCCGAGGTGAAAAAGCTGGGCGACGATTTGAAGACGGCGCAGGCGAGCAATTTGATCAACGCGCAGAACGAATTCTTTTTCCACAACGCCGGGCAGTTGTCGGCGGACGGCAGCGAGTCCGGCCAGACCCAGCTGAATTACAACCTCGCCACCAGTGACAGCGCCGCCGCCGGCGAGCAATGGACGAAACTGCAACAGGCGCAGGAAATCGTGACGGCAAAAATCCAGCCGCTGCGCGTGAATCTGCCGGTGCGCGGCCAGCGGCTTACCTTCACGCAGGTGCTGCAAACCGAGGGCGGCAAGCCGATGACCTTCGCGCTTGCCGCAGAAAACACCAGGATGATTCACTGGCCGTCACGGCTTGGCACGGGACTGGCGGTGTTCCTAATGCTGTGGGTGATGGTTTCGGTCTTGTCGCGCGTCAAGCATAACCGGAACGTCCGGCACGCTTGAAATTTCAGCTTTCGAGACGCGCAAGTAATTCCAAACAGTCACGGACTTTTTGGGCGAGCAATTTTCGGCCGGCCTCGTCCAGGCCCTGCGGGTCGAAGCGGTGCTGATAGTGCAGTCGCAAAATCTCGCGCAATGGCGCGCGCAAACCGTTGAGCGCAGGTTCGGCCAGCGTCCGCTCCAGCCAGTCCGCCAGCGGTTCGCCGGCCTGACGCGGCACGCCATGCGCGGCCAGTTTGGATTCAAGCTGGTAAAATTCCGAATCCAGACCGGGCCGGAATAATTTTTCGGCGGGATTTTTGTTTTGCAGCGCTGCTTTCCGCTTGCGCCGGCGGAAGATGATTTGGAACAGCAGCAGCGCCATCACCGGAACCAATCCCCACAAGATGTATTGCCGCAAGTTCGTCTGGCCCCAGCGGAACTCGGCAATTTGAAACCGCACCCATGACCAGAAATCTGAAAGCAATTGCCACGCCGGGGCGCGCTTTTCTTCGGCGGCAATCCACGAGCCGGGCGTGGTATCGAAATCTTCCCAGATATTCTTGCGGCTGTTCCATGCGAGGCACCAGGCGTGGGCATCGCGTTCGCGGACAACGTAGCCCTTGCCGCTGCTTTCGTGAACAGAATAGCCAACGGCATAGCGGGCAGGAATTTTTAGTTCGCGCAGCAGCAAAACCGTGGCGGTGGCGAAATATTCGCAATGCCCGCTGCGGCTGGTCAGTAGAAAGCGGGCCACCGGTGTTTCACGGGTCGTGGCCAGTTTGTCACGTCCCTGCCAGAGGCTGTAAGTGAACTTATCGGCAAAAAAATGCCCGACGGCTTGACGCTTGCGCTCCTCGTCGGCGCCGGAAATTTTCATTTCGGCAATCACCTGATCAAGTGCCGCGACTTCGTTGGTCGGCACGGACAGATCCCATAAATTCGTGCTGGCATTCGGCGGCGAGTCAAAGGTCGCACCGGGACCGAAGCGCGCATTGAAAATCACCAGCCCCGGCCCGCTGGCCAGCACCGCACCGGTTTTGTTCATTTTCAGCGCAACGACCGGCAGGTTTTCCAGCCAGCTGCTCCCCGTCGGCAACGGCAACAAACCTTCCGGCACTTTCAGGTCTGCCGACCAGCCGTTGAGATAGCAGGCGATTCGGGAGCTGGAATTATTTGTCACGCCGGACAGCAGGTTCCAGTTCACGCCGCCAGGTTCAGCTAACACGTCGGCAAATTCATTTCCGGCCGAGCCGGCCTGCCAGGATTGATTCAATGAATGATAGAAACGGTAAGTCGCTTCGCGCAGGTAGGCTGGAGCCGGGCTGCCATTTTGAGGTTCGAGCCGGACGACAATGCGCGGGGAGAGCTTGAGTCTTCCAATCTGACCCATGGACGTGATGCTTTGCATCGCGTCGGTTTTGGGCCGAAGCATCCATGAAAACAAGCGCGCATCGAAGCTCTGACTGGCCTGCACGATCAACCCGATGCCGCGCATGCCGCCGTAGCCGAGCGCGACCGCCAGCGCCAACGCGGCCAGCCAGACAGCAATTCCGAACCGCCGCGAACGCGCCGGCCACAACGCCCATGCCAGCAAAGCAATCAGCCCGAAAAAATAAGTTTGCGTGCCTTGGTTCGGATGGAAACCGGCCGAGAACAGGCACATGATGAAATAGGGATAGGAAACATCCACGTCCCGTTCCGGCGCCGCGTCACCGGCTTGACGCCGGCGCCGGCGAAAGGCCAGCGAGAACGCCGCCAGCGGAATAATTCCACGCTCGCTGAATTTTTGGGCGGCGACAAAGAGGAACAACGTCATCGGCAGCCAGCGCAGCAGCGTGGTGGCGGTATGAACGGTGGCGTTGCTGGCATTGCTGACCGTCGGGTTGTTCATCACGCCGCCCTCGTCATTCGTGGTGAAAACTATCGCCGCCAGCGCGAGTGCGAGGACAGTGCAGAGATTCCAGATGCGCCGGAAATCCTCCTCCGCCAGATCCACTCGCGCCTTGATGAACCGCGCGCTTTCCAGCACGCCGCCAAGCGCGACACCAATCCACAAAAGGCCCGACTGCCAGCCCCAGAAGGCCAGCGTGGCGAGCAGCAGAAAAGGCGGCATTTTCATTTTAGTTTCGCCAGTTCTTCCTCGATCTTGCCGATTTCCAAAACGCGCAGCGTGCCCGGCGCGTCCAGCAGCAACCCGCCCGCGCCCGAAATTCCGCCGCCTGATGGCACGATGATCAGGACCAGCAGCGGCACGCCAAGCGCCTTGAGTTTTTCCACAAATTGCCGGCGGGGTTCATCCCAGCGCTGCAACACGCAGATGCAGCCGCTGACCGCGGCGACATGGTTGAACACCAGCCGCTCCAGCGTCTCGAACTTTTTGTCCGCGCAATTTTTCACCGATGCCAGGATTTCCAGCATCTGATCCGCGTACGCCAAACCGCGACCGGCGGTGAAGCAGTAGGATTGGCTTCCCACAAAGAGCAGGTCGAGCAGCGATTCCTGGGTCAGCACCGTGCAGGCGAATGAGGCCGCGACCGACACCGCCTCTTCCAGAATTTCACTGTTCGGCTCGTTGTCAAATGTGTCCAGCACGAGTGCGTGGCGCACAAAAAATTCATCTTCAAATTCCTTCACGATGGGTCGGCCGGTTTTCGCCCAGCTCCGCCAGTGAATGTGCCGGAGCGGATCGCCGTGCCGGTAATCGCGCAGCGCGACGAATTCCTCGCTGCACCCGACGTTCGCCGCAAGCGCCACGCCGCCTTCCTGGTAACGCAGCGCGCCCGGCAGCGCGATGGGCGGCAGCGGATAACGCTTCGGCAAAATCAAAACGGTCTGCGGCGCGGCCACTTTTCTGAAGGCGCGGCACAAGCCCAGCGGATCTGGCTGCGTGAGCGTGACACCGGTCAGGTGCAAAAGGCCGCGACGGAGCGGCAGCAGTTCCACGTTCGCCTCCACTTCGCCGCGCGGCGGCACCGGCGGAACTTCGGCGTTTTTCACGTTCGCGAGGCGGAACGGATTTTTCCGGCGGCGCTGCGCCAAGCGGAACGGACGGACGCGCCGGCTTTCGGCCAGTTGAAACGCGAGCCAGTCGGCGAAAGCCGGGCGAGGGTCGTCAAGTTCCTCCAACAGCGTCAAACCAACCTGCGATTTCGCCGTCAAATTTTTCACGGTGACGTGGTATTTCAGCGGTTGGCCGGCGGTGCCAAATCGCGGCAGTGAACGCCTCACGGAAAAATTCGCGCGAAAGAAAAAACTGCCGGCGAAGGCCAGCAGCAAAAACGCCAGCAGCAGCGCGAAGGACTGGTAAATCACGGTGTTCTCAATGTCCAGTCCGGTGGTGCCGGCGAGCAGGAAACCGCCGGCCACGCACAGGCCCGCCGGCGTGAACCGCCGCCGCGCCCAATACCACAAGCCGGACGTGGCGTGGTAATTCCAGTAAATCAGCTTGTAAATCAGCCTCACGTCGGCACCGGCAGTTTTTTGAGAACATCTTGCACCACGCCGCGCACTGTCACGCCGGAAAAGCGTGACTGCGGCTCCAGCACCAGCCGGTGCGCGATGACCGCCACGGCCAGTTTTTGGATCTGCTCCGGCGTGACGAAATCAAAGCCGTCGAACAACGCCTCGGCCTGCGCGATTTTCATGAGCGCGATGGACGCGCGCGGACTGGCGCCCAGCTGCACCCAGCTGGCGCCGCGCGTCGCCGCGACCAGGTCAACGGCATAGCGCTTCAATTCATCGCTGATGCGAATTTTTTCAACGGCCTGTTTCAGGGCGACGACCTCCGCGAGCGACACGACCGGTTTTAATTCGTCCAGCGGATGATTGTGTTCCTGCGCCGTGAGAATGGCGACCTCCTCCTGCGGCGGCACATAGCCGAGCGTGAATTGCATGGCAAACCGGTCCATCTGCGCCTCCGGCAGCGGATAGGTGCCGCGAAATTCCACCGGGTTCTGCGTGGCGATGACGAAAAAAAGCTCGGGCAGATTCCGGCGCTCGCCCTCAATGCTCACCTGTGCCTCGCCCATCGCTTCGAGCAGCGCGGATTGCGTGCGCGGCGAGGCGCGGTTGATTTCGTCGGCAAGCAGGATGTTGGTGAACACCGGGCCTTCGTGGAAATTAAACTGCTGGTCGCGCTGGCTGAAAACGGAAACGCCAAGAATGTCTGACGGCAGCAAATCCGGCGTGAACTGGAGCCGCTTGAACTGCGCATCAATGGATTTGGCGAGCGCCTTGGCCAGCGTCGTCTTGCCGGTGCCGGGAAAATCCTCCAGCAAAACATGGCCGCCCGCCGCCATCGCCGCCAGCAGCTGCCGGGTGGCGACATCCTGGCCCCGCATGATCCGGGCGATGTTGCTGGCTATCTTCCGGTAAGTTTCCCTCGCCGTTTCAAAATGGGGCGTCGTCATGAAATAATTTTAGTGATGAAACAGCCGAATGGCCAAATGGTTTCGCCTCAATTATGTTTATATTTATGCAGCCCCCCTGCAGCGACCCAGAAGATGGTGGTGCTTTCTGAATCTCAATCGAACTGTCTTTGAAGAAAATCCTCCTGATTAGGGTATCCCCACACCTATCCCCACGGTGGGGATAGGGTGCTTTGTCGTTCGTCCTTTGTTCACAAGTGTTTTCGTTGGTTTCGCCATCAGGCTCCGCCCCCGAATACGGTCGGTTTTCAACGGCATCGCGCGGCAACACACATCACTGCCGCGCTCGCCGAAAACCTCCCTCATCGCTCACGCGAACACGAGTTCAGCGCCGGACGGGTTTTACGAGTAAAGGACGGGATTGTCCTTTACGAATTTGGACGGGTTGAACACGGGTGGGCGGCGGGAGCGATGCTCCCTTGCCCCGGAGACGGGTTGAGACAGCATGGCACAGCACACGGCGCAGACTTGTGAGCTTTCTGCGCCGTTCGGGGATGTCCGCCTAGCCGTCAAGGTCGCTCCGCTGTGCTCCGCTCTCTTGACTGCGGGCGGTGCGTCCAGAGTGCGGGCGTCTCACGAACGTCCCGCCAAAAGGTCGAACTTTATCAACCAATACGAGTATAGATAATTCCATCATCCAAAAGGCCTGCCGTTGCATCCAAGATGATTTCAGCCGTGCACTTGCCCTTTTTATACAAATCAAGAGGGGAAATCTCCATTACCCATATAAAAAATGAGGAAGGTGCAAATTTGTAACCAATGTGGCAGCCCTGTCGGGACCGCTTTTGCCCTCTGTGAGAGAAGCTAGTTTGCGGTTTTTAAAAGAAGCGCTGGTTGTAACGAATAAACGGGTCACAAACGGAGCGGAGCCTGTTTTCGTTATCTCATTATGGAATTTTTGACAAAACTTTACAGCTTTCTCTCTGGCCTCTTCAGCCGGAAGAAACACCTTTTCTGGCAGAGGACATCCGGGCCACGACCGGCTGTCGGCGGCAGTTTGGGGGCGGCGACATCGGTAATATCAATGCCGATGACGGCAAAGTCGCCACCATCGAGTTCCCATATGTCCGGGCAACCCGGCAGGCGGCGGTTTTTGCTCCGTTGGCGTGTAAAATTCTATGCTGAAATTGTTGGCAAAAGGATTTCAGTTTTGCCGGCGATGTTTTGCGACCGCTTGCGCCCGCGAATGGACATGGAGTTTTACATAGATGTGTTCAATGTGTGTTGAAACGGTGCGATAACTGATCTGTAGTTTGTCCGCGATTTCCTTGTAAAGATAACCTTCAGAAAGCAACTTCAGCACATCGTATTCGCGCACGGACAATTCCTCGCACCCGTCAACCTGCGTCCGGGTTTGGCGGAACGTCTCGATGATTTTTCGGGCAATCTGGCTGGTCACTGGTGCCCCGCCGGCACACACTTCCCGTAGTGCCGCCAGTAGTTCCTTGGGTGGAGTTTGCTTTAGCAAATAACCATTGGCCCCGGCCATCAATGCGTTGAAAATGACATTACCATCCTTATACGCGGTTAACATGATGAATTGCGTTTGCGACAGCAACGTCTTTAGTTTTCGCACGGCATCCACCCCACTTATGCCGGGCAAATTAATGTCAACAAGCACCACGTCGGGCATGAAGCCGGGCAGTCTTTCAATGGCGTCTTCGGCAGTTCCATGCTGGCTGACGCAATTAAAATCCGCCGTCCGATTGATCAACTGTGACAGTCCTTCGCGCGTTTCCGCATCGTCTTCGACTATTGAAACTAAAATGGGCATTGTTAGATTCTATTTTTAAGTTCGGTTTCCACTGCCATTTTCCTTTGTCTTGGAATAATGAATTCAATTCGAGTTCCGTTTCCTGGTTCGCTCTTGATAACACAAACACCACCGATGGCTGTCGCTCGTTTCTGAAGATTCCCCAAACCATTGCCGCTTGGATGAGGCAAGCCCGCTTGTGACAAACCAGCGGAATTAGAATTTGTCTGAAAGCCACGCCCGTCATCCTGAATTCCCAATGTGGCCACGTTGGAATCTAATTTCAGACTGAAAATGACTCCGGTAGCCTGGGAATGTTTGGCGATGTTGTTTAAGACTTCTTTTACCGCTAAAAAAAGATTGTGTCGCGCTTCGGACGTTAGATGCCAAACAGGAAGCGGGGTTGGCACATTTATGCGGAAGCGGATTTTTGCCGCGCGAAGATATTCTTCAGCATAATCGCAAAGATAACTAACGAGGCTTTCGAGTGGGTCGTTTTTCGGATTCACCGCCCAGACAATTTCATCCATTGCCTGCATCAGTTCGCAGGTGACGCTGGTGATTTGCCCGGCCCGGCTTGCCAACTGTTCGGGTGGTTCGCCCAGCCGCAATTCATTCAATAAGTTGATCCGCGTCAGCCCGCTGCCGATGTGGTCGTGGATGTCCCGCGCGATGCGCGCACGGTCTTTTTCGATGTCACGCTGGTGTTCGAGGCGTTCCAGTTCGCGGCGCAATCCCCGGTGGCTGATATAGCGCGCGATACCGGCCACGCCAGCAACCAGCGTCAAACCCAGTAAAGTCCGGAACCACCACGTTTCCCAGACGTGGGGCAGAATTTGCAGGTCTATTGAAGCGCCAGTTTCATTCCACACGCCGTCGTTATTGCAGGCCGCCACGTGGAAGCAATAATTTCCGGGCTTCAGGTAATTGTATTGCACCCAGCGCCGCGAACCGGCGTCCGTCCAGCCGGAATCGAACCCCTCCAGTTTGTAACGAAAGCGTTCCTTATCCGCATCGGTCAGCGAAAGGGCAGTGTAATGGAACTCAAAATTTTCCTTTCCCGGCGACACTTTTAAAGTGGCGGCTTTTCCATCGTGTCCTTCCGGCGGCTCCTGGATTTTTCCATCCACCAGAAATTCTTCGATCATGACCGGCGGCGGACGGGAATTCAGCGGCACTTCATCCGGTTGCACTCCAACTACTCCTTTGGCCGTGGCGAACCAAAGTTTGCCATCGTGTCCGCGCCAGGCCGACGGCTGATACATTCCGGAGCATTGCAACGTGGACAGGCCGTCGGAGCGGTCATAGACGGAACAGGCGATGGCGGCAGATTTGCCGGCGGCAAAATCTCGCAACGCGGTTTTGCTGACGCGGCAGATGCCGTGATACGTACCAAGCCACAAGCTTCCCCGCTGGTCGTCGAGAATCTGGCAGATCATGTCGTCCGGCAATCCATCCTTGGCGGTGAAGCGAGTGAAGCGACCGGCCTCAAAGTGCAGCAGGCCCGTCCCGGACGTGCCGACCCAGAGCGTGCCGTCCGCATCGGCCACCAAAGACCAGACCGACTGGGGTGTCGGGAAATCCGGCAGTCGAAACGCGTGCGGTTCACCTTTGCGGAAGCGGTAGATGTTTCCATCATCCGCGCCGAACCAGATTCCGCCCTGGCTGTCTTCGGCCAGAGCCCGGACGGGTTTGGCAATGGAACCGTTATGAGAATTCCATTCGCGCAGCCTGCCGTTCGACCAGCAGTCCACCCCGTTTTTTCTTCCCAGCCAGACGCAGCCTTGCTGGTCAACGAGGATGCTCTTGACGCCATGCACGGTGGTTGGCGGAGGCCGCAGTTTTCCATCTTGGAAAATAAAAAGGTCCTCCATGCCGCCGCTGACCCAAAGCTCTCCAAAGGAACCCGGGTAAATCGAAAAAATAAAATTGCCCGGCGTTTGCGTCGGAACCGGAAAATGAGTCAACAATCCATCCTGCCAGCGGTTCAATCCGCCGTCATAACTGCCAATCCAGATCGCGCCGGTGCGGTCTTCACACACGGACGTCACCGGTGTGGCCGGCAGCCCGTCAGATGTCCCGATCACTTCGAAATTTTTCTTCCGCAACCGGGCCAGCCCGCCGTTTCCCAGCCCGACCCAGAGGTTGCCTTCCTGGTCTTCGAGCCAGCACGTGGTGTGGTTGTTCGGCAAACCATTGGTGACGGTGATCTGTTCTGAAACACCTTCTGCGCTGATGTGAAAAATTCCCAAGCCGCGCGACGTCCGCCACAGGCCGTCCTCGCGATCCTGATTGAGCGTCGGTAGGAATTGCTGCTCCTGCATAAGGTCGGGCCACGCGTTCAATTCGGCGGTCCATTTTCGGTTGAGACATTTGCGCAGCCGCCCGTTGGCCGCGACCAAAACTCCGCCATCCCGGGTGAAAGACAGGGACGCAACATTGAGATTAGTTTCTCCATCCGGCGCCATGTCCTGGAAACGCCGGCCATCCCATGTGGCCATTTCTTTTTCCGTCCCCACCCAGATGCGCCCTGAAAGATCCGGTGCCAGCCAGTGAATATCTTGGCCGCGCAGGCCTGCGTCCTTCGGCACCGCTTCAAACCGGCCATCCGCTATCCGCCAAAAATCTCCGTTCAGTGTCGAACACCAGAGCGATCCCGTGTGATCTTCGCAGTAGAAGACGCCGTGGGGGGTTCCCGGTGGTTTGAGTATCTGCCAATCATTGGACGCGCCCGTGATCGCCAGACGGCGGATCAGCAGACCCGATCGAAACGCAAAACTGATTTCACGCGGGCTGCTTACCACCTGCCACGCTTCCAGCCAGTCTTCGGAAACACCTTTTTTCTCTCCGTTCCATTCCCGCTTGAAAACGCCGTTGCGCCACGACGTCAGCGAGCCGTCATAAGTGTTGATCCACAACGTTCCCTCCGCGTCCAAAAAAAGTTTCACGATGCGCGCGTGGCCGAGTTGCGGGGTGTTTTCGGGTTTGAACGTCACAAACCGCGAACCGTCAAAACGCGCCAGCCCATTGTAAGTGCCGACCCAAAGATACCCGTCGGGCGTCTGGACGATGGACGTGACGAAATTGTCAGGCAACCCTTTTTCACTGTCCCAGGAATCAATCAAATACCCGCCCGCAGCGGCGCGAAACTGGACCAGAAAATACACGCAGACAAACAAACTCAATGTTTGCCGAAATACGCCGCCCCGGCTAAAGAGAATGGCACAACTTTTTTGCAGATTGTTGTGAATCTTCGTTTTATATAATAATTATCATCTGACGAAAAGAATTTTCTCGCAGATCGGCTCCTGCAAGCCGCAAGTCATTGGCACCGGAAATTTAACATTTTCCCGCTCAATTCCCGTCCAGTTTCAGCTTAGAGTGCGTCTGAAAATTCATGAATATAAGGAATCAAGCCAGTCGGCGGAGTTGAATGCGGATCATCGCGATATGAATCCAAGCTTCGGCGCTGGACTCGGTGGTTTCATAATCGCGCACG
>Ga0182024_10004018_pt1 | contig 34315 bp, 26 predicted proteins | sample P32metaG_FD_120480 | JGI IMG/M metagenome (GOLD analysis project Ga0182024, IMG submission 120480) | Permafrost microbial communities from Stordalen Mire, Sweden - P3-2 metaG (Illumina Assembly) | ecosystem: Environmental > Terrestrial > Soil > Wetlands > Permafrost | place: Sweden: Stordalen... | reverse complement strand
TCGCGACACAGCGACGCCATCTTCTCGCCGTCCAACAAACGGGCGACAAACCGAACACGTTCATCCATAACCGAACACTCCGTCCAAGGCATCGTTTCCTCCCCTAGGGGAGGAAGTGTCACCCATGTGTCCGGTACAAACTGTTACCCATGTGTCAGGCCGCTCACTAGGCCGCTCAAAAAAATATGCAGTAAGACTGGCTGTTGCGCTCTGTCAACCGTTGGACCTGCCGCAAGCGGCTTATCGCGTGGGAAGACGAAATGATTTCTTCGCCGGTCGATCTTGACGCCGATCATCAGGATGCGGTATTACATCAGAACAGAAGTAATGGGGCCATTATGGAATCTGCGATAACTGTCAAGGGCCAGGCGACTATTCCGAAGGCTATTCGTGAGCATCTCCACTTGAAACCGGGGGATCGGGTCAAGTTTTTCGTCCATCATGATGGTAGCGTGGTTCTCTTGCCGAAACTCCCTGCATCGGCCTTACGAGGCATCGTTAAATCTAAGCGCCGGCGGCCGGTAACAATTGACGAGATGACTGAGGCTGCTGCGGAGGGTTCCGTTAGCACCGCGCCGCGCGCCAGACTTCGATGATCGGGCTGGACACAAACATTCTCGTTCGGTATCTCACTCAAGACGACCCGATGCAATCGCCGAAAGCAAGGGAGGTCTTCGAGCGGCGGCTAACCGAGGAAAACTCCGGCTTCGTCAGCATTGTGGCGATGGTCGAGACCGCGTCGGTCCTCGAGCGTAGTTATGGGTTAACAAACGATGAAATCGTGGGGGCGCTCGAACGCGTGCTGCAGACCGACGTTCTTATTGTAGAGAACGAGCAGCAAGTTTTCACCGCAATGATCGCACTCAAGGAAGGACAAGGTTCGTTCGCCGACGCCATGATTGCAGCACTCGGCGCCAAAATGGGCTGTTCCTGCACCTTGACTTTCGACCAAAAGGCGCTCCGACTCCCTGGATTCCGGCGTCCATAGATTCACGCCGTGTCGTTTTTCTTAGGGGAGCGTACCTGCCTACCTTTGTAGTCGGTGCACCATAGCGCTCTATGGATGATTCGGACCTACACGCAGATAAGCGAACAGCAATTGCTTGCCGCTCGGATGGTGGCTTCCACCACTCGGTTCAACGGTGACGAAAACGGCGTCAATGTCTTCGAGCGTTTTCGGATCGCTGGCTTTCAAAACCCATCGCTTCTTGCTGACGTTGTCTTCGTAGAAAATGCCGAGGCTAAGAGCTTGCTGCTTATCCGGTCCTCTCCGGCCCCACGCCTGAAACGAACTCGCGTTTCGGACGCTCCGCTCGGCATCGAGATCGAACGCATAAAAAATGAGCGATTTCCCCTTCGTATAGAAAACACGGCCATACGTCTTGTCCGTTCCCGCTCCGGAAACATCGCGCACATCCGCCATATAAAGTTGACGGGCGCCCATCAGTTCGCGGATGTCCCGGTCATGCGCAAGCAGTTCTTCTCCCTTGGCGAGTTCCGCGTCCTTTTGCGCCAGTGCCTGTTCGCGATCCCGCACCAGCTGTGTCAGTTCGTCAACTTGGGTCCCCAAAACACCTGCTTGGCGAGTATTTTCGTCGCGCACTGCGGTCGTCGTCTCAATGGTCTTTTGCAGTTTCGCTAACTTTGCTTGCGCGGCTGCCAAGTCTTCGTCTCGCCTGGCGTTGGGGTCGCTGGCGCCTTCGAGACCTGGTTGCTTGCTCCCCGAACCAGGTGCCGTCGCAGTGCCTGCGGATTTCAGAGCCTCGATGGCTCTGCTTTCGTCGGCCAGCTCGCGCTTCAAGTTAGCGATCACTTTGGCGTTCTCCGCGAGCTTTGCTTCGAGTTGCACCCGCTCATAGCCGGCATCGCTGGCACGCTCCTCTAGAGAACTATCGGGGACATTCGCCGGTGACACGGCTGTTTGCGCCACATCGGTACCTTGCTTCACTCCGGTTTTGTAAGCAGTGATGCCTGAGGCCACCGCGAGAAGTACGGCTGCGGTGAAAGGCACCCAAATTTCTCGCGATTGGATGTGCCAGGGATGATACGTAAAACGCTTTCCAAGCTTCCTTTGACCCGGATGCTCATTGTTAATTCCTTCGGATTTTTGAGCTTCTTGCTCCTGATCCAAGCGCCTGAAAAACGTTTGTTCCGCGTTCTCGGTAGACCAGGAACGATCTGCAGCTTCGTCTTTCGCAGCGAAATCCTGTGCAAACGCCGCCGTAGCAATTTGCGCAGCCGCTGCATACTCATGCATCGCCTGGCGGCAATCAGTGCACCGGGCCAAATGAGCTTCTAGCCTCACGTGCTCATCCGCGCTCAGTTCGCCAGCGGTCGCAGCGGCGCAAAGCTCACGAAATTCTTCGTGCGAGCTCATTCGTGAAATGCCTCAACGTCCTATCGGATTTCAGGTTGTAGCACACGGACTATCGTCTGTTCAATTCGTTGCCGGCCAGATGCTTTCGAAGTTTTTCAAGGCCTCGATAGTGATGGTTTCTGACGTTGGCAAAGGACTGGCCGAGCTTCTCGGCAATTTCTGCGAAGGTACAGCCTTCAAAAAAGTGTAACCGGAACGTTTCTCGCTGATCCACGGTTAGCTCCTCGACAATCTGCTTCCATCCGTTCCTGCCGAACAGTCCCTCGACTGACCGGTCGTATTCTGTCCCCGAATGCGTTTGAATCTCAGTTTCCCTATGAACGTCCGCAATCGCTAAGGCGTAGAACCCATGGGATTTTAACTGCCTTCGCCGTAAGAAAGCCTGTGTGTATGCGATTTGGAAGATCCATGAGCGGGCGGTGCCCTTCGAAGAGTCGTAGAGACTGTGCTTTCTGTGAACATAGACGAACACTTCTTGGACCAGGTCTTCAGCTTCGGCAATATCCCTAAGAATTCTGCGTCCGATCCCATACAAAATCCGTGCATATCGACGGAACAAACAACTCATCGCCTCTCTATCGCCCTCTTGTATGCATTTAAGTAAGACTTCATCTGTGGGCTGCTGCTGTCTAGCGGCGTCGTTGGCAGTACGTCTGGAAATCCAAGTTTTATGCTCGCTTATGGCGGGCGCGAGCAGCTTGCAGTTCGCAATGGTGTCCAAATTCAAGCCCTCCCGTCCTGGGAGCGGTAACTACACATAAAAAACGAATAGAACTAATTTACTGTTTGTCTGTCGTCGTTCTGTCTGTGGACGATTTTGAATCGTATCCTCAGACTTGCCCAGATGCAACAGATTCTTTTGGCCCTTGGAAAGCGGCTTCGTGAGTTGCGAGCTGAACAAGGCTTCTCTCAAGAAGCCTTCGCTGATCATTGTGGTCTGCACCGTACTGCTATGAGCCTCATAGAGCGGGGCAAACGTATTCCATCACTCCGCACCCTAGTGACTTTGTCACAGGGATTTGGAGTGTCACTCAGCGAGCTATTGGAAGATATTGACAAGGGAACTATCAAAAAACGGAAATAGTTCGCGTGTGCCGTGAGTTCGCCGGCTGTCAGCTTTAATTTGTGGTTACTGCGGAACTATCAACACGGACCCCGGACTAAAGTCTCCTTCGGAGTTTGGACAGACCCGCATCCGATGGCCATTACGGCACCCAGAAAGCAAGCAAGGGAGAAACCGACTCTCCAACGAAGCGGCCTTGAGGTCAACGACGCAACAAGCACAAGCGCCGCCAGACACAAGAAGAGTCCGCGAAAATCCAGATGGTTTGCCGATGCTCGAAAGAGGCTGGCCTGCACCGCAGTTGCTGCGCTTTGTATTTTTCCGCCGAACGAAGCAATTTCAGAATTCGTCGTTTATCGATAAGCCATCAGTGGGCAAAGCGCCGCCGGTTGCCCGGCGCCAGTTGCTACACTGGAATGAGTCATTTGCAATGTCTCCGACGACTCGCAAAATCGCGTGGCTGGTAGTGGCTTGGGTGTTTTTTGTCGCTATCTATTCAGCCATTTCATTCTGGCAACGCGGCAACCTGGCGGCGCTCTCGACCTGGGGCAATATTGTCCAGTGCCTCGTGCCACTGGTCGCTAATGCCGGCCTGCTGCTGAACGCGGGAACTCCGCACTGGCGCCGCAATGTCTTCTGGATGTTGCTGGCCATGAGTTGCACGTTGTGGATGATCGGGCAGTTTCAATGGACATACTACGAAGTTTACCTGCACCAGGCGCTGCCCAATCCCTTTCCTGGCGACATTCTTTTTTTCCTGCGCGGCATTCCGGTGATGGCGGCGCTCGCCTTGCAGCCACACCGCAAGAGCGGCGAACTGCGCATGCGCTTTGGTTCGCTGGACTTTGCGCTGCTACTGACCTGGTGGACGTATCTCTACGTGTTTATCGTCATGCCATGGATTTATGCTTCGCCCTCGGCTGGCGAGTACAATTTCACGTTCAACGTGGTCACCAATATTCAGAATATGGTGATCGTCGTGGGGCTCGGGGCTTTGTGGCTGAAATCGAGCGGCGCGTGGCGCATGGTGTACGCCAATCTTTTTGGCGCCACCTCGCTGTATATGCTGTCTGCGCTGATTCTCGATGTCGCCAGCGATGCCAACCAATATCACACCGGCAGTCTGTTCGATATACCGCTGCTCTCGTCGTTCTTCTGGTATGCGCTCGCGGGGTATATCGCGTACCAACACCGTGAAGCCCTGGATGCTCGCGCGGAAACAGATTTCAATGGCGACGCGACATCACCAGGCGAGAGTGTCTGGGCCACGCGCATGGCCATGGCCGCGGTAATTTCACTCCCGTTGTTCGCTATATATTCGCTGCGCTTTAGCCATGACGGACCTGCCGTTCGCGATTTCCGCTTGCTAACCACGCTGGTTGCCGCGGTTCCCCTGGCGCTGCTCGTGTTTTTGCGCACGCACCTGGCCGACGCGGATCGCGTGCGTCTGCTGGCGCATTCGGAGCGCTCCGTAGAAAACCTGCACCGCTTACAAGCGCAAATCGTGCAATCGGAAAAATTGGTTTCTTTGGGGCAACTCGCCGCCGGAGCAGCGCACGAAATTAACAACCCACTCACGGCGATTCTTGGTTTTTCCGATTTGCTCGCGGACGATCCCACGCTCCCGGAAAAAGCCCGCGGCACCGCGGCAAAAATTCGCGATCAGGCGCGCCGCACTAAAACTTTGGTCGGCAACCTGTTAAGTTTCGCGCGCCAAGTGCCTGCGGAACGCACCCTCCTGGACATCAACACCGTGGCCACCAACGCGGTTCAATTGCGTACTTTGGATTTGCGGTCCGGAAAATCGCGCATCGAACTGCAACTGGAGTCTGTGCTGCCCGCGGTGCGCGGCGATGGCAACCAATTGATGCAGGTATTTTTCAACATTATCAGCAATGCTGTCGACGCCATGGATGTCGGCGAAGGCGGCGTCTTAACCGTAAAAACCATCCGCGACCGCGGCAGTGTTTGCATTCTTTTTTCGGACACCGGTCCCGGACTGAAGGAACCGCACCGCGTTTTCGATCCGTTTTACACCACCAAGCCCGTCGGCAAAGGCACCGGCCTCGGTTTGAGCATCTGCTTTGGTATCGTGCAGGAACACGGCGGCAGAATCCTGTGCTACAACCGCCAGGAAGGCGGAGCGGTATTTCGCGTGGAATTGCCTGCGGTGCTCGCGGCTCTTCCCGCCCGCGATTCTCAACTGACGGCAGCTGTGCCGACCGTACAAAAATAAGCGTATTCCCCGCATCATATTTGTTCCCGCCGGCCTTTCACCCCTGAACTTTCCCTCTTCGCGTGCTAGAGTCTTGTTTCCATTTCTCGACGGAGTGGCCATGCCGGAAACCGCCATCGCTACGGAAAATTTGACGCGCACGTTCGGGGCTTTGACCGCTGTCGATGACGTGAATTTGCAGGTTGCCGCCGGCCAGTTTTTTGGTTTTCTCGGTCCCAATGGCGCCGGGAAATCCACCACCATCAAAATGCTCACGGGATTGCTCGCGCCGACGGCCGGGCGCGTAACTTTGCTGGGCATCGATTTCGCGGCGCATCCTGTGGACGTAAAACGCCAGATCGATGTCGTGCCGGAAGGCATGGGTCTCTTCGAGCGCTTGACTGGCGCGGAATATTTGCAATTTGTAGGCCGTATGTACGGACTCGATCTAACCACCACGCGGCGCCGCTCGCAGGAACTTCTGGAATTTATGCAACTCGCCGATCGCCCTAAGACTATGGTCGCCGACTATTCGCACGGCATGCAGAAAAAACTGGCGCTGGCCGCCGCGGTCATTCACGGGCCGCGCATTTTATTTCTTGATGAGCCGTTCGAAGGCGTGGATGCACTGGCCGCCGGCGCTTTGAAAGCTTTGCTGGGGCGCATGACCGAACGCGGCGTGACGATTTTTCTCACCTCTCATGTGCTGGAAATTGTCGAACGGCTGTGCAGCCACGTGGCCATCATCGATAAAGGCCGTCTTGTCGCGCAAGGCTCGCTCGAAGAATTGCGCGCCGGCATTCCCGGCGAAGCGGGCACGCAGAAAACTCTCGAACAAATTTTCCTTTCGATCGTGGGACACACCGAAGGCGGCCGGCCGCCACATGAGGAACTTTCGTGGCTAACGTAACGCTAAGCCCGGCGCCGCAATCGGTAAGTGTTGCCGAGCAAATCCGCCTGGTTGCAGAATTGCGCTGGCGGCTACTGCGCAACGGTTTGCGCAAGAAAAACAACCGCCTCGATTTGATCGGCATGATCATCGCCGGCATCTTCGGCACCATGCTCATCGTAGGATTAAGTTTCGCATTTCGCTTTGGCGCCGAAACTTTTGTTCGCGATCACCATACCAGTTGGCTGGCGCTGCTTTTCTGGGCGATTTTTGTTTGGTGCCAAGCATTTCCGGTGTTTGTGGCCAGTTTCGGTTCGACCTTCGAATTTCATACCCTATTGCGATTTCCGTTCAGCAACGTGGCGTTTTACCTGATCAGTTTGGCGTATGGCCTTGCGGATTTTCCCTCGCTCGCAGCCACCTGTTGGCTGGGCGCCATGACCTTCGGCGTCACAGCCGCGCAACCTGCGTTGCTTCCCACGATGTTGCTCGTCTGCGTTCTATTTATTTTGTTGAACGTAACGCTGCAGCGGCTGGTTGCCTTGTGGCTCGAGCGATTGCTGGCTCGGCGGCGCTCACGTGAGGTGTTTTTCTCGGTCTTCATCTTGTTGATGATTTCGCTGCAATTCGTCACGCCGCTCGCCTCGCGATATGGCTCGACCGCGCGACCGTGGCTCTCGGTGCTGCGCTCCTATCTCGCGCCATTTCCCGCATCGTTGGCGGGTCATGCCATAGCGAGCGCCGCTGCAGGTTTCATTGCCGATTCCTTCACCGCGATCGCTGGCCTTTCCGTCTACCTCTTTATCTTTAGCGCCATGCTTGGGCGCCGCCTCGCCGCGCAATATCGTGGCGAAGAGCTGAGCGAGAGTTCCGCCCCGGTTCGCCGGACGGTCACGCGCCCGTCCTTGCCAGGCACGGCAGCCGATAGCTTGCGCTTGCTGCCTCCGCAAGTGGCCGAGGTCTTTCGCAAAGAGCTGCGCTATCTGATGCGCAACGGCCTTTCGTTCGTCTTGCTGTTCATGCCGCCGCTGATGATTTTTCTTTTCACATGGCAGGGCGGAAACCGGCATGGGATCTCCACGGTGAATGGTAATTCGACCATGGGCTTCTCGCGTAGCAGCTTGTTCTCCGTCTTGATGGCTTATCTCGTGTTCGTTCTGATGGCGCCGGCTTACAACTGTTTTGCTTACGAAGGACGCGGCGTGCAGACCTACTTTATGGTCCCCATACGTTTTCGACAAATATTCCTTGGAAAAAATCTTTTGGCCGTCTGCATCGTAGGCTTTGAAATTATTCTGGCCACTTTGGTGTTTGCTTTTCGCGTAGGTTTGCCGCCGACACCCATTTTTGTCGCCACTTTGGCGGCCGTGGCATTCACGGTTACTGGACAACTGGCCATCGCCAACTGGTCTTCGTTGAGTTTTCCGCGCAAACTCCAGTTTGCGCAGATGCGCGGGCAGCGCCAGTCCGGTATGGCGGTGCTTGTGGCTTTTGCCGCGCAGATTACGCTCGGCGGCATTAGCGCGCTGCTGTTTTTTGTGGGGCGCTGGACGGGCGATGACTGGCTGCCTGCCGAAGCGTTTGTATTCTTAGCCCTGGCTGCAATCGCAGGCTATGTGGCGTCGCTCGACCCGCTTTCCCATCTGGCGGAAAGGAAAAGGGAAACGCTGATCGAGGCATTGAACAAATAGAAGTTCAGCACGAAACGACACGCAAACTTCTAAAGCAAGAATGAGGAACGGAGATGAACTGTGAATTCTAATAATTTCCACTTGCGCAGTGCTGCATGCATTTTCCTGCTGGCATCCCTAGCTGCCAGCGGCGCTTTTCCGCAGAGCCCAGGTGCCTCGTGGTATGAATTGATGAATACACCCGCAGTCAGCGGCTACGAGCAGGAACTGGCGTCCAAAATTCGCGCGCAACTGAAAGATTTTTCTCCGCAGACTGATAATCTGGGAAATGTAATCGTGACCATCGGCAGCGGTGCACCCCACCGCCTGATCGTTACCCCAATGGACGAACCCGGCTACGTCGTTAGCGCTATTACTTCCGATGGTTATTTGCGCGTGCAGCGGCTCCCGCAAGCCACGCCCAACGCCGTATTCGATTTACTTCATGCCGCCCAGCCGGTAACGATTTCCACGCGTAGCGGAAAAAAAGTTGCAGGCGTCTTTGCCGGACTCAGCGTGCATCTACAGCCTGCGCGCTTAAATGCACCAAAGATGGCGCATCCCGACGAAATGTATGTGGACATCGGAGCCGCGAGCGCCGCGGAAATCCGTGAAGCCGGCGTGGATCTCCTGGATCCGATTTCGCTGAACCGTGAAGTACGCGAATTGGGAAACTCAGAATTTACCGCTCCTGCCATCGGCGACCACTTCGGTTGCGTCGCTTTGGTAGATTTGCTGAACGGATTGCGGGTCGGCAAAGCCAAATTTTCCGGAACCCTGACCGTCGCCTTTATCACGCAGCAATGGACCGGCGGACGCGGTTTAGACCGCATTCTGAATGAAATATCTGCGGACGAGATGATCTACGTCGGGCGTCTAGTGCCGCCTCGCAAGCCAGGTGGGGCTCCGGCGGCCACGAATCCGCCAAACGCGGAAGCGGCGCCGACGGTGTTCAAACCAGGCGCCGGCATTCTGCTCGGCGTAGCAGACGAAGCAGCTCCCATGAGCGGCTTGCCCGCGGAACTAAAAGAAGTAGCAGACGCGCAACACACTTTGTTCCACGTGGAACTATCCGCTCTTCCGCGTCTCGGCGGATACGCCGCGCCCACGCCGTTGCCAAACAAATTCGCGCAAATTGGCGTCGCTTCCTTGTATCCAACGACGCCCGCTGAGTCGCTCAGCATGCAGGACATCGGCGCGATCACTTCAGCGCTGTATCAGTACGTTGCTGGATCGTCGTTTCGTACCGGAAAAGCCGGCGGTTATTGGAGTGGTTGTTCCGATTGCGGCCGGGGACTGTTGCAAATTTTGACCGAAACATACGGCGCGAGTGGCCACGAAGGCGCTGTTCGCGACGCGGTGCGCAGTTTTTTACCTAAAGAGGCGAAAACTGAAGTAGATGCGGCGGGCGATTTAATTCTTCGTCTCGGCTCATCCAACGCCACACGTGGCGCGAAAAAAATCGTCTTCGTCGCTCACATGGATGAAATCGGCTACCAGGTCCGCTCCATCGAACCTGATGGACGGCTGCTCGTCGACGTTCTCGGCGGCGGATACACCGAATATTTCATGGGCCACGCCGTGCTCGTGCACAAAACGAATGGCTCGAGAACCCCCGGCGTTTTAGAATTGCCCGACGCTTGGGACAAATCAGGATTCGAATGGCCGCACGGACCGCGCACCATGGACGATCCCGTCCACGTTTATCTCGGCACACATTCCGCCGAAGAAACGCAAAAGCTAGGCATCCAAGTCGGTGATTTCGTCACCATTCCCAAGCAATACCATGCACTCCTCGGCACGCGCGCGAATGCGCGCAGCTTCGATGATCGCGTGGGCTGCACCGCGCTGCTCGAAGCCGTCCAAGCTTTGGGCACAAATTTGCCGGGCCGCGATGTCACTTTTGTCTGGTCTACCGAGGAAGAAGTCGGGCTGAAAGGCGCCGCGAAAGTAGCCGAGCAAATGGCCAGGGAGGGTCATCCGCCCGATTTTGTTTTTGCCATCGACACTTTCGTTAGTTCCGATTCGCCGCTCGAATCAAAACGCTTTGCGGACGCCGAAATCGGCAAAGGCTTCGTGATTCGCGCCATCGACAATTCCAACATCACGCCGCGCGAATATGTGGATCGCGTGGTGCTGCTCGCCAACGAGAATAAAATTCCCGTGCAATACGGCGTCACCGGCGGCGGAAATGACGGCGCGGTATTCCCGCGCTACGGCTCAGTTGACATTCCGCTGAGTTGGCCGCTGCGTTACGCGCACTCCGCCGCTGAGCTCATCGACACGCGCGACGTTGATTCGCTAGCTAAGATCGTGGAGGTCTTAGCCACAAATTGGTAGCTGCTCTTTCGAATCTGGCACCTGAAATTCAACTTCGTTCGCGCAGCAGCTCAGCGTAACGAGCCGCAATCGCGCTCCACGAAAAATGTTCCTTCTGAGCAGCGTGGCTGCGCGCACTGAGCGACGCGCGATATTCCGCATCGCGAAGAACTATCGTCAGCACACGAGAGAGATCTCCCGGCGTTTCGCGTTTGTACAGCGCCAAACCAGCCTCCGTGATAGGTGGCGCAGTTTCCGCGCCGGCAAACGCCACCACCGGCAATCCGCAGGCGATTCCCGCGATAGCGCTCCCGCGCCGCGTGGAAATTCCTCCGCGCACAAAAAGCAGCACATCCGCTTGGCACAACGCTCTCGCGACATCTTCGGGCGGCAGTACGCCAAGCACCTGCAGTTCAACCGGTGCATCGCCAAGCGCTTCGCGAAGGTTTTTCTCCGTCGCCGTTGAGTTGCGGCCCAGGACGGTAAGCTTCAGCGGTCCAATTTCTTGCGCCGCACCCCGCACCGCATCCGCAATCTCCCGAATTTCAGTTTGTCCTTCAGCTCCGCCGGTAACTCCGTAAACCGCAATCTGTCCCTGGCCAGAAGACGGCTGCTGCCTGTCCGTAAACGACGGTTCAGGAAAATTCGCGCCAACCGGAACGAACACAGGGCGAGACGTTTCGTTCGGACTCCACGAAACTGCCGTGAGCGGCACGGTAAAAATCGCGAGGCTTCTCTCCTCGGCTGCACGCATGACGCGCAGTTGTGACCACCGACGCACGCGATCGATCACGCGCCGTCCGCCAAACGCCTCCACGTCGTGAAAAACCACCGCGACCCGTGCGCCATTCTTTTGCAATGCTTCCAATATCCGCAAAAATCGCGACGGAAATCCCCGTTTCGACCACGCCAATGCCGTATATTGCACGAGCACCCAGCAATCTTTCCAGCCCTGCGCCTCCTGTTGCAGGTCAGAAAAAGCCGCCGCCCATCCCACCTTGTTCCAGGGCACCCTGCAGATTTGCATCTCAAGACCGTGCGCCGTAAGCGCCAATGCAAGATACCTGCAATATTCTTCGATTGCATCGGTAGGCTCGTCGCGGCGCCCCAGCAGCGCGATGGTGCGACATTTGTTCATAAGGGAATGCTCATTTTAGAGTGCGATCTCTTCCGTTCCAGTTTGAGGTACGGTCTTCCTCAGATTGGGCCGCGAGGGGGAACGAACTGAGCGCTGTGTCGCGACTCGTTAAACCAAGGCAGTCTGAGTAACCGATGAAATGGATGTTGAGTCAACCCGATTGTAACATTCTGCCAACGGCGCAAAATAAATTACAATCACGTAGACGTCGTATGCACGTTAGGTACAAACATATAAACAACCAGCATATCGTAAGTCATCAAATCGTCTGGCCTAGAGAGGATCTGATGAAGAAGCTCTTCCTCATTTTGTGGCTGCTTTCCCTCGCGCCTTTGGCGAGCGGCCAGGGACCAGCGCCGCGTTCCGGCTCTCTACCAAAAAACGCTTCCGGTGCTTTTGGCGCGGCCAACGTCACTGAAGTTGGAACGCAACTGAAAATTGCGGACGATACACATAGTAAGGGGCCGAATCCTCACGCAGATATAATGCTGTTTGGCGGTTACCTGGGCAGCTTCACGCCGCCGACGCTTTCCTGTAACACCACGAGCAGCAACGCCAACATTTCTTGTAGCGGAGGAGTGAGCGATTTCCTGGTGGGGCATGGCGTATCCATACCCGGTGCGGGAGCGGCGCCGGCGGTAGCCACTCCGAGCGCGGCAGTTGGAGTGTTTTCGATGACCATTAATAGGAGCAACCTTGCGACCATTACTACCGCTAAGTCCGTCTCCTACACGAATGGCACCAGCATCGTCGCTTCGGGAATGGCGGATTCCTCGCTGAACGGCACCTACAGCAATGTGCAGATGAGCGGGTATGGAGTTTTTACTGCTTCCTTCAGGCATGCTGCGTGCGGCACCTGCAATTTTGGCAGCGGCGCGTTTGTTGCTTCCACGCCAGGCGCGGTAACGCCCATCGAGCAGGCGGGTGGATCTACCGTCTATAACTACAAGGTTGTCGCGCGCGATTTCAATTTCGCACTGTCCGCCGCGAGCCAGCCCTTCACCACAACGGTGGGCGTGGCCACGCTCGGTTTGCGGTCCTATGCCATTGCAATGAATGGTTGCGTGACTTCAGGCGGGCGGACCACCATCACCACCACGGCGGCGCACAATATTCCGAATCTTGCCAACATCGAATTCAATGTTGCGCTGGGCGCCACAGGCACGCCGCAGCTCGAAGGGCAATTCGTTACCGTAACCACCACGTCCAACACGGTGGTCATGAACACGCAGAGTTTCCCGAACGGCACATATTGCCCGTCTGGCGGAACGCTGCAAGTAATGGCGAAAAACTTGGTGCAGTGGATTCCGCAGCCAGGACTAACAACCGGCCACTGGATTTATCGCTGCATTGGGCCGCTCGCAACGACCTGCGCGGCAAATTCCGCGTATTCGCGCCTCGCCGCCGTGGTCGGGACAGAATCCGCGTTCGTGGATTGGGGACAAACACCTAGCAGTCTCGGCCCTGCGGATGCCGCGTACGTTCCCGCTACTCCGCCAACCACGCCAGTGAACGGAATCTTAGGCACCACCATCACGGCCATCAATGGCACCACGGTCACGCTGGCGAACGCTTCGGGCGCGTCGCTTACCGGTGCCACCGTGTTGCACGATAACGCCGAAGCCATCATGGCTGCGTGCAAGCTGTTTACCACCGCGGGAGCGGAGATTCTGGCTCCCGGTCTGGGCGGGATCGTCATCAACTCGCCGCTGAATCTGAGAAACTGTGCGGCGACCGGGCTGCGCATCAGCTTTGCCGCGCAAGTGCAGATCAATGAAACCATCATCCCGAAGAGTGGAACGAATTTCTCTGGCGCGCCAACGGGCACGTCGGGTGCCAGTTCCCCCTTTCAAACAAATTTTCAAACCAACGTGCAGGTCGCCGCTTATCCGGGGTTTCTTCTGTCCCCCATCGGAACGCTGCAAGGTGTTTCGTTCCACAACCTGAACATTGCAGGCTACTCAAATTACGAGAACGATATTTATTTCGACCAGGACACATCCGGAAACAACGTCACGACGACCACCTTTGAAAACACCAGTGTAACCGGGAGTGTGGGTTCGCAGCCCATGCGCATCGGCGGCGGCTTTGGTTTGTATGTGATGGGAGGTTTCTGGGGCGTGTCCGGCGCAGCGCGTGGCTCGTGGGGCTATCCACCGGAAGTACTGGATACCGTAAACCGAGGCTTTGGTCAAAACAGTCAGCAACTCGGCGGGATTTGGAACTTCACCGATACGAATTTTGGCGGCTGCGAAGTCTATTGGGATGCAGCGGGTTATTCGCCGCTCGCCAATCAAGCGTCGGATATCATCTTCACACAACCGCTCCTCGAAAGCGGCACCTGCCCATTCTTCCATTTCAACACCGGCAACAACCTCACCTATGGCGTGACGATTACCGACCCCACATACGCTGACCCGATTGGCGGCTTGGGCGTCCCGGTCATCGAACTAGGGAATTCTCGAGTCATGGCATTTAAGGTCTCCACAACGGGCATCAATGCTTGCGCGACGGGCAACCAGCCACTTTTCGCTGCAATGGCGAGCACATCGGTGTTGGTGGAAAATCCTGCATGTCTGTATCTCGGTTTGGCAGAGACTACGGAAACGTTCCCAGGTGGATTTATCTTATCTAATACCTCGCTGTCAATCGGCGGCACTGGCCAGGCCGCATACGCGATGAACGCCCCGGCTGCGCCCGCGGTGGCGATAAGCGGCTCCTCTGGTCCCGGCGCGAACACTTACTACTATTCCGTAGTGGCCATCGACGTAAATGGTCGGGGTAGTCTGGTCAGCCAAAACTCCGCGCCCATCACGGTAAACGGATCGCAGGGTGTTCTGGTAACGCTGCCCCCTTACGTCGTCGGACAAGTGGCCACCACGATTTGCCGCAGCACGACAGTCGGCTATGCCTCTGGCGTGTGCGCAACTCCAAGCGCGGGCTATCAGATTACCGGCACCACGTTCCTCGACAATGGTTCTTTCTTTCCCAGTGTTTCCGCGAATTCCTATGGCGGTGCGGGAGCTTCGATTCTGGGTAGCGCGGGACTCTCCAGCTCCACGTGGGTGATGCCGGGGAGCACCGGTTCCAAGGCGTCGCTCGGCGGTTTGTTCAGCGCGAATCGCATTCAGCTCTTGCCGGATGTAAGCGGCACAATCATCGCAAGCAGCTACATCAACAGTGCATTCGACAACGCCATCCGCGCCGACGGCGCCATCGGAAGCAATTGGAACGTAATCGGCGGCGGACTGAATATCGCCAGCAACGCCTTCCACGGCACCAGTGCCGGCACGCAGAATTTTGCGAACTGGAGCGCAAATACCTTTTCCAAGTACGGGCAATTTGGTGAAGTAACTGTTCTTACGATGAACGGCACTACCGATTACATCGGCGCCGCCGTCCTGGTGAACGGCAACAATTTCTACAGTTGCATCGAAAACATGACCGCGCTCGCGATCCAGAAAAATTCCGTAGGCACAATCACCAACTTACAACTTGGATCCGTCACCGGTGTGCCGGGAGACATTCTGCGTGTGGAGGTAGTTGAACCGAGTGGTACCATCACCTGCTATCGCAATGGTGCGGTAGCACTTACCGCGACGGACACGACCTTCAGCAGCGGCTCACCAGGCTTGGTGATGGTCGGCAATGTGGCGACGTCCAAAAATTGGACAGGCGGCAATCTACACCCTATCGCGCAGGAGGACACGGAACAGGACTGGACGAAGCCGCAGCACTTTTTGGGCGGCTCGTTCAACCGTAAGATCGATTGGAGCGCACTGACGACCACGATTGCAGCCAACACGGTCCTTCTGACGGCACCTGCGCAGGGTGCGTACACCTTAAGTGCCGCGCTCAGCTGTCACACAGCGGTGAGCACAGCGACAGTGACCCTGACCTATAGCTGGAATGATCCATCCGGAGCGCCGCAGAGCGTAACGACGGGTGCTGCCACGTGCACGACGCTGGGCAGCGCGTCTCGCGTAGCGGTAACCGACCAGTTGAACGTAAATGCCGGCGCAGCCGTGACATATGCAACGACCGTCGCGCATTCACCAAGTTATGACCTTAGCATCAAAATCGATGGACCCTACTAGAGCTGCCCGATTACGCAACTTGTGAATTCTGCGGGCCGCATGAATTTATCACAGGACCGCAGCATTGAGTCGTTTAACGCCGCACCCGTGCTGGATATATGCAAGACTTTAATCGGCCACCGGAGCCGTTGCAAAGCAAGCGTTAGGGTAACGGGTGCGCTCTCCCCCGAATGGATAAAAGTCTGCGTCATAACAGATCGCTCCAGCGCTGGAGGTCAGGGCGCGTGAACGACCGGCTCACTTTATTTCTCCACCACGAAATTCCCAATCACTAGCGAATCCATCCCCGAACTAAAAAACGTTCGGATCGCATCTGTCGGCGTATTCACAATCGCTTCCCCACGCAAATTGAACGAGGTATTCATAATCACCGGAACTCCGGTGCGCCTCCCAAATCCATCAATCAGCCGCCAATACAGCGGATTTATTTCTCTTTCCACGGTCTGCGGCCTCGCGCTTCCGTCTACGTGGGTCACCGAGGGAATCACGCCGCGTTTTTCCGGCCGCACCTGCGCGGTAAGAATCATGAACGGCGAATCGGTGGCACTTTCCAGATATTCGCCGGCGATTTCTTTTTTGACTGACGGCGCGAACGGACGCCACCATTCGCGAAATTTAACAGCGTTATTCACCTTCGCGTTCATCTCCGGATCGCGTGGATCCGCAAGAATGGACCGCGCACCCAGCGCCCGCGGACCAAATTCCATCCGCCCCTGAAACCAGCCTACAATTTTACCGCGCGATAATAACTCCGCCGCCGGCTCAGCGGCGTCGTTCACGCGCGAGTATCGCAGTTTGTAAGTCTTCAGCGCAGCCTCGATCACTTCGTCGTCGAACGCCGGCCCCAAATACGCGTGCCGCATCGCCTTGCTGGGCAATTTTCCTCCACCATCCAGGTACGGCGCCAGCGCCGCTCCCAAAGCCACGCCATCGTCAGACGCTGCGGGCTGCACAAATATCTTGTCGATCAGCCCCGACGCAACAATTTTTCCGTTCGCTTTCGAATTGAGTGCCACGCCTCCCGCCAGACAAAGATTCCGCGAACCAGTTTTCGCCAGCGCCAACCGCACTACGTTCATCATCGCCGCTTCGCAGGCTTCTTGCACTGCATACGCAATATTTTTGTGCCGCACATCGATGTCGCTCTCTGCAATGCGCGGCGCACCCAGCCGCCGCGCCATCTCCGCGAATGGCGTAGCCCCGCGCGAGATCAGATTTCTCGTATGCACACGATAGGGCACGCCGTTCGAACTGGCCGTGACATCCATAAACGCGCTCAAATCCACGCCACTCTGCCCGTAAGGCGCAAGCCCCATCACCTTCCATTCATCGCTATTCCTCTGGAATCCCAAAAATTCTGTAAACTCGCTGTAAAAAAATCCCACCGAATCCGGAAATGGTATGGTCAGTACATGTTCCAGCCCGCCATTTCTTCCGCGCCAGATCGAAGTCGCCTCCCAAGCGCCGCGCCCGTCCATCACCACCACCGCCGCGTTGTCAAATCCCGAATATGCAAACCCGCTCAGTGCATGCGCCAAATGATGATCGACAAAGCGCATGCGAGCTTTCACCGCTCCGAACTTCTGTGTAAAACGTTTCGCTCCGCCATGCTGATGCCACATGCTCAGGAAATGCAGCGTCGCGCTGAGCCCGCTGTTGTAACTCAGAGGAAGTTTTCCGCCCGCAAAGCATTGCAAATCGTGACGATACGCAGCGCCCGGGCGCTGCCACCCAAAACATACTTCATCGAGTTGTTGCGCTTTCACACCCGCAAAATCCAGAGAAGCCTGAATCGCCAACTGCGGAAATCTCGCATCATGCTTTACGCGGCTGATGCGCTCTTCCGCCACGGCGAACAACAACTCTCCATCGCGCACGATACACGCCGAAGAGTCATGCATCTGCGAATAATTAATTCCCAGCGTCAGCGTCATCCTGCCCCTTGGTTCTGACTCGAACTTTCTCGTTCAATTATGTGCCTAAATAAAACTTCAAGCCGCCGCGCACTTCGCGCCCACGTATATCGCCTCATGCTCTCACGCGCCGCCGTTCCCAGCGTTCTCCGCAGTTCCGCGGAGTTCGCCAGCCGAACGATAGCGTTTTCAATCGCCGCAGCATTCGCGGGCGGAATCAGCAGCCCATTGAATTCGTCTTCCACGATATCCGGCATACCGCACGTTTCCGTGGTCACCACCGGCATTCCGCTGGCCATCGCTTCCAACAACACCGATGGCAGCCCTTCCATCAACGACGGAAACAACAGCACGTCGTGTTCCGCGTACAACATCGGCATATCGTCGGCCGAAACCACGGGACGCACACTAATCCGCGATCGTAAATCGGCACCAAAAAAAGTTTCAATTTCTCCGGCGGGCACCGCTCCTCCCGCGAAGGTCATCGTCAGTCCCGGCAGCCGTGGGGCCAAATTCCGCAGCGCATCCCGAATATAAAAAATTCCCCGCTGGTCCAGCCACGTCCCCGCGTATAACAACCGCAAGTCCTGCCCCTGTCGATATTCACGGGGAATAAAGAATCGCGCCTCGACTCCGCTCGGCACGTATGCCACGCGGTCCGAATCCATGTTGTACACTAGTTGCAAGAACGCAAAAGCGTCCCGTGAAATAGTGTGCGCGCCATTTGCCGCGCGAATGCTCCAGCGAAAACGCGGATGGTGATAGAAGCGGTGCCACAACCGGTTCTTCCAGGAATAATTCCACGCCCGGCCCAACCGTTGCTCCCGGCTCATCACGTGCGTACGTCGCTCTTCCAGTCCGTGCAGGGTCATCACGTACGGCGGCCATCCGGCTCGCGGACCCCACCGTCTTCGCCAGCCGTAAGGAAATCCGACCGGAGCATGTAGATTCACGATGGAAAACTCGCTGCGCCTTTTTGCGATGTATTTTGCCAGCCGCAGCGAAAATACTAGCTCCACGAACCGCGGCAACATCTTCTCCCGCTCCACCAAGTCTTCCTGGAACACGTATGTCACGCGGTGCCCCAGTGCTTCCAGTTCGCGCCCCAAATTGTAAATGATAACCGCCACGCCGCCCTCGCGCCGCCGAGGCACACAGGAGGCCATCAAAATATTCATCGGGTGGTGAGCGGAATCCCGCGACGCCATTCTCTACGGCCTCGTCGTCTCATAGCGGTCCACGTGCTCGGGTTCCGCGAACGGCATGCAGCGCTCCCGTATTTTCCGGTACGCGCTGTTGCGCGAAAGGCGCTGCCGGCCCGCGTAAAACATCCTCGGAGGCAGCAACAGAGCCGGCAATAACGTCGCGCACTTCAAAATCCACCGCGTCAGCGAAGCTTTCTCATTCGTCATGCGGTAATTGTTCAATTCCGCGCGCACCGTCTCCCAGGGATAACCGCCGTCCACCGTCAGCCGAATCACATTCGCTTCCGTCACCACGGCTTCGCACACCAGTTGCGTCACGTCTTCCGTCACCCGAAGTTCCCGCAGCTTTGATTTCAGCGCGCAGGCCAATGCCGATAGCACTTTATACTTGCGGCGCAGTGCCTCAGGATTTCCGTCGCTCACCTGGAACGCATTTCCTCCGTGCAGCCGGTAAAAGGTAAGCGCTTCGCGCAGCACCAACGTCTCCGCCAGTACCGTGGCTACGGTAAACAGGTATTCATCCGCTTGGATCGTCAGCGCCTCGGGCGCCACGCCGACTCGCTTCAGCAGCTCCGCCCGATACGTCATGCGGCTCGTTCCCAGAAAACTCTTTCGCCGGCGAAAAATCCGCGCGCCCGCCGTTGAGTTGATGCGGAATCGAGGCTCCTCGCGCAGCAATTCCTGCCTCTCCACGCCGTCTGCGAACACCTCGGTAATCCCGTGACCCACCAAACCGACCCCTGCCTCTCGCGAGAGTGCCTCCGACACCGCGTGTAATTTGCCAGGCGCCCACCAGTCGTCACCGTCCAGAAACGCCACAATCTGTCCTCGGCACTCCGGAATTCCCAAGTTAAAAGCTGATGCCTGCCCGCCATTTTTTTTGCGCAACACGCGAATCCGCGGAGAGAATTTTTGCAGCACCACCGCTGTGTTGTCCGTCGACCCATCGTCCACGACGATAATCTCGCGCTCCGCAGTGGGGAAATCCTGTTCCAATACGCTGACGACCGCTTGCTCGATAAAGCGCCCGTGATTATACGTGTCGATCAGTACGCTGACGTACGGAGCCATCGGAATTCCCGGTCACCGCGCGGATTCTCCGCCGCGTGACTCACGTTCCTCCAAGTAAAATCTCTTGCGCTTCGCTGTCCCAGTTTACGCTAGACAATACTCATCCATGGCTTGTTTTGTCGCTGCTCGCCTTCCCTTGGCGCGCGCTGGGAACTTGCGGCCTGCGCTTCCGCGCCGCCATCGCCTCGTCGAAATAATGAATGTGCCGGTAACCCAGCAACAGCGCCGCTGCAGCCCGCGCATATTCATGAACGATGTGCCGCGTACTCATGAGTTCGCCATAAATCGCCGGATATTCCGCCAAGTGGCGAAAATACGTCCACCGATTCGGCGCTCGCAACAAATAGCTGTCCGCTTCTTGCGCCATCTGCCATTGCTTTAGGTAGGCGTCCACATCCTTGTCATCCAGATTCTTGCCATGCGCCGCTAACCAGCGCCGCAGCTCCACCACCAGCGCCGTTCGCATCGCCATGCGATTTTGTAACCGGCTCGCCGATACCTGGACTTGCGCGGCGTGAAATAAATTCGTGCCGTGCACGCGATACTTCGCCAGGTATTCGTCCACCGCCAGTACCGGCGCCACAAAGATCACTAGCGCCGTTAGATATGCGTCGGCTTGCGTGCGCAGCACTTCCGGCACCGGCAATAATTCTTGCAGCGTCTCACGCCGGAACACCAGGCACGACGTCTGCATCATCGGATAACTCAACAGCGCCACGTGGTTTTCCGTCACCTGTCCGGATATCGCGGCGAAGTGCCCCGCTTTCGAGAGCTCCCCGTCCTCGCTCCACAAATAAAGGCGGTGATAAATCATTCCCGCGCGCGTATCTTGTTGCAGCGCGTCATAAATTTTTTTCAGCTTGTCCGGGAGCCAGGCGTCATCGGCATCCAGGAGCGCGATAAATTCTCCCCGCGCCTGCGCAAACCCATAATTGAAAGCTGAGGCTTGTCCGCCATTCGGCTTGTGAAAATAGCGAATCGCCGTTCCGAACTGTTTCAGTCGCTCAGCAGTGTCGTCCGTAGAACCGTCATCCACCACCAAAATCTCCACCAGCTCCGCGGCAAAATTCTGTGCCAGCACACTGCGCACCGCATCCTCTATGTATCGTCCGTAATTGTAGGTATCGATTAAGACCGTGAAGAGCGGAGCAGTCATTCCGGTTGTGCGTCAGGCGCTATTTCGTGGAAGCCCTACAATCCTGAAGAGCGGCACTTACAGGAAGCTGCGGCCACGCGCGCCAGGCGTCTGCCCTCATCGTAATACGAAAAGCGCATAGAACGCAGCATCGCGTCGTTGCATTCCTGTTCAGCCTAGCCGCAATGGCAATTTGCGATTTTATGCGTTGCACAAGTGCTCAGTCGAAACGCTCCGCTCCACTTTGCCTGGCAGCCACGATTTGTAGGATATGGAAGTCAGTTGTCCCAATGCGTTCCTCCTTCGGCGCAGCGACGGCTGCGCCCCTGCGACGCAATTTTTGCGACCGCAAATTTTTTTTGCGGGCCGGCAACGTCGCTCGCGCCGCCAGCCAATCTTGCAAGAGCGGCGCAGCCAGCCGCGCTTTTGCGGTCGGTGTGGCAACGCTGCGACGGTGCTTCCAAATTGTCGACCGCGAAGCGCTTGGGCTCGGTGCGGCAACGCCGAAGTTAGTCGGCGTTGGAAGTTGCCGCTACGGGACGCGGGGTTTGCGCGCCGCCAAAACCCAGGCGTACGTAATGGATGCCAGGAGCGTTGCTGAGATGGCCGAGGGCGCGCCAGCAATCGATCACGGTGCGGTTGACGCCGGGGCGAGTCCATTTGCCGGCGGCGAGTTCGCGAAATTCCTGCCAGGGCGTGGCGAGCACCACCACGCCGCAGGTCTCGATGCATTCTTCCGCGGAGTGAGCGAAACGCGCGTTTTTGCAGGAAGCGAGGACGCGCGAAGAGTCAGCAGAAGGATCGTAAACGATGACGGGAAGATTGGCGTTGGATAGCTCCTGCGCAAGGAGGAAACCAAAAGCTTCTTCGATGACGTCGGTATTGGGTTTGTAGGTGAGTCCGAGGATGGCGATGGGGGAACCGGCGGAGTGATGTGTTCGGATAATGTCCGCGACGGATTTAATTTGCGCGCGGTTGAAATGGTCGGTGGCTTCGGCGAGTCCGGAGGAAGCGCCAACGCGGGCGGCGAGAGCGGCGAGGGCGCGATTATCTCGCGGGAAACACGGTCCTCCGTAGCTGACGGCGCCTTTCAAATATTTTGCGCCGATGCGGGTATCGAGGCCAAGCGCGTCAGTGACGACGTTCACGTCGGCGTCCGGCAATTTTTCGCAAAGGCGGGCGAGCATGTTGGCGTAACTGATTTTTGTGGTGATGTAGGTGTTCACGGCGAGCTTGGTGATTTCCGCGTTGATGAAATTCATGCGCGCGATGCCGGGAGAATTTTTGCAGACCTGGGAATAGATTTCCTCGAGCATGGCTCCGGCGCGCGAATCGGATTCACCGATGAGCAGAAAATCCGGGTGATAGAAATCGCGAATCACGGTGCCTAGAGCGATAAATTCCGGGCTGTAGCAAAGTCCAAAATCGATGCCGCAGCGTTTGCCGCTGGCACGTTCGAGGGCGGCTTTGATTTCTCCGCTGGTCGAGCCGGGCATGACGGTGCTGGTCATGACCACGAGGTGGTAGGAAGTTTTCTTGCGCAGAGCTTTGCCGATGGATTCGCAAGTGGGCAGCGCGTAGCGGAGCGAGAAGCCGCCGCCTTCTTCGCTGGGCGTGGCAACGATGATAAAGGTGGCGTCGGAGTCGGCGACAGCAGCCTCCGCATCACCAGAAGCTTTGAGATGACCGGCGGATTCGCGAAGCAGTTCGTTGAGGCCGGGCTCGTGCACGGGGGCGATCAAGTTGTTGATCGCGGTGACTTTGCCGGGATCGATGTCCACGGCATGAACGTTGAAACCGCGGGCCGCAAAGCAAGCGGCCATGGGCGAACCCAATTTGCCTAATCCAATAATCGAAACCGACGTCACGAAATGCCTCCAGAGATCAGTTTGGCGGGGACAATGAGTTTAGCGCGGATGCTACAGAAAATGCGAGAGCAGGGAGTTAGAAAATGGGCATCTCCACCCCTGGGTATCTTTCGTAAGAATATACCTGGTAAGGGTTTAGGAGGGATCTGAAGGATCAACCACTGCGCAACGGCAAAATTAGGCGGTGGCGTTGAGGAGGAGGTGCCAGCCGGCGGCGCGTTCGAAGGCACGGAACAGAGAGGGGGACATCCAGGCGAAGTAGGGCTCGCGGACGTAGCGGTATTGGACGTAGTCGGGGATGCGGTAGGGGAAGATGTGGTCGACGGAGACACTGGTGACGCGGAAACCGTGGCGCTCGAGGAGTGCTGTGCCAGAGCTGCGGCTGTAGGTGTAGGTAATGGGGCAGCCGGTTTGCGCTTCGGAGCTGCGGGCGACGAGTTCATCGAGCTTCCAGAATTTGCCGTGGCCTTCAGCGGCGACGATCCAGCCAACCTTCCAGGACCATTTGTAATAGACCATGATTTTGATGGTTGTGCCGGGATGCGTGTATTTGCGAAGCTGCGCGAGAACAGCGTCTGGATGCGGCGTGTGGTGAATGACGCCGAAGGAGTAGATGAGGTCGTAAGGCTCGACGGGGACGAAAGAGGTGAGCTCTTCGGCGTTGCCGGGGCAGAAGCGGATGCGGTCTGCGAGGCCGAAGACTTCGGCGCGCTGGCGGGCGAGGGCCATGGATTTGTCTGAGAGGTCGACGGTGGTGACCTGGGCTCCGCGGCGCGCGAAGTTGATGGTATCGGTGCCGATGCCGCAGCCAATTTCCAGGACTTTTTTGCCGCGCCATCTTTCAAAGTCGGCGAAGGCGGGGATGTGCGGCTCGACGAGATATTTGCGGGCTTCGACTTCGTCAAAATATTCGCGGGTGCCGACGGGTTGCGTGGAATGGCGGATGTTGCAAGGACGATTGTTCCAGTAGTTGCGGACGCTATCGATTTGGACTTGTTCGAAGGGCATACGCGAATAGTATAGCGAATAGTATATCGGAGAGTCGCACAGCGCGACGGTGACTCTTTTGTAGGTTAAGTCCGTCAGGGCCGAGATGCTGCCTCGCGACGGCTGGGACGTACAAGACGCCGTGCGCGCTGCAGCCAAACGTCAAAGCGATCGAGGTGGTCGTAGCCGAGAAGGAGGGAAGCGAAGGCCTGTACGTAATTGACGGCGAGGTGGCGAGGGGTGAGGCGGGGGCGAAAATAGGTGTTGTATTGCCATAGGTGGCGGAAGAGGCGGAGGCGCCCCGGGGTTTGGAGTTGGAATTGGTCGCCCTCTTGGGTGAGGCGCCACTGCATAAAGAGCGCGTGCAAATCGGGGTCCGACAAATCTTTGCCGGAAGCGACGAGCCACGCTTTCAAGTCGTCGACGAGTATCTCGCGGGTGGCGATGCGGCGCCGGGTGCGAGTTTCGTCGAGCTCGGAGGACGCGGAGTGAAATAAATTATTGTCGTGCATGCGGTATACGGAGAGCGATTCAGGAACCGCGACGACGGGGGCAAGAAAAATGATGAGTCCCGTGAGGTGAGAGTCGGCCTGGATGATGAGGCGCTCTGGAATGGGTAGAAGGGGAGCAATGGAGAGCCGACGGAAGGCGAGAGCGGAGGTGGGATACAGCACGTAGGAGAGAAGGGCGTCGCGGCTGGCAGCGACGTTGCCCGAGACCGGCGTGAAGTAGCCTTCCACACGTTTGCCAGTACGAGTGTGGTATTCCTGAAGGCGATGATAGACCATGCCGGCATCGGGATGTTGCGCGAATTCGGAAACCACGCGCTTGAGCTTGCCGGGTAGAAAGTAATCGTCGGCGTCGAGCAGCGCGATGATTTCTCCTTGGGCGTTGGCGCAGCCCATATTGAACGCGGAGGCTTGTCCTCCGTTGGGTTTGTAAAAATATTTCAGGCGATCGCCATATTTGCGGACGCGTGCAGCGGTGTCGTCGGTGGAGCCGTCGTCGACGACGAGCAATTCCATTTTCTCTGAGGGGAAATCCTGGGAGAGGACGCTGTCGATGGCTTCTTCGATGTAGTGGCCGTAGTTGTAACTGTCGATGATGACGGAGACGAGCGGCTGCGGCGACATCTTTTGATTATGCCGGAAACACAAAGGAGGGAACGAGAAATGAGGCGGGCGCCGGGAATTCCGCGACCATCACAGACGTTTCACACGCAGGGGACACGGAGTGTGTCGACTATTCGTAACCGGACGCGGCGTCAAACAGCGTGCTACCATTTCTCAGGAACGCCAGCTCGCATAACCATAGGAGGCCATACTTCGGGCTGCGGTTCAGGTCGGTAATATCCACAAGCTGATATCCCGCATTACGCATAAATTTGAGCACTTGCGGCAACGAATTTTCGTAGGCGCCTTCGCCGCGGATTATTGCCTCCACAAGGAAAATATCCGTCTTGCCGAGGAGGTCAGAAGAACCGGCGAGGACCTTTAGATCTAATCCCTCCGCGTCTATTTTCACCATGTCCGGCAAATCCCCGCCAGCTGACGCCACGACTTCGTTCACCGTTTTCACATGGACGTCTATCTGCTGGAAGCCGGCAGCGCGGGCTTGCGCCGCCGTGTAAGCAAAGCTGCAGCTGCCATCGCTGTTGGTGATGGTAAAAGGTAATGTGCCGGAGCGGTCGCTCGCCCCAGCGTTGATCCATTGGATTTTGCAGCCTTGGTCAAGCAGATCCTGGATGTAAGTCTTCAGGTGGTTCTGCGGCTCGACCAACATGTAACGCGCGTCTGGGAAAAGTTTGATCGCCTCGCGCGTCCAGAGGCCTCGATTCGCTCCAATATCCAAAATATGTTTCGGTGAGAATCCGAATTGCTTCAGCAATTTAAGAAATGGATCGAGGCCTTCGCTAGGCCTGGGACCGTCTTCAATCCGCACGATCCGGTACCCGAGTTTACGCAAACCGAAATGGATGAGTTTCTTCATTTAGACCTTACCCAAACAGACGGCGCACAAAACCGCATCCAGTTCACCCGCCGCCTAGAACTCGGAAAAGGTGTAACCGGGTTCAATGGTGTAGTCGGCCAATTTTTCAAATGCGATGCAGCGCGAATGCGGCGGAATACCGAATTGTTCATCGGGAGCGGTAAACTGCGGCTTGACGACGCGTCGAAGAATTTGCGAGTGGCGAACAGCCCAGCGAATGGAGCGGCCGCGGATGCCGGGGGGGGCTGCACCGCTAGTGGCTCCCACCACGCGGTAGGGGCGATTGGTGGCGATGAACCGGCAAACCTGGTGAATGCTGGGCCAGTTGCAATCGTCAAAGGCGATGACGCCACCCACATTCAGAATTCTGTCCACATAAAAAAAATCGATCATCTTTTGATCAAAAGTGTGAGAGCCGTCGATGAATGCGAAGTCGACGGTGACGCCTTCTTTGACCAGCTGAGGGAGAGCGTATTCCGATAATTGTTCGCGCAATTCGACGAGTGCACTGAAGCCCGCAGCACGAACGTGGTGTATGCCAATTCCGTGCCACACGGAGTTTTGAAATGCATCAATCGCTATGTGCTTGCGGCCGCCAACGCCAACCAGCGCCTCGCAAATGAAGAGGGCGGAGACGCCGTATGCGAGGCCGATCTCGAGGGTGACGGCCGGACGTTTTTGCCGGATTAGCTTTTGGAGCAGCGAGCCAGTCTCAGAATCAATAGCGTCCTTCAAAGGGAGCGCAGCGGTACCGTCGAGGGTGTGGACCGACTTGGTTCGCAGGATTTCTTCAAGAATCGGACCCATCGTAGGCGTCGCTCCCTGTGGCGTGTCGCCGTTCATGATTTTTTGCTCGCGCGCAAACCCAAGGCGTTGCGAACCGGCCGCGTAAGGTCCAGTACGAAGAACCACGCAGGATTCCAGGCTCTGAAGAGGAACCAACGTCTGATGGGATCCAGAACGCGCCTAACAGAAAGCCAGTGCCGGCCGCTGTTGGGCCGTAAACCGTTCAGGTGCAGAATTTCCGTGGCGTCGGCGATGGTTCGCAGATGCGACCATCCGCCAGCTAGCCTGACGTTGCGTGCGGCTTCTTCGCCGCGCCAGACGCCTTGTTCCCCTTTGGGATGATGGCCGTAGTCGTGATTCTGGTGGATGGCGATGACGGAGCGAGTGGCGTCGATGACGGGCTTTTTTTTGTGGATGATATTCCAGATGAGCCAATCGTCCCAGGTCGTGCGGCCGATGGCGAAGGGCGGAACTTCCGGGCCGTAGAGGCCGCGGGAGAAAACGAAATAGTCGATCCACCATTCGTCACGCTGATGATGGGCAGCGCGTGCTTGTTGGCGAGCGAGGTCGGCCCACTGAGGATTGGCGAAGTTAATGGGCTCGCGGATGTCGGTGTCCCAGCGGCGACCGACGATCAAAAATTCGGAGCGGGCGGACTGAACGGCGCGCACGGCGGTGGCGAAATCGGCGGTGAGCAGAATGTCGCAATTGATGTAGCAAAGAGTTTTGTGGCGCGCGAGTTGTTGGGCTTTGGCGAACATGGCGTCCACGCGGATGGAGCCGAATTCGGTGCGGTCGATTTGCGGTTCATGGCGGAGGCCGAGATCGCGGCTGGCTTCCGCGGAGCCGGGATCGTCGCCGAAGAGCATGACTTCGACGTCGGGATGGAGCAGCGTCCAGCTTTTGAGCGCGTTGCGCTGAATGATGGAGATGTGCTCGCGGAAAGGCTTGGCTGTGGTGAAGATGGTGAGCACGGATTATTTGCTCATTTCTTGTGGAACTGCCAGAACCGTTCGTCGCAATCGTCGCATCTGTAGAATCTGATGGGAAGCAGCTTTTGAAGAAACCGCACAAGTTCGGTGTTTCTCTTCTTTGAGATTCGAGTGGCGGTGCTCGCGCACGCTGGACACGGGTAAGTCGATTTGCCTAAAAGTTCCGGCCTCATTTTGATTCTCCCAGATCATTTCTTGCGCAACTGCCACTTCTGGGGGTAATGCCAGAGGTCGCACTCGATGACGGGAGGCAGATCGCGCCCCGGAACGCGGTACAGGAGCCAGGGCAGCCAGTTGACAAATAAGCGATAACAGAGGCCGCGTACCTTAGGGATGTTCTTTACGGCGCGAGTGATTCGTTTCATGATGCGCAGCGATTGGTAATCGAGCGTGCGATCGATTTCCGCGTCGATAAATTCCCTCTGAATGCGAAGGCAATCATCGTTGTGTATTCGGCCGAGGGCATCGCCGTGGGAGCGGTAACCTCCGGTGAGGCCATCGACGGAATAGAGTTGCGCGTGGCGGAAGAAGCGAACCCACAATTCGAAGTCACTGGCGAGACGGCGCGAGGCGTCGACGTATCCGCCAGCTTTGTCCCAGAGGGAGCGGCGCCAAAACGTGCCTTCCTGCTGAATCCACTGGTTGGCACCGGCGAGAAAGCGGAAACGAGACCAGCGGGGGACAGGGAAGACGCAGACAGTCATACCAGCTTCGTTGAAGACGTTGGGGCGGCCGTTGATCCATTCGACGTCTGGAAAATCTTGAAAGATACTGGCCACCAAGCGAAGTCCGCCGGGATGGAGCAAGTCGGTGCCGCTGATCCAGCCCATGAGCTCGCCAGAGGTGCGTTCGAAGCCTTTGTTGATGGCGTCGTACATTCCGTTATCGGGTTCGCTGAGCCAGCCGGAGATTTGCGATTCGTATTTGCGGATGATGTCGAGGGTGCCGTCGGTGGAGCCGCCGTCGACAATGAAGTAGTCGAGGTTGGGGTAGTTCTGTGCGAGGACGGACTTGATGGTCTCCTCGAGCAGCGCGGCGTTATTCAGAACCGGAGTTACGAAAGCAATGCGCGGCCACAAATTGGGGCCCGCAGTAGCATCAGGAGTGGTTGCATTCGCTTCCACACTTGAGTTCTCTAGGGACATTATTAGCGAACCTGGTCTTGATTGCCTTTCATAAGATGCGCTGGGGGACGACCCTTTTCATGCGGCCAGGCGACGAAATTCCCTTCGAAGCCCTCGGCATCTAAATTCAGTTCCTCGAGCGAGCCGTCGCTGGTGAGCGAGAACCAAGAAAATTGCCGGTCAGCGAGAAAAGTGAGAATTTCCTTGGCCTGGTAGCCCCAAGGCATAGTGCGGACATCTTGAACCTCCGCGAGGATGACGGGCCGCGACTGTCGCGAGAGGAATAGTTGCGCGCCCTTGAAAACGTCAAGCTCGCCGCCTTCCACGTCGAGTTTGAGGAAATCGACGTTCTTTAAGGGGTGCGCCGCAATCCAGGAATCAAGCGTGGTGATTGAGATTGGAACGCGAACGACGTCCGACACCACGACTTGTGGGCGGAGACTATTCAGGCCGGTGTTGAAACTGTCTGCCAGGTACAGCGAACCTTCGCCTCGCGAATTGCCGAGCGCGAATGGTTGAATCCGGATATTTGTGCGGCCATTTAGAATGGAGTTCCAGCGCAAGGCGCGCCGCTCGCGAGGGGAGGGCTCAAATGAGAATACTTTGCCTCGCGAGCCGACGAGCCTGGACGCCAAAAGTGTGTAGTAGCCATGATGGGCGCCGACGTCGAGAACGTTCATTCCAGAGGTAAGAAAACGAAGTACGAAGGATACCTCGGTGTTCTCGTAATTCCCGGCGATTACCGCTTGGCTGCAGTCGTCGTGTTGGGACAGCCACCAGATTCCCGAAGGCAAACGAGTCGGTACCGGAAAGTCCGAAAAGCAGCTGGTGAACAGCGCTTGAAGAGACGCGGATTGGTCGTTTGCGGGTTTGCGCAAAAAGCGCCAAGCGCGATGGAGCAAATCGTTCGGTTCGGTTTTCTCGGGAGAAATCATGAGCGCTCGAACGTCAAGTTTTCTTCCTGTCCATACGATTGTCGTTCGGTAGCAATCAGTGTAAACCCTGCGGAATTCAAAAAGTCGAGAACCTCACTCTTGGATGGGGCGCCCCGGTAGAGAGGCTTTTGGGAAACGTCCACTTCCAGCGTAATTTTGGCGATGTCACGAAGCCTGTCACCCGCCGAACGGATGACGGCTAAGTCCATGCCCTGCGCGTCAATCTTTAGGAGATTGACGAAAGGAATTTTGAAAAGATTGAGAAATGTATCCAAGCGAATGGTCGGAACGTAAACTGTGGATTCTACGCTGAGGGATGTGCCGCCGATCCAGGCTTCACGTGCCTCCTCACATATCTGCATTAAGGAGCTGGCAGCGTCCATGGAATTAATGTTGAATTTAGCGTGGCCGTCTGTTTCTGCAATAGCTATCGGGATGACCACGAAATTCGGGGCTCGCCCCATCAGGGATACGGCGGCGCGAAGATTGGGCTCAAAGGCATAGATGGTAAGGCCCGGGTTGCGATTCGCATAACTAAGGGTGAATTCTCCATGGTGAGCGCCCACGTCGAACCAAATGCCTTTGATACCACCGCGTCGCAGCATTTCAGTGCCCGCCCTGCGCAGGGCGCGCCCCGTCCACTCAATCGGCCTCAGACGCATACGCGTAGCACCTCAACCGCGGTCATTCTTCTCCCCTTCTTGCGGATTCGGCGCACTTAGCCGCCAGAGTCTACGGACAGGGCCAAAAAACTGGTCCAGTCGCGTCTTCAATCGCTCGCGGCCCGTTGAAAGAATCTCCCATGACTCCCGGACATCCGGCGCCAACAGCAGTTCGGAATCGTTGAGTTTTTCCCTGGAAGCCACGAGCATGGTGCGCGCCTTGCGTCGCCACAGCGATGCGTGAAACAGAGGATGGGCTGGAAGAGCGTTAAAGGAGTAGACGTAAGGAAACCCCGCCCGATAAAGCATCTTGATCAGGCAAGGTTCGGAGGGATAGAAGGCGACGTAGTTCAGCGCCTGGTTTTCGCCGTGACCCTCGTCAATTAGTTCCATATTTGGCCGGGAACCTGAGGCGCACATCGACTCAATAAGCAGCACCTTGGCGGTCAAGTGATGGAGGTTGCGAATTGCACGGAACGGATTTTCGAGATGATATAAAAGGCCTACGCATAGGACCAAGTCGAAAGTGTTTAATTGCTGCAGCGGAAGATACTCTGCATCTGCTACAAGAAACTTAATGCCGGGATGACGACTTGCAGCCTCTGCGACATTCTGGTCCCGGCCATCGATCCCCAGGACCTGAAATCCGAGATCCGACAAAAATCTCGAGAAATAGCCAACACCGCAGCCAACATCCACAGCTGTTTCCAAGACGATTTGCCGGCGCACACCTTGCAGAAATTTTTTAGTAAAGTTCTGCCGCACTTCGTTGAAGCCTTGGGCCCAGGGAATATCAAATGGGGATGTTGTTTCCACGCTCACTCCACCCCGTTGATTTCGAAACGTGACGGTACATTTAGAATTCCGTTCCATTGGTCGAACTGGTGTTGATGGGTTTCCGTGGCAACGACCATTTCCGGCATGCACTCCCAAGCATCTACCTGCTCTGCATCTTCATAGAGACTCACTTGCCAGGAATAGGGACCGGGCCGCACCGGAAGCATTGGGAAGGTGTAAGTAAATTCGTGGTCGCCGGGGGCCAATTCAAAATTTTGAGCGGCCCAAGCCCAAATCAATTGACGGTCCTGATTGAAGAGAGCTATGCCATGGACGGCTTTCCGGAGTTGCTCGTTGACCTCAAGCCTGAATCTTACGGAGACCTGTCCGAGAGTAGTGAGCTTGTGAGGCTGGTCGCTGGTTGGGTCAACGATGTCCCAGCTCACAAAGCGGCCTTTGGAAGAAGTGGCGCGTGACTCGAGATCCGTGCGCTCACCGCGGGCCATGGCGGATTCGTAGGCAGAGACAACTTCGTGAGTGTTGCCGTTCTGGCGGATTTGGCCGTCGTCGACCCAAACGGTGCGGTGGCAGAGGCGGCGGATCTGGTTGAGCTGGTGGGAGACGAGGACGACGGTGCGGCCCTGGCGGGCGACGTCGCCCATTTTCCCGAGGCATTTTCTCTGAAAATTGATGTCGCCGACGGCGAGGACTTCGTCGACTAGCAGGATTTCGGGTTCGAGATGGGCGGCGACGGCGAAGGCCAGGCGGACGAACATGCCGGAGGAGTAGTGTTTGACAGGGGTGTCAATGAATTTTTCGAGTTCGGCGAAGGCGACGATGTCGTCGAATTTGCGGGTGATGTAGCTTTTCCTCATGCCGAGGATGGCGCCGGAGAGAAAGGCGTTTTCGCGGCCGGTGAGTTCGGGGTGAAAGCCCGTGCCGACTTCGAGAAGGCTGCCGACGCGGCCGTGGATTTCGGCGAAGCCGGTGGTGGGCTGAGTGATGCGGGAGAGGATTTTGAGCAGGGTGGTTTTGCCGGCGCCGTTGCGTCCGATGAGGCCGAGGACTTCGCCTTCGCGAACGTCGAGCGAGACGTCCTTGAGGGCCCAGAAGGTTTCTCCACGGTTTCCGCGCAGGAGCTTGAGAGGAGAACGGACAAATTCTTCCAAAGCGTGGCGCAGACCGGCACTGACCTGCACGTTGAGGCGATAATTCTTGCCGAGTGATTCGGCGTGGATGACGGTGCTCATGGGCGGGGAGCCTCGAGCGCGGAAAAAGCCCCGCCCTTAGAAACCAAGGGTGGGGCACCCGGGTAAACGAAAACCGAGGGCGGGGTTGCCGGGGGCAGCAGGTGAGCATAGAACGATGTGGCGCCCAGCGGTAGCCAGCCGAGGTTGGCGGCGATGGGAGGTGGATGGAGAGTGATCACAGTAGTGGCTCCGGTGGCGGCAAAGGTTTCGAAGATGGTGTGCTGGGTGTGCTCATCGGCTGTCCAGAATACACCCTCTTCGCCAAGCGGGATTTGCGAAACGATTTTGACTTGGGCGACGCGGGCCCAGTGAAGTTCGCCGATGTCGCAGAGAGCGGCGACGCGTGCGCCAGGCGGGATGCCGAGAGCGCGGAGGGATTGCGCGACCTGGGCGTCAATGTCTTGGGGATGGGCGAGGGCGGCGGTGAGATTGGTTTGGACGAGCTTAGCGATGCGGAGAGCGGTGACCGAGGCGACGGCGAGAACGACGGCGAGGAGAACGCGCGGCGAGATGGCGGAGGCGAGGTCGAGGCCCAAAAAAAAGGCAGCGATCCAGAGCAGAAGAACGAAAGGCGCGATGTAGCGGCCCTCGACAAGGACGAGAGCGTAACCGGCGCAGGCGAGTATCGGGGGAAGCCACAGGACCGCAAGTTTCTTGGGGGGAGCGCGCCAGAGGCGCGGGGCGGGAGCGAGAAAGAGGAGGGTGAGGAGGCCGACGGCAAACTCCGCCTGGGATAGAAAAATCTGGAAGAATGAGCCGAAGGACTGGCGAAGGACGCTGAGTTGCCCGGAAAGATTGAAATGAGGGCGGGCGCCGTCCATCCAGTAGGAGAGATCGTGGCTGGGGGGATAGGCGCCGTCGATGGGCGTGGCGAATTCGAAAAGACGAGGGGAACGGAGAAGCTGGCGGACGGGGTGGAGCGGGGTGCCGGTGTGGTTTTCGCCCTGCCAATAGAGCGGCTGCTGGAGGCGGTCGACGGTCATGACAAAGGCGAGGCGGCCGACGTCGCCGAAGGTAGGGCGGCCCTTGGCGCGGGAAAGAAGAACGATCCACGGGCCGGCAATGAGGGCGAAAACGAGGAGGGACACCGCGGCGTGCTGGAGAGTTTTGCGGAAGGGACGCCGGGCTAACCACGCGGCGAAAATGAATACGAAGGCCATTGGGAAATAGAATGATTTGGTCAAATAGGCGAACCCGAGGACGACGCCGAGAAAGGCGAAGGCGCGCACGCCACCAGCGTTCGAAGCAATGCGGAGAGTGAGAGCGGCGGCGAGGAAAGTAAAAGAGGAGACCCAGACATCGGGGGTGGTGGTGGAAGGAAAGGAGAGGACGAAGAACGAAGTGGAAAGAAAAACGCTGTAGACGAGGCACCAGAGAGGGAGATCGGAAGGCATGTCGGTATCGGGGCTGGCGGTGGCATAGGTTTTGCGGAATTGTAGGAGCGCGCGAAAGAAGTATTCGAAGCACCACAACGAGATGAGGAGCCCGGCGAAATTCAGGAGATGGAGTGCGGTGGATTCACTGTACAGGCTGGGATGAAAGAGAAAGAGTACTAGCGCCAGGAGCCAGGAGAAAAGGGGGCTCCAGTAAGCGTTGATGGCGTTGTGCCAATCTTGGCGCAAATAGGCGGAGGCGATGTCGAGGTAGTTGGTGGCGTCGGGGCTGAGGGAGAAGCGGGAAGCCCAAGCCTGGAAGAAGCCGGCAATGGTGAGGACGGACCAGACGAGAGCGCGCAGGATGAGAAGGTGGCGACGGGAGCTGAGATCCGGTAGGCGAACGTAAGGCCGCGGAGCGTGCGAGAGCGATGCGCTCATGGGAGAAATGTGGAGCGTCGGGACGCAGCGGGGCAGCGC
>Ga0182024_10004017_pt1 | contig 34318 bp, 28 predicted proteins | sample P32metaG_FD_120480 | JGI IMG/M metagenome (GOLD analysis project Ga0182024, IMG submission 120480) | Permafrost microbial communities from Stordalen Mire, Sweden - P3-2 metaG (Illumina Assembly) | ecosystem: Environmental > Terrestrial > Soil > Wetlands > Permafrost | place: Sweden: Stordalen... | reverse complement strand
GACTTAGCCCCAGTCCGTCCTCCGCGGGCTGCGTCTCGCCTTACGCTGCAGAACCGCTTATACTTTCCTCAGTAATCACTGGTCACGCGGCCCGGGGCACCCGTGGCCGTCAAAAAACTCTCGGTGTGAAAGGGTCTGTCTTGGCGAACGAAAATCCCATCATCGGCTCTCAGGTCGATCCCAAGTCCGCCGCATATCAGCGCAATCACCGTGTCATGGTCGACCTGCTTGCCGCCCTCAAAACTCAGGAAGAACAGATTCGCCAGGGTGGCGGCGCCAAAGCTATCGAGTCCCAGCACAAAAAGCAGCGGCTCACCGCGCGCGAACGCATCGCCAAATTAATCGACCCTAACACCGACTTCTTCGAGCTAGCTCTTTACGCTGCGCACGATATGTACACCGAGTGGGGTGGCGCTCCTGCCGCGGGCACCATCACCGGCCTCGCTCGCGTCTGCGGCCGCACCGTAATGCTCATTGCCAACGACGCCACCGTTAAAGCCGGCGCGTTTTTCCCCATGACCGCCAAGAAGGTGATTCGCGCGCAAAACATCGCCATCGAGAATCGCATCCCCACCATCTACCTGGTCGATTCCGCCGGAGTCTTCCTGCCGCTGCAGGAAGACGTCTTTCCGGACACCGACGATTTTGGCCGGGTGTTCCGCAACAACGCGGTCATGAGCGCTATGGGAATTCCTCAGACCACCGCGATCATGGGCATGTGCGTCGCGGGCGGCGCTTACCTGCCCGTGATGTGCGATCACATCCTTATGACCGAGGGCAGCGGGCTTTTCCTCGCCGGTCCCGCGCTGGTACAAGCCGCCATCGGACAGAAAACTTCCCCCGAAGAGTTGGGCGGCGCCAAGATGCACGCCCAGACCAGTGGCACCGTCGATTTTCGCGAGCCCACCGACAACGCTTGCCTGGCCCGCATCCGCTCGCTCACCGACCTGATCGGCCATCGTCCCGCTGCGCCGTTCGATCGCAAGCCCGCTGTGCCTCCGGCGTACCCCTCCGAAGAAATCTACGGCGTCTTCTCCTCCGACCCCGCGCGAGGGTACGACATGCGCGACGTCATCGCCCGCATCGTCGACGCCAGCCACTTCGACGAATACCGCGCCGAGTATGGCCAAACGCTGATCTGCGGCTACGCCCGCATTGGCGGCTTCGCCGTGGGCATCGTGGCCAACCAGAAGAAACACGTGCAGATCTCCGCTCCTGGCACCAACGAGCGCCGCATCGAATTCGGAGGCGTGATCTACACCGAATCCGCGGATAAGGCCGCGCGGTTCATTCTCGACTGCAATCAGAACCTCATCCCGTTAATTTTCCTTCACGACGTCAACGGATTCATGGTTGGCAAGGACGCGGAGTGGAGCGGGATCATCCGCGCAGGGGCGAAAATGGTGAACGCCGTCGCCAACAGCGTGGTTCCTAAAATCGCGGTCATCTGCGGCGGTAGTTTCGGCGCCGGCCACTACGCCATGTGCGGCAAGGCCTACGATCCGCGCTTTCTGTTTGCCTGGCCCACCGCGCGCTATGCGGTGATGAGCGGCGACGCCGCGGCGAATACCCTGGTGGAAATCAAACTCAAGCAGCTCGAACGCGAAGGCCGGAAAATCACCGACACGGTAAAAAAAGAACTCTACGATTCCATTCGCGCCACCTACGACAGCCAGACCGACCCGCGCTACGCGGCGGCTCGCCTGTGGGTGGACGCGATCATCGATCCCGCCCAAACGCGCGACGCTCTGATCTGGGCGCTCACTGCAGCCGCCCTCAACCCACACGTAGCCGAGTTTAAAACAGGAGTTTTCCAGACGTGAGTTCCACTTCCGATTCCAGGCCCGATTCAACGCCAGCAAAGTCTGCCGTCACCGTGATCGAATGCCCCCGCGACGCCTGGCAGGGCCTTGCCGATCTAATTCCCACCGCGGAGAAAATCGAACACCTCGGGCGTTTATTGAGTTTGGGATTTCGTCATCTCGACGCGGTCAGTTTCGTCTCGCCGCAGCACGTTCCGCAAATGGCGGATAGTGAACAGGTCATGGCTGGGGTCAATGCCCTCGCCTTTGCATCCACCCCTGGCACACCTCCCGAAATTATCGGCATTGTGGTCAACGAGAAGGGACTCGACCGCGCGCTGGCCACTCCGGGAGTGACCACCATCGGCTATCCGTACTCGATCTCTGCATATTTCCGCCGCGCCAACGCCAATATGTCGCGCCCGGAAACGCGCGCGCTGGTGGAGAAAATTCGCGCCGCGACCTTAGCCGCGGGACGCGACTTGGTCGTCTACATCTCGATGGCCTTCGGCAATCCGTACGACGAACCGTGGGGACCGGAAATTGTCGAAGATACGTTGGTCTGGCTGAACGACGTCGGCGTGCGCACCGTTTCCCTGGCGGATACCGTCGGCGCCGCTTCCGCGGATGACGTCGCCGCACTGTACTCCAGCGTGAAGGGCGCGGTCGCCGGTATGGTACTCGGAGTTCATCTCCACAGCCGCCCCGAAGCCGCCAGCGAAAAGATTCTAGCCGCCTACGAAGCCGGTTGCCGCCGTTTCGATGGCGCACTCACCGGCCTGGGCGGTTGCCCCTTCGCCGGCGACAATCTCGTCGGCAACATCCCCACCGAAAGCATCCTCACCACGCTAGCCGCCCGCGGCGTTTCCACCGGCATCGACACTCGCTCCCTGGCCATAGCCTGCGCGCTAACCGGCACCCTCCGCGAAAAATATTCCCACCCGGAAGAGGAAATCGAAGTACCCAAGCCGCCCACCGAAAGATTGCGGCCCAACTAGCGCAACCCCTGCTCGACTATCGACCTGGAAACGCGTTAACCTTCGCCCATGGCCTATCCGTCGCTGCTGCTCGACATTCAGGACCAAGTCGCCACCATCACCCTCAACCGCCCCGAAAAACGAAACGCCATCTCCGCTCAAATGTTGGTCGACATCCCAGCCCTGCTGGCCGAGGTTGCTTCCGGTCCTGCGCGCGTCGCGATCATCACCGGCGCTGGCAGCGCGTTTTGCGCAGGCATGGATCTTGAATCCCTGCGCGCGCTAGCCACGCAATCCCCCGCCGACCAATATCAGGAAGCTCGCCGGATGGTCGGCATGTTTCAAAGCGTGTACGCATTTCCCAAGCCGCTGATTGCGGCCGTGAACGGACCCGCGATCGCCGGCGGAACCGGGATCGCCACTCTTGCGGATTTCACTCTCGCGGTGCCCGCGGCAAAATTCGGCTATACCGAAGTAAAAATCGGATTCCTCCCCGCCGCCGTGTCCGTCTTCCTGATTCGTCAGGTTGGCGAAAAGCGCGCCCGCGATCTGCTGCTCACCGGAAGAATTTTCGGCACCGACGAAGCATTGTCGGTCGGCCTGGTCACACGATCTGTGCCCGCGGAAACTTTGATGGACGAAGCGCACGCTCTCGCCGCATCCCTGGTTGCCCTCAGCCCCACCAGCCTGGCCGCCACCAAACGCATCCTCCTGCAATGGAATCACGATGACGTCGAGCGCGACCTGGAGATTGCCGTCCGCGAGAGCATTGCCATTCGCGCTACGCCCGACTTCCGCGAAGGTCTTAACGCGTTTCTCGAAAAACGCATCCCCCAATGGTCCGGGCAATAGCAATAGCTGGTCATCCAACGCAAATCTGTTGGTGGCCAGTCACGCAGGAGTCCGGGCCTGCATCCGCGCCGCGCTCTCTGCTACACTTCCCAAGTTGATGCCCGAATTCCACGAGACCACGCTGCGCGTGCGCTACGCCGAGACCGACCAGATGGGCGTGGTCTACCACGGCAATTTCTTCACCTGGTTTGAAGTAGGCCGCGTGGAACTCTGCCGCCAGCTCGGCTTCGCCTACCAACAGATGGAAGCGGAAGATGATACTTTCATCGTGGTCGCCGAAGCGACCTGCCGCTACAAGCGCCCGGTTCGTTTTGACGATGTGCTACGCATCCGCACCCGCATCGCCAGCGCCCAACGCCGCACTGTGCGCTTCGCTTATCAAATTTTTAACGATGCCTCCGGCGAGCTGGCCGCCGAAGGCGAAACTGTGCATGTCTATTGCGATCGCACCGGACGCCCGCGCACCTTACCCGAAAAGTATCGCGTTCATTTTCCGGTAACGCTGCGACGTGACGCCGAAGCAGCGCACAAACTATGACCCTCTCACTCACTGGCAATGACCTCACCCTGGAAAATCTTTTCGCCGTGGTCTTCGATGCCGAACCCACCGTGCTCGATCCGGCCGCGCGCATCCGCATGCAAGCGTCCCGCGATGTAGTCGATCGGCTGATCGCGTCGAACTCCACCGCTTACGGCATCAACACCGGCTTCGGCAAAATGGCTTCGGTGCGTATCTCGCGCGAACAAATCCGCACCCTCCAAACCAATTTGGTTCGCAGCCACTCCTGCGGCATCGGTGCACCGCTTAGCGAACACGAGACTCGCGCCATGATCCTGTTGCGCGCCAACGCCATCGCCAAAGGATTCAGCGGCACGCGTCCGTTGGTGGTCGATACGCTTTGCGCGATGCTTGCCAAAGGCGTGCATCCGGTGATTCCCGCGCAAGGATCCGTCGGGGCCTCAGGCGATCTCGCGCCGCTCGCGCATCTTGCGCAAGTGGTGATCGGCGAAGGCGAAGCGTTTTACCAGGGTCAGCGAATTCCCGGCGGCGACGCGATGCAGCGCGCCGGGATCGTTCCACTCCAGCTCGAAGCGAAAGAGGGCCTGGCGTTGCTGAACGGCACGCAAGGGATGCAAGCGCTTCTCGCGCTGGCTTTGCGCGACGCCGAAATTCTCGCGAACACCGCCGACGTTGCCGCGGCAGTTTCGCTCGACGCACTCCGCGGAAGCCCGGCAGCCTTCGATGAACGCATCGCCGCGGTTCGGCCTTTTCCGGGCCACGCCACCACCGCGAAAAACCTTCGCCGCCTCACGCAAGGCAGCGCGATTCGCGAATCGCATCGCTCTATGGACACCGACCCGCGGGTACAGGATCCCTATAGCCTGCGCTGCGTCCCGCAGGTTCACGGCGCAGTACGCGACGCGCTCTCGCAAGTGCGGAACACCCTTTCCATCGAGCTAAACAGCGCCACCGATAATCCGCTGGTCTTCGCGGACACCAATGAGGTGATCAGCGGCGGAAATTTTCACGGCCAGCCGCTGGCCATGGCCGCCGATCAGCTCGCCGTCGCACTGGCCACGCTCGCGGGAATCTCGGAGCGCCGCGTCGAGCAGATGACTAATCCGCAGACCAGCCAGCTTCCGGCATTCCTGGTCCGCCAAGCCGGCCTCAATTCCGGATTCATGTTGATTCAAATCGCCGCCGCCGCGCTTGCCAGCGAAACTAGAATTCAGGCTGCGCCACATTCCGTGGACTCGATTCCCACCGGCGCGAACCAGGAAGACTACGTTTCCATGGGCATGGCTGGCGCGCGCCGCCTGGCCGCCATGTTGGAAAACGTCAAAAATCTCCTTGCCATGGAACTGCTCGCCGCTTGCCAGGGCATTGATCTTCTCGCACCGCTGCGCACCGGCCCGCGAACCCAACAGGCTGTCGATCTGGTCCGCACGGTTTCCCCCACCGTAGAAGCGGATCGCTCACTCTCGGCCGACATCGCCAAAGTCTCCGCGCTAGTAGCCGCCGCCCGTTTCCAGCAGCTCCTCCGCGAATAGCGTGCGTTGTGGCCAGTCGTTGTGGCGCCGCCTTCCAGGCGATGGAGACCCAGCCCAGGAACGCTTTCCGTGCCAAAACGCGGCCAGCGCCCGCAGATTGTAGCGAGCACCATGTCCTGTTCGTACATTTCAGTACGGAACAATACGCGGATGGTATGATCCCGCGGTGTCACCGGACCAACGGACCACCAATCGCAGCGCCGAGAACCCAGCAGCCCCAGGCAGCGACGACCCGGCCCTCGAGCGCTATGGGTATTGGCAGGAACTAAACAGGTCGCTCGGTTTCTTCTCCAGCTTCGCGCTCAGCTTCTCGGTCATCTGCATCACTTCCGGCCTTTTCGCCAACTACGGTGACGGGCTGCGCGCGGCTGGTCCGGCCTTCATCTGGACCTGGCTGATCGTCGGCGCCGGGCAATTCCTGGTGGCGATGGTCTTCGCGCAACTGGCGCGGCAAATCCCTCTCTCCGGTTACGCATATCAATGGACCAAAGAATTGGCGGGAACGCGGCTGGCGTGGAGGGCTGGCTGGCTGATGATCGTGCAATACATTGCCGGCATCACCGGGACCGCGTACGCACTCGCAAGCTACCTAGGGCCGTTTTTTGGGCTCGCCCCGAGCAACGGGAACATCGTCGCCGCGACGGTCGGCACGCTGGTGCTGGCCGCTTTGATCAATCACCTGGGAATCCAGCTAGCCAGTTTGGTGAATGATTTTTCGGTGATTTCGGAAATTCTGGGTACGGTGGTGATGGGTTTTCTGCTGATGGGCATCGCCTTGGTTCGCAAGGCCCATCCTCTCAGCTACCTCTTTTCCCATCCCGCGCAACATGGCGGCATGGGCTATTTGGGCGCATTTGTGGCTTCATCGTTGATGGGCGTTTGGACGCTGGGCGGCTTCGAAGCGGCTGCCAACGCCGCCGAAGAAACTCACCTGCCCAAGCAGCGCATACCGACGACGATTCTGCTGTCCGAAGTAATCGCTGTTCTCCTGGGAACGGCGGCGTTAATCGGTTTTACCCTGGCGATCCCCTCTCTCGATACCGCAAGTCATGATCCAACACCGCTGCTCTACATCATCGGCAGTTATTTTCCCAGATACGTTGTGGTCGCGGCATTTTGCCTGGTTTCCCTCGCCGTATTTGCGGGATTGATGGCCGGCCTAACGACCCTGACGCGCATCGTGTGGTCCATGGCGCGCGACGGGGAGTTGCCTGCTTCGCGCTGGCTCGCGCGCGTGAGCGTGCACAGGGTCCCGGCAAACGCCATCTGGTCAGTGATTCCCATTGCCGCTCTTTTTACGATCTGGGCCCAAGTGGAAATCGTGATCGTGGCCTCCAGCGCGTTTTGCATGTACGCAGCGTACGGAGTGATTGTCGCCGCGGTACTCTGGGGAAAAAAACGCGGCATAGCTCAACCCGATGAGTCTAAGCCAAACGGCGTATTCCGCCCCCTGTGCGTGTCCGCGCTAGTCTGGACCTCAGGCATCATGGTCCTGCTGGTGTTCATGACCGCAATCGCCATGTCTCATGTGGCTTTGCAGGAAACCGCAATCGGAATCGTACTGCTCGGTCTGGCGGCCGCTTGCTACTACTGGCTGCGTCTCAGGAAACGCATAGCAGATTTCTGATTCATGGGGCCGAATTGGCTCACTCTTCGAGATGGCCCGCGGTGATATCGTAATTTTGGTATTTGATGGTCAGGGTAGCGCGGCCACCTAAGCGCACCGTCGAAGTGCTCTGATTATCCAACGGAAGCCACAGCTCGCCAATCTTCTGGTAGTTCTGCCGGACATCGGTTCTGGTAATCCAGAACGATGGATTTTTCGCGGGCTCGGCTTCGATTCGGCACACCGCGAAGTCCTGTTCATGTACCCAAACCCGGCCTCGATATAGAAATTTATTGGGCACTTTTGGCTGGACTGCCAGAACGTAGGAGCAGCCATCGGTGCTGGTTTGATGTTCCAGCGAGGTGAAATCGTAGTTCTGGGCGTTGAGCTCGACGCTCGACCGGTTCGGTGCTTTTTGAGCGTCGCGCTCCGTTTCGGTCAACCTTTTCAGCACTCGACTCACCATCCATTTGGGACCGCTCTCCGACACGATCGTGAATTCTTTGGTGTCCGGCGCAGTGTAGGTGACGTCCACGATCATTTCCGCGTGCAGCGTGGTGTGAAAGCCCTGGTACTCGACCTGGTAGGCGCGCCTGCCGCGATAGCTCTCCAGTGCTTTGAACCTCGCGGCGTTCATCTGGACTAATCTTTCAACCACCTGAGAAAGAGTGAGAGGAGACTGAGGCGGGATTCTGGCCGGGGCTTGTGCGGACATTCGTCCGGGAAGGAGCGCGACCACGGCGGCAACCAAAAACAGATGGCTTGGCCTGCGAACGATCTCGAGCCTGGATTTCCTGTGTCCGTACCGGTGGAGGTTTTGGTCGATCACTTGGCAGCTTCCCTTCAGCCCGGGAAACGGGCAGGGTGGGGAGAACGAATGACCGGCGAACCTGACCTGCAAATCCATCACCGCCGATTATTGCTGATTAGACGTTGGCGAAGCGCCGGAAACGATCTGGACGGCGTTGTAGAATTCCTGGCGATAACGGGAATCTCCGATGAAGGAGGCGATCAGACTGTCTTTGTCGAACCAGCACGAAATATGCAGATCGGAGGAATTCGGACGAGCCAATTCCCAGCAGTATACCTGCCCCTTTGGCGCGCTAATCTGAAGGAGACCCCGAAACTCATATCCGAGGGTCGGAGTTGATTCCGCCTGCGCGATTTTGTCGTAGAACTTGGACATATCGGTGAGTTGCGGGCCTCGCGATATCATCATTACTCCCGACGGAAAGCGAAATATAGGATACCTCGCACTCTCGCGAAGCATGGTCGGGCCCTTGTTGTCGGCGTTTCCTAATACCACCATGTCCCATGGGACATGAATTTTGTGTCCTTCAAACGACGTGGAACCGCCGTGGATTGCATGCCATCCCAGGCCGAGGCCTGCGGTCCAAACGTCCAGGAAAACCCAACAGACGGTCAAGAGCACCAATGTGGTGATCAGTAAGAGGCGCGCGGTCTTGCTGGCTTTTTGCGAAGGCTGATACATGGCATTACTTCCGGCTCATTCTATACCGGAAGTTCAATGCCAGGCCGCAAAACTACAGAACGTAGCGGAAACTCAGTGACCCTGCGGAGCGCATCCGCCTAGATCGAATTTGCGGATCAGGAAAACAGCGGCACGCCAATCAGGGCGATCCATCCCAGCGCCGTAAAACAATCCATGAAGGCCTGAAACGCCGCCTGCTGTTGGACCAGCAGCGCCAGACGCGCGCCAGCATGAAGTGCCGCGTCCGCCGGCAAAAGTCCGTGGACCATGAGATATTTCGAACATCCCCGCTGCAAAGCTCGATAGCACGGACTGCCCGCGGTGACGTGCTCGGCGATGAGCGCGTGGTGGTATTGAGTCCGCCGCGCGAGCAGCGTGGTGACGAATGCTATGCCAAAACTCCCGCCCTGGTTGCGAAACAGGTTGGTCAGACTGGAGGCCTTGTTGTTCTTGGTTTTTGGGGAGAAAGGAATACGCAAGCTGGCTCACCGGAACAAACAGCGGCGCGATTCCCAGACCGTCGATGCGCAACTTCCCTTCTTTGCGGGCTGCGGCAACTTCCCGCGTGAATTCCGGCGGATCGGAGACTACCCGGCTGGTGAGAATCACCGAAAGAGTTCCGATGGGAATATTGATGAAGAAAACCCAGCGCCAGCCCCAGTGGTCGGTGAGCCATCCGCCCAGCGGCGGTCCGATCACCGGCGTGGTGACGATGGCCATGCTGTACAGCGCGAACGCCGCCGCGCGTTTGGCCGCCGGAAACGTATCAACCAGGATCGCCTGCTCCACCGGCGCCAGCCCTCCACCGCCCACTCCCTGCATCACGCGAAACAAAATCAGCCAACCTAGGCTAGGAGCTAACCCGCATAGCAGCGAACCGATGGTGAACAAGACCACGCAGGTCAGGTAATAGCGCTTGCGGCCAAAAACGCGGCTCAACTACGCGGAGAGCGGCAGAACGACGGCATGGGCCACCAGGTAGCTGGTGAGCACCCAGGTGCTTTCGTCGATGCTCACGGCCAGGCCGCCGGCGATATGCGGCCGGGTGACGTTGGCGATGGCGGTATCGAGAAGTTCCATGAACGTCGCCAGAATCACCGTCACCGCGATGAACCAGGGGTTGACGCCTACGCGGAGCGCGCGAACGTCTTGGAATGCCGAGGCTGCTAGCGCATCACTCATGGCCGTCTCCACCGAAGGGCCGGGCTACTATTGACATAAGAGACCGGTCGGTCGCATTCATGATATGCTATGCTTTAGAAGAAGACCAGTCGGTCTTTTAATGGCGGCAGGAGGAACCTATGGATACGCCCAACAAAGGCGCCCGCACCCGGTCGGAGATCGTCCGTCGCGCCGCCCCGCTTTTTAACCAGCACGGATTCGAGGGTACCTCCCTCTCGGAATTAATGGCGGCTACGGGCCTGAAAAAGGGCGGGATTTACCGGCATTTTTCGAGCAAGGAGGAGCTGGCACTGGAGGCGTTCGACTACGCCTGGGAGCAAGCCGCCGCTGGACGGCTGGCCGGCATCCGCGAGGTGCCCGATTGCGTCGACCGCCTGAAAATGATGATCGACAACTTTGTCGAAAAGCGCGCCGGGCTGGTCCCGGGCGGCTGTCCCCTGCTTAACACCGCCATCGACTCCGACGATGGTAACCCGGCGCTGCGCTCCCGCGCTCGGATCGCCATGCAGCGGTGGACCAATCGCATCTCCGCCATCGTTTCCGAGGGCATCCACAAGCGCCAAATTGACGCGAAGGTCAATCCACGCAAACTCTCGCAGATCATCATCAGCAGTTTGGAGGGGGCGCTAATGATTGGGCGCATCCAGGGCAACGATGTGGCGCTGCAGAATGCGCGGGAGCACCTCGATCACTACCTCGAGCAGAACGTCCGCGCGGCCAGCGGAAAATCCCGGCGCGTGAGGGCATCATGAACGAGCCTCTGGCAGCAGCAAACAGCGCGTCGGAAAGGCATCCCTTGCTGAGGGCTGCCGCGGCGGGCACGGTTCCTGTCGCCGAGCTGATCGGATTCGAAGTGGGAGAAATTGCCGGCGGACGGGCGGTGGCCACGCTGCAAACCGGGCCGCAGCATGCGAATCCGATGGGTACTCTGCATGGAGGAATTCTGTGCGACCTAGCTGACGCCGCAATGGGCATGGCGTTCGTCGGCACCCTGGCGCCCGATCAGTCCTTCACTACCGTCGATCTGAACATTCACTTTTTTCGGCCGTTGTGGACCATTCGGCTGACCGCGGAAGCCTTGGTGATCCAGCGCGGAAAAACGACCGGCTACATCGAATGCACGGTGAGAGATGGAGACGGGAACCTGGTGGCCAAGGCGGCGAGCACCTGTTTGGTGCTCGCGGGCGAGCGAGCCAAAGGCCGCTAGCTTTGCCAAAGCCGGCTCACTTCATCGCCGCTTCGATTTCTTCCGCGGTATAGGGAACCCCGGGCGTGAGCAACTCCGCGCCATCCTTGGTAATTAGAAACATGTCCTCCAGGTAGAAGCCCTGGTCATCAACCGACGCAATGGGCTCGAAATCAATAACGGTTCCCGCGCGCAGCGGACCTTGAGCCTCTCCGGCATCCAGATTCATCGTGTGCAGCTGCCAGAACGGAACATGATCGCGCTCGGACCAGGACTCGATGGCGTGTTTCGCCAGGGTGGTCTTGGCCGACTCGCGGTGGCGAAGAAGTTCGGCGCGCCAAATTTCGAACACTTGATCGAACGTAACGCCTTCACCTAGCGATTTCACGCCGGCTCGATACGCATCCACGAAGATATTCCAGGTTTCGCGCTGCCCGTCGCTGAAGTGACCCGACACCGGCACGGTGCGGCCCAGATCCCCTTGGTAGTGCTCCCACTCACAGCCGACATCGAGGCGAACCAGCTCGCCCGGATACAGGGTTGCGTTGAGGTGGTCGTAACGAATGTCGGAAGCGAATGGGCGAGGAAACACCGCATTCTCGCCGGCCATAGCCCACGGCCAAAAGGATGAACCGTGCGCGCCAGCGGTCCAGCAAGCGTTTTCGACCGCGGCCTCCACGGTGCGCTGCGAAACATCGAGGCGGATCGCGCGCATGCCAGCCATTACCGCGGATACGGTGGCCTTGGCAGCGATGCGTGAGTCAGCAATCTCGCTGGGATTTTCTACGGCCATGAGTGCGTAAACCTCGCGGCCGGCTTCCTTGACCTGAAATAAGGGCCACTTCGTGGTCGCGGCGCAGTGGCGGCGTTCCGGGAGTTCGCCATTATCGGCGGCGCGAAGGCTGGCGGAAGCTAGGAAAAAAAGCGCGAGGATACACAGTCTTGTACGCATGGGCAGACAACCTAGCAGGGCGGATTCAGCGGAGCAATATACGCGACGGAACGAGACCGCTGGGGAGGGACCGCAGTTCAACGCAACGCCCCCACTCATGGCGGTAGAGGTCTCCATCGCCCGGCGGCGCGCTCGCCAGACAAAATCATGCAAGTGCTCGCAGTCTCGGCACCAGCCCTTTCGCCTGGGGCGTGGCTCAGGTTCAAGGAGTAGAATCGGCGTATTGATACCCTGACCAGTGCGAGGCGTCTGTGGGCCGTTGCCGCTGGTTGCGTGGCCATTTCCTGGTGCGCGCAGATTGGTGCGCAAGTCGCTGGTCTAGCGCCCCCTGCGCCGATCGGCAACGCCAGCATCGCAGTCAGCGTTAGCGCGGTGCTGGTTCCGGTAGTAATCCGCGATTCGCAGGGCCACGCGGTAGGCGATTTGAAGAAGGAAGATTTTCAGGTCTTCGATAGAAACAAGCCACAACGGATTTCCGGGTTCACCATCGAGAAGCGCGGCGGCCTGGAGAGCGGGACGAACGCGACCGCACCGACGCCCGCCGCTCCGGCAATCGCCTCCCCTTCTCCTAACGCGCCCACCCCTCCTGAAGTTGCAGCCAAACCGCACGGCCCGCCTGAACGATTTATCGTCTTCTTGTTCGACGACATGCACCTGAGCCTCGCCGATTTACCGCGAGTGCAAAAAGTGGCGACCAATATGCTCGCCGAGTCGCTGGCCGATACGGACATAGCTGCGGTGGTTTCCATCTCCGGGATGAACAGCGGCCTGACGCACGACCGCACCAAGCTGCAAGAAGCGGTGATGAAGCTGCAGGCGCAGGAACTTTCCCAGCACGACGATCGCGCCTGTCCGAATATCGACTATTACCTCGCCGATCTGATTCAAAACAAGCGCGACGAGCAAGCTCTGGATCTTGCCGAAGAGGATTACGCGACTTGCGCGAATCTCGTTGGGACCACGCCCGGCATGGCCGAGAGAATGGTGAGATCGGCCGCCGCCATAACTCTGGCGATTGGCGACCGGGATATTTGGACAACGCTCGGCACGATGCGCGAGGTGGTCCGGAGAATCGGAACGCTGCCGGGGCAACGCACGCTCATCCTGATTTCGCCCGGATTTCTCACATTGACGCCGGAAGCGATGACCCAGAAATCGCAACTGCTGGACGTTGCCGCGCAGTCCAACGTGACCGTCAGCGCGCTGGACGCGCGCGGGTTGTACTCGACGGAAATCGACTCTAGCCAGCGCGGCAGTACCTCGACTCGAGACCTCATCCAGGGCCAACATGCCGAACATCATCGCGAAACGATGAAGCTCAACGAAAACGTCATGGCGGAACTCGCGGACGGAACCGGCGGAACCTATTTTCATAACCGCAACGATCTGGAAGGTGGATTCAAAAGTTTGACCCAGGCGCCGGAGTACGTCTACCTGCTGGTGTTTTCGCCGGAGAACGCCAAGCCGGACGGCGCATATCATCTATTGAAGGTGAAGGTAGACAACGGCAAGCTGCGGGTACAGGCGCGGCAGGGTTACTTCGTCCCGAAGACTTTGGATAAAAAGAAATAAGGAGATCAGCAGAAGGACTGCATACCCGCATTGCGGCAACGCTGTTTCGACGCGTGCTGAGTGAGCGAGCTTTAGGCGATTGGGAGACGCACAGCCCCGCGGCCATTGCGATCCAGACTTGGACGAATCCGTTCGGGGCGCTTAGAATTGCATTTGGAAACGTGTAGAAAACCTTCGCCGCCGCGGGCGCGCTATCGGCGACTACGATGCGACCGCCCGGTCTGCACATCCGCATCATTATCTTTATCTTTATCTTTATCTTTAATCTTTGAGGGCGAGTAGCGGCCCCCGCCAAGTGGTGAAATGCGAAGCGCGAAGTGACGATCGAAAATTCGTGGCCGCGATAGGGCAACTGGGTTACGTCTCCCAGGGCCCAGTCCACGTTGCTCAGCAACTGTTGGCGTTGGAGCTGGCGGGCTTGGTCGATCACCGCCGGCGTCAAATCGATGCCGGTTGCATGGTTCACCACGCGCGCGAAGGCACGGACCAGTAAGCGCGGACCGCACGCGACGTCCAGCACCCAGTCATCGCCATGTGATTCCGCGAGCTCCACGATTCGGCGCAGAAGTTAATCGTTACCCATCGGCGCAGGATTGGCAAACGGAGATGCTTGCCGCGTGAACTGATCCCGGACGACGTCGTTGTGTCGACTCTTCATTTTTCTGAGCGTAACCCAAGCTTCTTTTCGGAAGGAGCGGAGGATAGTTTTGTTCTTTGTGGCACAACCCCCGCCGTGGCGGGGTGGTGCGGCTCTCGGTTGCAAAATGTTGCCGGCGCAAAAACGCACGCCACCAAGGGTGATGCTCGGGTGTGGTCGCGTTAAAGTGGGGAAGAATTAGAAACTGGGTTCCGCACAACCAGAGGGATTGTGCCACGGCCGATGCCTTTAGCTCAGGCCTTGAAACAGAAATCGACCGAAGTTCAGTCCGGCCACCCAACTGAATGGCGGCTCGCCTAGCGAGTAGTGGCCGCACGGGAGGGCCAGAGTCTCGAGCTGCAGCGATTCGTGCCCGACCTCGTCCAGAAATTCCTGGGTAAACTTCAGCCAGAACGTCGGATCGTATTTTCCGTAGATCACCAGAATTTTCTTTCCTGCGTTGTGCAGCTTCGGGATGTAGCGATACGGGCTGATCGGAGACCAATATCGCTTCAACTCTTCTTCGGTTACTTTGCTGCGCAGCGACTCCCAGACGTTCATGGTCGTCAATCCGTTGGCCACCACTTCCCCGTAATACGTCGAAGCATGCAGGAACGCTCCCACGCGCACCGCCGGCTCATGCGCCAGAGCCACGAACGAGATCGCCGAGCCCACGCTAGTGCCCAAAATTCCCAGCCGGTCGTAGCCCTGCGCTTCGAGCCAGCGCAGACATTGCCGCGCGTCGCGGACTGCCTGGCGATTAGCCTGCATGGTCAAGCCGATGTTTGCACCCACCAGATGATCCGCGCGCGGATGGCCCGGTACTGCGCGCCGGTCGTGGTAAGGCAAGCTGAGGCGCAATGCGGAAATGCCCAGCTTATTTAGATAGCGGCAGACGCTCACCTGCTCATGCCATTTCGCATTCCATTGCACCAGTACGACTACGGCAGGGCCAGAAGTGCGCGCGGGGAAAAAGCGGGCGGAGACCAAATTATTTTCCGGCCATGGGGATTCCACGGTACTGGTGAAGGTCAGCACACCGGCTTCGCCTTCGACTTCTCCTGGACCGCTGAGGCGGTAATCGTTCGCTGGAGGCGCGGAGAACCACTGATCGCTGTTGGCAATCGTTTCGGTAACGAAATTTTCCAGCCAAGCGCGCGGGTCCGGCTCATCGGCTCGGCCCCCAATGTGTTCCAGGCCCCAACGGAATGGCATCACTGGACGGGAAGGCTCATTAGCCCACCGGGAATGCTCATAGCGGCGTATTTTTTGTTCGAACCAGGACATGTGGCAGAGAAATGATTGCACGAGCGACGACAAAACCAAAATGCACTAGGCCGTTGCGGCGCCGCCTTCAGGCGGCGGGGCCCCGGCACCGCACATGCCGCGCAGTATGCACGCACTCCAACTACCCGACCATGAACACAGAATGAAGCGTTTCAACTTTAAGGCTCCCCGGCCTGGAAGGCGGCGCCACGCGTTAGGCATGCGTCACGCCTCCGCGCCGTGAGCGTTGTGGACTCCCACCGCTTATGGCACATTCAATTCATGCTTCCTCCGGGGCTCGCAGGCGCGCTCACGTTTGCTTTCGGGCTGATCATCGGTAGCTTTCTGAACGTTTGCATCCTGCGTCTGCCGGAAGGAAAGTCGATCGTGCTGCCGGCGTCGGCGTGCCCTAAGTGCGGCGCGAAAATTCGGCCTTACGACAACATTCCAGTGTTGAGCTGGCTGATCCTGCGCGGCAAATGTCGCAGTTGCAAAACGCCAATTTCGCCGATGTATCCGTTAGTCGAGCTCCTCACCGGGCTGTTTTTTTTAGCCTGCTATCTGGCGTTTGGATTAACCGTGGAGGCGCTGAAGTGGGCCACGTTTGCGGCGCTGCTGATCGTTCTGGTCTTCACCGATTTCCTCGAACGCATTCTGCCCGACGTCATCAATTTCGCCGGCTTTGGATTGGGTCTATTGCTGAGCCTGTTCACCCCATCGCAGGACGGCACGGCGCTGTGGCTCTCCAACCGCTGGTTTGACTTCGCTCCGCCGGCGCCGGTTCTTTCGCTGGTCGACGCGCTGCTGGGCGCCGCACTTGGTGCCGGAGTGCTATGGTTTATCGCCGCAGGATACCTACGGCTGCGCGGAAAAGAAGGCATGGGATTCGGCGACGTGAAAATGATGCTGATGGCCGGCGCATTCCTGGGCTGGAAGCGCACCCTGCTCACGTTGCTGGGAGGTTCGCTGATTGGCAGCTTCCTGGGCATCGCTTTCATACTAGCGCGGCGAAAGAATTCCGAATACGAATTGCCGTTCGGCTCGTTTCTGGGGATGGCGGCGATGCTGGTAGTTTTCTTCGGCAACCCACTCGTCCATTGGTATCAAGGACTCTTTCACATGCAGTGAGCGCACCGACATGACAATTGCCACACTCACCACTCAGCTTTTCACCACACGCGCCGCCACGCTGGTCGCAGCCCTGGCCGGTCCGCCAGCGGGTCCGCTCACCCCTCCCGGTGGGGTTCCGGCGGCGTCTCCGGCGTTGGCGCACGCCGGCAAACTCCCCCCTGGCTTCCCTGCCGCGCTGTTCGCCGGTGCGATCGTGATGATCGGAGTCTTCGTGCTGGGCGTAGCAATCTACAAGTCGCTGCGTAACCGTGCTAACCCCGAAGAGGCGTGGAAGGATGTGAGTCCCGGTATCGAAAATCCCTCCGCGTTTGCCACCGCTTCCATGCAAGGAGTGATCGAGAAGCTGCGCAACCAGGAAAAAGAACTGGAGCGCTTACACCGCCTGGAAAAAGAGCGGGCCCAGGAATCCGAGCGGCTTACCGAGGAAGTCACTCGCAACATGCCTACCGGCCTGCTGCTGGTCGGGGCCACCGGCGCGATCACTACCGCGAATCCCGCCGCCGAGACCGCGCTCGGTTTTCGCGGCTTGCAGTTCCGTTCCTTCCGCGAGGTGCTGGGCAAGGATTCCGATCTCAGCATGATGCTTTCAGCCTGCCTGCGCGAAGGACAGACGTTTCAGCGAGGCGAAGTGCAGCACACCACCCCTTCCGGCGACGTCCGCCAGCTCGGGGTCACCATTTCTCCGATCCTGCGCACGGTGCGCAACTATTTGCAGTCCCCGGGCCCGGATCCCTTCTCCGGACACGAACTAAAGGTTACCGGCGCACTATGCCTGATGAGCGACCTCACCGAACTCGCCGCTTTGCAGCGCCAGATTCGCTGGAAAGAGAATCTGGCCGCGCTCGGCGAAATGTCCGCCGGCATCGCCCACGAATTCAAAAATTCCCTGGCCACCATTTCCGGCTACGCGCAAATCCTGCGTAGCGAAGCGCCTCCGGGCGAAATGGCCGACTGTGCCAATCGCATCCTGGGGCAGATCCGCGCACTGACTCACGTAGTGACCGAATTCCTGAAGTTCGCCAGGCCCATCGAAATTTCTTACGAAACGGTGAGTGTCCGGCCGCTGGTGGAGAAAATCGCCGCCGAAATTCGCGACATTCTGCCCGATTGCCAGATCGAAGTGGTCGGCGGCTTTGCCGAGCTTCCCGGCGACGAAGCGCTCCTGCACCAGGCAATTCTCAACCTGGTCCGCAACGCCGGTGAAGCCATGCGCGGTGGCGGCGCCGGTGGCGTCCCAGCACAGGTCACCATTTCGGCCACCATTGAAGACCTGGGTGGGCATCAATGGCAGCGCATCTGCGTGGCTGACCGCGGACCAGGCGTTCCAGCCTCCGACATCTCCAAGATCTTCGTTCCGTTCTTCACCACCAAGTCTGACGGCACAGGTCTGGGTCTCGCGGTGGTCCAAAAGGTCGCTTTGCAACATGGCGGCAGCGTGGAAGCCCGCAACCGCACCGACGGCCCCGGAGCCGAGTTTTTGCTGTGGTTACCTTTGCGGCAGGCCCCTACCCCACAGCCCATTGCCTACCCCGCTTCCCGGATTTAAGCTATGGCATCTCGATTTTTGCCCAGATTCAGGCCCGGAGGGCGATGACTATGCGACGCATTCTATGGATTTCTTCGGTGATGCTGGTGCTCGCGCCTCTCGCGGTATCGGCCGGCCAACAATCGGACAAGACTCCGCCGCCCGATAATCCTCCGACGATTCCCGCGGTGGTGAAGCCGGCTCCGCAACAATCGCTGGCCGACGCCGCGCGCAAGGCCCGCGAAAAGAAAGGCGCGGACGCCGCGAAACCAAAAGTCTGGGATAACGATAATATTCCGGTCACCGAATCCACCCGCCCGGCGCCGAACAGCAGCACCGATGCCACTGCGACCGCTACTACTGACGACAATGCAGCTGCCAGTCCCCAGGAAAAGGAATGGCGCGAACGCTTCGCTACAGCCCGCGCCAAGCTGAAGCGGGATCAGGACAGCCTGGTTTTGCAGCAAAAAGATTTTGGCCGGCTGAGCGTGCAGTATTATCCCGATCCGCAGAAGGGGCTCACCCAGAGCTACTCCCAATCCGACCTGATCAAAGCCCGCCAGAAAATCGATGTCGCCAAGGATCAAGTGGTGACCGACCAGAAAGCGATCGACGATCTGGAAGAGGAGCTTCGTAAATCCGGCGGCGACGAGGGTTGGTCACGCCTATAATCAAAAACATGGAACCGGTTCTACTGGTGGAAGACAAAAGTGAATTGCGCGCCATGCTCCGAAAATTTCTGGAGCGCGCCGGCTACACCGTTGACGAAGCTCCGGACGGCAACACCGCGGTCGACAAAGTTCGCAATCGCCGTTACCTGCTGGTGCTCACCGATCTGAAACTTCCCGGCTGCTCCGGCCTCGACGTTCTCCACGAAGCCCGCAAAGTGGATTCCGCTCTACCCGTCATTCTGATTACTGCCTACGGCTCGGTGGATGAAGCAGTGACTGCCATGAAGGACGGCGCGTTCGATTTCATACAGAAGCCGGTCGACCTTGAGCACCTGGCGCTTCTGCTGCAGCGGGCCGCTAGTCAGCAGGAATTGCTGCGCGAGAATCTGCTGCTGCGCGAGGAATACGCCGCGCGGTACGGCTTTCCGCGAATTGTCGGCGAACACCCGGCGATGCAAGAAGCCAGCCAGATGGTTCAGCGCGTCGCCGCCACCGACGCTACCGTTTTATTGCTCGGTGAAAGCGGCACTGGCAAAGAACTTTTTGCGCGCGCCGTCCACCACCTGAGCCCGCGCCGCGACCAGCCCTTTGTGGCCCTGAACTGCGCCGCCATCCCCGAGGGGCTGGTGGAAAACGAGCTATTCGGCCACGAGCGCGGCGCGTACACCGGCGCCGGCACCCGCAAAATCGGCAAAATGGAATTGGCCAATCGCGGCACGCTATTTCTCGACGAAATCGGTGAACTGCCGCTGGCCGTCCAAGGCAAGCTGCTGCGGGTCTTGGAAGAACGGCGCTTCGAACGCGTCGGCGGCACGCTGTGCATCGACGTCAACCTGCGCATCGTGGTCGCTACCAACCGCGACCTCCAGGGGGCCGTGGCCGAGAAACTATTTCGCGAAGATCTTTACTTCCGCATTTCCGCCGTGCCTATCACCGTGCCGCCGCTGCGCACCCGTGGCAGTGACATCCTGCTGCTGGCCGAACACTTTCTGGAAAAGTTCCGGCGCGAATTTCGCAAGCCGGCGCTGAAGCTCTCGCAACAGGCCCAGGAGATGCTCGAGAACTACGCATGGCCGGGAAACGTGCGCGAGCTGCAAAACGCCATCGAGCGCGCCGCGATTCTTTCCAATGGCCCGGAGATCGAGCCTTCCGCTTTGCAATTGCCCACCGCCAAACCTGCCGCGGAGAAAATCCCCACTGGCATGCTGCGCGAGGAATTTTTGTGGGATGGGCCGCTGGAAGATGTGTCGCAGCGCGCGCTCAGCTACGTAGAGCGACTGAAAATTCAGAGCGTGCTGCACGAACAAAAGTGGAATAAGACTCGAGCCGCCGAGCGCCTCGGCGTCTCCTACAAAACCCTCCTCAATAAAATCCGCATCCTCGGCCTGGAAAACTAGCCGGACTGCCTTCTACCTCCCTGAATTTTGTTGAGCAAATCTGTAAGAGGCGGCAGTCGTGGCCCAGCCAACCTGGCGGCGCGGGCCAGATAACTACTGGCGCTCCGGCACACTCCCCGCGAACACCGCGCATAGTCCTAGACCAATTCGCTCATGCTCAGTCTTCGCTCACCGGATACCGTAACTCGCGTACGCCGCTACTTTCTTCTGCCGATAGTCGTCGCCGCTCACGCTGCTAATCTTCCTCGCTGGCATATTTCCGCCGAAGTTATCCCAGTCGCAAAGGAGCAGTCACATCATGGAACAAACCACCACTTCACCTTCAACGGCGCGGCATCAGTCTGTATTTGCCGATGCGCCTGTTAAAAGCGAGGCAAATTCGTCCGGCGTGTCCTGGGCGGCCGTAATTGGCGGCGCGTTCGTGGCCGCTGCGTTGTCCCTTATCTTGCTGGCTCTGGGTACTGGCCTGGGTTTCGCATCCGTTTCACCGTGGTCGAACGCCGGCGTGCACGCCGGGACTATCGGCGGCGCGGCGATTGTGTGGTTCATCGTAATGCAGATACTAGCGTCGTCCATGGGCGGCTATCTCGCCGGACGGCTGCGTACCAAGTGGGCCAGCATCCATTCCGACGAAGTCTATTTCCGCGACACCGCGCACGGATTTCTGGCTTGGGCAGTGGCCATGGTGATCAGCGCGGCGTTCCTGACTTCTGCCGCGGCCACCATGGTCGGTGGTACCGTTTCAGCGGCCGCGAACGCTTCAAACAGCGCCACCGCCAACGCACCGGGCGCGCGCGTTTTCGATCCTAATCAATATTTTGTCGATTTGTTGTTTCGTCCCGACGGCGCCGCGAACGCTTCCCTGGTGGGAAGCTCGCCGACCGGAAATTCTCCAATCGGGTCTTCCGCCATCGCGATTTTGGGTGCCGGAAATCCTGCGAGTGTTCATGCCCAAGGCGAAGCATCACTGATTTTCGCAAACGCGCTTCGACAAGGCTCGATGCCGGACGCGGATCAAACTTACCTGGCCCAGCTCATTTCCGTTCAGACCGGCATCACCCAGACCGACGCCGCAAAGCGCGTTTTGGTCGTCCTCGCGCAAGCGCAACTCGCGGCGGACGCGGTGCGGAAGGAAATCGCCCACGCATCGATCTGGATTTTCGTTGCGCTATTGTTCGGCGCGTTCAGCGCAAGTCTGGCCGCAACTTTTGGCGGCCGTCAACGCGATAACGTCGTAGTGGTCTAGGCCTGCGCGCTGAGCACAGAAACTAATTTCTTACTAAAGACCAGGAGGCAATCATGCGATCAATTCTTTTGTTGTTACTCGGAGTGCCGCTCCCCATTGTCATTCTAATCGCGCTGTTCAGCCGTTAACCGCCATAGATAGCGAGTTTTGAACGTCGTTGTTGACCGTGGGTGCTCCACTCGTCCCCGGTTTTGGGAAGGGCGGGTGTTCTGAACTCGCTGCTGAAGTCAGCATTGCGAATTTGCTGTTGTAGGTGGGTGCCCTGCACATCGGGGTGCCACGTGGGGGGTCTGGCTCCTTTGTCGATAAAGACGAGGCGAAAAAAAGGGGACGCATGCGCGCCCGTGGGTCTGAAGGTTCACGCCCGCTACTGCTCGGCTTCCCGCTCCCAGAATCGGCCAGTGCAGGCGGCGGTGATGAATTCTTTCACACCGCCCCTCGCCGCCAGGTCGACGATTCCGGGCCCTACATCCGGTCCCGCCCGGCCGGCCAGCGCATGGCTGGCAATTCCGACGGCCTTGCAGTGCCGAACGGCGTCCATCACAAACGAAACCGCATGGGAATCGCTGGAGAGCTTCTGATCGCCGTCCGGACCCGCCCAGACCATCACCGCATCGCGCGGAACCGACGGCGACGCTCGCGGCGCCATGTCTAAGGGATGCAGCTGGCCTTTCGAATCGACTTCGCCTTGAACTTTCAACGTGACGATCGCGGCTTTCGCGCTTTCGCTTTCGATTTGCGCCACCAGGTCCTTTTTCAGCTGGCATCAAAACCCGCCCCGAGCGGCACTCCCACCTTGCGGCCAGCCAGGGTCGGCTTGGTCTTCCCGCCCGGACTGGCAAAACTACGCCTTGCGCCCGCGGTGTAAAGCCACAATCCCGCCGCTCCAGGTTTCGAACTTCACTTCCGCAAACCCGGCGCGCTCCATCCACGCCGCCAATTCTTCCGGCCCCGGGAATTTCGCCACCGAACCTGGCAAATATTCGTAGGCTCTCGCGCTCCCGGAAATCTTGCCGCCGATGCGCGGCAAGATGCGGCGAAAATAAAACCGGTACAGCGGCGCCATCGGCCACCAGCGCGGCGCGGAAAATTCCAGTATCCCGACTTCCCCGCCGGGCTTCAGTACTCGCGCGATTTCTTCCAGCCCTCGCTGATAGTTCGCCAGGTTGCGGAAACCGAACGCCGCGGTGACTAGATCGAAGCTTGAATCGCTGAACGGCAGCGAGAGTGAATCCGCAGCTAGATAACCTGTCTTGCTGTGCGCGATGACCGCCTTGGCGCCGGCGCGAACCAGCATCGGATGGGCGAAGTCCGCGCCCAAAATCCGGCAGGACCGGGACTGCGCCAGGCCTGCGCGCCGTTCCAGCGCCAGCGTCAAATCGCCAGTGCCACAACACAAATCGATCACTCGGGCATCGGGGCGCCCGAGCACGGCGCCAAAGCGCCGCGCCGTTCGCCAGCGCCATATTCGGTCCATGGAGAGGGAGAGCAGATGATTCAGCAGGTCGTAGCGCGGCGCGATTTCGCCAAACATCGTACGTACGTACTGAGCGGCAGCGCGCTCGTCGGTCACGCCTTCCGGCTGTGTTCCGGGAGCAGCTGCACGGCAGGACTTCACTGATGATTCGCCCGTAGCGGCTGATTCGCGCGTAGCGTCGCCCTTCATCACTCGTCAGCTACCAGCGTCGCGAAAAACTTGAGGCAGTTCCGCGAACGTTGCGCGAACCAACGCATCCGTTATGCGGCACCCGCATTCGACACGTCCTATACCCAGCGGCAGTACCCAACGGAGCTGACCAGCCCGGGATTTCTTGTCGCCGCGCAGGCGCACCAGCAAATCCGCTACGCCCAGACCACGCAGATCCGGCAGCGTTCCCACCCTGGCCACTAGCCTAGCGATGCGGCTGGCATCGACAATTTTCAAACGGTCAGTAGCCACCGCCAGCAATGCCGCAAAAACAATTCCCCAGCCGACCGCCTCTCCGTGCAGATAGCGGCGGTAGGCGGTAGCAGACTCCAACGCATGGCCCAGGGTATGCCCCAGGTTCAAGACTTCCCGCTCCCCGGATTCCCTCTCGTCGCGGCTAACGATCCCCGCCTTCGCCGCGATGCACCGCGGCACCACCCAATCCAGCACCGCGGCGTCCCGGCGCAAAGCCGCGTCCATGCGCGCCTCAGCGGTATCGAATAATTTCGCGTCGCCCAGAATTCCGTACTTGATCACCTCGTAGAGTCCGGAACGAAATTGCTGTTCCGGCAACGACACCAGCAATTCCGGATCCACCACTACCCGGTGCGGCGGATAAAACGCGCCCACCAGATTCTTTCCCTCCGGAAGATTCACTCCGGTCTTCCCACCAATGGCGCTGTCCACCTGCGCCACCAGCGTAGTGGGAACGTGAATCAAGCGCACCCCGCGCAAGTACGACGCCGCGGCAAAGCCCGCTACATCTCCAACCACGCCACCGCCCACCGCCACTAGCACCGATCCACGGTCCGCGCCAGCGCGCGCCAGGTCGCGGCAAATTTCCTCCACTGTAGCGAGCTGCTTCGCCGATTCCCGGTCGTCAAACATCACTTTCGCAAACTTGCCCCCGCTCCCGCCGGCCAACGCCAGCTTCAGCGCACCCACCACTTGCCGGCCACATCCCGCCCACACTCGCGGCGAACTCACGATGAAAACGCCGCTCGATTCGCCGAGCGCCGCGATCGCGCTTGGCAGGCGCGCCACCGCACCGCGGCCGCACTCCACCGAATACACACGCGCCGCTGACTTGACGGAGATGTTTTTCATTTGGGTTCGGGGAAATCCAGCAAAGTTCCTTAAATAACGTACCCGCTCGCGCGCCGCCGCTCTAGCGGCCCTTCTTCTGGAGCTCCGCGACGGATTCCAGCACCACGTGGCCCACGATTCCCAGGTTACGTGCGCTGATCTTATCCAACGTATCTTGCGGCGTGTGCCAGTACGCCTGAAACCCGTCAAAATCGATCAAGTCCACCGCCGAAACTCCGCGCTTCAAGAACGGCTTGTGATCGTCGTCGATGGACATATCGCGAGTAACAAATACGTTTCCGTATCCCAGCCGGGCTGCGGTTGACCATACCAACTCGGTCAGCCATTTCGTCGAATCCGTTTCCTTGGGGATCTGCAGGTTTTTCTGGCCGATCATGTCCGTGAGAATCACCGCTTTCACTCGCTTCAAGTCACCCGATAACGCCATCCGCGCCGCCAGTTCCCGGCTGCCGTAGACGCTGTCCGTTTCGGTCCAGTCCACCATCGCTTCTTCGCCGTCGAGAAAACCAATCCACACCGCATTAGCGTCTTTCCGGCCGCAAAGCAGCCGCGCCATCTCCAGCATCACTCCGGTGGAAGATCCGCCGTCCTCCGCACCGACGAAATCGGCCAGGCGCTTGGTGTCGTAGTGAGTGAGCAGCAGGATAATTCCCGATCCGCTACCCGGCACCTTAGCGACGATATTCTTCATGGCCACATCACCGATCGGCGTCGGGGTGTGAAAGTCATCCTCCTCAAACGCGCAACCGGCCGATTTCAAGTCGGACTCGATATACTGTTGCGCCCGATGGATCCCGTCGGATCCCGAAGAGTGCGGACCGAAGCTCACCAGCGTGGCCACGTCCCGAAACGCCTTGGCGCCGTCAAACCCCCCAGTCTGGCTGGCTGGCAACGCATCGTCAGCAGAAGCCGGCGCTGCACCCCCAGCGGCAGGCGCCGCGGAAGCCGCAGACGAACTCGCCGCGGGAGTGGCTGCCCCGCTGCCGCCACAAGCAACAAGCGCCACCGCGACGCCTAGCAGCACCCCAAATGCCAGCGTCCAGCGAATTCTTGGGTCGGTCACGATCGCGCTCCGGTGCTCTGTGCTTCGCGCTGCTTGTTGCGCACCACGAAATATGACACCAGCACGCCCACAAAATACAGCGCGATCATCGGCGCCATAAACACCAGCATGGTGGTCGCATCCGGTGTTGGCGTCACGACCGCCGCGATCACCGTAATGATTAGCATCGCGTACCGGAAATTCTTCAGCAGGAATTTCGGGGTGACGATCCCAAACAGCGCCAGGAAAAATATCAGGATGGGCATCTCGAACACCACGCCCAACCCCAGCAGCACCATCAATATCAAATCCCAATATTCGTTGATGCTGATCAGCGGCTGGAACGGCCCCTGAAAGCTGATCAGGAATTTCAGAATGTTGGGTAGCATGACGTAGTAGCCGAAGGTAATCCCGCACAAAAACAGAAACACCGACGACACCACAAATCCCATCGCCGCTTTGCGCTCGTTCCTGTACAGCCCGGGCGCGATGAATAGCCATACTTGGTACAGCACCACCGGCGACGCGATCACCAGCCCCAGATACAGGCCCAGCGTGATCAGCAGATTCAGCGCCCCGGTAGGATTGGTGTAGACCAGCTTGTCGTTCAGGTGTGCGTCGCGCAGCGCCTTGAGCATCGGCCGCGCCACAAATCCGAAAAATCTCTCCGATACCGCCAGCCCGATACACGCTCCCACCAGGATCGCGATCACCGAATTGATTAGCCGCTTGCGCAGCTCCACCAGATGCTCGAAAAAGGACATCCGTCCGCCCGGCTCTTCCGGGCTGCTGGCGGCATCGGCGGCGGCGGGCAGCTCAGGAAGAGTGGACATCTTCCTCATTAGCTTGGGTCAAGTTTTCGAAGGGGTCGCCAGCAGCCGGCGATGCCGGCGCGATCGCGTTGTTCTGCGGAAATAGCTCGCCGGATTGCGGGGTGTCATCGGGCGGGAAAAGCTCCCGGGTTTCTGAGGCCGGCGACGGCTCCGGATTCGTTTCCATCGCAGCCGTGGGACGCTGACCGATCACCGTTCCGGGAAGCGCAGGCATGGGATCAGCGAAGCGGCCATGCGAGAAATCCCCAATGGAATTTTCGGTGGGAAGCTCGGCAACGGCAGGCTTCTCGCCTTCCACAACCACTCCGACCGCGGCCGCCGCCTCCGCAGCGCCGGGAACCGGAACACCGGCGTTAACCGCCGTCTGGGCTCGCGCAAATTCCGCTTTCTTCAGGTCCAGCAACTCGGTCTCGCGTTCCAGCTCGCGCATGTGCTGGTCAAACGTCCCACGCATATCCGCAGTCATGCGGCGAAACTCGGCCACAATTTTGCCCAGATTCCGCGCCAGCTCCGGCAGTTTATGCGGCCCAAAGACAATCAGCGCGACGGTAAACAGCACGACCAGATGTGGAATGCTGAGCATGAGTGGCTGGCGACGTTCCTCTCACAGAATCATAGAAGAGCCCTCAGAGGGTGTCAAACAGCGGAGGCGCTTCGCTGTGGTATACTCCTCTGGAAACCTTCAAGAATGCTCATGAATTCGCGAAAAACCGCGTCGGGCGTCCGCGGCCCACTCCTCTTCCTCCTCATATTTTGCGCATCCGCCACTCTCACCACGTTTTACGGCGTGGCGTCGCTCGCTGCCGCACCCAGTAACGCCCCGGAAGCTATCGAATCAGTGCGGCAGTTCTCGCGCGTGCTGGCTGCGGTTCAGCATTCCTACGCCGAACCCGTCGATACCGAGAAAATTATCTACGACGGCGCCATCCCCGGCATGCTCCACGTGCTCGACCCACACTCCAATTTCTTCGATCCCCGCCAGTACGATTCCTTCCGCGAAGAACAAGAAGGAAAATATTACGGCGTCGGAATGCAGATCGCTGCTCGCGACCATCTCACCGTGGTCGTCTCGCCCTTCGAAGGCTCGCCGGCCTACAAGGCCGGCATCCGTCCCGGTGATTCGATCCTGAACGTGGACGGTAAATCCTGCGAAGGCCTTAACACCACCGATGTCGCCGATCTCCTCAAAGGGCCCAAGGGTACTGAAGTCCACATCACCCTCGGCCGCGAAGGCTGGGACGCTCCCATCGAAGTCTCTATCGTCCGCGATGAAATTCCTCGCTCCGGCGTGGAATATGCCGGCCTCCTGCGGCCGGGCCTCGGATACGTGCGCGTGCCTTCGTTCAACGAGACCACCGACGCGGACCTTTCCGACGCACTCGCGCAAATCAACTATCGCCACCTGGACGGCCTGATCGTCGATCTTCGTGGCAATCCGGGCGGGCTGCTGAACGAAGCGGTGGGCATGGCGGGAATGTTTCTGGAAAAAGGGCAGCTAGTGGTCTATCACCGCGGGCGAGCCTCGATCGAGCGCACTTACAAAGCCGTGCACGGCAATCAAGGCATCGACGTTCCGTTGATCGTGCTGATCAATAGTCAAAGCGCCTCCGCCTCTGAAATTGTCGCCGGCGCGATTCAGGATCACGATCGCGGACTGATCGTCGGCGAAACCAGTTTCGGAAAAGGCTTGGTGCAGACCCAGTATCCGCTAAGCGACGACACCGCGCTGCTGCTCACCACCGCCCGCTATTACACTCCCAGCGGACGGCTGATCCAGCGCGCCTACAAGGACGTCTCGCTCTACGATTACCACTACAATCCCAAACCGCCCACGCAGCCCGAGCTGAAATTCACGTCCACCGGCCGCAAGGTCTACGGCGGTGGCGGGATCACCCCGGACGTGGTTGTCCCGGTTCCCAAGCTGGACACATTCCAGGACGCCCTGCTGGATCGGGGCGTTTTCTTCTCGTACTCCCAGGGCGTTGGAGACTTCACCCGCTACTATCTCGGGCAGCAGCGCAATATCACTGCTTCATTCGCCGTCACCGACGCGGTGATGAATTCCTTCCGCGCCTACCTCGATACCCAGCACATTCCGTTCACCGCGTCGGACATCGAAACCAACGCCTCCTGGATCAAGTCGCACATCCAGCGCGAAGTCTTCACGTCCGTCTTCGGTCTGAGCGAAGGCTACCGCATCGAACTCGAGGACGACTACCAGCTGCAGCGCGCCGAAGTGCTGATCCCCCAAGCCAAAGCCATCTACGACAATGCCCGCAAGATCCTCGCCCAACGCACCCCGAATTTCCCCACCACTCGCTGATTCCGTTTAGGCCACACCCGCAAGTTCTAAGCCCTTTGACGATGCACATCCCACCGGCGGTGGTGTAATATGGCTAACTGGAGTGTTGTCCCCGGCGACTCTCTCGAAATCTGCCGTCGCTGAAAGCGCTCACAACGGCATGGCAGCCAACCCTATGGTATGTCCCCAGTGCCATTCCGCCAACGCGGCCTCCGCAGAGTTTTGCGTAAAATGCCAGACCCCGTTTAGTTTCGACGGCGCGACGATGGCGCCTGCTCGACTGTCCTCTGCCACGCCAGTTTCCCGCGCCGGAACTTCTGCCGAGCCGTTCGATCCGGATGCCACCCTGGCCGCCGGTCCGTCGTCGGCCGCCCGTCCTGCTTCGACCGGCGCGGCGGCGGGATGGTCGATGCCCGCCGCGCAGCCCACCGGCGCCGCCCTTACCGGCGCACCGCTGCAGCCCGGTACGGTCCTCGGCAATCGCTACGAAATTATCTCCATGCTGGGGCAAGGCGGGATGGGTGCTGTCTACAAAGCGACCGACCGCGAGGTGGAACGCGCTGTCGCGCTGAAAGTAATTCGCCCCGAGCTGGCTATCCACCCCGAAATCCTGCAGCGCTTCAAGCAGGAGCTGATTCTCGCGCGCCAGGTGACCCATCGTAACGTCATCCGCATTTTCGATCTGGGTGACGCCGACGGAATCAAGTTCATCACTATGGAGTTCATCGATGGCCAGGATCTTCGCGCCCTGGTTACCGAAAAAGGAAAGCTCCCTCCCGCAGAGACCGTCCGCATTTTCGAACAGGTTTGCCTGGCGCTGGAAGCAGCGCACCGCGAAGGCGTGGTTCATCGCGACCTGAAGCCGCCCAACATCATGATCGACAAGCAGGGCAAAGTCGCGGTGATGGACTTCGGCATCGCCCGCTCGGTCGACGTCGGCGGCATGACCCAGACCGGCATGCTCGTCGGCACTCCCGAATACATGTCCCCCGAACAAGTAATGGGCGAGCACGTCGACGTTCGCTCCGACCTTTTTACTCTGGGTGTGATTCTGTACGAGATGCTCACCGGCTCGATGCCCTACAAAGCCGATACCGTGCAGGCCGCGATGTTCAAGCGCACCCGCGAACGGCCCAAACCCCCCATCGAGATTGATCGAACGGTGCCTCCATTCCTCAGTGCTGTAGCGGCGAAATGCCTGGAGATGGATCCCAACCTGCGCTATCAGACGGCCAGAGAAATCATCACCGATCTCGAATCATGGCGCGGCGGTGCAACCCAGGGCCCCACGGTCGCCATTCCGAAAACCGTCATTGCTCCGGCGCCCACCTCCAGGAAATGGATCGCCGTCGCATCGGCCGGCGCGATACTCATTTTGGCCGGCACTGGCCTCGTCGCGTTCCGCGATCGCATCTTTTCCAAATCGGCAGACACCACCGTGGCTGGGCCCGAAGTCTCGCTAGCCATTCTTCCGTTCCGCAACGCGTCAGGTGACCCCGCCCTCGATTGGCTGGGCTCGAATCTCGCCGAAACTCTCAGCACCGACGTTGGCCAGTCCTCTCACCTGCGCATGGTTTCCTCCGAACGCGTCGTCCAGATCCTGCACGACCTGAAAATTTCCGCCGATACCACCCTGGATACTCCCACCATCAAGCACGTCGCTGAATTCAGTAACGCCGACACAGTAGTGTGGGGGCAATACGCCAAATTCGGCGACAAGATTAAAATCGACGCTACCATCGAAGACACCCAGGGCTCCCGCCCGTCCAAGGTCGTCACCGAAACCTCCGACGAGAAAGACGTCCTGAACTCTATCGATCATCTCGCCGCGGACATTCGCCAGAACCTGACGCTGTCCGCCAGCGTCGTCAAGGAACTCCAAAGCCAGTCGTTCAAGCCCTCCACCACTTCCCTGCCCGCGCTGCATGATTACAACGACGGTCTGCAACTGGCCCGCCAGGGCAACGCACTCGGCTCCGTCGACAAGTTTCTTTCTTCCACCAGGCAAGACCCGCAGTTCGCGCTCGCCTACGCCGAACTTTCCAAGGCCTATGCCAAGCTGGGCCAGGATAGCGAAGCGGAACAAGCTTCCCAGAAAGCCGTGGACCTGAGCCAAAGCCTGCCCGCGCAGGAGAAATATCGCATCCAGGCTACCCACGACCGCATTCAGAAAGACTACCCCAAGGCCATCGAGGCCTACGAGAGCCTCGCCAAGGCCGCTCCCGACGACGCCGATGTGCTCTTCGATCTCGCCAACATGTATGAAAGCTCCGGCGATTACGACAAAGCCTTGAAAGATGACGCCCGCGTCCTGACCCTCGATCCCAAGCGCGTGGACGCCTTGCTTGCCGCCGGCCGTGTGAACATCCGCAGCGGCAATGCCCAGGCCGGCTTGGAAGCCCTCACTCGCGCGCAAGGCATGGCCATCGAACTCGACGATCAGGAAGAGCGGGGACAAATCTTGCAAGCTATGGGTATCGCCTACGGGGTGCTGAACAAACCCGAAGACGCGCTGCGTAATTTCCAGGAAGCTCTGACCATCAATCAAAAACTCGGGCTGAAAAAGGGCATCGCCGATAACCAGGGAATGATCGCCAATACCGAAGTGGATCTCGGGAAGCCCGATCTGGCGCTGAAGAATTACAACGATGCGCTAGCCATCCGCCGCGAAATCGGTGACAAAGCCGGCACCGGCGACGTGCTCAACGATCTGGCACAATTCTACGACGATCACAGCCAATACGATCAGGCCCTCAAGCTGCTCAAGGAATCCCTGCAAATTCAGATCGACGTTGGGGACGAGCGCAATCAGGGGCTGGTCCTCAACAATATCGGTAACAGCTATCTCTTCAAAGGCGACTACGAGAATGCTCGCACCTACTTCGAGCAAGCCCTGTTGCTTCGCGAAAAATTGAAGAATCCCGCCGAAATCGCCGATTCCCTCCACAACCTCGCGGAGACTTCCACCAAGCTGGGCAGCTACGATGATGCCCTGAAACAATACGTCCGCGCGCTCGAACTTCGTCGCAGCCTCAACGACAAACGCAGCGCCGCCATCGAGTCTTCCAGCATGGGCATTCTGTTCGGCTATCAGGGCCGCTTTGGCGCCGCTCTCAGCTCACAAGAGGACGCCCTCAAAGTTTTCCGCGATCTTCAGGAACGCACCGTGTGGACCGTGGAGATCCTGAACGCCTACGGTAATGCGCTCGCCGAGGTCGGCCGCAGCGACGACGCCCAAAAGGCTCTCGACGACGCTCTCGCCCTCGCCCGCGAACTCAAGGACCAGGCCCATATCGCTTCCACCCTCGAGACTGAGGGCGACAACCAGTTCTATCGCGGCGACATGAAGTCCGCTCTCGCCCTCTATACCCAGGCGCGCCAGGAAGCCATCCGCACCGGCGACGCCCACTTGATCCTGGTCGCGGAAGTAAATCTGGCCCGCGTCAACGTCAAGCTCGGCAAATATCTCATCGCCATCACCGCTCTTCGCCAACTCTCCGAGCAAGCCGACACCATGGGCCTGAAATATCTGTCCGTGGAATGTTCGGTCTACATGTCGGAAGCGTTGCTCGGCCAAAAGGATTTCAAAAAGGCCCAGCCGGAATTACAGAAGACCCTGGCCCGCAGCGAAAAACTGGGCCTGCGTTCACTACAAGCCCAATCCCACGAATTGATGGGAAAAGCCTTGCAGCTTCAAGGCGAAACCCAAGGAGCTTCCAATCAATATCAGCAAGCCAAGTCAATCCTGGACGATATCCAGAAAGAGTCCAAGTCCGACACCATCGCCAAGCGCAGCGATCTGGCACCCATCGCCAACCTGTCCGGGACATAGCGAGCCCTCCCAAGACTCTGAAAATCTGCGCTACCGTTATGCTTACTAGCGCATCAAACCGTAGTAGATGGCCGTCCCCGACCCAATGCGTCGTATGTTACAGTGGGGTGAGTGCTTGGCCGTCCCCGCGACCTTGCTGGTGATCGCGATTCCCTCGAGTTCGCTGCGATATGACCGGGGCGAAAGCCGCGCGGTTGTAAACTCATGAGAAACTGCGACCCTGGAAACTGGTCGTCCGAATTGGCGTAGCTGAAATTGATGGAGGCACATACCAACATGCAATCCTCTCGGCGCGGAATGATTTTCATGGCCTTGATTATTGGCATCTCGGCCTTGGTGGGCGGACTCTATGGTCCGCAGCTCAAGGCTACCGCCGCCGAGTCCGACACCGACCAGCAATCCGTCCGCGAATTCTCCCAGGCGCTCTCCATCATCCAAAGCAATTACGCAGACCCGGTCGACACCGAAAAGATCATCTACGACGGCGCGATCCCGGGCATGTTGCACGTCCTGGACCCGCACTCCAATTTCTTCGATCCCAAACAAACCGCACAGCTTAAGGAAGAACAGGAAGCGCATTATTACGGCGTGGGAATGTCCATCGCCCCGCGTAACGGTCACACCTACGTCCTGGTTCCCTTCGTCGGCTCACCCGCCGATAAAGCCGGCATCCGCCCCGGCGACGAAATCGTGAAAGTGGACGGCAAATCCTGCGCCGGTATGGCCAGCGACGAAGTGGCCAAAATGCTGAAAGGCCCGAAGGGCACGGTGGTGAACATCGAGCTTTCCCGCGAAGGCTGGGCAGACCCGATTATCGCCACCGTCACCCGCGCCGAGATTCCCCGCCCCGGCATCGAGTTCTATACCACGGTCCGCCCGGGCATCGGCTACATCAAGGCCACTTCCTTTCTCGATGAAAATCTTGACCAGGAATTTGCGCAAGCGTTGAAGGGTCTAGATGCCGAACATTTGGACGGCATAATTCTCGATTTGCGCGGCAACGGCGGCGGCTTGCTCAATCAAGCCGTGGGTATGGCTGACATGTTCCTCGATCGCCACGAATTGGTGGTTTCCCAGCACGGACGAAACGCCCCCGAGCAGCGCTACTACGCACAGCACGGTAATCAGGGCATGCGGGTTCCGCTGGTGGTGCTGGTCGATCCGCACAGCGCATCGGCCTCTGAAATCGTGGCCGGTTCAATCCAGGATCATGATCGTGGCCTGATCGTCGGCGAAACCAGCTTTGGCAAGGGCTTGGTGCAGAGCGCGTTCCCGCTTAGCGAAGACACCGCTCTGTGGCTGACTACCGCGAAATACTACACCCCCAGCGGCCGCCTGATTCAACGGGACTACAAGACCGTCTCGCTGTACGACTACATATACAATCCCAAGCCCAATAAAAATCCCGAAACCAAGCTCACCGACAGTGGACGCGAAGTTCACGGCGGAAGCGGTATCACTCCTGACGTCGTTGTTCCCGAGGCTAAACGCGATCCGCTCCAGGAGGCGCTGCTGCGGCGCGACGTCCTGTATCCCTATCGCGACGGAGGCGGTGTCGGCGATTTCACCCGGTTCTATCTCGGCCAGAAACCTGAGATTCAGAAGGATTTTCAGGCCGATGACGCGGTGTTGAAGCAGTTCCGCGCTTACCTGACCAAGGAGAAAATTTCCTTCACCGAAGCCGACATCCAGGCCAACCTGGCGTGGATCCAGTCCAGAATTCAGCGCGAAGTATTCACCTCGGCCTTCGGCGTAAACGAGGGCAACAAAGTGGAGCTCCGCTCCGATCCCGAGATCCAGAAGGCCATTGACCTGATGCCACAGGCCAAAGCTCTATACCAAAACGCGAGAAAAATCCTGGCCGACCGTGAAGCCGGCCAATCCCCCATCCATCCCTAAACCGTTCTCATTTCAAGCACCCGGGGACACCGACGATCCTGCTTGGGTCCTCTTTGTTTTCAAGTAACTG